>Ga0105048_10016218_pt1 | contig 11528 bp, 10 predicted proteins | sample MAT05_FD_78382 | JGI IMG/M metagenome (GOLD analysis project Ga0105048, IMG submission 78382) | Freshwater microbial communities from Lake Fryxell liftoff mats and glacier meltwater in Antarctica - MAT-05 | ecosystem: Environmental > Aquatic > Freshwater > Ice > Liftoff microbial mat | place...
AAAAATAATAGAAAAATACCAGTTAAAAAATATTCATGAGCTGTGGCCTAACCTTGCTTTTTACGTGCATGGTGGCGTGGCCATGGAGCCCTATAAAAAAGGTTTTGAAAAACTGCTTGGCAAACCAATTACCTATATAGAAACCTACCTGGCCAGCGAAGGATTCCTTGCTTATCAAAACAGGCAGGATACAAGGGGTATGCACCTGGCACTCAATAATAATATTTTTTTTGAATTTGTCCCTTTTGATGATAAGAACTTTGACCACGATGGTAATATGGCGGAGGATCCTGAGGCGCTGATGATTCATGAAATTGAAGAAGGAAAAGATTACGCCATCCTGATAAGTACCAATGCAGGTGCCTGGCGTTATGCTATTGGTGATACAGTGAGGCTGGTAAATAAAGAACGAAGTGAAATTATCATAACCGGCCGTACCAAACATTTTCTGAGCATGGTAGGTGAACACCTGAGTGTAGATAATATGACGCAGGCATTGGAAATGGTGAGCGAAGCATTGAATATTTCTATCCCTGAATTTACAGTGGCAGGTGTGCCTCATGGAAATTTCTTTGCGCATGAATGGTATGTAGCCACCAACGATACCGTAGATGCCAAAATGCTGGCAGAAATGCTGGATGCCAAACTTAAATTATTAAACGACGATTACGAAGTAGAAAGAAATCATGCTCTAAAAGCAGTTACCGCATATGTTTTGCCCGAACAGGTATTTCTTGACTTTTTGAAATCGAAAAATAAAGTGGGTGGGCAACATAAATTTCCACGGGTATTAAAGGGTAAAATACTGGAAGAATGGAAACAATTTTTACAGGAAATAGCTGTAATATCATAACCTGTAATATTAATAACCAGCGGTAAATAATAATTTACCATCAGCACAAAGCAATTGAATGACAGAAGCTTTTTTAAAAGGTCTTGCTATAAGTTTATTACTGATTTTTTCGGTAGGCCCTGTTATATTCACTATCATTAAGCAAAGTATTAATCACGGGCGTTCCGGGGGTTTTAGTTTTGTAGCCGGCGTGTGGATCAGCGATATTATGTGGATCGTTTTAAGCATGGGCTTTGGTGAATTTGTAAAAACGCTGATGGATTTTAAAATCCCCATCGGTATTGCCGGCTGTGGATTTTTGATAGGCATGGGAATATATTTTGTATTTTTTAAAAAGATAAAAGCACGCCGCCTGCAGGATGAACCATTGGAAATTGCCGGCAACCCAAAAAATAATAATGGAGACAGACCCAATTATTTGGGCATCTTTAGTTCAGGCTTTCTCATCAATACATTAAACCCGGCAGTTATTTCTTTTTGGGTGATAATGGCAGCATCTCTCTCGGCCATCTATTCTTTTAATCACCAGGTAATTGTTTTTAGCACCTGCCTTGCAATAAATATCATGGCCGATATTGGCAAAGTTTTAGGCGCTGGTTATATCGGCAAAAAATTAAGTGACCGCAATATTTTATTGATCAATCGTATTTCCGGTATGTTGTACCTGGCGTTTGGTATTATTATATTATCGGGGATTGTTTATACTTTGATTAGAAATTAATTGTTCTATTATATTGATGAACTATCCTGGCCAAAACCTATTCCATTTTTAACGGCAAATACAACCAGTGCGGCTCGGTTACTAAGTTCAAATTTTTTACAAAGTATTTCAACTATTCTTTCTACTGTTCTGTTTGAAACATTCATTTTAAGAGCTATATCTTTATAATTTAAATCCGAGCAAAGCCATTTTAAAAAGTTATACTCCTTTTGTGAAACGGGCGGAGTTTTTGTTCTTTTTATTATTGGCAAACCATTTATCACATTTAATAATAAGCTTTCCATAGCCAGTGGCTCAATGTCTTTAGAAATGTAAGCGCACGCTCCTGCCTCAAATGCAAGAGCCATACTAAATGGCGAGTTAAAAACAGTTAACATCACTATTTTGATGGAAGGATAATTTTCTCTAATCCATGCTGCTGCTTCATATCCATTCATTTTCGGCATTTCAATATCGAGTAAAACTATATCAGGTTTATAAATATTGCGGGCCACAATATCTACCAATTGTTTGCCATCATCCACTTGTTTTACTACATTAAAACCATCAAAGCTGTTTATGTATTCGCTAATACCATGTCTTACTAGTGGATGGTCATCAGCGTAAATAATATTATATTTTATAGGGGGAAATGTAATTTCATATTCTGGGCAAGATGGCATTACGGATATTATTTGTTTAATAGGTTTGCAAAGTCACTACTCAATTTAAAGAAAAGATGTTATTGGATTAATCTAGTTTTCGATCCACAAAATATGGATTTATAATTTATTAAAAAAAAATATAAATGGCGGGTTTCCGCCATTTATTCTAAAAATAAATACGCAATTTGATGTTTTAAAATTTGTTTTACTCTATGGCTCAAACCTTCAATACGCAACTCTTCAATATCAGCTTCCATTTTTTGAATATATTAAAAGTTAATTTTACAAAAAACTGGCTTGAAGAAAATCTACTAACCCAGCCCTATTACCCAAGCTTATACAGCCTCAACAACACTTTATCAAAATTAAAAATTGAAAATATTGCTACGGAAATTACAAAAGAACAATTCAATGAATTAGAACCACCCTTTGTAGCCTACCTATCTTATTTATCTGCTGGTAAAGATTTTGTTTTAATCACCAAAAACACCATAGATGAAGTTGAATTTATTTATGAAGGAGCTAAAGCTATCAAAGAAAAAAAGGAGTTTTTCTTTAAGCGATGGATGAATATTGTACTACTTGCTGAGCCTAGTGGCATCAGTGGCCAGCTTAATTATTCTGAATCATTAAAAAATGAACAAAAAACAAAAGAGATCAGAACTTGTTGATCGTTGCCACATTTCTTATTGCCTTTATTGCAGTTTTTTCCTTTCTCACTAATGTTGATTTATTTGTGCCTGCAACTGTTTTATTAATTACAAAATTATCGGGCACTTTCATTACTGTTTTGCTTTTATGGTACCAAGTTGACAAGACAAATCCCTTTGTTAAAAATATATGTGTTGGTGGAGCAAAAAAAATTGCGATGCTGTTTTAAACAGCAGGGCATCTTCATTTATGGGAGTAACATGGAGTGAAGCAGGTTTCTTTTATTTTGCCGGTTCAATATTATTTTTATTAATGCCTGGCTTATCTTTCATTATAAAATTACCTTGGCTTTCTATTGCTGCGCTCTTAGTATCCCCTTATATTATTTTTAGTATTTATTACCAAGCCAAAATTATCAAACAATGGTGTCCCCTTTGCCTTGCAACACAAGCAGTACTTAGTATTGAACTTATAACCTGTATAATATTTTATTGGTCAGATCCCGTATTGACAGTTTTTAATAATGGGTTGTTTACTAGCGTGCTAATTGCCATATTGCTACCAATGTCAGTATGGTATTTTTTAAAACCATTCTTTTTAGGAAGTAAAAATAGTGTTACTTACCAGCAGGCTTATAAAAGGATACTTTACAACCCTGATTATTTTAATACGTTATTACAAGCGCAGCCTTTAGCACCGGAAGGTTGGCAAAACTTGGGTATCAACTTAGGAAATCAATCTGCCCAAAACCAAATTATAAAAGTTTGCAATCCATATTGTGGCCCGTGCGGAAAAGCGCACCCGGTTCTTGACGATCTGATTATGAACAAAAATATAAATGTAAAAATAATATTTACTGCTGAAAACAATGAAGAAGACAAAGATTCCGCAATAGCCAAACATTTATTAGCATTGGCTGAGAAGATGGACATGCAAAAAACTATTAAAGCAATGGACGATTGGTACCTTTCGATTCCTAAGGATTATGAAAAGTTTGCTGCAAAATATCCATTAAATAGTGAATTAAAATTACAAGGAGATAAACTAGAAGTTATGAGCGCCTGGTGTGAAAAAGCTGAGATTTTTGAAACACCTACTTTTTTTATTAATGGAAAAAAAATGCCTGTTGACTATTCAATAAATGATTTAAAATTTATTCTTAAAGATCATACATTCTAAGAAATTGCGATATGGTGTACAACGTATTGCCCAAGGGAAGAAGCCGAACATCCCACTTTTATTTTCAAATAATAGTTACAATATAGTAGGCATTAAAATTTCTATTCAAAAAAAGAATGGATGAATTAAAGTTTTAATAGTTTTTACATCATAAAACTATTCTTAAATTATGGTAAAATTTAAAAGATTTCAACCACTTTCAGATGTGGAAATGAAGGCAATCGTAGGAGGATATAATGCTCCGGGGGATGGCTTATCATGTACAAAAACCTGTTACAAATATGATTCTGGCTCAGGTTCTATGAATTCCGACAAGTGCAAAGCTGTCAGTACAACCGTCGGCGGTGCAACTGTGGAATCTTGTGAATGCAGTTTATCTGGCGCAAGTAGTCAATGCTAAATTTAAAGGAGAAGACACTTATTAAGTATATTTGTCTTCTCCTCATTTTTATATCCACTATATTCACTTAATAAGTCATGAAAATCTCTTCCAAAGTTTATCTAAGTCTTTTCTTTATCTTCCTTTCATTTAAATCAACTGCAAATGAAAGATTGATTTTTAAAATGGTTTTCCCTATATGTATTGATCTCGCTAAAATTAAAATAATGTTTGATGATGGCCTGGAGCAAACATTTATACAGGTACCTTTTAGCAAAAACAAAATTGTACTTGATACCATTATTCAAAACCAGTATGCAACTATTACGGTCCTTTATCCAACAGAAAATGAAAACCTCGCTGGTGTAAGATTTGTGACAACATCCAAATATGGTTATGTAGTCTTTAGTGCTGTAAATGATTCCGTACTAAATAAACTAACAAACTACAAAACAAAAAATGTTATAGAAACAGATAGATGCAAGGAATATAAAGAAATCAAAAAATACAGCAAGAGTGAAAGTGAACTAAATAAGTATTACAATGATCAATTCAAATTGGCAAAAAATGATTCTACAAGATTAAATTATAATAAATCATCTGTTGCTCTTGCATTAAAAGAATTAGCTTTTATTAAAATGAAAGCAAACCAATATTATTACTTTTGGTATTTTAGACAATATATTGTTTCTACTCTTTTGAAAACCCATCAACTAGAGTTATATGAAGTTTTTAATACTGCTTTTCCTGAAAAATTTAAAGAAAGCTATGAAGGAAAAAATCTGAGGGCCTTGATTGAAGGGAGCATTTATATTAAAAAAGGATTTGCATGCCCTTATTTTTCAGTAAAAAACCATGAAGGAAATACTATTTCATTAAAAAATTTTTCTGATAAATATGTATTATTAAGCTTTTGGGCTACCTGGTGCAGGCCTTGTTTAGAAGAAATTCCTTTGTTAAGAAAGATAAGGGAAACCTATTCTCAAGATAAATTAGAAATAGTTTCCATCTCGTTTGATACAGATTCATCTGCATTTTTAAAAGGAATAAAAAAATTCAATATGAATTGGATTCATGTATATGGAAATAACAACCTCAGAAATTCATTTGGAAATAAGCCTATCCCGCAATTATACCTTATCGGACCTGACGGAATAATTAAATTCAGCAATTGGGAAGATAGCTTAGAACAGTTAAACATCTATTTGAAAGAGAATATATTTTAATTTATTAAGTTCCTATGCACAGGAAATCATCAACCCCTTCTTCATAAATAACGATTTTAAGGTAAATTATATCGGGGTCCTTTGTCTTCCTAGTAAAGTACAGAAAAAATAATAAAATCATTACAGGCGAGAGAAAAGTGAAATTTAAATACTCACAATTTTTCGTTTTCGCAAAACTTATTCGCCTTTGAGAAAAATAATTCATTATCATCAACACGATGCTATGGACTGCGGTCCTACCTGTCTCCGTATTGTCGCTAATTATTTTGGTAAAAATATAAACTTTGAAAAGCTAAGGCAGCAAGCACAGTACAGTAAGGAAGGTGTAAGCCTTTTGGGAATAGCAAAGGCGGCAGAGAGTATCGGCTTTACAACTATTGCTATTAAACTAACTACCCAGCAGTTGTTAGAAGAAGCTTCACTCCCAGCCATACTACACTGGCAACAAAAACATTTTGTGGTAATAGTACCCGGCAGCACAGTTAAAAAAATAATTATTTCAGACCCGGCAAAAAATGAATTGGTTACATTTTCAATAAATGAGTTTACCCAACATTGGGTGAGTACTGGGAACAATGATAATGCAAGAGGAGTCGCACTTTTACTGGAACCTACTAACGCTTTTTATGATCAGGTATCACATGTTAATGAAAAAATAGGCTGGCAATCCCTTTTAGGGCAATTGCAGAAGCACCGAAGATTAATAATTCAATTATTTATTGGACTTGCGGTTGGTAGTATGTTGCAATTAGTAGTACCTTATCTTACCCAAAGTATTGTAGATACAGGTATTCAAACTCAAAACTTGCATTTTATTTATATTATTTTACTAGGGCAATTAATGTTGCTTTTTAGCCGAACCATTGTTGACTTTATACGCAGCAGGCTCTTGCTATATATAAGTACAAAAATAAATATCAGCCTACTTTCTGCTTTTTGGACAAAGTTAATGCGACTGCCCATTAGCTACTTTGATACCAAAAAAACCGGCGATATACAACAACGCCTTCAGGATCAAAAAAGAATAGAAAGTTTTTTAACCGGCGCAGCTTTGTCAACCTTTTTTTCCCTGTTTAATCTGCTTGTATTTTCTATTATCCTATTACAATACAATAGCAAAGTGTTTATCATTTTTGCTACTGCTAGTATTTTATACCTGTTTTGGATACGCTTTTTTCTCGGCTTTAGGCGTGAAATTGATTATAAACGTTTTGCTATTGCTGCAAAAGAAAATACTGCAACCATGCAATTAATTTATGGTATGCAGGAGATAAAGCTCAACAATGCAGAGCAACTCCGCCGTTGGGAGTGGGAGGGCTTGCAGGCTGGCCTTTTTAAATTACAGTTTAAAAGCCTTGGCCTTAGCCAATGGCAGCAAGCAGGTGCTTTTTTTATTAATGAAGGTAAAAACATCCTCATTACTTTTTTTGTAGCACAGGCTGTTATTGAGGGCAAACTTACACTTGGAGCTATGCTGGCCATACAATATATAATAGGACAATTAAATGCTCCCATAGAACAAATGGTGGGCTTCAGTCAACAACTACAGGATGCCAAACTTAGCTTAGAAAGGCTCAATGAAATACAAGAAGTAGAAGAGGAAGAACCGCAGGAAAAAGATTTTATTCGGGTACTTCCTCAAAATAAATCTATACAAATCAATAACCTCTCTTTTACTTACCCAGGCGCAGGCAATGAGCCGGTATTACAAAATATATCACTCAACATTCCATTTGGTAAAACCACAGCCATAGTTGGCATGAGCGGTAGTGGAAAAACTACACTCATAAAAATACTTTTGAAATTTTATAACAATTATAAAGGTAATATTAAGATTGGCGGATCAGATTTATCATCAGGTTCCGATTTACAAAACATAAGCCCCACAATATGGCGGCAACATTGTGGAAGTGTATTACAGGATGGCTTTATATTTAACGACAGCATTGCAAAAAACATTGCTGTTAATGAAATAAGCCCTGTTTTTGAAAAATTAATAATCTCTGCAGAGCAGGCGAATATTTTGGATTTTATTGAAAGCCTACCGCTTGGATTTAATACAAAAATAGGTGCAGAAGGCAATGGAGTAAGTGCAGGACAAAAACAAAGGTTGCTTATTGCGAGAGCTATTTACAAAAATCCAGCATACCTGTTTTTTGATGAAGCTACCAATGCTCTTGACGCCAATAATGAGAAAAAGATAACAGCCAACCTTGAAAAATTCTTTAATAATAAAACAGTTGTTATAGTTGCTCACCGGTTAAGTACCGTAAAAAATGCAGATAAAATTATTGTATTACACGATGGGAAAATTGTGGAAGAAGGCACACATGAGGAACTCAGCAAAAAAAAGGAACAATATTACCAACTCGTAAAAAATCAGTTGGAACTCGGTAATTAAACTCTTATGTCTGATAATGAAAATAACAGCAAGTTTACTTATCGTTCCCGCAATGATACCCAATCAGAGTACGTAACAGAAATTATATCATCTAAGCCAGGTTTTTTGATCCACTATGGTTCAACTATTTTCCTGTTAACACTCCTGCTTTCAACTATAATTTTGTGGTTTATTAAATATCCTGATGTTATTAATGCGTCTGCCATTTTATCGTCCATAAATGCTCCAAAACCAATCATAGCTCAGGAAAAAGGCAAACTAACCAGCTTAACAGTAAAAGAAAATGATTTGGTAGAAATGGGAGAAATTATCGGCAGCATTGAGTCTATTGCTAACCGCCATGTTGTATTAGCAACAGAAAAAAAATTATTGACCCTAAATAAATTGCTTGCCTCTAAGGGCATAGGCAGCCTTGCATCTATTTTAAATGACAATAATTTATACTTGTCAAATAATCAGTTGGGTGAATTACAGCTTTATCATCAGGAATTTTCAAATGCATCCCTCATTTACAAAAATTATTTTGCTAATGGCTTTTATCTTAAAAAAAGAAAGATGCTTGGCACTGACATCTCAAACTTGCTAAAGCAAAAACAGCATCTTTTATTACAACAACAATTATATCAGCAAGATCTTAAATTGAGTCAACAAACATTTGATGCAAATGAATCTTTAAAAAATGATAAAATAATTAGTGAGGTTGATTTTAGAAATGAAAGCAGTAAACTTATTAGCAAAAAAATGAGTTTGCCACAAATCGCCTCCTCTTTGACAGAGAATGAAGGACAGCTTATCAATCAACAAAAAGAAATACTGGAATTAGACAATACAATCGCTCAACAAAAGCAAATTTATTATCAGGCACTCAATACCTATCTAAACCATATTAATGTATGGAAGAAAAAATATTTATTGATTGCTCCTATTGAGGGGAAAGTAAGCTTTACTTCTTTCTTACAATTGAACCAATCAGTAGAAATTGGAGAAAAAATATGTTACATTAATCCGGTTAACAGCAGTTGGTATGCGGAAGTAACTATACGACAGTCAAATTTTGGAAAAGCAACAGTTGGGCAAACAGTGCTGCTAAAATTTCCTTCTTACCCTTTTAGAGAATATGGTGCCATTAAGGGAAAGATTAATTTTATAGCTCACATACCAAGTGATAGTGGCTATAAGGTAAAAGTTTTACTAAACGAAGGATTAACCACAACTTATAATAAACGAATTCAGTATTACGAAGGGCTAACTGCCAATGCAGAAATTATCACAACAGACTTAAGATTATTGCAGAGGTTTTATTATAATGTTGTAAATAAAATAAGCAATTAAAAAAAGATTAACATCCGCAGGTTTATTATTGACGCTATCTGTTTTACTTTGCCAGATGAAACAACTGCTATATATTTTTTTTTTACTACCCTTTGCAGCGCAGTCTCAATCTTCAGATTTTATCATTCTTAAAAAGAAAAACAAAACTATCCGTAATATTTTTGCGGGATATAATCTGGAATTTGTAACAACCTCCGGCGTTTACAGGGATGCTTATATCAATGCAATAATAAATGACAGTATTTATTTGCAGGAGTTTCAGATTTACAGAAGGCCCACCACACTTGGCACCTATATTCTTGATACCGTTGGCAGTTTTCGATATGTGTATCATTACAAAGAAATAGGTTCGTTTGGCCCCAAAAAAGAAAAAGGTTTTAATGTAAGTGGCAGCGGCTCTGCTTTAATGGGCGGCGGCGCTTTACTTACCCTTGCAAGTGGAGTTTCTTATCTGGCAAACAAAGAAAAATTCAGCCCCGGATTATTGGCTGCTGCCGTGGGGCTGGGAGGCCTTGGTTACCTTATGAGCCGCAGCTCAGGAAAAGGAATGACCATTGGGAAAAAATATACATTGCAATACATGAAAATGCAATAATTGTATAACAGAAATTCATTCAACTTTGCTATTATTATATTCTCTCCAAAATGAATTGAAGTATTTGTTTTAATATTGAATTGATTTTTAACAATGCACCCGATAAAATATTCGTTAGTTATTCATGTCAAAAAAATCAATAGATAGAAAAAGCGGTTTCTGGCACAGCTTCATAAAAGTTTTACTGTGGTTGTTCATCGGGCAGTTTGTTTATCTCCTGCTTTGTAAATGGATAAACCCACCCATAACCATTACACAGGCGGTAAATGTTGTAAAAGGGTATGGTCTTAAAAGAGATAATATTTCTTATGATGCCATGGGCTCCAATATTAAGCTGGCGGTAATGGCTGCAGAAGACCAGCTTTTTCCCGACCATAATGGATTTGATATCAAGGCCATTAAAAAAGCCCAAAAGTTTAATGAAAAACATCCCAACCGGGTAAGGGGTGCAAGCACCATCAGCCAGCAAATGGCCAAGAATGTTTTTTTATGGCAGGGTGGCGGTTATTTCCGCAAGGGCCTGGAAGTATATTTTACTTTTATGACAGAAGCATTGTGGAGTAAAAAAAGAATCCTTCAAACTTATTTAAATGTGGCAGAAATGGGACCCGGCATTTTTGGTGTGCAGGCTGCCGCCAAAAAGTATTTTAATAAAGATGCCAAAAACCTTACCCGCAGCGAAGCTGCACAAATAGCTGCCTGCCTTCCCAACCCAAAAAAATATACAGTAAAACCACAGAGCCGTTATGTTTCCTACAGGTCGGCTTATATTTTAAGGCAGATGAATAATATGCAGGGTGATCCGGATATTGTGGAGTTGTTGAGGTAGATTCCGGTTTCTAGTTTCTGGTTTGCGGGTTTCTGGTTTCCGGTTTCTGGTTTCTGGTTTTGAACGTCTCACTAATTCTCAATATTTTTTTAATAGCAAGTTTTTTAATACTTCAAATAGAAAGAATACAACCAGAAACAAGAAACCAGAAACTCAATTTCAAACTAGAATGAACCCAACAAGAAACCAGCAACCAGAAACTAAATTTCAATGAAGAATACTGTCTACAGCTTCAATCGCTTTGGATAATCGTTCTTCATAATTGCCGCTGATATCTGTCCACTTTACATTTTGGTTTATCATGGCATCTTTGTAGTATTGATAAATTCTTTCTCTTGTTTTTAGTTCGGGGTATTCTCTCAGCTCATCTTTTACCCATGGCAAATCTGTATTGCAAAGCAGGTAAAGATCATAAGGCCGCCTGGCTATTTGGGTGAGAATGCGGTTGTCGCATTTGTTAAAAGCAATTTCGCTCCACACTTTCATCACATACAAATCTGTATCTATAAATAATGGATATCCTAAATGAGATGCTGCCGGCCCGGTAAGCATGTACTTGGTTTTGTTTATTTCTTTGCCCCTTGTAATATGCCAGTCTGTAACAAATTCATCCTCCTGCTTTACCTGCCCTTTTGCAATCTCAAAAAGATCTTCAAAAGTATATTGGGTGCCATGGGTATTTAAATAAACTCTGCCATATTCTGGTATCCATTGTGTT
>Ga0105048_10016220_pt1 | contig 11526 bp, 6 predicted proteins | sample MAT05_FD_78382 | JGI IMG/M metagenome (GOLD analysis project Ga0105048, IMG submission 78382) | Freshwater microbial communities from Lake Fryxell liftoff mats and glacier meltwater in Antarctica - MAT-05 | ecosystem: Environmental > Aquatic > Freshwater > Ice > Liftoff microbial mat | place...
GCCCGCATCGGCGGCTCGTCCCCGGCGGGCCTCGAATCCCGGCGCGTCGAGCTTCTCGATTTTCTCGGCCAGATCCCGTTGTTTCTCGGCGGCGGCGGCGAGGCGCTTGGCCGTGGCGGGGTCTTCGGCCGATTTCGAATTGCGCAGGGCATCTTCGGTTTCCCCGGCGATCGCATTTTGCTCTTTGCGGAGCTTCTCCAATTCGAGAGTGGCCGCTTGCAAACGCTGCTGCTGCGTCGGAATCTTCTCGGCCAGAAGGTTGAGAGCCTCAGCCGATTTCTTGATGCTATCCGCGGCTTTGGTCGGGTCTCGTTTCAGTTCCGCGCCGGCACCCGCCGCGGCGTCTTTGGCGAGTTGATGGGTCTTGTCGAGCACGGGCGACGGTGGCAGCTGCAATTTCGCAGTCGCATCGCGGATGGCGTCCTGCTCCCCGGCCCATTTCTCGCGATCTGCCGGAGATTCGCCGCGCGGGGCGCGCTTCAGGCCGTCGGCGACGCGGCGTTGGAGGTCGTCTTGCCAGCGCGCCAGTTGCTGGGCTGCCTTCTTGGTATCGCTCCGCTCGGCCGCCGATTTTTCGAGCGACTCGGCCAAGCGGTCGAGGTCGCGGGCCGCTTTCGCTTGCTCCGTGAGCGCGTCGATCGCCTTCTTCTTCTCGAGCAGATCGCTCGCCGTCTGCGCCGGCTTGTGCTCCAGCGGGGCCGTTTGTGCCACGCGCGCGGCGAGATCGGTCCTCTCGGCGAGACGCTGTATCTTTTCGGCGAGCGCCTTTTGTTTCTTGGATAACTCGTCGATTTGATCGCGGTTCGCTTCCCGTTGCCCCTTTTCAATCGCCGCGTCTAAGTCCTTTTGAGTCTGCGTCAGATCGCGGAGATCCGCAGTGAGTTTCCGCAGGCGTTCGGTTTCCGCATCGGTCGCACCCCGTTTCAACGCTTCGCTTTCGCGGAGCAAATTCTCGAGTTCGTCGCTCAATTTGCGCTGATCCGCAGCGAGGTCGGCGGGGGTTTTCGATGCCTTCGCCTCCGCAGCGAGTTTCGTTTGGTCCTTCGCCAATTGCTCCAACTGAGCCTGTTCGAGGGCGTTCTTGGATTCGGTCTCGGCGGTTTTCTTCAGCGCCGCGAGCTTGAGCAAAGCCGCTTCGAGCGCATGCTGGGCGCCGAGGGCCGCCGTGTCGCGCACCGTGACGTTCGACTCGTTGAGGACTTTCTTCAATTGGACTTCGGCCGTGCGGACGTCCCCATCGGCGAGTTCGCGGGCCAGCGCACCGATGGATTCGCGCGAGAGTTGTTCCAGCAGCCCGAGCGCTTCACGCACGGCGTCGAGTTGGCCCGTCACGCGCACCGAATGATCCAGTTCGAGCTTCGGCCGGCCGTGGAAATCGAGCCGGTGCGCTTTGAGGTCGGCGTAAGCCGTCACCAGCAACTTCTCGACGGCTTCGAGCTTGGAACGAACGCGTTCGCGCTCGGCGACGATGTCCTGTTCCGCCGGCGGACGAGCGGACGATGACACGCGGAGGATCGCCCAACCTCGATCCGGATAGGTGGCCGACTGGGGCTTCTGCTCGAAATCCGGGTTCAGGCGATTATCGGTGATCCGGAGCCGGACGCGGTAGCTGCGCCCGGCCACCGCTCCGGATGGCAGACGGAATGGGAGCTTGCCCGCTACGCGGCCGGTGCCGAGGCTGGCGATCGTCACCGGATCCCGGATCAGCTCCGATTCATCGACGGCATCCGCCGGGCCGTATTCGATGGACGTTTGCGCGACCGCGACATCGTCGGTGGCGATCAAATCGATGGTAATTTCCTCGCCCGGTCGGATGTCGCGGGCGCGATCCGGCAACCCGGCGACGCGTTCGAACTTCGGCGGCGCGTCGGGGATCGCGCGGACCGTTTGGGCCACTTCCGTGCGGACGTCTTTTTCGGCGAAGAGGACCCACTTCAACGTCCCGTCGCCCCGCAGGGGCAACTCGGCCGTCGCCGACGTGCGCGTGTCGTCGAGCTGCACCGCGAGCCGTTGCAACGTCGCTTTCGGATCGCTCGGTCGCCATTCCAACTGCACATCTTGCGCGGGCCGGGTCAGCTTGACTTTTAACGACACCCGACTGTGTTGAAGGGCGTCGATGTCCACCAAGCTCGGGATCGTTCGCTTCGGCCGCAGCGCCGCGGCGTACGCCGGCGCCGTCAGGATCACTTCGCTACCCGCGGCGACTTCGACCGGATCGACTGCGGAAATGCGGTGCCAGTCGCTGCGGATCGCACCGCTCTCGATGCAGTATTCGAGGTCGCCGGCGACTGTGGGCCGGGTCAAGGCGAAAGCGGATTTATCATCGCCGACCATCGGCAGTTTTTTCTCGTCATCCGAGCCGACCTCGCGGAAAACCACGGCTGCGGAATCGGGCAGGGCTGCGTTCGCTTGAAGTCTTTTCAAGTATCCGGTGACGGTGATCGACTGGCCGCGCTTCACGACCGGATCGCCCGACGACACGACGACTTCGTACGGTTGTTCGATGGGAGGCGACTGCCACGGGGCCACCAGCCGGCGGACGCGCTCGCCGCTGCCGGCGACGAAAGCGAACGATACGACTGCGAAGATGGCCACGATCGTGACAGCGCCCAGCACTCGGATACTGAAGCCGGTCGGGGCGGCGCTGGGGAAGTCGAGTTTCTTCGTCCGCCGTTCAGTTTCGCGGGCCAACAGCGCCATCATTGTGCGCGAGCCGTTCCCGGCATCGGCGTGTTGGCTCAGTTCCACCAAAGTCCGCAGGCGCTCGGCGAGGCTCGGGAATTTGGCCTCGATGATCCGCGCCAGTGTCTCGGGGGGGGTGGTCTCGCGGAACCGCCGGACGACGAACCACCACGCCGAGGCGACGCCGATGACCGCGCAAGCGACCAACAGGGCTCCGCGGATTCGGCCGGGCAGTTCGAACGAAGCATCGAGCACGATAGAGCATAGCGGCGCCGCGAACAGGAAGGCGATGAGCCAACAGAAGCCGCGCACTATGCGCAACCGGCGAACCTCGCCGGCGAGGTCTTCGAGTTGTTCTTCGAGCGAAGCCGACAAGGCGAAGGCGGGCATGCGGGCACCCGGGAATCAGGTCGTATCCAATACCGCTACTGTAACCGATCGCACGGGCGATTACCAAGTCCGTTGTACGCCGTTACCGATGCTCACCACTTGAAAATATATTGCACCCAGAGTGCGCTCAGATCGCGGGCGGCGTCCGGCGTCGCGGCCGTCTTGCGGCTGCACCGGCGGGACGGTCTCCCAGAACGATCTTTCCACTTTGGGCTTCTTCGGCGGCCCGGACCAAGCGTGCTCCGCCTCCGCCTTTGGGCGTACCGGGATTGTCAAAGCTTCGGCGGGGACGATGGGGGCTTGCCCGTGAGCTAGCGTGCCGAAGGCGAGGATCGCGGTGACGATTGCAATCCTCATCCGCACGAGCGCACTCCGAAGCACGAGCTATGCCGTACAGGTCGGATTCTGACGGCCGCGAACATCGGGTAATCTTCGCGATTTCCTTCTCACCCCTTCGGGGCCGACTCGAGCATCTTCTTCGCTTTGTCCACGACTTCCTTGATCTCCGGCGTGGCGTCGTCGTCGTAGAGGGTGCGGATTTCGAACCAAGCGGCGCGGATGTCCCGCTTGGCGACGCGGGCCTCGGGGTCGTCTTTCACTTGCTCCCAATCGGCGCTCGCTTTCGCAAACCGCTTCTGCACGCTTTCGATGCGCGCTTTCTCGAGCGCCGTTTCGCCGCCTTTGTCAATGACGATGAGGTTCCGCTGTTCCGCTGCGGCGAGGTGCCAGAGGTGCTTCGTCAAATCCTTGGCCGTCTCTTTGGCCAGCGTGTCCCACTCTTTGCGGGCTTTCAATCGGTCGCCGAATTGCAGCAGCCACGCGGCCCGCAGCGCTTGCCGCTCCGGGTCGGTCGCATCCCCGCTCGGCAGGCCCTCGTTCGACTTGGCGACTTCAATCTTCCCTTTCAACTCCGCCACCTTCTTGGGCACATCTCGTATGTCGGCGAGGCGCTTTTCCGCAATTGCCTTCATGCCGACCTTGCTGGCGTAGGTTTTGTCTTGGTATTTTTCCGGGTCGAGCGGCGGGCTTTTCTCTTGGACTACGCGCCAGCACTCCGCCGCGCGGCCGAGGTTGCCGTCGTTCTCCGCGTCGAACGCCGCCCAGATCTTTTCCATCACCTCTTTGTCTTCTTCGTCCTGCGCCTTCGTGAAGTTCTTCTGGTGCCGGTTGAAGAGCTGCTTCTCCCCCTCTTTCACGATCAACTCGTTGAAGAGTGCCTTGGCCTTATCCACCGTCGGATCCTGCTTCGAGCCGTGTTTCTTGAGGAAGCCCGAGACCGCGTCGAGTTTATCATCCGGCGACGCCGCTTCGACATTCGCGTACGCCTTCGGCAAAGGTTCCGGCCACGCTAGCCAGACGCCGGCGCCGATCAGCAGCGCGAGGACCGCCCCCAACCCGAGCGCCTTGGGCCAAACCTTCTCGCTCAACGGCACGGCTTTTTTCTTCTTCTTTTTCTTCGTGCCTCCGCGCAACAGCTTCGCTGCTTCGCGGTCGCTCTCGTCGAGAGTGGCATCGCTGACTTTCCGATCGACCCGTCGGGCGTTGGCCGCTTCGACCCCGAGACTCTGCTGATCTTGCACTTTGTTTTCGATGTCGGTGATCATCCGCGCGACGGTCTGCGCGTCGAGCGGCCGGAGTTCGACCTTCTTCTCCATCAAGAACATGATGAGGTTATCGACCCACACCGGCAGATCGGGGATGTACTTCGTCGGCCGCACCGGTTGCTCGTTGACGTGCTTCAAGAACATGTCCATCGTCGTCTCGGCGACGAACGGTTTGCGGCCCGTGATGAGTTCGTAAAAGACGACACCGAGGGAATAGAGGTCGGACTTCGCCGAGAGACTTTTTTCGCCCCGGCACTGTTCGGGGGACATGTACGCCGCCGTGCCGATGGTGCTGTTCGCCCCGGTGAGGGCCGTCACATCCGTGTCTTTGGCGATGCCGAAGTCGGTGAGTTTCAGGACGCCCTTTTCGGTGATCATCAAATTCGACGGTTTCAAATCGCGGTGGATGATGCCTTTGTCATGGGCGTGTTGCAGTGCCTCGCAGAGCTGCTTGCCGTAGGCGAAGACTTCTTCCCAACCCATGCGCCCGCGGCGTTGGAGGGCCCGGTCCATCGGTTCGCCATCGACGTATTCCATCGCGATGAACGGCGTACTGCGGTACTTGCCAGTCGCCAAAAGACGGACGATGTGCGGGTGGCGAAGTTGCTTGAGGATGTGCGCTTCCCGGTCGAAACGGGCCATGGCGGAATCGTTGCCGAGCAGGCCGAGGGAAATGACTTTGAGCGCGACCGAGATCGTTTTGCCTTTGTTGTCGAACTGGGCGCGGTAGACGGTACCCATCGCGCCGCTACCGAGCTCTTTTTCGATGTGGAACGGCCCGATTTTTTGTCCGATGAGCATCAACGATCTCCGCCGGAACCGATTGGTCCGTTGCGGGGTGTAGTGTACCGAATCACGGCGGAGGCGTCAGCGGAGCAGGGGAGGGGCGATCAGACGTTCCTTGTCGGATCGCGCCTACAGTTTCCCCACCTTCGCCCTCAACCATTGGTCGATGAGCACCAACGCCATCATCGCTTCGCCCATAGGCACGAACCTCGGCAGCAGGCAAGGATCGTGTCGGCCCTTGACGAGGATTTCCGACGGCTCGCCGGATTGTGTCACCGTCCGCTGCAACCTCGGGATGCTGCTCGTCGGTTTGATGGCCACCCGGCAGACGATCGGCATGCCGGACGAAATGCCACCGAGCATGCCGCCGTGGCGGTTGGTTTCGGAGCGAAACCCCGGTACGTAGAGGTCGTTGTTCTCGCTGCCGCGCAGCAGCGCGGCGGCGAAACCGTTACCGTACTCGAACCCTGTGACGGCCGGTAGCGACAACATCGCCTTACCGAGCTCGGCCTTCAATTTGTCGAAGACCGGTTCCCCCAATCCGGGCGGCACACCGACCGCCACCATCTCGCAGATGCCGCCGATGGAATCGCGATCCTTCCGCACGGCGTCGATCAGTTCGATCATCTCGGCCGCGCGGGCCGGGTCGGGGCAGCGCACCGGCGTCGCTTCAACTTGTTCCATTGTCACCGCGGTCGGGTCCGCAATCTCCGCTCGGATTCTGCCGACTTGGGTCACGTAACCTTGGATGCGGATCCCCTCGCGGCCCAGTAGTTTCTTCGCGATAGCTCCGGCCGCGACGCGGCAGATCGTTTCGCGGGCGCTGCTCCGGCCACCGCCGCGGTGGTCGCGGAAACCGAACTTCGCGTCGAAGGTGTAATCAGCATGGCCGGGGCGATACTTGTCTTTGATATCGCCGTAGTCGGTGCTGCGCTGGTCGGCGTTGCGGAACAAAATGCCAATAGGCGTACCGTCGGTGCGGCCTTCGAAGATGCCACTCCAGATTTCCGGGACGTCGGCTTCATCGCGCTGGGTCGTGAGCTTCGACTGCCCCGGTTTCCGCCGGCGCAAATCGGGGAGCAAATCGTCGATGCCGAGTTCCAACCCGGCGGGGCAACCGTCGATAATGCAAAGGTAACCCGGCCCGTGGCTGACGCCGGAGGTCGTGACGCGGAAGAGGGTGCCGAAGGTGTTTCCTGCCATACGCGGATTATACCGCCTCCACCGCTTCGAAAAGGGCGAAGCTGTCGCGGGGATGTTGCCGGTGGCGGGCGGGACGGTCGAAAACGAAGGTTGTAGGGTATCGTCATCCCCGGTTCGAGGTGCGGCCATGCGCGGTGTAGCCATTATTCTGATTGCAGCGGTTTTCGGGGCGGGAGCTTCCGCGCAGCCGCGTGTGGTCGAGAAGCCTCGGTTCGGTATCGAATCGAACCTCGATCTCTATCCGCAGAATACCGCGAAGGCCGCTTTCGAGTCGGCGATCAAACTGCTCGAGAACAAACGCTACGACTATTTTCTCGCCCACGTTCTCGATCCGGAACTGCTGCAAGCAAAGATTCTCGATCGCGCGCAGAAGCTCGAAGCCGAGGTCGAAGCGGACTTGGTGAAGCGCCGCGACGAACAGCGCCTACACCCGGAGAAGGTGAACACGCGCGACAAGCTCTCGTTCCAACCTCAGGAGTTCGCCGCGTCCGTGCGGGATGAAGCCGTGGCTCGGTCCTTCAAGTACGTCGTCCGCGATCTGCAAACCCAACTGGGCGAATACCCCGAGAACCTAAAAATCTTTCGCAAGCTGCAGAGCGAGGGCCAAGTGGCCGATTCGGGCACCGCGGCGGTGTTCACGCACAAAGACATTCCGGGGAAGGGCGTGTATCTCAAGAACAATGGCAAGCGCTGGTATCTCGAAGACAAGCAAGTCGACGACGCGAAGCCGACGACCGAGAAGTGAGTTCGACGCGATGATCGACCTGCGTAGCGACACGGTGACGAAGCCGACGACAGCCATGTTGGAAGCGATGCTGGCGGCCCCCATCGGCGACGATGTCTACGGCGAAGATCCGACCATCAACGCTCTCGAAGCGAAGGTCGCGGCCTACTTGGGCACCGAAGCGGCAGTGTTCGTGCCGTCCGGTACGATGGCGAATCAGATCGCGGTGCGTTTGCATTGTCGCCCGGGGGACGAACTCGTCTGCGAAGCGACCAGCCACGTCGTCCTCTGGGAAGGGGGCGGCCCGGCGGCACTCAGCGGCGTCTCGGTGCACACTCTGAACGGGAAGAACGGACTGCTCGATTTGGCGACGGTCCAAACCGGCCTCCGACCGAACGATATCCACAGCCCGCACACCAAACTCATCTGGCTCGAAAACACCCACAATCGCGGCGGCGGGACGGTGCAATCGCCGGACTCGATCGCCGAGATCGCGGCGTGGGCCCGTTCGCAAAAATTGGCGATGCACCTCGACGGGGCGCGGTTGTGGAATGCGGTCGTCGCCTCGGGAATCCCCGCGCTGAACTGGGCGAGTCACTTCGATACCGTCAGCGTCTGCTTCAGCAAAGGCCTGGGTACCCCGGTCGGCTCGGCTCTCGCGGGAACGTCGGACGCGATCCTGCGCGCCCGCAGGTTCCGCAAGCTCTTCGGCGGGGCGATGCGGCAAGCCGGAATCTTGGCCGCCGCTTGTATCTATGCCATGGAGCACCACATCGACCGATTGAAGGACGACCACGACAACGCCCGAGTGCTCGCCGATGCGATTCGCACCGTTCCCGGGTTGAAACTGGCGCCGGAGCGAGTCGAAACGAACCTCGTCTGGTTCGAGGTCGATGGTGCGAGATTCCAAACTCCGCAAGACGTCACGGGGATGTTGAAATCGCAGGGAATATTGATGTCCGCGCTCGGCGAAACGACGGTGCGGGCCTGCACGCATTACGGCGTGACCCGCGACGATTGCGAACGCGCCGCCGCGGCGATTCGAAGCCTGCGTTAGATGTCGTTGTCCGGAGTCTCCCGCTTCGATTGCCACCAAGCCCAGCCGACGGCCAATACCGCGATGATCGCAATCGCGGCACCAATGCTCACATCGCCGGTGCCATCCTTGACGTTGTGGACGATCACCAGCGGCAGCGCCAACAAGCTCACCATGTTCATGACTTTGATCAGCGGATTGATCGCCGGGCCGGCGGTGTCTTTCAGCGGATCGCCGACGGTGTCGCCGGTCACGCTCGCTTTGTGTTTGTCCGAGCCTTTGCCCGAAGTCGGCGTGCGCTCTTCGTCTTCGATCATCTTCTTCGCGTTGTCCCAAGCCCCGCCGGCGTTCGACATGAACACCGCTAGCAACTGCCCGGCGACGATCATGCCGGCGAGGAAGCCGCCGAGGGCGAAAGGCCCGAGCAAGAAGCCGACGATCAGCGGCGTGCCGATGGCCAAGAGTCCCGGGCCGATTAATTCCTTCTGCGCGGTGCCGGTGCAGATGTCGACGACGCGGCCGTAATCGGGCCGTTTCCGCCCTTCCCAAATGTCTTTGTCGCGGAATTGCTTACGGCACTCGTTGACGATCAGGAACGCCGCCCGGCCGACGGCGCGGATCGTCATGCTGCTGAACAGGAAGGGCACCGCCGCACCGAGGAGCATGCCGATAAAGACGTACGGATCGGCCACCGTGAGGTTCGCCGAGCCGCGTTTGAAATCGTCGAGCGTCAGTTGGCCGATCTTTTCCTCGGCACCCGTCACGAGCACCGCGATGAAACTGGCGAACAAGGAGACCGCCGCGATCACCGCCGAGCCGATTGCGATCCCCTTCGTGATGGCTTTGGTCGTGTTCCCCACGGCGTCGAGGTCGGAAAGAATCTGCCGCATCGCTTTGAGGTCGGCGGGCAGGATGTATTCGGGGTGGGTCGGGTCGAGTGCTTTGGCGTTTTCGTCGCGGTTGAAGGCCATTTCGCCGATGCCGTTGGCGTTATCGGCGATGGGGCCGAAGACGTCCATGCTGATGGTGTCGCCCGTCAGGGTGAGCATGCCGATACCGCAGAGGGCAACGCCGTAAGCGATGAAGAGCAGGTTGCCGGTGTCGGCGTAGACCATGACCGAAGCGAGGATCGCCGCGGCGATGATCATCGCGGCCCAGACGGCGCTTTCGAGGCCGAGTGCCAAGCCGGAGATGATGTTCGTGGCGTGGCCGGTCTCGCTGGCCTTCACGACTTGCTTCACGGGGTTGTAGTCGGTGCTCGTCCAATATTCGGTACAGCGGTTCAGCGCGACCGCCAGCAGAATGCCGATGAAGCAACAGAGCGCGGCCGAGAGATCGAGGCCTTCTTTCAGCGGGGCGTAGTGCGTCTGTGCGAGCACGACGAGCGATCGCGGGACGCCCTGTTCCGTCGACTTCGCCCCGAGCGCGTGCGACGGCACCGTCGCCCGACAAATCTTTTCTTGCTCGTCTTCACTCAACGATTTCCACTTGCGATGCACGTCGAATCGGGCTGCATTCAACTGGAGTTCGTTCATTTGGCGGAAGGCGGGATCGGGCCGGCCGACGGCGTCGACGCGGATGTTCGGGATCGCGGGGAGTTCCAAAAGCTTGCGGAACTCCGGCTCGGCGTACAGGCCGCGGTCGATGGCGACACCGACGATATACGGGGCGTCGTTGCGGAGGAAGATCGCGCCCAAGGCCATGAAGCCGACGATGCTGATGAGAGCCGAGCGCCAGAAGCCCATGTTGATCGACCGCATTGCCGTCGTGGCATTTCCGGTCGTGATGCCCCGGCCGACGAGGGCCGTGCTGATCATGCTGCTGATGACGCCGACCGCCATCACCAACACCGGGAAGATCATGCCCCGGTATCCGAGCGCGGCGTAGCCGAGGATCACCGACGCGACCATCGTCACGGCGTAACTCTCGAACACGTCGGCCGCCATGCCGGCGCAATCGCCGACGTTGTCGCCCACATTGTCGGCGATGGTCGCGGCGTTGCGGGGGTCGTCCTCCGCGATGTCGGCTTCGATTTTGCCGACGAGGTCGGCGCCGACGTCCGCGGCCTTCGTGTAGATGCCGCCGCCGACGCGCATGAACAGCGCGAGCAACGAGCCGCCGAAACCGAAGCCGAGCAGGGTTTCGTAGGCGAGTTCCCCGAAGATCAGCAGGATCATGGTGCCGCCGAACAGGCCTAGGCCACAGGTGAACATGCCGGTGACGGTGCCGGTACGGTACGCCAGCCGCATCGCTTCCCCGAAGCTGCGTTTGGCCGCCGCCGCCACGCGCACGTTCCCCGCGGTGGCCAATCGCATGCCGATGAATCCGACCGACGCGCTGAAGAGCGCGCCCATCAAGAACGCGATGCCCCGGCCGACGGTCACGGCGATCCGCTCGGCGTGGGTTTCGTAGGTGTCGCCGAGTTGCCAGGGCCATTTGGCGAGGATGATGAGCACCGTCAGCACCACCACCAGCACGGCGACCACGGTGAACTGCCGACGGAGGTACGCGTCGGCCCCTTCGCGGACGGCTTTCGAAACGGCCCGCATCGCCTCGGTTCCCGAGTCAGCCGCGTAGACCTGCTTCGACAGATAGAAAGCATAAGCGAGGCCAATAAGCGAAATCAACAGCGCGATCACCAACCCGGTTTTCTCGATCCCACGGTACGAGCCGTTGAGAAATTCGAAGGGCATCCAGCCAAACACGGTCTGCCCCGGAGCCGGCCCGGCGCCGATCAGTCCGAGTGCCGCCACGGCGAACAGTGCCGGGACTAATGGAGAAGTGAATTTTTTGAGGATAGATTTGGGGCGGCGAGCGCGTTTGGGTTGCATGGTGTCCACAGTTCGGGAGGGGAACAGTTTCGGGGGCGGCACTCGGCGGGCGTGCCGCAATTCCAGCAAACGAGAGCATCAAGATAGACCAATGCATACGGAGAGTCTACAGTGGAGTCCGTGCCTCCAACCGATTCCCATTTCTAGGAATGCGAACGATGAAATCGCTCTGGCGTTCAATTGCATCCGCACTCGGCGTGGCCGCTTGTGCCACTTTACTCGTGGCCGCACCGGTGCCCAAAGGTACCGACGAAGCGGTCGCTGATCGCA
>Ga0105048_10016221_pt1 | contig 11526 bp, 10 predicted proteins | sample MAT05_FD_78382 | JGI IMG/M metagenome (GOLD analysis project Ga0105048, IMG submission 78382) | Freshwater microbial communities from Lake Fryxell liftoff mats and glacier meltwater in Antarctica - MAT-05 | ecosystem: Environmental > Aquatic > Freshwater > Ice > Liftoff microbial mat | place...
AGCTGCTTTCAATAATATTACCGATCAGGATTATCGCACCCATGGGAGCGGCATAAATGGCATGGGCCGGTCCCTTACATTTTCTGCCCTTTTTACTTTTACCATAAAAAAATAATTGCCGATGAAACCACAGGAAACAGCAAACGAGCTCATTGATTTGTATAAACGATTCGGACATGCTGATTATATTGGAGAACCGCTAAGCCAATTGGAACACATGTGTCAGGCTGCGGAACTGGCAGAAAAGGCCGGAGCAGATGAAGAAATGATTCTTGCCGCTTTTTTTCACGATATTGGCCACCTGTATGAGGCTTTGTCCGGTGAAAAAACAGGCCAAATGGAAGGCTTTGGCACTGTTGACCACGAAGCATTAGGAGCAGATTTTATACGGGAAAAAGGTTTCGGGGAAAGATGCGCTAAACTAGTGGCAAGCCATGTGGCTGCCAAAAGGTATTTAACCGCAACCGATACCGCTTATTATCAGAAACTATCGCAAGCAAGCCGGGAAACTTTGCATTTGCAGGGTGGCCCGATGACTGAAGAGGAGATTCTAGCCTTCGAGGCGGATCCGCTTTGGAAAGAGTATATCCAATTGCGGCAATGGGATGAACAGGCCAAAGAAACCGGAAAGCCATTGCCCGATTTTGCTAAATACCGGAAAATGATGATGCGTCACTTAGAAAAAACAACAATGGAAAATATTGAATTGGTGGTATTTGATCTCGCAGGAACAACGGTATATGATGATGGCAGTATTGTCGTCGCTTTTCAAAAAGCCATGGCAACCTTCGGGTATCAGGTTCCGGAAACAGACATCAACCCACTGATGGGTTATTACAAGCCATTGGCCATAAGCATGATGCTGGAGAAGCACGAAAAAGACGCCCTTAAAATAACCGATGCCATAATTGAAAAAATTCATCATCAGTTTGAGCGGGAAATGATTGCATACTACCAAACAACAGCTTCGCTTTCGCCGCTTCCTTTTACCGAGCAAACCTTTAGATCGCTTAAAAGTAAGGGCGTAAAAATCGGGCTGAATACCGGTTTTTCAAGACCCATCGCCGATGCCATTATGGAAAGGTTAGGCTGGCTGAAAAATGGACTTGCCGATGCGCTTGTTGCGAGTGATGAAGTGGAGAAAGGGCGTCCGCATCCCTTTATGATCAGAAAACTGATGCAACAAATGGGGGTTACCGAAAGTAATAAAGTGGTAAAAGTGGGAGATACGGAAGTGGATGTGATGGAAGGTAAAAACGCTTCCTGTTTATTGTCGGTTGCGGTTACCACAGGAGCTTTTACCGAAGCAGAATTATTACCGTATCACCCCGATTTTATCATCCATGGATTGGATGAACTGATTCCCTTACTGGAAAAAACCAACTAAATGGAGCAATGGCTTTCGCAGCTAAAAAATAAGATGAGTTTACAGCCCCGCTGGCTAACCGTTCTGTTTGCAGCGCTGGTTACCTTTTCGGTATATACCTGTATGTATGGTTACCGCAAGGCCTTTACTGCAGCAGGTTATTCCAATCAGTCATTTCTAGGAATCGAGTACAAAATATGGCTGGTAACCGCACAGGTGATTGGGTACATGCTCAGTAAATTTTACGGTATCCGTTTTATAGCCGAACAAATTGGCAAAAACAGAGCTTTGCTCATTTTAAAATTAATTGCTTTTAGCTGGCTTGCATTGCTTGGTTTTGCCCTGGTACCTGCTCCCTCCAATATTCTGTTTTTATTGCTCAATGGCTTTCCGCTGGGGATGATCTGGGGGCTTGTATTCAGTTATGTGGAAGGCAGGAAAGCTACGGAGTTTATGGGTGCGGTACTGGCCTCGAGTTTTATTTTTGCTTCAGGTTTTGCCAAATCTATCGGTGCCTGGCTGATGCAAACCCTTGGCGTTCCTGAAGTGTGGATGCCCTTTGTTGCCGGAGCCATATATTTTTTACCCTTGGTTTTGTTTACAGCATTGCTGGAAGCTATTCCATCTCCTACGCAAGACGACATGGAGCAACGCTGTAAACGGGAACCTATGAATGGAAAGCAGCGGTCAGCTTTTATCCGGCAGTTTTTCCCCGGTTTATTGCTGTTGATTCTCTCTTACATTTTGCTAACCATTCTCCGCGACTTCCGTGACAATTTCGCCAATGAAATATTAGGAGAACAAGGCCTGACCGGAGGCGCGGCTATATTTACCCAAACAGAAATTCCGGTGGCCTTATTGGTACTGGCTGCCATCAGCATGCTGATGCTGATCCAAAATAATTATAAAGCCTTTTTTTACAACCACCTGATCCTTATCTTCGGTTGGTTGCTGGCATTGGGAGCAACGCTTGCATTCCGTGGAGGATGGTTGCCCGCATTTCATTGGTTTTTGTTGACTGGTACCGGACTTTATATGGCCTATATTCCCATCAATTGTTTGTATTTCGATCGGATGATTGCTACCTTCCGTTTGACTGCCAATGTGGGATTCGTGGTATATGTAGCCGATAGTTTTGGGTACCTCGGCAGTGTTTCCGTTTTGTTTGTAAAACAATTCTTATCGCTTGATTTATCCTGGACCCGTTTTTTTACCCAAATGATTATTGGCATGTCGCTGTTTAGTATTGTTTGTACGGTATTGAGCATGTTATATTATAGAAAAAGGTATGCTTTATTTTTAAAAGAATTACCATGACGCAACCCACTGCTATCGTAATTGGTGCCGGCATTGTAGGGCTTGCCCATGCAAGAGCCCTGGCCCTCCGCGGATTTAAAGTATTGGTATTTGAAAGAAACCCACAGGCTGTAGGAGCCTCGGTACGAAATTTCGGGATGGTGTGGCCAATTGGTCAACCCGATGGAACGATGTACAACCGCGCATTTCGCAGCAGGATTGTATGGGAGGAGATTTGCGTGCAGGCCGGCTTATGGCACGATAAAGCGGGCAGCCTGCACCTTGCCACCACGCCTACCGAAGCGGAAGCTATGCAGGCCATAGCAGCGCACTATGCGGATAGCAGGGGTACGCAATGGCTGGATAAGACGCAAGTAGTTCACTATACGAAATATGCCCGGGAATCGGCTGTGTTGGGGGCTTTGTGGAGCCCGCAGGAAATGATGGTGGAAGCCCGGGATGCCATACAGGGCGTTGCTGCTTTTTTGCACGAAACCTATGCGGTTGATTTTGCCTTCAATACAGCCATCAGCAAAATAGAAGGACACACCGTTTGGAGTGGCAGCCAATCCTGGAAAGCAGATTTGATTTTTATTTGCAGCGGCACCGATTTTGAAACCCTTTATCCGGCACATTTTCAAAGCCTTGCCCTTACTAAATGCAAGCTGCAGATGATGCGGCTGCAGCCCCTGCCTGCAAATCAAAAGTTTGGACCGGCGCTATGTGGTGGGCTTAGCTTGATTCATTACAAAGGGTTTGAAGTAGCCCCTCAATTACCTGCACTGAAACAATATTATGGGGAGCAATATCCTCAACAGGTGCAATGGGGCATCCACGTGATGGCTTGTCAATCACCCGATGGCGGACTGACCATCGGGGATACGCATGAATACGGGTTGCATCAGGATCCTTTTGATAAACAATTTCTCAACCAAATGGTGCTCGATTATCTCGGAACCTTTTCTACCCTGAACACGCTGCCGGTAGCACAAACCTGGAACGGGATCTATGCAAAAATGACCAATGGGCAAAGCGAGCATGTAGATCGTGTAGCCGAAAATACCTATGTCGTTACCGGGTTGGGAGGTGCTGGCATGACACTTAGTTTCGGACTGGCAGAAGAACTGGTATTTGCCCTGTGATTTTTTATCGGAATTAAAAATCCGGGTTTGTGTGCTTTTCGTTTCTTTGCCGGCAAGATGCTTAGCAATATTAATTCAATTGTTGTATGCGGTGCAGGCACCATGGGGAGTGGCATTGCACAGGTGGCGGCACAAAGCGGATTCCGTACTACGGTTTACGATCTGCAGGAAGCTTATTTGGATAAAAGCAAAACGGGTATTGTAAAAAGTCTTGATTACCTCGTTTCCAAACAGAAAATAGGCCCCGAAGAAAAAGCCGCTGTTTTAGACCGTATTCATTTTACCACAGAAATAAATAAGTGTAGCGCCGATTTGGTAATAGAAGCTATTGTAGAAATTCCGAAAGTAAAGCTCGACCTTTTCCATCAACTGGATTCCGTTAATCCTTCTACTACCCTTTTTGCTTCCAATACTTCCTCCTTATCTATTTCTGATTTACAAAAGGATATTCTAAATCCGGAACGTTTTGCCGGGATGCATTTTTTTAATCCCGCCAATATTATGAAGCTGGTAGAAATAGTGCAAGGATCGCAAACAGATACGCAAACCACCGACACGCTTGCAGCGCTTGCGGTTAAGATGGGGAAAGTTCCGGTTCATTGCAAAGATGCTCCGGGGTTTATTGTAAACCATGTAGCCCGTACTTATTATTTAGAAGCGATGCATTTGCTTACCACAGGGGTAGCGGATATTGAAACCATTGATACGATTATGGAAGCTACCGGATTTAAAATGGGTCCCTTCCGGCTGATGGATATGATTGGCATGGACATTAATTACAAGGTGAGTGAAATAGTGTGGGATGCGCTTGGCCGTCCGGATCGGTTGCAACCTGCCACCATCCAAAAACAAAAAGTGGAAGCAGGAGAATTGGGGCGGAAAACCGGCAAAGGTTTTTACGATTATGCATAATTAAATGCATTTTTAATCCGGTAAAAAATGAGTATGGCAAACAGCGAAATATTGGTGACGGGTGGTACAGGTTTATTAGGCGCCCATTTAATTTTGCAACTGCATTTGCAAGGCATCCGGCCAAGGGCTATTTACCGCAGCCATATTCCGGAAATAGTGAAAGACAAAGCCGAATGGGTGATTGGCGACATACTCGATGTGGTGGGGCTTGAAGAAGTATTGGCGGGTATCCGGCAAGTGTATCATGTAGCGGGCTATGTAAGCTTTAGTCCTAAGGATAGGGAAACGATGCATAAGATCAATGTGGAGGGTACTGCCAATGTGGTAAACCTATGTTTGGATGCGGGTATTGAAAAACTGGTACATGTAAGCAGCGTGGCGGCGCTTGGCCGTATGCGCATAGGTAAAGTAATTGACGAATCCATGAACTGGAGTGAAGAAACAAGCAACAGCGAATATGGTAAAACGAAATACCTCGGCGAACTCGAAGTATGGCGCGGCATCGGCGAAGGCTTAAATGCGGTGGTGGTGAACCCGGTGATTATTATTGGCGAACATGGCAACTGGGAAAAAGGTTCTATGAATATTTTCCGAAATATTAAAAACGGATTTAAATGGTACTCCGCCGGAAGTACCGGATTTGTAGATGCGGACGATGTATCCAAAGCCATGGTATTACTGATGGATAGCGAAATTCATTCCGAAAGGTTTATCCTATCTGCACAGAATACTTCTTTCCGGGATTTCTTTTTTATGGTAGCCGATGCTTTTGGTGTAAAAAGACCAGAAAAAGAAGTCACCCCGATGATGGCAGCAATCGTTTGGCGGCTTGAAAAAATAAAAACTTTTTTTACCGGCAAAGAGCCTTTGATTACAAAAGAAACCGCAAAAACAAGTCTTGCTAAAGTTCAATTTGATAACAGTAAAATAGGTAAATACCTTCCTGCATTTACCTATCAAAAATTAGAACACGCTGTACAGCGCATTTGTGTTGCTCTGAAAAAGCAAAATTCTTAATCCAGTTTTTTTAATTTATCCCACATTTCGGGAATCCTTTTTATCCAAACAAACTCCCTGCGTTTGATATTTACGTCTACGGCCGGTGTGCCCATATAAGCTTTGTTGCCTTCGATAGTCGCTGTCACACCTGCCTGCCCAAGTACCACGGCATTATCGCCAATGGTAAGTGTTTTATTAATGCCTGCCTGTCCCCATATAGAAACGCCATTGCCCACCGTAGTGGCACCTGCAATACCCACCTGCGATGCAATAAGACAGTTTTTTCCAATCACTACATCATGTCCTAATTGGATAAGATTATCGAGTTTTGTTCCCTGCCCGATAACGGTATCGTGGGTAACTCCCCGGTCAATACAACAATTGGCTCCTATTTCTACATCATCTGCTATTACAACGCGTCCGCAGCTTTCCATTTTTTTAAACCATACATCGCGATTTTTTTTGGTATTAAAATAAAAGGCATCTGCTCCCAAAACAGTGCCGCTATGGATCACCACATTATTTCCAATGACGCAATGGTTGTAGATGGTAACATTTGGATGTATGATACAGTTATCGCCAATAATGGTATGATGCCCGATAAAAACACCCGGCATGATGGTCGTATTTTTACCAATAACCGCCGTATTACTAATAGGTGTATGTTGTGGTTCGTAGGGCCGGAAATGTTTTACAATACTCAGATAGGCTTCAAAAGGATTTTCACAGATCAATAACGTCTTACCAAAAGATTCTTCTACTTCCTTATTTATGATGATAAATGATGCATCACTTTTCAAACACTTTTCATAGTATTTGGGATGATCAACAAAAACCAAATCCCCGTTTTCAACTTTATGTATTTCATTGATGCCGCTTGCCTCCTGCGTTTCATCGCCTGCAATACGGGCTCCTATAAGTTTAGCTATTTGTCGTAGTGGTATTTTTTTATCAAAATGCATGATCTGTTTTATTTATTAATTGGTAAAAAAAGGAGGTGTTTACCTCGATATTTCGTCTTTAAAATCATCTTTTTTATAACTACTTTACAAAAATCTTTATCATTTGTGCATAAATAAGGGGAAATATTTTTCATTCACAGAAAATTCTTTTTTAATATTGTGTAAGAAATTTATTTTCTGAGTACTTACTAACCCATTTTTACAAATATCCTCCAATTTCGGAGGATATTTTTTTATTCACTTTTCCTTCCCCATTTTTATGCAAAATACATGTTATTATTGTTTGTACCACCTGTAACATTGTATATTCGCTTGCGAAGAAGAAGTATATTTTTGAAAGGATCAAACTAAAATGGATAGCATTTAAAAACGTTTTACTGCTGCATGAAACCGAAGCGCATCATATTAATAAGACACGGCGAAAGCGAAGGCAATATAGACCTGCGTTCCTATGAAGATAAGCCTGATTTTAAACTGATTCTTACTGAAAAAGGGAAAGAACAGGCAAAAGAAGCAGGTAAGCAACTCAAAGAAATTACTGGTCGGGAGGATCTTTTGTTCTATGTTTCTTCCATGTGGCGCGCCCGTATGACTTTTGAATACATAGCGCAGTTTTTTGATATGGAAAAAATCCGATGGAAAGAAGACCCACGATTACGGGAACAGGAATGGGGACATTTCCGCGATTTAAAAGCCAATATTCTAATTGATGCCGAGCGAAACAAGTTTGGAACCTTTTACTACCGTATAAAAGATGGCGAAAGTTGTGCGGATGTGTACGACCGTGTCAGTGATTTTTTGCATACCCTGTATCGTGATTTTGAAAAAGTTAACTTTCCTCCCAATATTGTTTTGGTAAGCCATGGCATGACCATTCGTTTGTTTCTGATGCGATGGTTTCGTTGGACTGTGGAAGAATTTGATACATTGCGCAATCCCCGAAACGGAGAACTCATAGTAATGGAACTCAACGAAAATACCAACCGGTATCATTTGGTAACCGAGCCACGGCGTAAGAAAATTACTGAAGATAACAAGTATCCGTGGACACTCTTGAATCCACCAAGGAACCGTTGATCCAGAAAAATTTATTTATCTCCTTATATTTTCATGAATCTCTGCTTTCCTCCTATTAAAAAGGCAAGAATGCTTCCTTATTACAATCCTGATAAAAAGGTGACTACTCGTATCCATTGTAGAAATATTAAAAAGTAAAGACTCTCCATTTCAAAAAATGGATGGATTACAGTTAAGTATCTCGGATCTAAAATTAGAGTATGGCTTGGGTATAAATAGGTGATGACTGTTAGAGATTGCAGCCGTCTCGTTCCATTTCATAAGTACCCTTCCATGTAAACACATTGCATTGATTCTATTACCGCTACATTGGCTGCCGGTAAAAAGGAAACAAATCTAAAAATAAACCGTCCTCACCTATTTGCAGCAGGCATTCGAGGCGCTTAAAACATTAGGCGAAGGGGCTGTATTGGCCACTTTTAGTAAGCACAATCAAAAAAAATAACACAATTGCTGGAGGCTACTGCTGTTCTTCCTTTTGATAGGCAGTATATATTGCGGTGCTACCTAGCGGGAGTTTATCATTTGCTTACGTGTTAGCAACAAATGCATTGGAAAAATTATTGGGTGTCTTGCTTATAAGAAGGTAGTAATATTTGTATAAAAGAAAAATAGAAGAGACAAGTGGCTGGCAACATGGAAAATATGGCCATTCCTGAATTGTAGTAAATTCTTCCGGAGGCATTGATTATTTGTAAAAACAGATTGGTTGAAATGTATGCAAGCCCTGACTATTTTACGATCTATTTAACCCCTAACTCCGCTATTTTAGGTAGTCTATTTTAATTGACTTGAAAAGGTCGGCACTTTTCTTTGTGATTTCTGATAATACCCAGGAATCGTCCATTTTAAGTTTGTAAATAGATTTGCTCTGTTCAATAATGTCTTTGGGAGAGTACTTGCCAAGTTTCTTTGCTTCTTTAAGCCTGATATATAATTTATGATAGGCAATCATGGCTATAAAGTTGGCGGCAAGCCATCCTTCCAGCACATATCGGTTCTGCATATAGGTCACGTCTGCTTTCAGGAAGTTTTTATAGGCGTCGAAAATGGTTTCTACTTCATTGCGCTGTTTGTATGCCTGATAGATTTGCTCGCAGGTTTTGGCTGGGTTTATATCACTGGTGAAGGTAAGTGTTCCAAATCCGTTGAGTTTTTCTGCGAACTTTTCTTTGGTGTATTTTTCAGGTAGAGTTTCTATACGTGCCACATAGTCCGCTTCCTCTTTGGCCCTAAGCCCTTCGTCTAAGAATGTAATGAATTCCTCCCCTTCATTACTATACTTATAGTACCAAATGATTCTATTGTGATAAATGAAATAAATTAAGTCTTGTTTGAAGTTTGCCTGCTGTAATGGTCTGTAATCTATCAGCTTATTGTTTCTTTGGATGGGAATGATGAATTGCAGCTTTAACTCTTTCATCATGGCAATGTTTTCTTTGCTGTAAAACCCTTTATCGGCTATGTAGATGACATTGCTGATTTTCATTTCCAGTATGCAAAGAGCCATTGACTTCAGGTCGGTGATATTGCCATTAATCAGGCGGTAATAGACTGGTCTTTGCATGCCGGCCGAGAACAGGTACATTAGCCTTACTTGTTTTTCAAAATCAAAGTCGGGGTTGTATCCTTTCGCATTGACGGTAAGCAGTCCGCTTTTGCTGAAAACATGTGTAGAGTCCATCATAACAAACTCATCGGTTGCACCTTCTTTAGCCGAGAGTAGCGATTTCATCCATGCGACCACTTCTGTCCTGCGCTCTCCTACCTGCTTTAAAGTGTCAGAAATAGACTTGTCGCTGACGGATGTCATACTAAACTCTTGAGAGCAGAAGTCGTGGCTGTAATAAAATGGGGCTCGTTTTATAGGTGTATTGTATGCCCACCGGAACATGGCGAAGCTAAAGAGTATCTCAACGGTCTGCCGGGTAAAAAAAGTCTCAAGACTTTTAAGCTCTTTCTCCAAAAGGCTGGAGAACAGGCGGAAAAGACCGAAATTCAGGATATCAACAGAATGCCCTGATTGCTTTTTACGGATTTTATCCTTGTCGGAGGGCTCAAAGCCCTGCTCTGTCACCTTGCCAAGCAACACGCCGCTGATCTTGTCGGTCCTTTTCTTGTCAGGGTTATACCTGTAATCAATCTGATACTTATAGTATCCACCCTTTATCAATTTAATCTCCGTTTTTGGCTCTTTATGCTGAGCTACCCAGGATGGCAATGACATAGACTACATAATTAGGTAGCCTAAAGGTAAGTAATTTTCAATCACAATCACATGAAAATCAAACAAATAATTTTTAAAGGCCGCAAAAAGGGGTAAAACTTGCGGAGTTAGGGATTAATAACAAGATTGCGTTAAGACTCCTGTTAAACTTCCGCAAACCATAGTAGAAAGCTTCATCCTGGCTTTCGTTTGAATTACTTTAGATTAAAACTTAGACTATGAAAACGAATTTTGTCATTATGTTGCTCCTTTCCGTTTCCATAAGTTGCAAACACGGGATAAAAAACACTCAATCTGAAAAAGAAGAACTTGCTGAAAAAGGCTCTATTACCGTAGAAACCACGGTCGGTACCCTAACACTTGTCGCACCGTATGCAACAGAATCGGTGGTAAAACTTAGCAAAGTAATTGGTTGGAAAGAAGGCGAGACACCCACCGCCCCCGAAGGTTTTACGGTAACCCGTTTTGCAGATTCCCTTAAACACCCCCGCTGGACTTATGTAGCGCCCAACAAAGACATCTTTGTCGCAGAATCAGATACCAAAAAATCGGCCAATCAAATCACCCTGCTCCGGGACACTGATAAAGACGGGGAAATTGATGAGCGCTATGTTTTTTTAAAGGATCTTAACCAAAATTTGGGGATGCTCATTCTGGGCAATTATTTTTATGTAGCGAATACCGATGGCTTGTACCGATATCCATACAAGGAAGGTCAAACCAAAATAGAGTCAAAAGGCGAAAAAATCGTTGAACTTTCTGCCAGTGGCTATAACAATCACTGGACCCGAAATATCATTACCAATAAAGCAAAAGATAAAATATATATCTCCGTTGGTTCTGCGAGCAACGCCGGAGATCAGGGTATAGAAAAGGAAGATGGTCGCGCCCTGATTTTTGAAGTCAATCCAGACGGTTCTGGAAAAGAAATCTACGCAAGTGGCCTGAGAAACCCTGTGGGGATGGACTGGAATCCTATAACCGGCGATCTTTGGACGGCAGTAAACGAAAGGGATGAATTGGGTAATAATCTGGTTCCCGATTACGCAACCAGCGTAAAAAAAGGCGGCTGGTATGGCTGGCCTTATAGCTACTACGGGCAGGTAAAGGACCCACGCTGGAAGGACGATCCACATCAGGATTTGGTGGACAAAGCCATTATGCCAGATGTTCCATTGGGTTCACATACGGCTTCATTAGGACTTTCGTTTTATACAGATGATAAATTTCCGGCAAAATATAAAAACGGGGCATTTATTGGGCAGCACGGCTCCTGGAACAGAGCACCTTTCTCCGGTTACAAAGTTGTTTTTATCCCTTTTGAAAATGGAAAGCCAAAACGCGCCGAAGATTTCCTTACCGGGTTTATAGCCAATGGTGAAGAAAACGAAGTGTACGGAAGACCTGTCGGCATCGCCATTGGTCCGGATGGTTCATTATTGGTTAACGACGATGATGGGGGGATCATCTGGAAAGTCACGGCCAAATAAATTCTTTTCCGCTATTTAGTATCTGGCAATCACCAGCACACTCAGCCCTTGCAAA
>Ga0105048_10016227_pt1 | contig 11524 bp, 5 predicted proteins | sample MAT05_FD_78382 | JGI IMG/M metagenome (GOLD analysis project Ga0105048, IMG submission 78382) | Freshwater microbial communities from Lake Fryxell liftoff mats and glacier meltwater in Antarctica - MAT-05 | ecosystem: Environmental > Aquatic > Freshwater > Ice > Liftoff microbial mat | place...
GTTGGGTAAACTGCCGCGCTTTATTCAGAAACGTTATCGCTGGTTCTTGCCATTTTTTCCTGTGGCGACGGAGAGTCTCGATCTTCGTCAGTTTGATCTGGTCATCTCATCATCGGGAGCCTGGAGCAAGGGGATTATCACACGACTTCATACCACGCATATTGCCTACCTACACTCGCCCATGCGCTATGCCTGGGATTATCATGAGGCCTATCTACGAGAAATCGGGGCCTTGGGGAGATGGAGTATTTGTACCCGGATGCTCATGAGCTATCTCAGACTTTGGGATAGTCAGGCATCAGCGCGTCCTGATATTCTCGTCGCCAATTCACAGTTCACTCTGGCACGGATACAGAAATACTATCGCCGGGAAGCGGAAGTAGTCTATCCACCAGTGACTTTATACAAAAAGACTATTCAGCCACTTGCTACCCTGCGACAGGCTCAGGATGATGGTGAGAAACGCCATCATTTTCTCGTGGTATCACGACTGACGCGTTCCAAGAAAATAGAGGCAGTGGTGCAAGCCTTCAAGAAATTGTCGTTGCCACTCGTTGTGGCGGGCACTGGACCGGAGCGAGAGAGACTCGAGAAGATGGCTGGAGAACAGACGCGGTTTACTGGATTTGTCGCAGACGATGAACTTGTCGAATTGTATCGTGGAGCTCGGGCTATTATTTTACCCTCAGAGGAGGACTTCGGGATGGTGGCGGTAGAGGCACTGTCATTCGGGACGCCAGTCATCGCGCTCGAGTACGGTGGAATTCGCGAGATTGTCACTGCTGGAATAACCGGTGAGTTTTTTCATGCCGCCGCACCAGAAATAATTGCCGAAGGCGTGCGACGTTTTCTCCAAAAAGAAGGAACGTATGATGAGTCTGTGATGAAGGCTTCGGTAGCAAAATTTAGTAAAAAGAATTTTCAGCAAGCGGTACGACAGTGCGTTGGTGAATCGGAAGTAATGACGCAGGAATCATGAGAAAGAGACAGAATTTCTTGATCATACCTCATGTTTCATAATTCATACATCATTCTTCATCCCCATGCATATAATCGGTCATCACAAAGAACGAGCCACGCTTTGGAAAGCGAACCGAGAGGAAATCGCTCAGGCCTACTTGTTTGTGGGGCCGCGGAGTGTTGGTAAAAGTCTCTGTGCTCTTGAGTTTGCCTCTTCTCTCGCAGGAGAGTCTGATTTTGAGCCAGGTGTGGATAAACCCCATCCATATGATGTGATGGTGCTTAGACCACTCGAGGAAACTAAACGAGGAGTCACAAAAACGAAAAATATTCCGGCTGAAGCTATTCGCGAAGCTCTCGTTTTTCTCAGCCAGTTTCCAGCCGGAAGAGGGTTTCGAACGCTTATCATCGAAGAGGCGCATCGTTTGTCAGAGACAGCTCAGAACGTGCTTTTGAAGACATTGGAAGAACCACAGTCAACAGCAGTGATTATTCTGGTGACGCATGAAGTCGGCGCCATTCTTCCTACGGTCCTTTCTCGGGTGAAGCGGGTACGTTTTGATTTTGTGCCAGAGGCGATTATTCGTGAAGACATTTCCAGTCTTTATTCTAAAGAAGAGCTGGCCGAGGTGGCACCCTTCTTCTTCGCTCTCGGTAGGCCGGGCATGATTCTTTCGGCGCTCGAATACCCTGAGGATTTTGTGGCAGAACGGGAACTGCTCGGATCTTTGTTTCGTTTGTCGACCCTTTCTCTTGCGGAGCGTCTGGCTTTGGCAGAAAAGCTCGGAGTTCATGCTGAACGCACTATCCGTCTGCTCGAGTGGTGGCTACCAGGACTGCATCATCAGGCGATAAAACTAACAGAAAAGAAAACAACAACGAGATTTTTTGTTCTTCTAGAAGAGGCGGAGCAGACGGTGAGGCTATTGAAGACAACCCAAAGCAACGCAAGACTTCTTTTAGAAAAACTTTTTTTGACGGTGTAAATATTCTGAATAATGTGCTGACATGGGCTTTTTGTGGAAATCACAATTAAGGAAGGAGCGGGGAAAATTTTTGCCTCAAGTCGCTGAGAAAAAAAATGTTTCACGCCAAGAGCGGTTACCGTCTCGCGAGGGCCGAGGCTCTTCTTTGGGCGTCGTGTTTCTGTGGTTTTTGTTTTTGGGAACGATTGTCTATCTGACAATTTTTTCCTCGTATCTCAGATTCACGACGTGGCAGGTCACAGGACTATCAAATATTGATGAGACAAATTTTCATCAATTGGTTGATCAGGATCTTTCAAAAAAATATCTTGGTTTTATATCGAGAAATACTTTTTTCTCTATCCAACCAAGAGCCCTGGAGCAGTTGTTGCGAGAACAGTACCCGCTATTGAGGGAGGTGACTGTAGAGCGTATCTTTCCCGCTACTCTTTTAGTAGGAGTGAGAGAGCGGAATGCTATCGTGCTGTGGTGTTCGGGGGAGACCTGTGCCCATGTTTTGGAGGATGGGAGTACTCTTCCTGTCACTACGGTTTATCAAGAAGAGGTAAATCAGACACGGACGCTTTTCCTTCGAGATGAAAGTGGCGAACCACTTCGTTTCGGTTCGCAGGTGTTTGAGAGCGATTTCATTTTGCTTATTTTCAAGCTACGTGAAGAGCTCGAGAGCCGCTTCGGGATTGTTGCTCGCCCTGACATGGGTTTTGTCTCGCGCTTTGCTAATGAGATTCGGATAAAGACGGGAGAGGGGTGGGAAGTATACTTCAGCACACGAGTATCGGCAGAAACTTCTCTGGGCGCTCTCAGTTTGCTTCTTGGTGAGGAGATTCCAAAGGAGCGACACCAGGATCTCTCGTATATCGATCTGCGCACCGAGAATCGCATTTTTTATCGTTACCAAGATGGGAAAGAAGAAGAAATGAAAGCAGGGCAATCTCTCGCTCTTCCCACAGTACAAGAAGACAAGCCAGCAAAGAAGAAAAAGTAAGAGGAACAAAAGAATGAAAAAAGGAGCCGTCGAGCTCCTTTTTTCATTCTTTCTTTGATTTACTTCTTCATGGTGGCAATATCTTCTTCCGAGATGTAGTAGATGAGAAAGGAGTCCCCAGCTCGTGCCACGGGTGTTTTTTCCTTGAGCCAGGAATAATTCGCTTCCTCAGGAGCCAGTTTCTTGTAGAGGCTTTCTTGGTAGAAGAAGGTACAGATGGCGTACCAGCCTGGCTCTGGATCGCGACTGCTCCACCAAGGAGTATATTTGTTGCCCAGGTAGTAATGAGGATCACTGCCGCCGAAGTAGTCGACGCGAATTGTATCAATGGGTTGTAGTGCTACGGGGACAGAACCGTCATCCGTGACAGCACAAGGAAATGATGAGGCAGCACACTGAGTATTGTATGTAGCTATCCAATTTTTCAGATGCTTCAAATCCTGCCCCCAGTCGTAGTTGGAGTCAGTGGCATAGAGATAGCCATTTTTATGTCCGCCGACAATGGGATTGAAGTAGGAGAGATAGCTCGGATAGGTGAGGATGGGAATAGTTGCGATGATGAAAAAAAGAATTCCATAGATGATAGCAATGAGCTGATGCGTGACGGGTTCGTGTTCGTGACGTTTGTAGAAATCAGCCAGAGTCTTTGCAATCATCATATAGAGAAAAGGTAGGATGGGAAAGAGATGACGGAATCCGATGTTCAAATTACCAGTGATGCTGATGTAGCTATAAAAGAGGATGAAGAAGACAGCTATGTAGACGGCGGTATTATCCTGAAAAGAATGGGCCAGGTAACGGAAGAAAGGCAGTGATTTTTCTACGATAAAGCGCCGGCTCATACGATAGAAACCGTAGCCAGTAGTGAGGAGGAGGAGAAAGAGGAAGGGCAGTGTTTCTTTGAGCGTAAAGATGATGGGGAAATAGGATGGTGAGGCATCGACTGTAACAGTACCCATGAAGTAGTGCACATTACCAGCTGCGACGCGAGAGAATACTTTGGCGATGCCGACGAAGTATTCGGCGAAAGGAAGAAGGAGTGGGGAATGAGTCATCTCTACAATGAGATCATGTGTGATACGGGCCGGGGCATTGGGTTGCGACAGGAAGAGATCGGCATGGGCGGCCACTTTTTCCGCTGGCATACCGGCAGTGTTGAAAGCATAGAGAGTCCAGACAGTCGTGAAGCAGATGACGATGATGGCGAGGAATTTCCAGGAATAGGAAAAGAGGGTTCGCAGACAGAACAATTTTGAGGGGATTACTTCGTTTTGTGGACGCTGTTTGGTGAGGGCATAGAGGAGAACAAAGAGACCAAAAACCGGGAAGAGGAGAACGGCTGAAAATTTTGCTAACTGTGCCAAGCCAAGAACTAATCCTGCAATGAGTATATTGTTGCGCGAGGGATTTTTCAAAAAACGAACGAAGAAATAGAAAGCGATAAAGATGAAAGCGGCGCTTCCGATATCGGTGGTCACATAGTGGTTGTGGGCGATGATATTGGGATCAAAAGCATAGAGAGCAACAGCAAAAACTCCTGCCAAAGTACCTCCAAGTTCTTTGGTCCAGAGGAAAAGGATGATACCGAGGAGCACAGCGATGAGGATAGTGGGGATACGCGAGAAGAAGAGGATAGTATCAGCGTCATTGCAGGCCAACTCTGGGCGTGCACAGTTGATAAACATGTCACCAACGACCCACTGCTCGTTGTAGCCCTCTTGCCATTCCTTCGATTGCAACGGAAACTGTAAGTGGAGTGGTAGGAGGAAGAGCCCGGCCAAGTCTTTGAGGAGCGGCGGGTGTTCAGGATTGAGACGCATATCGCCATAGCGCACATAGCTGTAGGCAGCCGGGATGTGGGCTTTTTCGTCATAGGTCATCGATTCCTGTGAGGAAACCAAGAGAGAAAGAGCGAAGTGAAAGAGGAGGATGATAGCCACAATAAACCAGGCGTGCCGTTTGATATAGTCCATAGGATTTTCTTGTCTATCTGTTTATGGTTTTCTCGTTTTTTTCTGTGGAGTCAGGGAGAACAATAACATCGAATTCACCGCCACCACGCGTGCCATTCATATCAACGCGTTCGACGACGGCTCCGGGGTACAGTGTTTGGATTCTTTGTACCAGTGCATCATTGTATCTGAGCATGAGAAGGACGCTACTCCTTCTGATAGTAGTATCTTTTTGGATGATTTCTAGGTTGGCGACTTTGTGGTAAGTGAGGAAATAGACCGGATGGGCAAAGATTGGTAAGTCAGAGAGATTGTTGTCACCTTGTTCATTAACGAGGATGTATTTGCGGGTGGTATCAGGAAGAGAGAGGAGATAGCTTGCCATGTTGCGGTAGCTTTCATTGAATGCTCCAGAGGCGTGGATATTGCTGGGGAAAAAGACGAAATATTTGGTGAGGTTCCAGGTGGCACTGCCGACCAGGGTAATGACCATGAGAGAAATGAGGGCGAGCCTGGTCCCTGGCTGGGAACGGAGTGCTTTCTTGAGCACCCAGAAGGCAGAAATGGAGGCCATGAGAAAAACCGGCATCTGGGTACCGATGGAGCGCAGAGCATGCGGGAGGCTTTCGTCGGTCAGGAACTCGGGCATGAGCATGACAAAGAATGATCCGAGGAGAAAGGTATTGGTGACGAGGCGCAGGTCGCGATCGCCTTCGCGAATCCGTTTCCCTAATAGGGTGACGGTCTGCCAGATAAGGAAGAGGAAGCCAGCCAGGAAAAAAGTACCAACAAAGGGATCAAGAATCGGATAGGGAGGATAGTTGTGACGCCAGTTCTGATCACCCCAGAAATTGTATTTGAGAAGCGAGAGGGAAAAAGTTTTCAAGAGAGTGGCGGGGAGGTTACCTTGGTTGACTTCCGGCGTAAAGACAGAGATGTGAGAAGAACGCGAAGCGAAGTCTTCGGGGTGCGAGACGAAGAAGTGATAGAGCATGGGCGAGGCCGTGATGAAGGCGGCAAGGATAAAGGCAAGGCCGTGCTTCCAATAATGTTTGAGGAATTTCTCATAGGACAACATCAGCACTGGCAAGAGGAGTATCAGGATGAGTGGGGCCACTCGGAAGGCGATGTAGGTATGGAGTCCGAGGCCGAAAATGAGTCCGGCGTAGGCAAAATCACGGATTTTTCGGGAATGGAGACCGCGGAAGAAAAAATAGAAGGAAAAGGTCAGAATGAAGGTCGTCATGATAGCCCGGAAGCCGATGCGCGAGAAATTGATAGCCCAGTAGGAGGTAGCCAGCATGAAAGCAGCCAGGAGCCCGGCTCCCTTACGGTGAAACAGCTCCTTTCCCAAGAGGTAAATACCCAGGACCGAGAGGGTGCCGAAGAGAATTGAGGCGAATTTGAGACCGGTCAGGGTGTTGCCAATGAGCGAGATGAAAAAAGCCTGAATATTGATGAAGAGTCCCTCACGTCCGTAGTTGGCTGGATAGAAGAGCTGATAGGCGCCGGTTTCGAGGGCGTGGAGTGCATCGACACCGTTGGCCGCCTCATCCGGATAGAGACCGGTCGGAATAGACTCAATGTGATAGATGCGGACGAAAAAGGCGAGGAGAATGATGGCCACGAGAATGCCAGTACTGAACACAGTGATGCTTTTGTTACGCATCATAATTTTTTTGTTTTTTGTTTCTATGGTAGAATTATAACAAAGTTCAGAGCAAAAGAAAAATATTTTTATGGCGAGTGCGAGAGAGTTTGTCGATGGTTTATTTAGTAGAGGAAAAGATGCCCAAAAAAATTTGGTATCTATTCATGACCTCAAACTGGGAGTTTGGAAAAATAAAGAAGGGACAAACATTCGAATAATGGAACTAACAGAAGATAAACCACCAAAGTGTAAAATTTATTCTTCTGATCTTATGGAGGCTAATGAGATTTTTGGCAACAAGGAGGGTTTGCGGAAAAAATTGGAGGACGGTGGATATGTCTTTGAGGAGATTGCATCGCGGGACGTAGCTCCTGGGACACAAGAGGCGCCTCGAGACGAACAGATGCCGATTGGCGAGACATCTGGCGGTGAACAAACGGGCGAGCGATCAATCGAACAGTATAATTTCCAGGTTGGTCAGACATGGAGCACAGCGGACGGTCGTTTTTCAATGGAGGTTAAGGAATATAATCCTCATACAGATATTTATCAGGTACGCATTCGGAATGATGGTCAATCGAGTATTAACTTCGTCAATCCCAAAGAGATTCTCCGGGATATTTTCCCAAAAAATGCCATAGTTACTTTGTCGGGCGCATTGGAGAGTACCGTATCCCCATCATCCCCAATCTCCGAAGAAGTGCCAGTTGAGATACTACGTTCTGAATCATTGCCGCCGGTCATGGTTGATCAGGCTGTTTTATCGCAGTCCGTTTCTCAAGTTCCTGGAGAACCAGAAAACGTGGTAGCTATAGATGAGGCCCTGGTAGGAGTTGGTAGCGAACGTGTTCCAGAAGAAGTCGAAGCACAGAATAAACTGAATGCCGAAGGCGAGGAAGTGCTGAGTGAGTTGTTTGCCGAACACGCGGATGCTATGGAGGTACTGGCACAGATAGGAAAAGAAATACAGGAAGGTAGCGACGAGAAAGACAAACAAAAAGGAAAGCAGCTTTTGAAGAAAGTAACAAAATTGCATCAGGCGGGTATTGTAGTAGAGACAGCTCTCGCACAAGGTAAGCTCACAGAAACCTCTCTGTCAGAGGCGCATGTTTGCGTCGCATCCTTGAAGGTGTTATTTGTCGAAGTGCAAACTTTTTTGAATCAGCTGAAACAAAAAGCAGGGGTAGGAAACGCTGCTCTGGGCCATGCAGGGAATTTAGCAGCATTACTCCGTGCGAGAACGAGTGCGCGGTCTGCTGAGGTACCAGAGACTACTCCTGTTTCTGCTGCTCAAGCGGCTGATGAAGCGGGTGTACCGAAAAAACTGCAGGCTGATGATGGAGCACAGGGGAAAAATATGACAGGAGGAGAAGCGGGTGCCGGAGAGAATGGCGGCCCGCAGGGTCCCGAAGGGCCATCATTTGATGCTGTTCTGGATGGTTTTCGTACGGAAATAATTGGATTGATCAAGGGTATTGCTACGCCGGAAGATTATGTGAATTTTCGGAAGGGTATGGATGTTGCTCGGGCCAAAAATGATCGGCCAGAAAAACGCTATTTTATAAGCCTCAGAACGATTGAAGGAGAAGGACAATTGGGGAGAAAAATGACTGATGCTGAGTGGATAAAAAAGCAAATTCTTGAAGAGGGGCTAGAAAAAAATCTGAGAGAGAAATTTTTTGATTTGAAGGATGTTGATCTGGCTACTCAGTATGAACGAGAACAGACTGAAGTTATCAGAGCTAGTACAGTAGAGAAGCTTGATGCTCTCGAAAAAAAATGGCAGGTAACGTCGAATATTACCCCGACATGGAGCACGGTTTTTGAGGGACTGACTGAATATGAAAAAAAGAAAGTGTCTGGGGATTATCAGGAATGTTCCGATCGACTCTTTCAGACCCTCGGTGAAAAACGAGCAGGGATTCTGCTTCAGGATTTCTTGAAACGCCCAGAAGGCAAAAAAATTATTGATACCTACAGGCAGATTATTATGGGTGAATGGCAGGAATATGAACGTGCAGTTCGTCAGAAGAAGCCAGGGGTATCGGAGGAAGAAATACTTAATATGTGGCACGGACATCTTCTTTCAGAGGTAAGAAAAGTGGTTGTGGAACATTTGGCCGAGCACTCAGGCGCGGAAGGAACTCGAGCAGATGCTATTATTGGAGCAGTGATACGCCAGATTGAAAATGAATCTCAAGAACAACATCCTAAAAAGAAAAGATAAGCTATGAGTCAAGATTTTGAAGGCCCACCAAAACCACCTGCTACGAGTGAAGATTCTTTGCTAGTGTTTCGGTCTGAACAAATTGTTATTATGCAAAAACGTATAGCTGGCGTTTTGGGCCGTCTTGATGCTGAACTGGTGGCCACTACTACCGATTCCCAAGAACCGCAGTCTCAAGAACCTCAAGAACAAGCACCAGTTGTTCTGCCTGATTCTGTTTTAGAACCAGCTTTTGATGCTGTTCATTCAAGCCAGGATATTGATAGTCAGACTGTCTTGAGACAGAGAAGAGGATCTTCTCGCGGTGCCAAACCTAAAAAATCTGCTCCAGCCACGGCCGTCGTTGCGACGGTAGTAGCTACCACAGATATTTCTGTGCCTCCGACTGCTGATGCAGCAGTTGCTGCCAAAGTAGAAAAAGAGCCGGTCCAAACAGGTAAATATCGGGATGGACAGGGAGTTCTTTGTGAGGTAACGAAAGAGGGTGATGACTATACCTACACGGTTCTCGAGGGACCCGATGTTGGTCAGCGAGGAGCAAAACAAAACGCAGAAAATTTCCGAACGTTGATTGAAAGTTGGAAAAAAGTGGATGATGATACCCTCCCAACTCCGGATGTCCCACCAGTGGTGACAGCTAGCCTCCCAGCTACACCAGATACTCCTCTTATTTCTCCTGACCCAGTTATTCCTGCAGCTCCGAATGTCCCTCCGAGCGCGGATACGGCAAAGGAATGGACGAGGGATCGAGTTTTGGATGAAATACCAGATGGTAAGTTTACTTTGACCAATCCAAAGGCTACCGAGACAGTAACGTACGTTAAAAAAGACGGGGAAATTTTTGAGTTAGGACAGAAAAAAGGGTCTAAAAAGAATGGTATCATCATGAATCGCCTCAATGACGGATGGATTTTGCAAACAATCGCGAGCAAACCAGCAGATAAACCAGTAGATAAACCAGCTGATGCGCCTGCTCCTATCTCACCAGCAGATACGCCACCAGCTCCGGATAAACCAGCCGATGCATCTGCTGTTCTGCCAGTAGCTCCAATTGGTATTGAGGAGGTTGATGTTGTTGAATCGAGAGAAGAGAGACTCAAAAGATACAGAGCAGGAAAAAAAGCAGTCATTGATGCTGAAGAGGGTCCGAAAGAGCCTCTTATGGCTGTTGGCGAGAAATTCCAGTATTTTGTTCCAGAATCGAAGAGTGAGTATACCGTAGAAAGAACGGCCGAGGGCTATCGTTTTTTTGATGCCAACTATGATTCTAGCGTGCCACTCAAGAATCGGGCTGGTACCGGTGGTTTTTTGACGGAAGAGCAGATGCAAGAGACTATTCGTACGGCCCATTGGGAGCGAGTGAAGACGCAAGAAGAAAAGGAGCAAGAAAAAGGCGTACCGACCAGTCAGGAACTGCTCGACAAAATTGCTGGACTGGAAACGCTGGTCAAGGAGGAACGTTTCAAATATGTTGAAGCAGATTATAAGAAGAAATCTGTACTGGGGCGTTTGAGTGCTTTTTTTCGTAAGCCATTGGAAGGTCCACCAGATCCTGACAGCGAATTTTGGAGAATACGGTACACCAATGCTTTGACAGAGCTACAGAATGCGCAACTGGAACGGATAAAACTCTCCGGGGTATCTGGTGATGCCTTGAAGCAAGAAATGGCTGGCCTGCTCCAGTACTACAAAGTCAATGAAGTGTTGGAATTGTATCAAGCGCGTACTCAGGTGCGCCTCGAGACGAAGAAAGAAGACAAGTCTCTGGGAGAGCGTACCATGGATACGATTGATAATTTTGGCCGAGCCTACAATAAGCTAGGTTGGAAGAAGAAGCTCCTCATAGCTGGAGCAGTTTTGGGAAGTGCGGCGGCTCTCGGAGCAACTGGGGGTGCTGCTGGTGCGGCTGCTGGGGGAGCTATGATTTTTGCGCGAAAGGTCATGACGAGTGCAGGCGGAGGTGTTGCCATGGACACGCTTTTTGAACAGGCCGGGAAATACCTGGGTGATAAGTTTGATCAGAAGGAAATAGAGGAACAGATGGGAGCGCTTGATCAGCATCTGGCCTCGGGTTCGGCTATCGGAGTGGAAAACTATGTGAGGAATATGGAAGCTCTCTTGAGCGGTGAACTGCAAAATATTGATGCCAAATTTCAAAAGAAGAAAATTCTTGGGAAGGCCCGTAAGTTTACGGCGTTTACTTTGTCCACTGGACTGTCTTTCGCTTCTTATGCCAAGGATATGGTTGGCCATTCTGGATCAAGTGTGGCTGGGCATGCTGCGCGGCTTGATGCTTACAATCAGGCTCACCCAGCTGACGGCGCTGCTTCGGCTGTCGAGCAGGCTCCTGTTCCCGCTGGTGTTGCTTCTGCTCCAGGGAGCTCTATTTCAGCCGTTCCCTTGAGTCAAGCGGAGGCGTATTTTCAAGAGGTAAATGCGTCAGAGCTTGCGACTGATCAGGTGACTCCCACTGCACCGCTTACTCCAGCACAGACATACTTTCAAGAGGTTAATTCGTCGGAGCTTGAAACGGCTAGTGTCACTTCGGCGAGCGCTGAAGCCGGTCCTTCTTCGTCACAAATAGCCTCTTTGCGAGAGACCTACGCTGTCACAGCGGCTGATGGCAAGAAGGGCCTGTGGGGGATTATCGATCGGCGCCTGCCTAGTAATATTCCGGAAGGGGCGGGGCGCAACCGTGCCATTCAGTCACTCGAGAATGCTATGAGAGCCAAGCTCGATGCTCTGTCGCCTGAAGCCAGGACA
>Ga0105048_10016228_pt1 | contig 11524 bp, 7 predicted proteins | sample MAT05_FD_78382 | JGI IMG/M metagenome (GOLD analysis project Ga0105048, IMG submission 78382) | Freshwater microbial communities from Lake Fryxell liftoff mats and glacier meltwater in Antarctica - MAT-05 | ecosystem: Environmental > Aquatic > Freshwater > Ice > Liftoff microbial mat | place...
CGACATCGGGGACCTCGACGAGGTGACGGTGATCGAGCTGCTGGTCAAGGCGGGGGACAGCGTCGCCGCCGAGCAGTCCCTGATCACGGTCGAGTCTGACAAGGCGTCGATGGAGATCCCCTCCAGCGGCGCCGGAGTGGTTCACTCGGTCTCATGCAAACTTGGAGACAAGGTCAAGCAGGGCTCGCTGGTCGTGGTGCTGGACGTGGCGGATGCTGCGTCCAGCGTTGTGGCTGTGTCGGCCCCGGTGCCCGCGTTGGCTGCCGCCGCAGTCCCGGCTGCCCCCGTAGTCGCGCCGGTCCCGGTTCCCGCGAGTGCCGGTTCTCCCGCTACCGGGACAATTCAAGTCATGGTGCCCGATATCGGTGACTTCAAGGACGTAAGCGTCATCGAGGTGATGGTCAAACCCGGCGACCTGGTCAAACTGGAGCAGTCGCTGGTCACGGTCGAGTCGGACAAGGCGTCGATGGAGATTCCGTCGAGCGCCCCCGGCGTGGTGCGTGAGTTGCATGTGAAGTTGGGCGACAAGATCAATGTCGGGGATCTGCTGGTGGTCCTTGATGGTCCCGTCGGCTCGGCCACGCTGCCACCAGCCGCTGCCACCACAGTTGCCGCTGCGGTAGCGGTGCCGGCTGCGGTGTTGCCGGCAGCCGTGGCGGCGCCAGCCGCGGTACTGCCCGCCGCAGTGGCGGCGTCCGCGCCCACCGTGCCAGCACACGAGCCCGCCCTGGTGCCAACCGGCGCATTGCCGCACGCATCACCGTCGGTGCGCAAATTCGCCCGTGAACTCGGTGTCCCGCTGACGGAAATCAAGGGCAGCGGCCCCAAGGGCCGCATCACGGAAACAGACGTTCAGGCGTTTACCCGTTCCGTGATGGCTGGTGGGGTGCAAACCCAGGCAGCGGCATCCAAGGAAAAAGCTGCGGCGAACGAGGTTGCACCGGCGACGGATGGGGCTGGTTTGGGCCTGATTCCCTGGCCCAAGGTGGATTTTTCCAAGTTCGGTCCGATCGAGCGGCGCGACATGGCGCGCATCAAGAAGATCACTGCGGCCAACCTGCACCGCAACTGGGTGATGATTCCCCATGTCACCAACCATGACGATGCCGATATCACGGACCTGGAGGCGTTCCGGGTGTCGACCAACCGGGAGAATGAGAAAAGCGGCATCAAGGTAACCATGCTGGCCTTTCTGATCAAGGCCGCGGTCGCGGCATTGCGCAAGTTCCCGGAGTTCAATGCATCGCTGGACGGCGAGCAGCTGGTGTTCAAGCAGTACTACCACATCGGATTTGCCGCCGATACACCAAACGGATTGATGGTGCCCGTGGTCAAGGATGCGGACAAGAAAGGCGTGATCCAGATTTCTCAGGAGATGGGCGAACTGGCAAAAAAGGCGCGCGACGGCAAACTCGGCCCGACCGACATGGCTGGCGCCTGCTTCACGATTTCCTCGCTCGGCGGTATCGGCGGGCGTTATTTCACGCCCATCATCAACGCGCCCGAAGTCGCCATTCTGGGTGTTTGCCGCTCCACCACCGAACCGGTGTGGGACGGCAAGGCATTTGTGCCGCGCCTGAAGTTGCCGCTGTCGCTGAGTTGGGACCACCGCGTCATCGACGGCGCAGCCGCCGCGCGTTTCAATGTCTACCTCGGCCAGATCCTGGGCGACTTTCGGCGCGTGTTGTTGTAATGCAGGCAGCCCCGCGAAACACCGTGCGGGGGCGGTATGGCCGCGTTCGGTCGAACCAGTTTATCCGGCAAAGAAGGTAGGGATTCATGGCAGTCATAGAAGTCAAGGTGCCGGACATCGGCGATTTTGCAGAGGTCACCGTGATCGAGCTGATGGTCCGGGCTGGCGACACCATCGCAGCCGAGCAGTCGCTGATTACGGTCGAGAGCGACAAGGCGTCAATGGAGATTCCGTCCTCCGATGGCGGTGTCGTCAAAGAGTTGCTTGTCAAGGTCGGCGACAAGGTCAAACAGGGCTCGGTGGTCCTGCTGCTGCACGCCGCAATCATTGACCCGCCGGCACCGGCTGTGGCGCCACCGCCAGAGTCGCTGGCGCCTTCCAGTACTGCGGCGCGCGCGGCCGTACCAGGCGCAGGGTCGTCCGATACGGTGGCTTACGTCGGTGCGGTGGATATCGAATGCGACCTGCTGGTCTTGGGTGCAGGCCCGGGCGGATACTCGGCGGCTTTTCGCGCCGCCGACCTCGGACTCAAGGTGGTTTTGGTCGAACGTTACGCGACCCTGGGCGGCGTGTGCCTGAACGTCGGCTGCATCCCCTCCAAGGCCCTGCTGCATGTGGCGGCAGTGATGGACGAGGTGGCCCACATGGCGGCTCTTGGGGTCGACTTTGGTGCACCATCCGTGAACATCGACAAGTTGCGCGGCCACAAGGAGAAGGTCATTGGCAAACTGACCGGTGGCCTGGTGGCGATGGCCAAGATGCGCAAGGTGACTGTGGTGCGCGGGTACGGAGCATTTGTGGGATCCCACCATTTGCAGGTGGAGGAAACCAGCGGCGGCGCGCAGGAAAGAAGCGGCGCCAGCAAAGTGATTGCCTTCAAGAGCTGTGTCATTGCGGCCGGGTCCCAGGCGGCGCGCCTGCCATTCATGCCGGATGATCCGCGTGTGGTCGACAGCACCGGGGCACTGGCCCTGAAAGAAGTTCCCAAACGCATGCTGATCCTGGGCGGCGGCATCATAGGGCTGGAAATGGGCACCGTCTACAGCACCCTGGGGGCTCGCCTGGACGTGGTGGAAATGCTCGACGGACTGATGCAAGGTGCGGACCGTGACCTGGTCAGGATCTGGCAGAAGATGAACGCCAGGCGCTTCGACAACATCATGCTCAAGACAAAGACGGTTGGTGCACGTGCCTTGCCCGATGGCATTGAGGTCACCTTTGCCGCAGCCGAGGAGGGCGGGCAGGCGAGCGCGCCGCAAAAGTACGACCTGGTGCTGCAGGCGGTAGGCCGCTCACCGAATGGCAAGAAGATTGCTGCGGAAAAGGCCGGTGTGGCAGTCACCGAGCGCGGTTTCATTGCCGTGGACATACAGATGCGGACCAATGTGCCGCATATCTTTGCCATCGGCGACATCGTTGGTCAGCCCATGCTGGCGCACAAGGCGGTGCATGAAGCACATGTTGCGGCCGAAGTGATCGCCGGCGAGCTGCAGGGCAACAGGGAGCTCGCCAGCGCCGCCTTTAACGCCCGTGTCATCCCCAGCGTCGCCTACACCGACCCTGAGGTCGCCTGGGTCGGTTTGACCGAGGACCAGGCCAGAGCTCAGGGCATCAAGGTCAAGAAGGGTCTTTTCCCCTGGACGGCCTCTGGCCGGGCAATTGCCAATGGCCGTGACGAAGGGGTCACCAAGCTGCTTTTTGACGATTCCGACGAGGCGCATGGCCACGGCAGGATCCTGGGTGGCGGCATGGTCGGCACCCATGCGGGGGACATGATTGGCGAGATCGCCCTGGCCATCGAAATGGGCGCCGATGCGGTTGATATAGGCAAGACCATCCATCCCCATCCCACATTGGGCGAGAGCATCGGAATGGCCGCCGAGATTGCCCACGGCTCGTGCACCGACGTGCCACCGGCGCGGAAATAGCGCCTGGCGCCAAGGCCGGGCGACACAACCGGTTGCGAACGCGCTGCCAGCGCCAGATGGTCAAGTGGTCGCACTACCGCGCGGCCGGGGCCAACGGTGACCCGAAAAACAGGCCGCAGGCTACTCGACTGCGATCAATATCTCACTGCGCCGCAGCAGCGGCGGAACAAACGGCGGGTCGTAGCGGGCAAACTGCGGCTTGCCGACCGCTTTCAGTCCTTGCTGCGCGATCCAGCCTTGCAACATCGTGGTTTGCGCCGTGATCGTGGCCTCGGTGCTGAACTTGGAGAAACGTATCGCAGCGACCTTCTGCGCCGGTACCTCGCGCAGGGTAACCCGCGGGTCGGCGGGCTTGGGTAAGGTCTGCATCGTGTACTTTGAAGGCATGACAAAGTGCAGACGGTAGCCGGACGCGGCCGTCGACTCCATGGTCACTGGCACCGTCATCGAAATTTTCTCTGGCGTCTTTTCCATGGTGACGGGTACCGTCATGGAGATCGTCTCGCGGCCCTTGTGATCGGCAGCAGCGGTCTCTTGTGCTCCCTCGCGGAATAGGTAGTCCTTGACCAATCGCGAGCCGGTCTTGCCCGCAGTGGCAACGTCCCCCTGCACAAACACTTCCGCAACAACCATTGGCCGGTAACTGCGCAACTCGAACTCAGAGGTCTTCTTGAGGATGTCGAATGCCGGCTCTTCGAGCGAGAACACTTGCGCGTTGGCAGCGGGCGTGGCCAAAAGAAAGACGGATGCCACTGCCAGGGCAGCGGCGCGGCGGCAACAGGCCAAAGGCTGGTGGGTCGATTTCATGGCGACGTGTCCTTTTTTGGGTTTCCGGTACCGCCCTGGAATGTAGCCACGATCCCCTGATCTGGCTGCGTCCACCCGCCATGCCACGACGGCACTTGGGGCCTTCGGCGCGCGGATCATGCAGCGCTGAGCCTGGCAGCGGCTACAGGCTGCTAGACTGGCCGCCCGAGTTCCTGGAGTCCCTATGCCATTTCCTGCCGCGAACCGTCGCCGTCTTGTCGTGGGCGCCGCAGCGCTTGGCGCCGTTGCGATTTACCCGGCGGTTTTGGCGCAAAGCGCCAACTGGCCGTCCAAAACAATCCGCATCGTTGTCGCGTTCCCGCCCGGTGGGCTGACCGATGCCTATGCGCGCATGTTTGCCGAGCAGCTCACCGCAAAGTACGGTGTGTCGGCCGTGGTCGACAACAAACCGGGGGCCGGTGCCATCATCGGGATCGACGCCGTGGCGAAGTCGCCAGCCGACGGTTACACCTTGTTGATGACCACCTCGGGTACGGTCTGGGGAAACCGTGTGCTGTATTCCAAACTGCCTTACAACCTGGACCGGGACCTGACGCCGATCGCCTTGTTTCCGTCCGGGCCTCTGGTCGTGGCGGTGCCCGAGAAATTGCCGATACGGTCCATGCGTGAGTTCATCGACTATGCCAAGAAAAATCCGACCGCCATGGGGACTTACGCACCCGGCTCCTATCCGCACATGGTGGCTGATCAGACCAACCGGTCCGACGGCACCAATATCGTCTCGGTGCATTACCGCGGAGAGGCGCCCATGTGGGTGGACCTGGCGTCCGGACAACTGCAGATTGCGATTGGCAGCTACCTGGCGTTTGCAACAGTACAGACACGTGGCGTACGACCGATCGGGGTGACTGGCAGTTACCGTTCGCCCAAGCTGCCCGACGTCCCCACGTTGGTCGAGCAGGGCGTGCCAGGCCGCCTGGTGGCCCTGGAGGGTGGCCTGCCATTGCTGGCGCCAGCGGGTACGCCGCAATCGGTGTTGCAGGCATTGTCAAAAGTGGTGGTGGAAGGCGCAAACTCCGAGCGAGCGGCAAAGCTGCGCGAGACTTTTGCCATTCCCAACAAACCCAAGAATCTGGAGCAGACGCGGCGCGATTGGGAAAAGGATGTGCCAGTCTGGATCAAGCTGGCGGTCGACCTTGGAATCAAGCTCGATTAGCCGGGTCGCGATCATGAGAGGTACTGTTCGTGGCGACTAAGGTGATTGCGCGCGAGCATTCGGTAACGGCCCTGGTCGAGGTGCCAGCGGCCGGAACGACACCGGCGGCGCGCAACCCGGGGCGCAAGAAACGCGCCAAGGCGTCCGGTGCCACATCGCCCGTGCGCTCCTTGTTGCGGCGCCTGTTTCGCGCCACGCCGGTAAAGGCCGACGCCTTGCCCCATGCACGCTTCAGCCAGACCAACCTGGGTGTTCGGTCCCTGGCCATTGCCGGGCATGGGGGCCCGACCGTGGTTTTTGAGGCCGGTTTGGGCCACGGCAAACGCATCTGGTCGGCAGTGTTCGGCCCGGTCAGCAACGTGACGCGGTGCGTCGCCTACGATCGGGCGGGGTACGGGCAAAGCGAACCGTCCCCTTGCGGGCGTGACGGATTGCAGGTGGTGCATGAGCTGCGCAACATGCTGCAAGGCGAAAAAATTGCACCGCCGTATGTGTTGGTCGGGCACTCGCTTGGCGGCACGTATATGAAACTATTCGCCAAGACCTATCCCGATGAAGTGGCCGGAGTGGTTCTGGTTGACGCCAGGCATTCCGAATTCACCCAACGCTGTCGGCAGCTGGGCGTTCGCAGGATGTTCTACGACCCCCCCGAAGCCCTGCTGCGTGGTTTGTCGGCAACCGCGCGGGCCGAATTACAGGCTGCACCTTTGACCCAGAAGCAGACCCGCCGGGCCGGCCCGTTTCCCCCGGTGCCGTTGATTGTTCTCACACAGAGCAATGTAGCCGCCAAATGGCCTGCCGGCCTGGGCAGGGTGTGGGAAGCGAGCCAGCGCAGTCTGGCCAAGATGTCGGTGCTGGGTCGCCTCAAAGTGTGTGACGATAGTGGACACAATATTCACCTGGACCGCCCGGAAGTGGTCGTGCGGGCCGTACTCAACGTCGTCCGTGCCGCCCGTTATGTCGCTCACCAAGCGCGCAAAAAGGCGCGCAGCGCGTGATCAGGGATTGGGCGCTATGTGCTCGACGCGCCGCGCCCCATTGAAGCGGGTTTGCCAGTACCCGGTGCGCATGTCTTCCACCCGCACCTCAGCCCCTGGTTTTGGCGAGTGGATGAATTTGTTGTCGCCAACATAGATTCCTACATGACTGAATGCACGCCGCATAGTGTTGAAAAACACCAGGTCGCCCGGTTTCAGCTCGCTTTTATCGATCGTCTGGGTGGCTGCCGCCTGCTGGTCAGCGCTGCGTGGCAGTATCAGACCTACTGTCTGCTGGTACATGGCACGCACAAATCCACTGCAATCAAAACCGGTTTCCAGCGAACTTCCGCCACGTCGGTAGGGTACTCCGAGGAACCCCATGGCGTTCAGAACCAGTTCCGATGCTTTCTCGGTGAAGGTTTGGCCGACTTGTCCGATCTGCTCACCAAGTTGACCCAACAGGCCTTTGTCTGCCAGGAACCGGCCCATGTCGTCGGGCGGTGCAAGCGGCGGCGCGGCGAACACGAGGGTGGTACTCAGCACAAGCGCAGGCAAAACGCCTAGATTCTTAATTCGCATCTTCGTCAGGTTACCGGGTAAATCCTGAGAAGTCAAGTTAACTAAATCTGGTAACTTATTGATATCCATGGATGAATCTTGAATATTTCGTACCAAATTGGTTTCCCAAGCGTGTATGCGTGCGGTTCGCGCAAGGCACCCTCGCCAAAGGTAGGGGGTACGAATGTGTTGACACTTGCGAGGACCTACCCTTTCCAGCTTTTGAACTCGGCTTGCATGTTGCAATGTGTCCGATAGCCTTGGCATAGAATCTGCTCCCCTACAAGAAGCGAACGCCCCGAGAGTTGTCGGACCTTAATGGTTGCATCGCAGCTCGGGCGCGTGGCCGGATGCCGCAACGTCGCGTGAAGGCCCCAGCGAACACTTGAAGCATCAGCAACGAAAGAAAATTCCATTGCCCCAAATTTGTCCACCAGCGCGAACCAGCACGACTGCGGACGACGCAGGTCAGACCGCCGCGGTCCGGGGTGGAGCTGCGCCCGCCTCTTGGCGCGAACTGAAGGATTTGCCCGGCCCGCGCGGCTGGCCGATGGTTGGCAATCTGCTGCAGCTGGACCGGTCCCGGGTTCACCTGACGGTCGAACAGTGGGCGCAGAAGTATGGAAGCCTGTTCCAGATCAAATTGGGGCCGACCCGCTTCCTGGTGGTGGCGGACCACGCCGCAATTGCAGCCATCCTGCGGGATCGCCCGGACGGATTTCGTCGGCCACCGCGTCTGGAGATCGTTTGGCGTGAGATGGGTCTGGCGTCCGGTGTTTTTGGTGCCAACGGCGAGGCCTGGCGCAGGCAGCGCCGAATGGTCATGGCCGGCTTCGACCCGGCGCACGTGCGCGCATATTTTCCGGCTTTGGCGCGCGTAGCCGGACGCCTGTGTTCGCGCTGGCAAAACGCGGCTCAGTCGGGGTCTGAGATTGACCTGCAGTCCGACTTGATGCGTTTTACCGTTGATGCCATCTCCGGCCTGGCCTTTGGCCGCGACACCAACACCCTGCAATCGGACGAAGACGTAATCCAACGCCACCTGGACAAGATATTTCCGGCCGTGGCGCGCCGCATGCTGGCGCCGTTTCCGTACTGGCGCCACATGCGGCTGCCAGGCGATCGCCGGCTGGAAGCCGATGTGCGCGCCGTCAACCTTGCGGTTCAGGGATTTGTCGCCGACGCGCGGCGCCGCTTGCAGGCCGAACCGGCCTTGCGCGAGCATCCATCCAACCTGCTGGAAGCGATGATCAACGCGGCCGACCAGCCTGACAGCGGTATGGACGACATGGACGTGGCGGGCAATGTGCTCACCATGCTGTTGGCCGGCGAAGACACGACGGCCAACACACTGGCCTGGTTGCTGCACCTGCTGCACGACAACCCGCTGGCTTTGGCTAGAGTGCGCGACGAAGTGCACCGCTGCTGCATTCCATTCGACGCTACGGCGGGCGTTTCACTGGAACAGTTGGACCAACTCGAGTTCGTCGAAGCCTGTATCCATGAAACCATGCGCCTGAAGCCGGTCGGACCGTTGAATGTGGTCCAGGCGCTGCGCGACACCCAGGTCGCAGATGTCCAGGTGCCCGCCGGTACCATGGTCTGGTGCGTGATGCGACACGACACCCTGAATCAGGCGTACTTTGATCAGGCCCAACTGTTCGAGCCGCAGCGCTGGCTGGACGCGGGTCAGGGAAATCGCTCTGCGAGCGCCGCCAAGCGCGTTTCCATGCCGTTTGGCGCTGGTCCGCGGGTGTGCCCGGGGCGCTTCCTGGCGATGCTGGAGATGAAACTGGTGCTTGCCATGTTGTTCAGACACTTCGAGATTACGCGGATTGGCGTTGCGCACGGCGGTTTGCCCCGGGAACACCTGTCGTTCACGATGGCGCCCGTCGGGCTCAGGATGCAACTGCATCCGCGCGCTGCCAACGGTGCGCGCCAACCGCAAGGGACTGCAGGATTGTGAGCAGCATGCACGCGTCCGCCGACTGTCTGTCGGCGTCATAGGCGGCGCATTGCTGCCGACATTCTGTCCCGATGGCGTAGGGCAACTCCGCGACCATGGAGGCACCGGCGCCGGTCGCCGATCCCTGCAAACGCGACGTACTCAATTAGCAGGCAACTATTGATCTGGTTCGCAAGTCACTTGGCGCCAAGGCGGCGGCCGAACTCGACGCGCGCTTCATGGGCAAGCCGCAATGGGACGCGTTGCAGTTGCTGCCTGGCAAGGGATACTGCGGTATCGCACGATTGTTGCGCGGGTAAAAACTGACCCGATGGCTTTGCTGCTGCGTCAGGCTGCAGAAAGTGGGTGGCGGACAATCGGCCCGGCAAGCAATTCAACATCCTCATACGCTGGAACCGACTATGCCGTCTTTTGCCGATTTTCACCAGCAGTCATTGCAGCAGCCGGACGTTTTCTGGTCCGAACAAGCCAGACTCATTGACTGGAACAGCGCGCCGACCACGGTATGTGACTACAGCAATCCGCCGTTTGCGCGCTGGTTTGCTGGTGGCACCACCAATTTATGCCACAACGCGGTGGACCGGCACCTGGCCCAGCGCGCACCACAGGCCGCGCTGATTGCGGTTTCCACCGAAACCGGCTCCGAAACCGTTTACTCCTTCGCCCAACTGCACCGCGAAGTGCAAACCATGGCGGGCTGCCTGATTGGCCTGGGTGTAAAAAAAGGCGACCGGGTGCTGATTTACATGCCGATGATTGCCGAGGCCGTTTTTGCGATGTTGGCCTGCGCGCGCATCGGCGCTGTGCATTGCGTGGTTTTTGGTGGATTTGCGTCCGGTTCCCTGGCCTCGCGAATCGAGGATGCGACGCCAGTGCTCGTCGTCAGCGCCGATGCCGGTTCGCGTGGCGGCAAGGTCGTAGCATACAAGCCGCTGCTGGATGAGGCGATTCGGCTGTCCAGCCACAAGCCCGCCGCAGTGCTGCTGGTGGACCGGGGTTTGGCAGCCATGCAATTGGAACCGGGTCGCGATCACCGCTGGGCGGACCAGCGCCAACTGCATCGGGATGTGGCCGTGCCCTGCGAGTGGCTCGATGCCACGCACCCGAGTTATACGCTCTACACCAGCGGCACCACCGGCAAACCGAAGGGCGTGCAGCGGGACACCGGTGGTTATGCCGTAGCCCTGGCGGCGAGCATGCAGCACATCTTCTGCGGTAAGGCAGGCGAGACCTGGTTCTCCACCAGCGACATCGGCTGGGTGGTTGGCCACAGCTACATCGTGTATGGGCCTTTGATCGCTGGCATGGCGACCATCCTGTACGAGGGTCTGCCAATCCGACCCGATGGCGGCATCTGGTGGTCGCTGGTCGAAAAATACAAGGTCACGGTGATGTTCAGCGCACCGACGGCCATCCGCGTGCTCAAGAAGCAGGATCCGTCCCTGCTCAGCCGTTACGACCTGTCCAGCCTGCGCGCCCTGTTCCTGGCCGGGGAGCCGCTGGACGAGCCGACCGCGCACTGGATCTCCCGTGGCCTGGGCAAACCGGTGATCGACAACTACTGGCAAACCGAAACCGGCTGGCCGATCCTGGCGCTGGCAAACGGAGTCGAACCGGCGGCCAGCAAGTTTGGCAGCCCCGGCATCCCGATGTACGGCTACAACCTGAAACTGATCGATGAAAACACGGGAATGGAACTGAGCGGCCCCAACCAGAAGGGCGTGGTCGCCATCGAAGGCCCGTTGCCACCGGGATGCATGCAGACCCTGTGGCGCGACGATGGGCGTTTCGTCAAGACCTACTGGAACAGCATTCCGGGTCGGCTGATCTATAACACCTTCGACTGGGGCATACGCGACGAGGACGGCTACTTCTTCATCCTCGGACGCACCGACGACGTCATCAACGTCGCCGGCCACCGGCTCGGGACCCGCGAGATCGAGGAAAGCATCTCGGCGCACCCGAACGTGTCTGAAGTCGCAGTCGTCGGCGTGGCCGACGCGCTCAAGGGGCAGGTGGCGATGGCTTTTGCCGTGCCCAGGGACGCGTCGGGACTGCACGAGCCTGGCGCGGCGCTAAAGCTGGAGGGTGAAATCATGGCCTTGGTTGATCGGGATCTGGGCGCCGTGGCGCGCCCGGCCCGGGTGCGGTTTGTATCCCTGTTGCCCAAGACGCGCAGCGGCAAGTTGTTGCGCCGGGCGATTGCCGCGGTCTGTGAAGGACGTGATGTTGGCGATCTGACCACCATGGAAGACCCGGCCGCCTTGCAGCAGATCCGGGACCTGTTCAAGCCCTGAAAAGCGGCGTACTGCCGGTCTGCTCCGGCACGTCGAATGGCGCGGGGGCCAGTCCGGCCCGCTGCCGCTTGACCATCATGGTCCAGGCGGCCTCCCATTCGCGCACGCGGGCCGCTGC
>Ga0105048_10016232_pt1 | contig 11524 bp, 9 predicted proteins | sample MAT05_FD_78382 | JGI IMG/M metagenome (GOLD analysis project Ga0105048, IMG submission 78382) | Freshwater microbial communities from Lake Fryxell liftoff mats and glacier meltwater in Antarctica - MAT-05 | ecosystem: Environmental > Aquatic > Freshwater > Ice > Liftoff microbial mat | place...
AGCACCTGCACGCGGCCATTGCCAGCGCACTGGCGCAGACCGAACGCGACATCGACGTGCAAGTCGCCGACGACTCGCCCGATGACGGCCTGGGCGCCGTCTGCGCTGCCTTTGCCGACTCGCGGCTGCACTACACGCACAACCGCCCCGCACTCGGCCCGGCCGGCAACCATTGGCAGGGCCTGGCCCGCGCGCGCGGCGAGTTCGTGGCCATCCTCAACCACGACGACCTGCTGGCACCAGGCTTCGTCCAGACCCTGGCCGCGGCGTTGCGCGCCCACCCCGAAGCCGCCCTCGCCTGCTGCGACCACTGGGTCTGCGACAGCGCAGGTCAGGTGCAGGCCGCGCTGTCGGATGCGGTGTCAGCACGCTGGGGCCGAAGTACCCTCGCCGCCGGGCTGCACCAGCCCTTTGTCCACCTGGTACTGGCGCAGTCGTTGCCGCTGGCGATGGGCGCGCTGCTGCGGCGCAGCGCGCTGCCGTTTGAACTGCTGGGGCAAGGAGATTCGGCCCAGGCCGGGCCGGCCTATGACCTGTGGTTGGCCTACCTGATGGCACGCAGCGACAACGCCGTCTGCTATGTGCCGCAACGGCTGAGCAGCTGGCGCGACCACGCCGACAGCCTGACCCAGCAGCGCAGCGCCGACACGCTGCTTGGCGCTGCGCTTTGCTGGCAAACGATGGCGCGCGATCCGGCCTGTGCGGCGTGGCGGTCGGCAGCCCAGGCGCGTGCCGCGGCGGCCTGGGCCGATTGCGCCTTGCATGCGTTGCGCGGGCGCGGCACGGCGCGCGCAACGCATGCAACGGCGCAGCGCCAGCCGCGTCATCAGGCCCTGGCCTCGCTGCGGGCCAGGCCGAGCTGGCGCGGCCTGGCTGCCCTGGCTTGGGCATCGGTGCAGCGCTGAGGCACACCCGTGCAAATCGTTGTCTTCGCCCACCCCGCGTGGTTTGGCTCGGCCAGCCAGCAGCACTTTGCGCACAGCCTGTGCCAGGGCCTGCGCCTGCGCGGGCATGCGGTGCAACTGCGCCAGCCGCAGTCGCGCCTGCGCGCGATGCTGCCCCGGCGCGCTTCGCCCCCGTTGCTCAAGTGGGCCGGCTACGTCGACCAGCACCTGCTGTTTCCGCTCGCCCTGCGCCAGCAACGCGCTCGCGACCCTGAAGGCACGCTGTATGTCTTCAGCGATCAGGCGCTGGGGCCCTGGGTTGCGGCCTTTGCCGCGCTGCCGCATGTCGTGCACTGTCACGACCTGCTGGCTCTGGCCAGCGCGTTGGGCCAGGGGCCAGGCCCACGGCTGGGCTGGACCGGTCAGCTGTATCAGCGCTGGATCCGACGCGGCTTTGCGCGGGCCCGGCATTTCATCTCGGTCTCGGCGCAAACCCGCGACGAGCTGCTGCGGCTGGGCCAGGTGCGCCCGCAGATCTGCGCAGTAGTACACAACGGGCTGAACGCGCCCTTCCGCCGGTTAGCGCCGGACCTGGCATGGGCAGCGCTGCAAGAGGCCGGTCTGGCCAAGCCGGCCCTGCACGGCTTCTTGCTCCACGTCGGCAACGGGCTTTGGTACAAGAACACGGCTGGCGTGTTGGCCATCTATGCCCGGTATTGCGCCGACAGCGCGGCTGCTGGCAACACACCGCTGCCACTGTGGATGCGCTGCCCGGCGCCCGACACAGCGCTGCAGGCCGCCATCAACGCGCTGCCCCCGACCGGGCACGTTCGCTTCCTGCCGGCCTTGACGCCACAGGCCATAGCCGCGCTGTATTCGGTGGCCGAACTGCTGCTGTTTCCCAGCCACGCCGAAGGCTTTGGTTGGCCCATTGCCGAAGCCATGGCCTGCGGCTGTGCGGTCGTCACCACGGGCGCGCCACCGATGACCGAACTGGCCGGCCGGCATGCCCTGTACCTGCCGGTTTGTCCGCCGGGCAGTCCGGCCGATGCGCAAGCCGAATGGGCTGCTCAGGGCGCAGGCCAGGTGCAAGGCCTGCTGGCCCGTGGCCTGCAGCAGCGCGCGGCCGATGCGGCAACCCTGGTCGACTGGGCTCGGCGCTTCGAGCCTATGCGCGCCATCGACGGCTATCTGGACATCTACCGGCAGATCCTCAACCCCGGCGCCGCGATGGCGCCAGCGGCACAAACGTCATGAACCCAGAGACGGACTTGCATACCGTGAACACCCTGAACACGCCGACAAGGCGCGTCGCCTTGCAGCGTCTCGGTGCGCTGGCCGCTGCCAGCGCCGCCAGTGCTTGTGGCGGTGGCGGCGATGGCCCGCCGGGCACCGCGGTGCCTGCTGCGGCACCGGCACCCGGCCCGGTTGCCGTACCGCCCGCACTACCACCACCACCACCGCCACCCTCCCCTGCGCCTCCGGCACCGCCAGCGCCGCCAGCGGCAGCAGCCACGCCGCTGTCACGCCTGAAAAGCGCGCTGGCCCGGCCGGCGCTGACCCGCGCCGCGGTGCCGGTCGATGTCTCACAGACCCGCGACGGCACCGCTGGCGCACCCAGCCTGGGCGCCAATGCGCTGATCCTGCCCACCCCGCGTGGGTTCGATCTCAACCCGAATCCGGCCAGCCTGGCCGACATCCCGCAGGTCTGGGGCCACCGGCGCGAGCTGTGGACACGGCAGCGTGCAGGGTTCGTCGGCACCGCGGCGCAGAACCAGAGCTGGTTCGTGCCCGTCTCGCGCGACCACCGCGCCGCCAGCCTGGGCAGCCAAGGCATCTGCGGGCTGCACTTTCGCTTCGACGGGCGGGCGTTCGAGCTGCTGGTGGCCGGCACCGACGCCCAGGTCACACTCGTCGCCGACGGCCAGTTGATGGCGCCGAGCACCATCACCACCACGCTCGTCAACGGCGTTGCCGGCTCGCCGCTGAACGTCTTCAACGCCTACCTGAAGTTCGACTTTCGCAGCCGCTCGGCGCGCGGCTGGCGCGAGGCGTCGCTGTACTGCCGCAGTTCGCAAGGACCTTGCGCGCTGGCCTTCGAAGCCGGCGACCGGGTGGAGCCCTGGGACCGTTCGGCCGAGGCCTCGATGGCCTGCCTGGCCGATTCCTACGGCGGTGCGCCCGGCCCGGACTGGGGCATCAGCGGCCCGTTCTGGGAAGCGGCAGCGCAGCTTGGCATTGCGCATCTGGACCTCGACGCCCTGGGCGGCACCGGCTACGCGCCGCAGAACACCAACGCCGACACGCGCAACCCGGGCAACGCTTTTGTTGCCCGTCTGGCCGGCAGCGTCAACGGCCAGCCCGACCTGTTCATCACCGCCGGCGGCATCAACGACAACAACAGCGCTGCCGCCTTGCCACTTTTTGCCAGCGCAGAGCAAGCGCGCAGCAGTTTCGACAACGCCGTCGCCGGCTACTACCGCGAGTTGCGTGCGGCATTGCCGCAAGCGGTGCTGGTGGCGCTGGGCCCCTGGGCGCCGCGGGAATCTGCACCGACCGAGCCGGTGACGCTGTCCAAAGCCAACACCATTCGCGCCGCGCTGCAGGCGGCAGGTGGACTCTGGGTCTTCGTCGACAACCTGCGTGGAGGCTGGTTCAACAGTGCCGGTGCCAGCGGAGGTTTTGCCGGCGGACCCTGGCAGACCGGTACGGGCCGCCTGGGCGCAACCACCGGTATCGGCAACGGTGACCGTTTTGTGTCAGCCGATGGCACGCACCCCACCGCTGCGGGCTGCCTGCACCTGGGTACGCGCCTGGCCGTCGACCTGCGTGCAGCCATCCTGGCCCTTTGACCGGGCCGGTCGATTTTGAAAGCTTCGCGGCAAATTTCACTTTGCAAGAGCCACAACAGACTAGTCCGAATGACTTCTCTCGGTCATGGCCGAACGCCAAACTGGCAGGGTCAGGACGGCGTGAATTTTTAGCGGTAACGGGCAGGCGGCGATGCGAGTGGTACTGGTGAGCATGAACTTCGAGCCTGAGCTCACCGGCATCGGCAAATATTCCGGCGAGATGGCGCGCGCCTTGGCAGCACGCGGCCACGAAGTACACGTCGTGTGCGCGCCGCCGTATTACCCGCGCTGGGCCGTGGAGCCGAGTTACCGGGCAATGGCCTACACGCTGGAGTCGCCCGCGCCGGGGCTGTGGGTTCATCGCTGCCCGGCATGGGTACCGCGTCGGCCTGGCGGCCTGGCGCGGGTGTTGCACCTGGCCAGCTTTGCGGCGTCCAGTCTGCCGGTGTTGGCCCGGCTGGCTGGCTGGCGGCCGGCAGTGGTCCTGACCGTGGCGCCGGCTCTGATGTGCGCGCCTGCGGCCTGGCTGCTGGCACGCATCAGTGGCGCCAAGGCCTGGCTGCATGTGCAGGACTTTGAAATCGACGTCGCCTTTGCCTTGGGTCTGTTGGGGGCGCGCCGCCCCGCGCAGCGCGCCATCAGGGCCTGCGAGTCGTGGCTGCTGCGCCGCTTCGACACCGTCTCCACCTTGTCGCCGCGCATGCGTCAGCGCCTGATCGACAAAGGGGTGCCCGCCGAGCGAACCGCACTGCTGCCCAATTGGGTCGATCTGCAGGCCATCCAGCCCGCGCCGGTGGACAGCGACCAGGCCGTTGCGGCACAAGCGCTTCGCAGCAGCCTGGGCATTGCTGCCGAACAAACCGTATGCCTGTTCTCCGGTACCTTGAACCGCAAACATGGGCTGGACATGCTGCTGGCCGCAGCCCGACACATGAACCAGGACCCCGGCGTGGTCTTCGTCATCTGCGGCAATGGCGAGATGCGCGAGCCCTTGCAATCGGCATCAGCCGGCCTGACGAATCTGCGCTTCATCGACCTGCGCCCGGCTGCCGAGCTGAATGCGCTGCTGAACATGGCCGACATCCAGCTGCTGCCGCAGATGCGCGGTGCAGCCGACCTGGTGATGCCTTCCAAACTGGGGGGCATGCTGGCCAGCGGCAAACCGGTGGTGGCCGCAGCGCTGCCCGGCAGCGAACTGGCACGGGCCATTGATGGCGCCGGCCTCGCCTTTGAGCCTGAATCGGTCGCCAGCCTGGTGGACGCTCTGCGGCTCTTGGCTGCCGATCCGGCGCGGCGCGCGCGCCTCGGCGCCGTCGCGCGCCGAAGGGCCGAAGAAGACTGGGGCGCTGACCGGGTCTTCGATGCGCTGGATGCCGGTCTGGCTGCTTTGCAAGGGCGCCGCGGCACCGCTGCGTCATCGGCGGGACATGGCGCGCAGAGACACTCCGGCCACACCGTTGACGGCGCGGCCCCTGCGCTAATGGCATCAGTCCGCTCACGGCGGCGGGGCGCCGGGCTGCAGGGGTTCACCTTGCTCGAGTTGCTGGTGGTGATGGTCATCATCGGTTTGCTCGCAGCGTATGTCGGTCCAAAGTATTTCTCGCAGCTGGGGCAGTCCGAAGTGAAGAGCGCGCGGGCACAAATCGTCGGTTTCGAGAAGGCACTGGACCAGTTCCGCATCGACGTCGGGCGCTACCCCAGCAGCGAACAAGGCCTTGCGGCCCTGCTGACGCGCCCGCCCAGCCTGAACCGCTGGAACGGGCCGTATCTGGGCAAGACCGTGCCGCTGGACCCTTGGGGACACGCGTACCAGTACAAGGCGCCAGGTGAACGCGGGGACGTGGATATTGTGTCCTTGGGCCGCGATGGCCGCCCCGGCGGCGAAGGCCTGGACGCCGACCTCGGCAACTGGTAGCTCGGCGCCAAGACGCCGTCTTGCAAGTCCCTATGCAGTTCGCCATCCATGCCCTACAAAGCCAGCAGCCGGTGTCTTTGACGCTGGACGCGGCCGACGCGCAAGAAGCGCGCTTGCGTGCCGAGCAGCGCGGCTTGGCGGTGCTCAGCGTGCAACCGCTGCGCCGTGCCTGGCCGCGGCTGGGCCGCGCCCCGGCGTTTCCGCTGCTGCACTTCAACCACAGCTTGCTGTTGCTGCTCAAAGCCGGGCTGTCGATCGTCGAAGCCGTGGACACCCTAGCCGAACGCGAGGCCCGAGCCGATGTCAAACAGGTGCTGACGCAACTGCGGGCGCGGCTGGGCGTGGGGCTGTCGATGTCGGCCGCGTTGTCTGAGCAGCCGGCGGCATTCCCTTCGCTGTACGTGGCGGGTGTGCGCGCCAACGAAACCACTGGCGGCCTGGTCGATGCCATCGAGCGCTTCATCCACTACCAGACTCGGGCCGAGCAGTTGCGCAAACGCCTGGTCGGGGCGGCAATTTACCCTATGCTGATCCTCGGTGTGGGCATGCTCGTGGTGCTGTTCCTGCTGCTGTACGTGGTGCCGCGCTTCAGCGTCGTCTTCGAGGACATGGGCGACCGTGTGCCCTGGATGGCCCGGCTGCTGCTGGACTGGGGGCGCTTCATGCATGCCCACGGTAACGCGGTGGGGCTGACCCTGTTGGCTGCCACCGCGGTGCTGGCCTGGGCCAGCACGCGCCCGGGCGTGCGCGCCGCGCTGGCCCGGGGGTTGATGCGCATCCCGCGCCTGGGCGAGTTTGCCCGGGTTTATCAGCTGGCAAGGTTCTACCGCGCCCTGGGCATGCTGATGTTGGCGGGCACACCAGTGTTGCAAGCCCTGGACCTGGCGCGCGGTCTCTTGCCACTGGCCTTGCAAGACGCACTGGCGCTGGCCCGGCGCGACATCGCCCAGGGCATCACGCTGTCCAGTGCTTTTGACTCCCATGGCCTGGCCACACCGGTGTCGCGCCGGCTCTTTCGCGTGGCTGAGCAGACGGGCGCCATGGGCGAGATGCTCGAACGCACCGCCGGCTTTCACGACGAGGACATCGCCCAGTCCATCGAATGGGCCGTGCGCCTGTTCGAGCCGCTGTTGATGGTGCTGATGGGCGTAGTCATCGGCGGCGTGGTGCTGCTGATGTATTCGCCGATCTTCGAGCTGGCCGGGAGCCTGCAGTGAACGCCGTGTCAGAGCCGCAGCTGCAGGCCGAGGCCGTCGCCCTGCAGCTGACCCCGGCCGTTGTGCGCCAGGCCCGCGCCCGTGCCCTGGCTGAGCGGCGTGGCGTGATGCAGATCCTGCTCGACAGCCTGCAGGTGCCCAGCGAATTGCTGCTGGCCGCCACCGGCCGCGCCATGCAGCTGCCGTTGCTCGACCTGTCAGCCATGGACGGGCTGGCCCCGGCCTTCGATCTGCTGCCTTTTGCCCAGGCATTGCGCCGCGGCGCCGTGGCCTTGCGCCGCGGCGTGCAGCCGGTGCTGGTGGTGGCCGAACCCTTCGATCACGACCTGCTGGCCGGTTGTGCGGAGCAGATCGGCGGGGCCCATGAACTGGCACTGGCCAGCGCGGCCGACATCGCCGCCTACCTGGCACGCCACGAAGATTCGCTGCGCGCCATCGACAGCGCCATGCCGGCTGCGGGCGCCCACGACGATGGCACGGCGGGGCTGGAGGACCTCTCGATGCGCAGCATCGGCGAAGGCACCAGCGTCGTCGTCAAGCTGCTGCAGTCCACGCTGTATGACGCGCTCAAGGTCGGCGCCAGCGACGTGCATCTCGAATGTGGACCGGATGGACTGGCCATCAAGTACCGGCTCGACGGCACGCTGACGCAGGTGGGCGCCGTGCCCGGGCGCGAAGTGGCCGAGCAGGTGCTGTCGCGGTTGAAGGTAATGAGCGAACTCGACATCGCCGAGCGCCGCGTGCCGCAGGACGGGCGCTTTCGTGTCAGCGCCTTTGGCCGCGAGATCGACTTCCGCGTATCCATCATGCCCAGCATCCACGGCGAAGACGCGGTGGTTCGGGTGCTGGACAAACGCAGCCTGTCCGAGCAGGTCAGCGGCCTGCGCCTGGACGTGCTGGGATTCGACGCGCCGACCCTGGCTGCAGTGCGCCGGCTGACGCGCGAACCTTACGGCTTGCTGCTCGTCACCGGGCCGACCGGCAGCGGCAAGACCACCACGCTGTACGCCGCGCTGTCGGAGATCAACCATGGTCACGACAAGATCATCACCATCGAAGACCCGGTCGAGTACCAACTGCCCGGCATCCTGCAGATACCGGTCAACGAGAAGAAGGGGCTGACTTTCGCGCGCGGCCTGCGCTCGATCCTGCGCCACGACCCCGACCGCATCATGGTGGGCGAGATTCGCGACGCCGAAACCGCGCAGATCGCGGTCCAGGCGGCGCTGACCGGGCACCTGGTTTTGTCCTCGGTGCATGCCAACAATTCTCTCGACGTGATCGGCCGCTTCACGCACATGGCGATCGACCCGTACAGCTTCGTCTCTGCCCTGCGCGGGGTGTTGGCGCAGCGGCTGGTGCGCGTCAACTGCCCGCATTGCAGCGTGCCGGTGGTGCTGGCGCCGGCAGCGCTGGCGGCGCTGGCCGCCGAAGGCGTGACCAGTGAGCGTTTGCAAGCCGCGCGAACCATGGCAGGGCGCGGCTGCGGAAAATGTCGCGGCACCGGCTTCAAGGGCCGCCGCGCTGCGGGCGAGCTGCTGCTGCTGGACGACGGCCTGCGCGAGTTGATCGTGGCCCGCGCCCCGGCCCGGCAGATCAAGGAGGCGGCGCGTGCGTTGGGCACCTGCTTCCTGCGCGACTCGGCGATCACGATGATGCTGCAGGGGCAGACCACGCTGGAGGAGATCGACCGTGTCACGCTGGTGGAGTGAACCCCGCGTGCTGCACCTGGCGCTGCCGCAGCCAGCCGGGGCTGCTGCAGGCGACGCGGCTGCGCGAACAGCTACGGCCATAGCCGCGGCCTGCGCGCAGATCGACCGTTTGCGCCTGGCCGCGGGCACGCGGCTGCATGTGGTGGTCAGCGATGCGCTGCTACGTTACCGCCTCGTGCCCTGGCACCCGCGCCTGGCCCGGCCCGCGCAACGCCAGGCGCTGGCCGAACAGGCGTTTGCCGAAACCTTTGGCGCGGTGGCCGCACGCTGGACGGTGCTCGTCGAGCCGGCGCGCCATGGTCAGGCCGGCCTGGCCTGCGCCATCGACACGGCATTGACCGAATCGCTGGTCGGGGCATTGCAGTCCCGGCAGTTGCAGCTGCATGCCCTGCAGCCGCTGCTGGGTTGGGTGGTCAATCCGGTGCGCCGTCAGCTGGACCGCCAGCATGCGGGTGGCGACTCGTGTTTTGTGCTGCAGCACGAAACAGGCAGCACCTGGTTGTGGCTGGGCCCGCAGGGCTTGCAGCATGTGCACCAGATGTCCGGGCCGATCGATCTCTGGCTGGCCTATCGGCGCGAATGGTTCTCGCTGGGCGCAGAAGGTACGCCGCCGCCGCTGGTTGCAGTCGACCTGCCGGCGCCGGACAGCCACGGCGAAAGGCCGCTCAAGCCCGCTGGCTGGCCGTGGCGCCACGTCTCATCGCCTTCCGCGGCGTTGGCGTCTGGCGTGCAATCGGGCGCACACGCTGCGACCGCGCGGCTGCCCTCCGGAGCCACGGCGTGATCGCGGCGCTGCAACTGGACTTCGCACCCCGCGCCCGCGCCACCCCGGGCCGCGCGGGCCGGGTCACCGGTTTTGTGCTGCTGCTGCTGGCCGCGCTGCTGGCCGCGGGGGCGACCCAGCAGAACGAGCAGCAACAGTTGCGCATCGACGAGTTGCAGTCGCGGCTGGATCGCCAGCTGCGAATTCATCAAGGTCGCGTAGACACGGCAACCACTGACGAGCCGGGTCGCGTTGCGCCTGACGCCGCATCAAGAGGCCGCAGTGGCGCGGGCGACACCGACTTGCAGCGCCGTCTGCTCCAGGCCAACCTCGTCATCGACGAATTGACCGTGCCCTGGGCCCTGCTCTTCAGCGCCATCGAGGCCGTGCCGACGCAGGGCGTGGTGCTGCAAGAGCTGCTGCCCGACGCGCGCGCCGGCCAGCTGCGTCTTCGCGCCACCGCCCCGAACCTGGAAGCGGCGTTGGCCTATGTCGGCCGGCTGTCGCGGCAGCCGGCGCTGAGCCAAGTCCACTTGCTGAACTACGCGATCGCAGAGGCCGAAAGCGCGGCGCCCATCGGCTTCACGGTGCAATCGACATGGCAGCCCCGCTGAGCCTTCGGTCAGCGCTGGCGGCGCTCGGGCTCGGGTTCGGGCTCGGGCTGGCCCGCTGGCGTTGGCAGTTCGCCCAGTGGCTGCGCGGCGTCGGTCTGCCCGGCCAGGTGGCCCTGGTGCTGCTGCTGGCCACCGGCGTGGGCTGGCTGCTTGAGTTGCGGCCGGCGGGGCAGCGAGTTGAACAACTGCTGGCTGACCAAGAAGCGCTGCGCCTGCGGCCGTCTGCGCCCATGGCCGCAGTGTCACCCGGGCCCGAGGAGCAGTTGGCGGCTTTCGAGCGCCGCTTTGCCGATGCCCGGGCCTTGCCCGCGGCAGCCGCGCAGGTGCTGGGCTTGGCCAAACGCTACGGTGTGGAGCTCAAGAGCGGCAGCTTCGAGTTGCAGTCGGCGGCCGAACAACCCCTGGCCCGCTACGTCATGGACCTGCCGCTGAAGGCGGACTACCGCACGCTGCGCCGCTTCCTCGATGCCGTGATGCGCGACCAGCCCAATCTGGCGCTGCAAACCCTGACTTTCGCCCAACCCGAGCCACCGGCGGTCGGCATCGACGCGCGGGTGCGGCTGGTGCTGTTCATCGCCAAGACACCATGACCGAGCCGACCCGCAAGTTCTTCAACCGCCAGCGTCTGACCTGGCTGCTGCTGGCGCTGGGCACGCTGCTGGCTGCTGAACGGCTGGTGTCCATCGCTGCCAACGCCAGTGGGGCAGCTGAGGCACCGCCGCCAGAGGCAGCTGCCGCGCGCCCCTTCGCGCAAACAGCGCAAGCAGCGAAACCAGCGCAACTTGCGCAGCCATCGCTGGCGGTGCCGGGCACACCCGCGGCCAGCGTCGACGCTCCAGCGGCCGATTTGCTGCGTCTGCAGCGCTTGGCACTGCGCGACAGCGCCACCGCAGCCGAGCCGAGCGCCGACCCCTTTGCCGCACCCCTGGCAGCGGGACGCCAGCGCGCGGCACCGGCGCCGCAGGCCAGCGCCCCCGAGGCGCGTCCGCCCGTGCCGGCCTTCAGCTATGCCTACGTGGGCAGCCTGCTCGACGATGGCGAGCGCAGCGTGTTCTTCAGTCGCCAGGACGGTGTGCTGCGCTTGCGCGTCGGCGACAACGTCGACGGTCAGTTCCGCGTCGACGCCATCGACGCTGCCCAGCTGGCGCTGACCCATCTGGCCAGTGGCGAGCGGCTCGTCGTCAACCTGGCGGGCCGGCCATGACAGCGTGGCGCGCAGGCGTTTTGATGTTGCTGCTGGCCGGCTTGCTGGGCGGCTGCGCGCCGGGCCGCGAACTGGTCAGGCAAAGCGATCAGCTCTTTGCGCAAGGTCGCAACCAGGAAGGGCTGGATAGGCTGCAGCAGGCGCTGGCACTGGAGCCCGACAACCGCGAACTGCGCATGCAGTTGCAGCGCCGGCAAGAGCGCGCGCAGGCCGAGCAGCAAGCACAACGCCAGGCGGCGAAGGCGCAGGCGGCGGCGGCTGCTGCGGCGGCGGCTGCAGCTGCGCCGCTCGCGACGGCCGGTGCGGCTGCGCCGCAGGCAACAGCGCCACGCCTGCGCGCAGCGCTGCGCCGACCGGTCACGC
>Ga0105048_10016233_pt1 | contig 11524 bp, 7 predicted proteins | sample MAT05_FD_78382 | JGI IMG/M metagenome (GOLD analysis project Ga0105048, IMG submission 78382) | Freshwater microbial communities from Lake Fryxell liftoff mats and glacier meltwater in Antarctica - MAT-05 | ecosystem: Environmental > Aquatic > Freshwater > Ice > Liftoff microbial mat | place...
GGATTTGGTTGGAACTATTTGGTTTCATCTCACGATCCATCTAAGTCGCCCTATGTTTTGGGCCAAGTTTACTATCTCGATGAGAATGACCTCAAGAAAATTGCGGGGCGTAAACCACACGTCGGATTCGCCGATATCCCGTCGGATAGTCCGATTTCGGTAACGCGATTGATTTGGATCACCGAATACGAGATTTTCTTAGAAGAGGTTTTCCCTCAACCCAACTCCGAGGATACTTACTACGTGATCACGGCCATCTATCATAAGCTCTTCAGTGATGAGCCCTTCGTTTCGCCAGATGCGACGCAAGCAACTTATACTCGCAGGAGCAATTATCGTCCTGCTTTCATAAAAATCCCGTGGAATCCGAAGAGTTAGAGTCGCCGGCAACACGTCCATCGCAGAAGGTTCGCGGACACTTACCAAACAACCTTGGTCGCGTCGAACACAGGGCCTTCGACACACGTGCGCTCGTAGTCCCAACCGCCATCGGCTTGCTGGATTTTAGCCACGCAAGTAAAGCAAATGCCGATGCCGCATGCCATTGGGGTTTCCAGTGACACCTCGCATGCCACCCCATACGATGATGCGATGGAGCTCACTGCTTCCATCATCGGCTCTGGTCCGCAACATGCGATGCGACAGTCGATGTGGGAATCATCCAGCAGCTTACGGAGTAGATCTGTCACACGACCATGGTGTCCAAGCGATCCATCCTCTGTGGCGATGAGAACCTGCGAGCAGTTTTTTTCGAAGTCGGGGACACCTGCCAAGTAGGCTTTAGTTCTTGCTCCGTAGCAAAGGCTCACACGTTGTGCGTACCCATTGGCTTGTGCAGGATTTCCAAATTGCGATTTGCCGAGGGCCGCAGCAGCGAGTGTCAGCATTGGAGTTTGCCCTACGCCGCCTGCTACCAGAATCAAATGTTCGGTGGATTCCGTCGAGAACCCGTTTCCGAGCGGGCCCCACAACTCGACTAGATCTCCCGCAACGCAGCGCGAAAGCGCTTGAGTGAATTTCCCTTTGACCGTATAGACCACACTGACTGCGACCGGCTTTCCATTCGGATCGAGATGCCGGTCGTACAGGGCCAACGCTCGACCGATGAGTGGGTCGTTCTGCCCCGCGATTCGGACCATAAAAAACTGCCCTGGAACCGTTCGTTGAGCCAGTACCGGAGATTCAACGGTCAATCGCCAAGTATCCAGAGCGATCTCGCGATGATGTACGATCCGGGTCGAAACACACTCGAATTTTGCAAAGCACTCCGGTTCCGCGGCCATTGCCAAACTCATGGTCACTTAGTTCCCCCGGCTTTTGAGCCACGGGTCATGACCAAGCCAACGCCGAGGACAATGCAAAGAAACTGACTGAGCGCAAAGAAAGCAAGATAGTTAAGAGTGGTGGCGTTAAAGCCATAAGTGTGTAGTCCGACCCCCAACAGGTTGGTACCGAACATGGACCAAGCGGTGATGATGTTTCCGACAATGGCCAATATTCCGAATCCGAGTGCCGCGATCATTTTGTCCCAACGAGCATGGAGCAACAATGCATTCCAGAGCACGATCATCATGGCACCGTTTTCCTTGGGATCCCAACCCCAGAATCTTCCCCAACTATCATCGCCCCACAGTCCACCCAAAACCGTCCCGACAAAGCTAAAGAACAGTCCAAAGCAGACGACACCATAACAGATACGGTACAGAGTCGGGAGCATTTCCGATGCCGCACCATCCGATCGTTTTTCGAAGCGAGCGACCAGTGTTGCAATCACAATTCCGATACCGACAAAGCCGGCAATGAAGGTCGCACTGTAGCCCAGGGAGACGCTGATGACGTGAGTGGAAAGCCAGAATTGAGTGTCGAGCACAGCTTCGAGAACTGGCATCGAATCCCCCGTGTCGAGACCATGGGCCACCTGCAGCGTCAGAAAACCGGTCACAGACGCAACCAACACTGAGATGGAAACAGGGAACAATAACTCAGTAACCGTGCAGAACAGAACCATGGCCCAACCGATAAAGACCGCGGCGGAGTAGAGAGTCACGACCGGTGGTCGCTCCGAGATGTAGATTCGACTGACGATGGCTGTGGTATGCACGAGCAAGGTAATCACGCACAACCAAAAAGCCGTCCTGCGCAGCGACTGACGTGCAAACGCGAAGCTGCTTAGGGCCAACAATCCACACACGACATACAGCATGGTCGAGATACCGATCGGATCGAAGTGTTCGTACCAGCCCTCGAACGGGACCTTTCCAACACGAATCGTGGAACCAAATTCTTTTTGGACCGTGGCATTAAACTCCTGAACTCGTTTGTTGATGACCGCTGGATTCTTAGAGGCTGCAGAGAAAGCCTCGATCACAGACATAAAGCTGAGAACCGACTCTTTCTTAGAATCGATCCCCTCGGTTCGAAGCTTTACGGTTTCAAAAAGTGCTGGACCGAAAGCATCCCATTTGGCTGGTGGAGCTTTCTCCCCGGGCTTAGCCGTGGGTTCGACCAGCGGCGGAATGATTGCGATCGGGTTCCTGGATCGGATACCGTCGACTTCGGGTTGCAGGGCTTGAATCGCAGCCCGAATCTCGTTGGTTTCCGAAGCGATGCGAGGTGCGAGCGGTCGGTAAGCGTCCATCAAATTTTCTAGCAAAAAAAGCTTTTCCAGCGTCTCTGCTAACTTGGCTTGTTCAAAGGTCCATTCCTCGCGTTTGGTTTTGAAGAGCGCTGAGAATTGATCGCGAGCTTTAGTTAATCCCTCGCGTATTTGCTTATGCGAGTAGCGATTCGACTTATGGCGGCGCAAGCCTAAGGCCGAAGTTGTCTCGACCGCATCGATTCGAATGAGTGGGCTATCGAGCACCCAGTCCTCTTGAGCGAAGACAGCCATAATCCATTGATCGGCGTCGATCGGTTTTCCCGTTTTGTGGACTGGGTCGTACTCGTGCCCTTCGTTGCTCAACGCGAACTTTTTATTGGATAGGATTTCCAGAACTTCGGTTGCGGCAGACGCCAACGGCTTGACGCGACCACCATACTGGCTTGGAATCTGGCCGATTTCGTAATAGTTGATCGCATCGGCGGGTACGGTCGGTGTTCGAGCGCGCATACCGATCCATAGCAACACCATCAAGCAAGAAACCAAAGGGAAGATCAGGGAAACCAGGAAACGAATCTTCTCGGACTGTTTCGCTTCGGGTTTTCTCGGAGTCTTGCCATTGCTCTTAGCTTCATTGCTCTTAGGTTCATTGCTCTTAGGTTCGTTGTTCTTAGGTTCGTTGTTCTTAGGTTCGTTGTTCTTAGCTTGGTTGGAGGTGGAGGTGGTCGCGACTGCGGCTCGCGGGATGGGTTGCGAAGAGGGCGATTCGAATGCCCATGGATCTGAAACGCTGGACGGCGTAGTTTTGGAAAAGGCTTTTCGATCGTACCGGGAAGCGAATCGAGCAAAGGTACCACCAAAGTGAACCAGCATTCCCAGCCCAGACAACACACATGCAACGTAAGGGATGAGCCATCCGGCGTTCGTAACCACCTGAAGCGTCGTGTGCTCAATACCGAACGTGTTGAACGGGCTATCCGCTCCCATGTAGCCTGACTGATAAAAAGTCTCGCCTCGAAAACGCATCGGGTTGTTCATCCAGATTCGCCCCTGCTGCAGCGTTTCACCCTGGTTGTCTAAAACTTTGACAAAGGATGAGTAATCTTTGGGTTTCGAAGTGCCCGTATATTGTTCTAAAACCACATCATCCAGGACGACCGAATAGTCTTTATAGTTCTTTCGGAAGCGAAGTCCGAACTCCCATGTTTTGCTGTCCGATGCGATTTCTTCCATCCGCGGTCGCGAGGTGGCCGCATCATCGTTGATCAATTGGCTAACCGCATAGGCCGCTGTTTTGGATGAGTCTTCTTTGTTTCGAAGGGTAACGTAAGCGGAGGCGATGTTCGTTTCGCTCTTCGCGCCTCCCGATTTTGCGATCGGCTTGAAGGTGTAACCGGTGGCTCCCTGCCCGATCAGCCCGAAGTCGTCGTCGGTGGGGGCGGCAGGAGTTTTTCGCAATTCGATGGTGGAATTCTCCATCCATTTGTCGATGCGAAATTCAAATGGAAGTTCAGCGGCAGTGACAAAAGTACCGCGAGCCGCGGATCGTTGTAACATGGGATGATCAAAGGCAACCACACGATTGGTATCTGGATTGCTTTTGTCGATAAACACCAGCTCGACGGTGTCTTGTTCGTAAGCGACTTGAGTGCGTTGGCCCTCGAACAATGCGATACGTTCCTCGCGCTGCGCGTCGCCAAAAATAAACTGACCAAGCATGAGCAGGCCAACGCCGAGGTGTATCAAAACGTTACCCCCGCGATTACCGAAGAGCAAAAGCAGCCCGACCAGTAAAACCACACTCACGACGAGACTTTTGGTCAGTTGCCAGACGATCCGCAAGCCTGGATCTGGGATTCGAAAGGCGTCGTTCGTGTAAACCAGAAACAAACAGACGCCTAGCAGGATGGTTGCCACCGTCCACACGGACCAGCGAACGACCCGGGTCTTGGGCATCCAGGCTGTCCCCCAAACCAAAGCGCCGATCGCTAGACTCCAGACGCTCACCTTGACGCCGGTCCAAAGCCAATCGTAACTAAACGGCGGTTCGCCTTGCAAGCCATCGCCCAGGTGAGCGCTAACCACAATTAATCCCACCAGAGCGAAGCCAACGATCGTAAACGCAAGCCCCGCAATGAAACGCCCACCTTTGGCATTCATAGCAAAGCGAGTCAGTTTGGCCGCGATCAGATTAATCAACAAGATGAGGCCAATCGCCGCACCACCTGGGATCGCAAACGCATATGGCAACGGATCTTTATGCGGCCAGATCGTTTGGGGTATAAACACATCGAACGGAACCGATGCGACCCAGCTATTGAAGTATTGTTTCTTCACGTCGACGATTGTCTCTTCGTCTTGGGCCAGGGTGCCTACGAAGAGAATCAAGGTTCCCAACGCAAACATGGCCACCGTGATTTTGAGAGAGCCCATGGCGCGGAATCCTAGCCAAAAGACGCGAGCGAGGTCGACGGTTCGAGCGGAACCTGTGAGGGTACCAGTCGTGATTGTGCTTGTAGCCACGCGAATCTACTCCCAACTCAATGAGTTAACAAAGCCTAAAAATACTGACTTTTCTTCTTCTATCATCCGCAAATCGCAGTTCAGTTTCACAAACCAGCACATGCCTGGTTCTCCGGTTGGGATAGCCGCAACCAAAAGAGCCTTCGAATCGGCATCATCGGATGCTCGAACCGTGTAGAGCTTGGCAGTTCGGGAGCCAGCCTGGATGTCTTCCGCCTCGTCGACCGTTTTGGTCGCTAATTGCGTTTGCAACTCCGGTTCGTCCTTTTTCAAAAGTTGACCGTACCACATGGCTGCATTGGGTATCGGAGCATCTCTGGTTTTGGTGCTGATCGTCACTTCCCCCTCGCGTTGGTCGCGAACAATCTTGAAAGTGGCTTCACGGAAAGCTCGAGGCGGTTGTAATTCCCAGCTATCAGGTTTGTCGTACGAAAGCTTTTGCGTGGGTTCGGTAGCAGGTGGTTTTGCCACGGGGGATGGATCGGCAGGTTGATCCGAATTCAGGTTGGACGGGGGGATCGCGGAAGTTTTGGCACTGCCACCGTTTGCATCGAAGATATAGGCAGGCAGGGGTGCACCGTCGCGAGGGACAGTTGGCAGATCCTTTTGAAGGGACGAAACGTCCGTAGGAGGTAGCTGTAATTGGCCCCGCCAGCGATTGATGTTACTCAAAAGGTAGTCGTCCCATTGCGACAGGTCTTCTGGTTTGGACAGCGAAGTGATGGTGAACTGAACGTTTCCTGAAGCTGTCACAACGTTTAGTTCCGCCATGGCAATATCGTTCTCCCGTTTCTTCATGGACCATTTTTCCGGAAGGCTCAACTCGAGCGATCCCGTTTTTGGGTCAACCGAGAACCGTTCGACCACGGTGCGAAACTCAGACGCGACCGCGTCCAAACGATCGATGCGATCTGTGGCCTTGATGTAAAATGCCTGTGTGGCGTAAGGAATAACGGCACCTAAAATCCGCCGATCTTCTAAGGGAATCTTGCTAGCTCCCATCATGGGAGGAAAGGATGTGGATGCCGTAGGGCTAGCCTGCCCCGTAGGAGGGCCTTTAACGAACTCCGTGTCTACCTTCGGAGCGTTGTAGACGCGTTCCTTGAAGTTTCCACCACAGCCCAAAAAAAGGGTGACGCATACCGTGCAGGCGAGAACCCGAGAACTAAAAACGCTAAAAATTGAGGTCAAAATCGACTTGGACTCGCGTGTTCGAGAGAAGCGTAATTGGGTGGGGCAAGCAATCTTTTGCTTGATGGGCAAGCCGCCAAGGTGGGGTAATAACCAGTAAAAGAGGGAGCGTTCCATCCCAGCTCTTGTACTCAGTTCCATGATTATAGGAGAATCGTCCCCGCGAGTCATGCCAAAAGCCATGATCTTCCGGTTTGGGCAACTTCTTCCGGTTTGGGCAACCCAATCGCAAAGAGGCCGCCGAAACGGCCGATGCGATAACCCAGACAGGATAGGGGGATGTGGATTTCCGACGAAACTCCAGTATTTTCGGCCGGCTTGAGTTTTGCAATGCATGTTTCGACGCAAACAGCAACACAGATGGCTTCGTCGAACAGAGCTCCGGGTTCGTCGAACAGGGCTCCGGGTTTGTCGAACAGGGCTCCGGGTTTGTCGAACAGAGCCCCGGGTTTTCCGTTCCAAGACTGAATTCTGTTTGGTTGCAGTTCGAAAGATAGGGTAGAAAACTTCCATACCTCGCCCCCGGTATTGGAACGCGGTCGGCATTTCGTAACCTGAATGGGGCAAATATATGAGCTCTGAAAATTCTTGGATCATCGAGTGGACATCGACAGACATCCTTTGTCGCTACAACGCCTGCCCGAATTACTCTCACTTGCCCCGGCTGCCTGCGTTTTCAATTAATCTTTGGCCGTACGCTGCACGCTGCTCGTCATCCCTCGATCCTTAATCGCAAACTTGTGGGTCGCCCGTACGAGTATCAGTGTAAACTGGCCAGACAGATGATCGACGCAACTGCCTCTGCGGTCGTCGGATCGCACCCTCATGTCACTCAAACCGTAGAAACCTATCGAGGCAAGCCGATTGTCTAAGGAATACCCCGGAAGGCAAAGGAATAGTCCAGCTCATAGGGAAACGTCAAACTCAACCCGCGTTGCGATGGGTCTCAATCAATGCTATCCCAAAGTTCTTGAAGAAACCCGCATGCCAGGCGGCTACCGAAGGCCTCTCTGTGTCCCTTATCGTATCCCTTATTCCTTTTAACATGCCTATTTGTTGCCCCGCTCGTCAGCTCCGATCATGGTCCAGTCTTCTCACCATTAGAGCTCTTTTCTCTCTTGGATATTATCTCGATGACGGGTTGAAGTTCAGCGTCTTTCTCACGGAACTCTCTACTGTGTCTGTCATGGTATTTCATGCTGGCTTCGAAATAAAGCATCGCAATACCAAAACCTTTCGTTGGAGGACTCATCGTTCCAAAGCAGGAAACAGGGACAGATGATCCCTCAAATGTCCCCCACTTTGTTTCTACTGAAGAAGCAATCCTACATTCTTTTTTGGAAGGTAGGCCTTTTTCGATCTTAAAGCCATTTGGAACTATTACGAACTCAAACCGTTCCGGAAGACCGTCGATGCACTTGGTACGACAGAACGCAAAGCTTTCGCCTTTTTTGTCCATATCCAACCAAACGGACTCCAGGGCCTTTCCCATTGAGGACGTGGCTACACATTTCATTAAACCTCCGAAAAACGCCTTTGCACCATTGCAAGACTCGCCTGCAACAAGGCACACAGGATGCAGGAAAGGAACGTTCAGTGGATTCACGATTGGGCATTCTGCGAACCGAAGCCGAGAATTCGTGAGATCTGGTTTCAGTGTCTTGCTCTTGTTGTTGTAGAACTTCCCATTGACCACGATCTGCTCAAAATCACAGGTTGGTAGCAGCGTTTGAGACCTTGGCTCTGGACGATCATCGGCGAGGATCTCCTTTTCCCATTCGCAAGAAGTCCAAATCACGTCGTCTTGCGACCTGAACAGCTTGAGGTGCCCTTTACTAACGAACAAGAACTCTGAATCCGTTGACGATTCAACGCTAATACTGCAATCGCAAAGACAATCTCTGACGCCAAAATCCAAATCGGAAACAAGTAATTCAAGTTCACGTGTAGCTCTCGATTTCGAATCCTCATCGGACAAGCTGAATCGATCCCACTCTTGTTGTGCATCGACACTACCACAGATTGCCAACAATATGAAAACGATGTGTAACTTTGCAAGTCGGATCATTCAATCACTCCCGGGCATGGAGGCAATGGCTGTCCTTGTGCATCCTTACAAACTAAAAATTTGCCAAGACCAGTAATGTTTTCCGACATTCCTGTACAGTAGTCTCCAACGGGGAGTGATGGTCTTGCTTCTTGTGGACTGCATTCGGCGCAGAAATTGTCTTGGAAACATTTATACCCTATTTCCGCTGTTTTCAACGCTTGCCCTTGTTGGGGATGAATTGGAGCCTTGTACTTGGGATGCAATGTATCCCAATCTGCTTCGGATTCTCGCTCTCTCGTTTTAGTTAACTCTTTCTGCAATGGGCAGGCTCCACTTACGCATTGAACTGTAGTGCAAGGGTATGGAATTTCATTAGGAGCCCATACTCCGTAGGTGTTGCAAGAAAAGGTTCCGTCTTGAATCAAGCAGCTGCATGCCTGAGGCCCTCCTCCACCTTGACCACCTCCACCCGGCCCCTGCGCTAACGCCATTGAGACAGAAAAAACAACTGGCAAACAAACGAACATCAAAAAGAATCGCATCTTACACCTTATTCTTCCTTCTTAGAAACAAGCAACACGTTGACTTTGACTCTCGTTTTGACCCCCGACTCGAAATCAACATCAAGACTACACGAATCCACACTCTCACCTTTCGCAACTTGATCCCATTCATCTCTTGTAGCAACGAGCGTCAACATGAACACTCCACCCCGACGCTTTAACGCAGTTGCGACCAAAGGCAGTTTCCTATCTCCGCCGTCCAGACTTAACGTAGCCTTCTCAAGTATTAAGTCTTCCAAAGAAGATATTACGTATATGGGGAGTGAAACAGCTTCTTTGGAAACAGACACCACAGGACGCGATGGACCAATCTTCAAACGATCAGTGTACTCTATTGTGATCGATTCTCGAGACGATTGTTTCTGGTTCGACGTCAGGTCAATCAACTCTACGGAGAAGAAAATCTCTTGCTTTCGATCCTCCGACTTCGGCAAGAAGCATTCAAGCGAAAGTGCTGCTCCATCATCCGAGTACTCGCTACTTACGACCTTCGCTAGATTGTCGCTCATTAAAGAAACCTTTTCGACGCGGTACCCTGCACTGATCGGCTTTACCGAAATTCTCAAATCACTCTGAGCAACTTTGCTAGAAAAAGCAAATCGCTTGGGGATAATCTCAGAGAGGCTCACACTAGCTGCCACAAGCGAAACACTAAAGCTAACACCACTCTTCTCATCCACACACTCCAACGTCGCGTCGAATTTCCTAGCTTCGTTTGGCAGAACAACCTCACTGTTGAATACGATCTTCCCATCTGATGCGGCAGACAGCGTATTGGTTGAAAGTTGAGTGCATGCACAGGATGGGCGAATCTGAACAGAAAAATCTTTGCCTGTTTTGTTTGTGATAGTCAAGTCAACCAAAAGGATGGTACCGACAGGATGAGAGCCTAAGTCACAGACTAAGTTTTCTCCGAAAGACCGAAGATCCGCTTCACGAAAAACTTTTTCATCCGCGAAAGATAGTGAAGAAAAAGTGAGCCCTAAGAAAACAGAACGGAGGAAACGTTGAAGATTCATAATCGCAGCCCCAAAAGTAGCTGTCCATTTTTTCGACCTGTACGATTGCCAACGAACTTCGAAGAAGTCCGCAAAAAATGGACAGCTACGGATGAACACAATCGCCGAAATCGTGATCGCTGAGATCCTCGGCTTAATAAAAATATTTTCGAACATTTCCCACCCATTCAGGCAGACGGCATTGAATCGAAAAAAACACATCAAACGACACTTGTGGTTCGGCACATGCATCCTCCCTCGCAATACTAGATAGAGAAATCTTGAAGCCAGCGGACATGTTTTTTTGAAACTTTTTTCGCTGGTAACGATGGGAGTCATGTTGGTCTTTGGTCTTTGGTCGATTTTTCTCAATCAACCGATCGGCGATTAATTCATCTGAGGTAAACTCGCTTTGAGTGGTTCGAACTCTCTTTGCAATTGAAGTCTGCTTTCGATGAATCGTCTTGGTCGAAACATTCAGTGTTTCCGCGATCTCTTTCTGAGTATGTCCCTCGATAACCATCTTGACGATCGTTTGCTGACGCGAGGACAAAGCCTTTAACAAAATGTTTTCCAAATCATTGGTCTCAGCCTGAGCAATCGGAAAAGATCTCGAATGGGAATCCGGAACTCCCATCGCTTCCTCAAGCGATACCAAATGAGAAGGGCCGATTCGCTTCTCGCAATCCACCTTTCGCACTTCTTCAAGCACCCTTCGCTTCGTAATGACTCGGCACAGGCCTTTTAATTTTGGTGGCGGCAATTCCTCGATTTGAACGATCTTTGTGATGAAATCCAACATCGAATCATTCGCGATTTGCTCTAAGTCCAAGCTCGATACGTACGATTGTTGCACTTGATTTCTTATCCAATACCTAATGAGGCCGATAAACTGGCTATTGACGTATTCCGCGTCCAATAGCGAGCAAACGTTCGCTACGGACCGTCTGTCGTAAGGCGTATGTTCCTCAGACATGGTTATGCTCAAACAAGAAAATTCAAATCACTTTTTCGGGCGAAGTAAAGCACGATGGTGGTGAGATCCACGCATTGCGCCTAAACTGGTCTTTCAAAAAAGAGTCGTCCTTGCCCAACATCTAGGTTACCAAACCACCCCCCCAGAAAGGACTCCTCATGGCCAATAAATATACGCGACCGACCCTGATTTGCGCAATCTCCAATGTCGAGATTGAGGGGAATCGAAGGGACACACCACTTTTGCATTCCAGTTTCCGCATGGCGGAAGCAAAGCTCATAACAAAATCGGTCAAGTCGCAGGACTTCCAGAGCAGACACATCACGCGAAGGGACGTTTTCCGTTCCTGCCGAGCAGTATCGTGACTGACTGCGCAGACCTTTAGCCAGTACGCATTAACCGATAAACTTGATTTGGATCGATCAGACGATGATTAGCTTGTCGCAGCGAGCTGCCGATCAAGGCGCTTCAGAGTGAATCGGCGTTTCGATATCAGACTCCGTATTTTGTACACATTCGTTGGAGGACCTGCTACCAAACTGAATAGTCGTCCAAACTCCTTGACCAGCAGTTTCCAATACCCCACATCGAGCTTCAGCCGCTCGAAGATTGGTGGCAAGTCCA
>Ga0105048_10016236_pt1 | contig 11522 bp, 8 predicted proteins | sample MAT05_FD_78382 | JGI IMG/M metagenome (GOLD analysis project Ga0105048, IMG submission 78382) | Freshwater microbial communities from Lake Fryxell liftoff mats and glacier meltwater in Antarctica - MAT-05 | ecosystem: Environmental > Aquatic > Freshwater > Ice > Liftoff microbial mat | place...
CTGCTAACGGATCGTCAAGGTCGATTTCGACGTCCTCTGGTTTTGACCACGGAACGGCTGCGTCTTTGCATGCCTCAAAGATCAAGATGCTATTGCTTGTCCCATCGAGGAAATCGCGAAAGCCTGTTTCTTCAACGGGCCTCAGCCCGATTTCATCACCAACCACTGCGTGAAAAACGGTGTACCCTGGCGGCAACAGCGCACTGGGATCAGTGTAAACACTCGGCAGTTTCTCGGACAACGGAAGGTTGTGCGGACTGTCCCATGGTTCGTCTAAATGAAACTGCTGATAGAGTGCCTGTTCTTCAACAAACGGCAGTAGGCTAACTCGCCAGCTTAACAAAGGTTCGCCGTCGTCATTCGTGATCGCCGGTGCTGGCAAGCGGTTGTAGGCTGCATGGTAATTGTGCATCGCAAGCATGATTTGCTTTAGGCCATTGCTCGCAGACATCCGACGTGCTGCTTCGCGAGCGGCTTGAACAGCCGGTAAAAGCAAACCGACCATGACGCCAGCCGAGGCAATCCCCGCGTCGGACTCCATCGTCAAACTGACTCGCCGTCCGGTCCGTGTTGGCTTTAGCATTTCCGCGACGCCGGCTGAAAGTCTCGCTGCATATTGAGCCGCCGCTTGTTGAACTCGCTCCGATTCTCCCGCAACCGCAGCGGGCAATTGCGCATTGGCCGTTTCGATCCCGAACTGAAGCGAGTGATTCAGTGTCGCTTCCAGCTTCTCAGCCTTCGTTTCGTCGCCGCAAAGCATTGAAAGTTTCAGATCAAGACCAGCGTCGCTGGGGGTCGAGTTGAGCAACACGGCGTCAACCCACTCAGGAACTTGGCCTAACGAACGAAGCGGTGGTGGCAGTTGAGGCGCGACTTGCTGCTTGACATAACCGGCCAACATTGGGCGGATGGGTTCGATGACGGCGAGGATCGTTACTCCCGGATTTCGCGGCATACTTTCAACCAGCTTTGGCAATGCCCCCGTCCCTTTGTCGGCCTCAATGACTGTTTCTAGGTAAAATTCTGGTGCGACGACAAACGTTCTTGCATCCACCACATGAATGTAGGTTTGCGGCGGGTCGTTGAGTGCATAGACCTCATACTTGCCGATCTTCTCCGGAGCACCAGTGGCCAAAAACTTGGGATTCAAATCACTGATTTTGTAGTCCTTCGTTAACTTAACGATGAGTGCTGCGGGCGGCCCGGATTGCCCTAGTCCGGGCGGCACGGGTACGCCGGCAACGATCATCACTGTGGCAACATCTGCAATGTCAATTCCGACCATGTCGAGAGACTGGGCACGAAAGACTTCGATAGGAAACATAGATAGTTGCGGGCTATCCATCAATTCTGCTGGCGAAACGATGGCCATCGCGAGGGCATCGTTGGGGACAAATCGAGATGTGATTGGTCCTGCGGGCGAGGTCGGTTGTGCGTGTAAAACCGAACCTCCGGACATGGCAATCGCAGCCGATAAAATGCCGAGTGAAAAGCACAGCTTACGAAGTAACGTTGGCATGGTGACAAGAACCCTTCAATAGCACGAGTGAGTTACAGACTTCGGTATTGTTGTGAGACTGACAGTGTATCAATGATTGAGGAGCAAGTGTACTACCGACCGACCGTCGCTTTTCTTGCCGCCTGAGGAAGTGCCTGTTCGTTGGCGAGGTGGATGGTCTCGATTCCGGCGGCCTGAAATGGACCTGCGGCGGCGATGAACTCATTGATGTCTTCGGTGTTGATAATCATTGTCACCGCCCAGCCTCGTCGCTTCATGCCGATGAACATCGCTGCCGTGGTTGGGTCGCATCGCTGCGCGATCACGATCAACGTCGTGTCGCGGGCTAAGCGAGACTGTGCCCCCAGTACTGTTTCTGCGATGGGAATTCCGTCGGACAATTCCAAACGTGCGAGTTGACGTAGCAGCTCGCGATAGTGAACGGGCCCGCGAGCGCTCGGGACAATCACGGGTCGCAGGCGGTCGTCTTGTTCCTTCATCGCCGCCACTTTCTGAGCGGCACCGCGAGTTCGGTAGTCAGTTGCAAAACCCTCGTCACGGATTCGGTCGACCGCGTCGCGACCGTTGCTAAGCATCGCAAATGGCTGATTGAGATCATGCAGCGCTGCGGCGATGGATGCGGCAAGTGTGATCGCCAGATCGCTGCGCACCGGCTCGTGCTGCGGTGGATTTGTTTCGCGATGCAAATCTAGGATCAGAGTTGCACCGGCGATCGTGGTCGGTTCATAGATTTTTGTATGCAACACACCGGTCCGCGCCGTTGCTGGCCAATGCACGCTGCGCATCGGGTCACCGATTTGCCATTGGCGAATTCCCATCATCCGAGTCGGGTCTTGGATCAGTGCATCCCGAATCTGAATCTCGCCAATCGGTCTGGCCGAAGCAATGTCGTAGCCAGTAAGTGCAACAACCTTTGGCAGGACCAAGATGTACTGCGGCGCGGCACCGAGTCGGTATCGGCGGCTTAGGCCCATAAGATCGCCCGTTTCCAGAACCGTTGGTCCAATCTGAAAATATCCACGGCGTCGGCAGGTAATATGGTACTGAAGCGAACGGGTGGCTTGGCCACGAAGCATCATGACTTCAATTCGCGAACCGTCGATCTCGAGTGCCGGTGGCCGTGTACGATAAGCAGCCGCAGGAAGTAGGTCTTCCACGAGAAGCCACGCGATCGGCAACCGAGACTGGTTGGTAATGTCGATAATGACATCGAACGAATCTCCGATTTCACATTCTGTCAAACCAGGACGCCGGACTGCCGCCGTCGAACGATGCCATTGTGACGCCAGCCACAGCCCACCGCCAATCATCGAAACGCCTGCGTAGCCAGCGAGCAACCACAACGACGCACCGAACAGCATCCCCGAAAGCAACATTGCCGCAATGATCGCAGCGTAAAGTAGCGTCGGTCGACGATTCATGGACGAGTATCATTTGACTGAGTAGCAGAACGACAATAGGCACCAATCACTGTAGCCTCCAACGCGTACATTTGCGAATCCATGCAAACGCTGACCGCTGCACCCCAAACGAACACCACAGCCCGTACCACGGTATCATTGAATCTTACGCTCGCCGTACAATACGCCAGCCCAAGCCAGCCACGTGGCGAATTCAAAAGCGACCCTTTGGTTGATTAGACATGCCATCCCACCCCAAACGAACGCCTCCGTGGACCGAGAAACTGCGGGTTGCACTGATCATCGAAACGTCTACCAGTTACGGTCGAGCCTTGCTTTCAGGGGTCGTACGATTTCGGCAAACCAACCAGAATTGGTCCGTTTTCTTGGAACAACGTGACTTGTCGACCGCGTTACCTGTTTGGTTGCTGGATTGGCAAGGTGACGGAATCATCTCACGGGCGACAAATCGCGCGTTGGTTGAAGCGGTCGCAAACACGAAAGTACCGCTGGTTGAACTCACCGACCGCAGCGAAGATTTTGGGTTTACTTATGTCTGGTCAGACGACGCTGCGATTGGCACTCTGGGGGCAGAGCACTTTCTGGAACGCGGGTTCACGCAATTCGCGTTTGTTGGCTTTGACGATGAGGCGTGGTCGGTGCGGCGACAGACTGCATTTTCAAAGACGCTCAATGCCGCTTCTTATCCGGTCGCGTCGACGTGTCATTCAGCTTGGTATGGCAGGCAGACGAGTCACTGGGAGAATCAGCAGTCTGAACTGGTTGAATGGTTAAGATCACTACCCAAGCCCGTCGCGATCATGGCGTGCAATGATGTTCGCGGTCAACATGTCATTGATGCCTGCTCTCGGGCGCATCTGTTAGTTCCGGAGCAGGTCGCGGTGCTAGGTGTTGACGACGATGATCTGCTCTGTCAATTGTGTGATCCGCCGCTTTCAAGCATTGTGCCTAACGCAGAGCTGATTGGATTCCGTGCCGCCGAATTGTTGTCGCTTGAAATGGCAGGCCAGCGCTCGGAAGTCAGAAAGTGCTTGATTGCTCCCTGCGGAATCGCAGAGCGGCAATCGACGGATACCTATGCTGTTGACGATCCCATTGTTGCCAAGGCGTTAAGCTTCATTCGGTCCCGTGCTTGCTCGGGGATCGATGTTGAAGACGTTCGCCGTCATGTCGGTACATCAAGAAGCACTCTGGAAAGAAAGCTTCGTAAGTGCTCCAACTTGTCTCCGCAATCGCACATTCGAAACGTGCAGATTCGCCGCGCTCAAGGTTTGCTCACGAACACCGATTTAGCCATGGAGCAGATTGCCACGCATTGCGGCTTTGTCCACCCGGAGTACATGCATGTCGTCTTTCGCCGCGAGTTGGCGATGACGCCTGGTGAGTATCGCCGCGCACGTCAGTAATCGATCGTAAACTCACGCTTCCCCATCACACACGCCGGCTTAACCCGCAAACGCCACTGGATCTATCCTTGGAACCGAATCAATCCAATCTCAACGACCCTGCGGGACCCGTAGCCAGCGCCACCGATTTGTTTGCTGCCAGCGAACCTAAGTTAGGCAAATTCAAAAAAGACAGGATATGGACTATTCCAGTTGTGTTGGTAGTCAGTTTCGTCGTCTATCTCGGTGCTAGTATGCTGGCGATTGTGATCGCTGCGGTCGTCGTCCACGGCACAATCGATCCAAAGATGGTCAGCGACGGGACGTTCATCAATACGCTGATGCAATCGAAAGTTGGTTTTCCATTGATCGTTGTTTTGCCACAAGCGGCGATGATCGTCCCGGTTGTATTTCTGGCAACGCTATCGCCGCTGGGATTTCGCCAGCGTTTGCGACTGGTCCGCGGGCATTGGCCGCTTTTCGGATGGGGCGTGGCAGCGATCGCAACGCCGTTGATCGGCATGATCTCGTCGCTCATTGTCGGCTTGTTTTTGGAGGACAGCGAGTCGCTGGTCGAGATGGCTCGGGTCTTTCGCGATCTCGCGAACAATGGATTCCTTGTCCCGCTGGCGTTCCTGATCGGCGCCACCCCAGGCATCTGCGAGGAGTTGCTATTCCGCGGATACGTTCAATCCCGACTAACGACTCGGTTCGGCGGAATTGCGGGCATTCTGGTCAGCTCGGTGATTTTTGCCGCATTCCACATGGACCTCGTTCACTCGACCGCCGTTTTTGCACTGGGGGTTTGGTTGGGCTGGCTTTGTTGGCAAAGCGGCTCGATTTTCCCTGCAATGTTCGCTCACTTCTTCAACAATGCGATCAGCGTCTTCGCCGTTGCGTTGGGGCCGGAGCCCGGCAGCAAAGAAGTCCCCATCGAAGCGGCTGCGGTCATGCTGGGGATCTTTGCCCTGGGGACTTGGTCGTTTCTTGCGACACTTGCCATTGCTTGGCACTACCGACTTTCGCCGGTAATCACGACAAGCACCGCAGCATTGGCCACTGACTTGGTTGACGAAAAATCACGAGCTTCTCTTGGAAACAACGCAGAAAACTCGTCGTCTTGATGAATCTTGGCGTCGATGGCGAAGCCGATCTTCATCAATTGTGTTAACCTAGGCAAATGGACCACTCTCTATTTGCAATGATTTGTTGCCAAAACGGCGCCCAAGGTGCCGTCCTTCCCGAAGTTGAACGTGATGGCTGGCGGCTGGCTTTTTCGCGTCCCGGATTTGTGACGGTCAAGAACGACCGCGCAACGGACCGCCTGCCGCGCGGCGTCTTTGTTCGAACCGCGTCATGGTCGATCGGAAAAACCTCGGGTAGCGACTCCGCTGCCATGATTAGCGAAGTTGCCGCGTTGCTTACGAAAACCAAGCTCTCGTTTGATCAAATGCACGTCTGGCCGCGCGACCGCGTGCCGATCGGCAAGTTTGGATTCGAGCCAGGTGCAGACGAGGTGACCATCGCGATTGCAACTGCTATTGCAGGCGGCCTGCCGCGCTCGCAGCTTCGCAATCCGATTCCGAATCAGCTTGCCAAGCCGGGTGAGAAGGTCTTGGATGTCATCCTCGTCGATCCGGCCAACTGGTGGATTGGATGGCACGAAGTTCCCAAGTCAGCAGCGAAGCGTGGAACTGCGCATTTGTCGTCGACATCTTGGCCCGGTGGTGTGCAACCCATTGTTCCAACGGTCCCCGTCGTTTCACGTGCTTACTACAAGGCTGCGGAAGCGATCGCGTGGAGCGGTTTTGAATTGTCCAGCGGCGACTTGGCCGTCGAAGTGGGCAGTTCCCCAGGCGGTGCTTGTGGTCGACTGTTGGAGCTGGGGTTGCGGGTCATTGGAATCGACCCAGGGGACATGGATCCCGTGATTGTCGAGCATCCCAATTTTACGCACATTCGCGCTCGCGCCGGCGACATCCCAAGACGCGAATTTCGCGGTGCGAAGTGGTTGTTTGTCGACAGCAACGTCCGACCTGACCAATCGCTTTCCACGGTCGAGAATATTGTCACCAGCCGAGACACAAGTATTGAAGGCATGATCCTAACGCTCAAGCTCGGCGGATTCGAACATGCCGATCGCATTCCGGGCTGGATCAAGACAGTCAAATCATGGGGCGCGAGCGACATTCGAATTCGCAACCTCGCTCGCGGCAAAGTAGAAGTTTGCTTGGCCGCAAAGCTGATCCCGCAATGATGCTGGCAGCATTGCTGCATCAACAAGCGCGCGGACATCCCCGTTTGGCGTATGCGTTTTGTCCCGCGAAAACTCGACACAAGCTTTTTGCTTAGGGATCCGTAAAAAAATAAGTTCCGGTTTTTTATAGTTACTGTTGAATCCCACCGGCTTGATTGGCTTTCAAGTCAGACAAATTCCGGCTCCCTTCGCCTCTTTAATCAGGCTCAATGAACGCGTTTCACGTTGACGCTCGCCTTATCGATATTAGCCAAGCATCGCCAACAGGTCGCCAATGGTGCGATGGGACTCGATCGGGTGCCGGAGCGGCTGTTTGGACAAGATCTGATAATGATTCTTGCGCCCGATCTTCTCACGTTCGATGAAACCGTCCCCTTCAAGGTCAGCGATGATTCGTTGCACGGCTCGTTCGGTGATACCGATGGCCAATGCGACTTCGCGCAACACCATTGACTGGTTCCGTGACAAAAGTATCAGCACGTGTGCGTGATTACTCAAGAACGTCCATCGATTCTCGCCGATCTGAGGAGTGGCACTAGAGCCTGGTTTGATCGTGACCGGACGTGGAGACGACTTTGATGATTTTTTCGTCGGAGTTTGAGAACGCGCAAGAGCCATTGAAAAGACTTTGAAAAAAGTATCGCTTCCAAATGCATCGGTTAAAAGTGCGATAACCGGGGCTAGTACCCATCGGACGATTGAAACAACAGCTCGCTTGCCGTCGCCTGACTCAAATGGTTGCGTGAGGCGCGGTGTGATGGATTAACTTAGCGTAAAAACCGCGACATTTCAATCGCGAAGTCTGTTTAGCGACAAGATTGTCGCTTTCGCAACCAAATTAAACGGGCAGAAACAAAAAAACCGGCTTGCAAGATTTCTCTCACAAGCCGGCTTTAAGGTGCTTTGGCTGTGCGGCGGCAAAACGGAGCCGCTGGGAGAATCGTGGAGGTCTCAGCGTGCTTCTGCACTAGCCTTTTAACGACCTCGACGAGCCCTAAATAATGGTCCCTCTGCCGGAATTACAACCAAAGCGTTGTGGGCTTTTTTCAACCCCACGGTTTCATTGTACGCCTGCGTTCGCAGGTAGCAAGTACTTCGGCGTTTGGTTTTGAAATCCAGCAACAATTTTGGCCAAAATTATTCCCTGTAGTTCTTACGCTCGGGACAGAAATTGGCCAGTTCTCGTGTCAACTTTGATCCGTTCGCCTTCTTTGATGTACTCAGGCACATGCACGATCAAGCCCGTTTCGGTGGTTGCGGGCTTGTTCCTTGACGTGGCCGAATTGCCTTTGACACTTGGGTCACACTGCGTGATCGACAATTCGACGGTATCCGGAACATCAATGCCAACGCACTCATCGTTGTAAATCAGTGCTCGGACGCCTTCGAGCCCATCTGCCATGTACGGCAACTGTTCCGTCGCATCCGCTAGCGTGACTTCGTATTGGTTGAAATTCTCGGTATCCATCAAATGCAAGTGGGTTGCATCGGTAAACATGACTTGAACGTCTCGGCGTTCGAAGTCCGCGACGTCCATCGATTCAGTCCCCTTCAGCGTGATATCGACTTTTTGCCTCGTCACGGCATATCGCCCGCGAAATTTGTACAGCGTCGCTGCACCGCGAGCAGACGGGGATTGCACGTGGAGTTGTTCGATCACGACCGGCTCGCCTTCGTAGACGACAACTTCACCGGGTTTAATTTCTTTGGCCAACATGAATGGGCCTCCTGCATGGAGCAAACGAGTGGATGGGAGAGATTATGGTTGGGCTTAGCAATCAGCGGTAGCGGTAGGATGTGTTGTTACCGCCAAAGCCATTCTTGGAAGCCCTGCACGACCTGTTCATGGGAACTGAACAGTTGCCAAGAGAGAAACGCCAGCATCGCGAGTCCGATCACGAATACAAGCCCACCGTATCGCGGCGACGACGCCTCTTCGGTGGCAATCTCCGCCCGGAGCAAACGCAGTAGCAGTCGCCAAAAGCTTGGCGAAACGACGTTCTCGTAAGCATATACTTCGGCGGTATCGGTTCCTCGATGACCATCGATCCGAAGATGAATTCCCGAGCTCGGCAAGACAATCTGACCTGATTCTTCATCGCAGATGGACGTTGGGTCAATGCGTTTTGCCGCCAACAGTAATGGTTCGGCGAGTGATGCTGAACCAAGTCCATAAACGATCAGTTTCGGCCGCGCGCTGAGAATGATTAACGCCACTAGCAAAAAGTAGAGCAGCCCAATCGCCGGCCAGATCTTTGGTCCAAACGCCGCACCCGCAGCCGCTGGGAAAAACAGCTCCGCCGGACCGACAATGAACAGCCCGGAGATCGCAACCGAAACGGCAAAGATGTCTCTCCCGCCGCTGGTCGCCATCGGTCTCCCCGTCAATCGAATCAGCCCAAACAGTGTCAAATATGCCGCCAATGGAAGCAACGCGACAAGCAAAATGAAAGGTTCTATCGTCATCAATATCAAAAATAAAAAAACGAATCGCAACGGCGAGTCCGCGGAGCCAAGGACAGTGTAAGTAAAATGGTAAATCGAAGCGATGGGCGGGGCTTTATGATTGCTTCGTAGCGGTTGTGGCGATTCTATCAATCGAAGGTAGCGCCTGCGTAGAGTTTTGCGATTCCGTGGACTGATTCGATAATGGAGACGTTGCGGACCGGTCGATGCCATTGGGGTTGGCAATAAAAACAGTCGGATCGCCGGAGGCAATCGACTTTAGGGGCATGGACCGCCGTCGCACTTCCCCATTCGCGTCGTTGTAGGCGATACGGTTCCATTCTCCCAGTCTCGTGCCCTGCTCTAACGAAGCGAGGCAACTTACTGGCGAAAAACCGTTTACTTGCGATGCTGCGGAGCTCTGCCGTGAGAAAACCGCTGTGACTCGGACGATCCCCGCCTACCTCCGTCTGCATCAAGAGTCGACCCGCAAGCCATCGCAAGAAATTGCGTTTGCCGCCGACCCCATATCTCAATTCTGGAAAGCATACACGGATGCCACCGGTTGGCGGATCGATCGTAATCACGCCGTTTCAACGAACGATGCAAAGAACGACGCTGCAACCCGAAAGGGCAGCAACGACGCGAAGTTTCCGGCCGTGCGATTACTGCCTGCATTCACCGGAGAGATTTGTGGCGGCGTCGAAACTCAGGCGGATTCTCCGTCGGTGACTCGTGACCTTGCCGAACAGTTGGCGGCGGCGGCTACGGAGCTGGCCAAGCGACTTGAACAAACGCAAGCGGCTTACCGAACCCAGGAAGCGGAGCTTGCCGTGACGGCGACTCCTACAGGCACGCCGGATCAGTCGAGCCGATTGGCGCAGCGACTTGAAAAGCTGTTGCAGCGAGCTGCGGCTGCGGCAGGCTGCGATGCTGCCGGGGTTTACCTGCTTGATACCGATACAACATCACTGAAACTAAGGGCCAGTTTCGGTCTGCCCGCCAACCGCATTACCGCCGCTGCGAGACCACTTCGCGGCAGTCGTGGCGATTTGGAATCACTCGTCCGCGAAGTCGTGATGATCGACGATCTCGAAGGAACTCTTTCAACGACTTGGAACAGTCCCGAACCGTTCGCGTCGGGTATCGTGGCCAAGATTGAAGAAGATGATTTGCCCATCGGAACGATCTGGCTGTGGTCCAAGCAGCCGCGTGAATTCACGGAACAAGACGGTGCGTCGGTGCAGCTTGCCGCGCTGAGTGTCGCCAGCGAATTGTCCCGTGCGTCGCTCTTTCGCGAGCGTGCCAAGTGGAATGTTACGAGCACATCGATTCAATCAGCATCGCAGTGGCAACTGCGTCAGCTTCCTCCCGCGATGGAGCTAGCACCTGGAATGGTCGTCGATGGATGGGCCGAATCGCCGCGACCTTGGGCGCGATCTTGGCACGCCTGGGATGTGCTTCCTGATGGATCGATTGCACTCGCATTTGCCGAGGCCAACTTAAAGCAGATGGATGCGGCGATGATTTCGGCAACCGCCCGAGCGGCGTTTGCGGCACACAGCAACTATCGGCATTCGGCGACGGAAATGCTGCGGCGTATCAGCGATTCGTTGTGGCAAACCAACACCGGCGACCAACTTGTTTCGATGCTATACATCAAGCTTGACCCAGAGACGGGCGAAGGCGAACTCGCGTCAGCCGGATCGATTCAGGCAATCATCGCCAGTAGTCGCGGCTACCGTCCGTTATGCGCCGGACGTGAGTCGGAGCCGCTGGCAAGTCAGATTGATTGCCGACCCTATCATACCGCGTTCCAATTGCACGTTGGCGAAGCAATCGTCGGCGTAAACGCCAGCGTTTTGGATGAGATCCTGGGCATCAGCCAAACCGAGCTTGCGACGGTCGTTCGCGAAGCGATTTCACGTCGAAACTCGCCCGTTCTATCATCGCTGCGACGAGCGTTAGCTCTAAAGCCGCTAGAAGAAGAACGCGCCGGAGTGATGCTGATGCGGAAGGTTTCGCCAGCGATCGCTACTCGATCGACAAACAAATCGAACTAAGCTTTGACGCGAAACACTCATCACTTTTTACTGCGATACTTGTTCGGATTATCGGCTTTTCCGGTGATCTCGTAGAGGAAGCGACTGGGCGTTGTCGGGCGAGGCTTACCCCATTTCATACGCGTTAACGCCATGGAAAGCGTCAAGACTTCTTGCGCTCGGGTCACACCGACGTAACATAGTCGACGCTCTTCGGCGATATCCTTTTCTTCCCCGCTTTTGACAATGCGGCTATGTGGCAAAAGTCCGTCTTCCATACCGACCATATAAACGATTGGAAATTCAAGTCCCTTGGCGGCGTGCATGGTCAACAACCAGACCGCGTTCTTCGCGGCAGCTTTGTCTTTTTCGCTGCCCATTTCCTTGCCTGACAACGCGATCTCGTCAAGAAAACCGGACAGCGTTCCCGTCTTTTCGCGTGCTTGAAACGCA
>Ga0105048_10016241_pt1 | contig 11519 bp, 4 predicted proteins | sample MAT05_FD_78382 | JGI IMG/M metagenome (GOLD analysis project Ga0105048, IMG submission 78382) | Freshwater microbial communities from Lake Fryxell liftoff mats and glacier meltwater in Antarctica - MAT-05 | ecosystem: Environmental > Aquatic > Freshwater > Ice > Liftoff microbial mat | place...
AGCAAAGACTCGGTGAATATTTACAAAACCTATTTGGGCACTACCGCCGTAATGAACCTCCTTATAGGGTTAGATAAGGAAGGCAAGGTGAAAACATTTGGCATGAGGCCCTACAAAGCCGACGTAAAAGAAGCAGACAAACGCAAAAATTTTTACCACGATAATGCCCTCGCCTCGCCTATAGATAGCATGGTGCACAAACATGCTGCCGAATTTATGGAAACCTCCAAAAGCCCCGGCCTAAGCATCGGCGTTTTAGTGGGCACCAAATCTTATTTCTATAATTACGGCGACGCCAAAAAAGGTGAGGATATCCACCCCACAAGAAATACGGTGTATGAAATAGGCAGTATTACCAAAACCTTTACAGCTTACCTATTGGCCGATGCGGTGGTAAAAAACAAGATGGCTTTGGCCGACCCCATAACCAAATATTTGCCCAATAGCGTGGCCTCTAATAAAGACCTGCAAAAAATAACACTCCAGCAATTAAGCAACCATACAAGCGGCCTGCCGAGGGTGCCGCTCAATTTGATGGCGGGTTCTAAAAATGCCTCCGACCCGTATGCAGCTTACGACGAAAACGCACTGTTTTTCTTTCTTAAAAATTTTAAAGCTTACCAAAAGCCCGGCGAAAAATACGACTACAGCAACCTTGCTGTGGGCCTGCTCGGCACCATACTGGAAAGGGTGAACGGCACCAGTTTGGAAGCCCAATACCAACAGACTATTTTTGGTAAAATGAAAATGAAAAACTCCTTTTCCACAGCTATAAAAGACAGTTCGGTTACTGCGCAGGGTTATGATGAAAAAGGTGAACCGACCAACTATTGGAATTTTAAAAGCCTGGCCGCTGCTGGTGCTATAAAAAGTACCACCGAAGACCTTATAAAATATGCTGTACCATTTGCACTGATGCCGATGACTAAAGGGAAATACGACGCCAGAATTTTGCTACTGCAGCAAATTACCCTTAACCAAAACCCGTTACTGGTAAGCCTCGGCTGGCATTTTAATACCGATGATAAAACCTTGTACACTATGGAGCATAGCGGTGGTACAGGTGGGTTTAGAAGTAACATTTCCGTTATGCCTTCTAAGCGGCTGGCCGTGGTAGCACTTAATAATTGTGCAGAAGAACCTGGTTCGCCGGTAGTTGCAAACAGGGTATTGGGGGCATTAAGTAAATGGATAAAATAAACAATAGTCAGCTAATCCCTGCGCTTCTTTTTTTTCTTTTTTCCCTCATCTTTTGCATAGATTTTTTTAGCATCCTGAACCAGTTTTAAAAACTCCTGATGCAATAAATCGGTTGGCGCCGCCGCATCTGCAGCAATAGCATTTACCATATCGAAATCGTAATTGGCGGCAAACCTGGATTGTTTAATTAGTTGCCCAAACATAGTTACTGCAGTGGCAAAGCGCAACTTACTATCCATACCTGTAAAAGTGGAATAGTTAAGCAATACTTGTTTATTTAGTACTTGGGGTTTTAAAAGTGCGGGCAAGCTGTATTGTAATTTTATTTGTCCTATAGCTGCCGCAGGATTGTTAAGCAAATCAGTTTTTAATTTCTTTACCGGTATTATTTCTACTATGGCTATAAGGCTGTGGCCGCTGCCTATTTCTCCACCTTCCAGCACACTGGTGCTGTCAGTAATAGATTCCTGTTTGTTGTCGAAGCCAATAAGCCGGTATTGCTCCACCCAGTCTTTGTTAAAATCAAGGTTTAAAAATACATCCCCGGCAATGGATACCACGGTTTGCGTAAACTCGGTCACCAGCACTTTTTCTGCCTCCCTTTCATTGTCTATATAAGAAAAATTGCCATTGCCAAATTTTGCCAGCACTTGTAGTTTAGAGTCTTTATAGTTACCCATACCCACACCTATGCAAGTAAGAAAAATACCTGTGTTGCGGTAGCGGGTAATGAGTTCTTCCAGATCCTTTTCATTTGTTTGGCCCACATTAAAATCACCATCGGTAGCCAGTATAACCCGATTGTTACCACCAGTTATAAAATTACTTTTTGCTATTTCGTAAGCCATTTTTAAACCCGACGAGCCAGGTGTAGCCCCGGCAGGGGTTAGCCCTTCTATGGCTTCAATAATCTTTTGCTTTTCGCCACCACTAGTAGGTTGTAGCAATACCCCAGCGGTACCGCCATAAGTAACCAGGGTTACAGTGTCGGTATTGCGAAGGTTATTCACCAGCATCCTGAAACCTGCTTTTAGCAAGGGTAACCTGTTTGGCATATCCATTGATCCGCTATCATCTATCAGGAACACAAGGTTACTCGGTGGCACTTTATCGAGGTCCATTTTTTTTGCCTGCACATTAATAAACAGCAGCAGGTTGGCATCGTTCCATGGGCAACTGCTTACCCTTGTTTCCAGGTTAAAAACATCTTTGCCCACAGGCGGCGGCGTGCAGCTTAATGAAAAGTAATTCAGCATTTCTTCTATCCGTACTGCATCGGTCGGCATTATTGTTTTGTTGTTAATAAACCGCCGCACATTGCTGTACGATGCCTTATTTACATTGAGTGAAAAACCAGTAACGGGATATTTAGCAGCAATAACAAAGTCGTTCTCCACCATATTGCTGTAGGTTTCGTCGAATACATAACGAACATAGTTAGGGTCTTTTATAAGATTGTTTGTAAGGCTGGAAAGGCGGCTGATTCTGTTGTACCTGGTAGCCGTTGTTGGCTTTAGAACGATGGCCTTGTAGGTGCCCGCCACTACAAATGCTTTTATGGTATCGTACCCATTAATATAGCAGGTTAGGGTATCCGTTTTTTTAGATGATGGAATTCCAAATTCGCCCTTACTGCCATTTTGGAAAAGATGACCTGAGCTATGCAGCCTCATATTCACCATGGGTAAAAATCCTCCTTTATCATCGGTTATTATTCCTGTAATATAAAACTGAGCGGTTGAGAACAACGGCAGAAAAAGCACAAGCGGGTATAATAGGTTTCTTCTTTGCAATGGAGAAAGCGTTTATGACAGCCACTAAAGTTAACAGTAATATTTTCAAGACACTTTATAGCGATGGTAAAATATTCACCCATAACTTTTTTTCAAAATTCATACCCCAGTGCAAAAATGCTAATGCTGATTTAGTGTTGCTAACAAAATAACTTAGAAACTAAATAGACACGAATGACTTTATTTACTACCGTTGTGGTGTACCTGCGGGAAGTGTTTTTTATGTCCATCCAGCTGCGTACGAGTGGGGGTCAAAAAAAATAATAGGCTGCATCTAGTTTTAAGACAGCCTATACTTTAACAGTTTTATGATTTTTTGAAATCAGCTGGCAACTGTAAAAAGCAAATTTTAAAACTATTAATAGTTCTCATTTCAATTTATGGCAACTGCTCCAGAAAGAAATCGTAGTTATAATCCGAACCAGTGTTGAGGCCATAACCCAATAATTGTACAAATACCCTAAAGGCATCATCACCAGGGGCGGTGTACTTCACCTTGCTGTTCATGTCCACATCGCCAGCTATATAACCATATCCAAAGTCATAGTTGTAATCCGATGAAATGTTGCCGGGGTGGTTAAGGGCATTATTAAATATCCGGAACAAATCATCACCTGGTGCCGTGTATTTAATCTTGCGGCTGGCATCGGCATCGCCTGCCCAAAGGGCTCGTTTAACACCACCTGGCAAAAGTTTCATCTCATAACCATTGTAAGCCATGCTATTATTCCACAAATCTATTGGTGCCATAGTAGAAAAGTCCACCACACCGGCACCACTGAAATTGGTTTCAGGTACCGGGTTGGCCGTCATTACACCGAGGTGGTTGCGATGGCGCACAGCTACGTAATAATTATCGGTAGGTATGGATGGAAACTTGATGTTACTGCTCCCGTCAATATCCACCACACTGCCATCACGCTGCACAATGGCTGAACGTGTACCTACAATAGTGGTGGGTACAAGTTTATCCCGGAGTTCTATAAATATCCAGTCAACGGCCGAGGTGGTGCCGCGGTCGGCAAACATGGCGGCAGGATTTGTGATAGATTGAAAATCGGGGTTGGTGCCATCGCCTACACGAATAAAATTGGTATTGTATGCAGGATTGTTAGTGTAGGGGTCAGCAACCGGTATATAGTTAACCATCGTAAAAGGACTATTTCGGAGGTTGTCCCGCATAATGGTTTCAAAACCCATTCCGTTGCCTATAGTAGCACCTTCCAGCAATACGTTCAGGCGAAGGGAAATGGCAGAAATAGTAAGTTGTGCATTGCTAAAATTATTGGCTGTATTATCCGAAGTAACGCCGGTTTGCCTGATATTTAAAACTGAACTGGCAACGCTTATACCACTCGGCCCTGTTTGGTTTCCAATTACAGGTATCAAAACAGTAGCATCGCCTAAACCATTGGGTATAGCGGTTGTATTTGTGCCTACTAACACCTCGTCTATACTATTATAAGTCCAGGTAAAATATCCGGAAGGAAAGCTATTTGGCCCGTTATAAATGTATGGTTTTATACCGCCACTTAAAGTGGGGAAATCGAAAATGGCCACTACACTATTGGCCGGAATGGTACAGCTCAATTCGGTACCAAAATTTGCGATTGAAAATTTAAAATTAAAAACCTGGCCTACTAACCCAGTTGACAATGGCGCGGTATTGCTGGCATTAACAATAGACAAGCCAGTTGTAGCAATGTCACAATCCTGGGCTTTGGACTTGGTGAAAAAAACAGCTATAAAAAAGGTGAAAAGTGCGGCTCTCATAACAGTAATTTTAGTTTAGGGTAAATGATTAAAGGATGTGTTTCTCCATTTGCTCCCCTACTTGTGTGGGCTTAAGCGTAAAGGTTAGAGGTACGTTGCCATTTTGCAAAACAGTAAAAAAATATAGAATTATTGCAGATTAAATAGCTGCGCCGAAATTTTGGCACAGCCATTTAATGCTGATATTATCTGGTTAAAACAATTTTGAAAGATTCTACTTCACCATCGCTCCTTACATAGAGTGTGTAAACGCCTGCACTCAAATTAACTACTGATAAAGCATTTGCACTATTTGCAAGGGCATAAACTGCTACTTTTTTACCTGCAGCGTCGTATAATTCACCCTGTATTTTACCAGCACGGCCACTAATATTTACAAAAAGATCCTGGTCGAATTTGATGGGGTTTGGATACACCATCACCTTGGCCTTGTCTCTGCAACTTGTGGTCACCCTTATAACCTGGCTATACTCAAACCTACCATCTTTATCCACTTGTTTCAGGCGGTAATAGCCACTGCCACTCAGTTGATAGTAAGTAAAATCGTACGAGGTTCCTGTAGCAATATTTTTACCAGCTACTACCCCTACTTTTATAAATACACTGGCATCGGGGCTATACTCCACTTCAAATTGCTTAAAACTGGCTTCTTCCGATACTGTAACCCATTTAATACTGGCGTTACACTTCTCTGCCAATCCTGTAAAAGAACCAAGTTTTATGGGCAATAAACCGGCATCGGAAACTATTAACTGTGCAGCACTAATGTTGTTACCGGCATTATCAGATATTCCACCTCCCTGACTGATAGTGAGTTTGCTGCTTGCTTTGCCTGCAACCATACCCTTTACCTTAACCAGCACATTTAAATCGCCGGTACCATTTGGGATAGCCGTTGCGTTAGTACCTCTTAGCACTTCAGTGGCTGCGTTATAAGTCCAGGTAAAGTAACCCGAACTAAAACTGAGGGGTCCATCGTAAATGAACGGCTTTATACCTGCAACTGCAGGAAAATCAAATATTGCATTTACAGTATTGGCAGCTATGCCACAGCCGGGGTCAGTGCCAAAATTGCCTATGGAAAACCTGAAGTTTACATTTTGCCCAACCGTAACAGTGCTTGCTGGTGCCGAGTTACTCATATTATAAATGGCTACACCCGTTTGGGCAATATCGCAGTTTTGCGCAGTAGCCTGGCTTATAAATAATCCAAGCAGGCCTATAAAGAATGGAGTTTTCATGCGGGGCTATTTTTAATTAATTAAGAATTGTCTTACAGTTTGGTTATTGCTATTGTTGCTGTCACCATTAGCAGGTGTAGATCCACCGGTTCCATTTATAATACTTATCGTCATCAAACCACTGGAGTTTGCAGAGCCTGTAGCAGTAAGCTTATACCCAATTTTAATAGATGCCGGGCCAGGGCCAATAACCACAGGTGACGGTATTGTTTTGGAAGTGAGGGTATAGTAAAACCCGTCGTCCACGACATTCCAATCGTTATTATTTACTGGATCTCCGGCAGAGTTCATTGTAGTACCCAACACTTCGAGGTTAAAATTGCCCACCTTAAAAATGCGGAATGTAATAATACCAGTAGTGGGGCTTGGAGAAACATTCGTTACGGTTACGTGGCCTTCTCTTACCTGACCATTTATGAACGATGAGCTTAATGGCTTTGTAACTTCTGGATTAAGATCGGGCCGTGGTATGGTCAACACCACAGTTATAGTATCCTTATTGAGGTTAGGCATGGGTACGGTACCGCTACAGCCATTGGCATCGGTTACACTTGTTAATGTGTAAATAAACTCACCCAATACAGCATTGGACTGCGGCACTGTAACAATACTGTTTATTCCCGTTGTAGATACCATTTGGCTTCCGCCCCCATTAATATTATATGTAAATGTGTATGGCTTGGTGCCGCCGCTTCCACTAAAAGTTATGTTGGATGTGGTCATTCCATTTTGGGCAACGGTGGCAGTACCGCTTATATCTCCGGTTAATGGAGTTGGCTGTGTAAGGGTTACAGGGGGTAACAATGTGCCGGTGCAGCCGCTGGTAAGATCGCTTACGGCCACGTTATACGTACCGGCAAAAAGGCCAGTAACATCCTGCGTGGTATTGGAAATTGCCGGCGTGCCGCTCCACAAATAGCCATAACTACCACTGCCAGGCGCTACCGAAATATTAATTGTTCCGCTATTTACCCCAAAACAGGTTGGATTGATGGTGCCGTCTAATGTTACCATTAATGTACATACGGCCAGGCAGGAGTTTGGTACAGGCTGAAAGCCTACTGAAGGAGAATTATCCGTACCATTATTTAACCATGGAGAATAGAAAACAGGCCCATTGATAAGTGCCGCCACTGTTGCCGGAACTAAAGAGCCATACCAGTTACAAGTAGCCGCAGTTATACCGCTTGCTTCGTTGCTTATGGCAAAGCCACCAGGTACCAGGTTTGTTATACTGTTATTATTAATTATAGCTGGCGAACCCGTATTGGTACTGGCTCCAGATTTACGCACTACCACCCCATTCATCACTCTATCCAACTTATTGTTCATTATTTCCACAGGGAACTCTCCTGTGTTATAATGCGGTGGTGTGTTACCGGTAAATAAACCACCAAGCCACGTAATACCATCGCGGTAACCGGTTACTTCGTTGTTCTTGTACTCTACCTTTTTTACTGCACTAGAACGGGAGGTTACCCAAAAAGCATGCTGTCTGTTTAGGTCGGCAGTATTGCCTACGTTAGCATTTGTAAATACATTACCACTTATTTCAATGGCGGCATCGGTGTTGTGCCCATTCTCCCAAATACCACGTATAACTGCAGCATTGTTTCCACCAGCAGGTAGCCCGGTTACTGTTATGGTATTGTCTTTAATTTTTAAGCCATCGTAAACACCACCGCCACTGGTATTGCTTTGCATAACGAAGCTGGCAGATAAATTGGTAGTGCCATTGCTTATTCCATCGCCTTCTACGGTAAAGGCATTATTGCTAATGGTTTGGTTGGTACCAAAAGAATAGTGGATACCAATATTCTGATTGGCATCGCCTGGTGCCACATTTGTATTAAGGTCTTTGGGTATTCTAAAGGCATTGTTGGTAATAGTGGTATTGTTAAAAGCATCGTTTCCGCCGGCACCAAAGAACATACCTATAGAAAGATCAAAATCGTTGAACGTCATGTTAGAAATAGTCCAGTTCTGGTTGTCGCCCCCATTAAAACGTAATGCAGATTCTAAATTAGCACCTGCTACATCGCCGGGTCCTTGTATGGTGGCTGTACCCAAACCATCGGGTGCTGTAAACGCAATGCCATTAAGATTGGCAGGAACCACAAGCTGGTAATTATCGGCGGTGGTGCCAGCATTACCATCATTACCATTTGCCCAAGATGTTGCGGCATTGGTCTCGGTCCAGTTAAACGTACCGCTGTGGTTAATAGTCCAGTTGTTAAATACCAACTCGACTGCATTGCGGATACGGGTGTAATCGTTGTTGATAGCCGTAGGTGCTACCGGTATTATATCGGTTACAAAAGCGTTCATTGCTTTTACAGTTACAAAGCCAAGTGCCTTGTTTTCTATTTTGTGGTTGATCTTATCTTCTATCCCAAAGTTTTGCGTAGCAGTTGCGCTGGCACCTGTTTGGCCATCGAAGATGACCGCCGTGGCATCAATAGCAGTTGCAGGCACGTCGGTACCGTTCGTTACCTCATCTATATAAAGTGTATTACCGGTAAATGCAGCAGGGGTGACACCGCTAAATGAGGCACTTGAACCGGCACCTTCTATTTTTAAACCGGTGGTGGCACCATTGAGCAGGGTGTTCGTTTGTATGGCTACTGCAACGGTTGCACCGTTCGAGTTGCTACTATTATCCTTAACATGGATGCCCGTGATGCCACCAGCTATGGAAACACCATCTACTACATAATTGCTCGTAGCTGCATTAGAAGCATAACTGTCGTAGTTATTTGCAAATATGCCGGTCTCACAATTTGTAAGCGTTCCGCCTGTTACAGTTACCGTACTGGTGGTTGGATTGTTCCAAAGTTCTACGCCCCATTTGGCACCCGATACCGTATTATTAGTAAGCATGGTACCCACATTATTCTGTAAGGAGGAAACGAACAAACCTGTATTAGCTAAAGCACCAGTAAATGTAGTGAGTGTATTACCTGCAATAGTCCACGGAGATGCAGATTGATATTGAAGATTGTTCCAGACGCCAACACTCTTAGACTCAATGGTATTGTTGGATATGGTAGCAGGTGTACCAGCTAAATTAAAATTACCGGTTTGCACCCCTATCCGTACATTGGTCATACAGTTATTATTAATTGTTGAATAGAAATTATTGTAAACCAGAACAGCGATACCATAACCTGAATTTGGATAACCCATTCCAACATTACCAGGTATATTATCAAAACTGTTATTTACGATTGCATTATTGCTCAAAGCAGTTCCCCCTGATGGATAGCCTGTAACACCGCCTTCGTTCAGGTTTTTGAAAATATTATTCTCTACCGTGAGGCCGGCAACGTCGGCGTACACATCTATACCATCTGCAGCGTCAATAATATTTGTTATTAAAGCAGGATTGTTACCGTCAAACGTAAGTCCTTTAATTTCCACATTAGCAGCCTGTATCTGCATCATCCTCACTTCTGTGGTACCATCATAAAATGGCTGCGAAGTGGGAGGAATGATAATCGCTTCTGCCACTCTTGATCCTGAACATGGGGCAATCGCCGCATTAGGTCCATAAATTTTTAAAGACTTTGTTACCAGGATATTCTCAACATAAGTTCCCGCACATACCGTAATCACTTCCCCGTTAGCGGTGGTAGCTGCATCTATAGCTGCCTGGATGGTAGCGAAATAAGTGCCATCTGTTGTGTTAGTTACAGGCAAATAAAGTACAGTAGTACTTGTTGTAGCAGTAGAAAGATTAACATCGGTTACTGTTATTGAATAGGCACCCGCCGTCAAACCAGTAATGGTGTATGGGCTGGTAATACCTGTTGCAGAACCTGGTGTTGGGCCTGTCCACATAATATCATGTGGTGTTGTGCCACCGCTAAAAGTTACCAGTATTGAACCGCTGGTTTCACCACACGTGATTGGGTCGGCTACGGCTGATACTATTACTACAGGGGTAGCATTACAAACTCCAGTTGGAATAAATGGATCTGATACGTTGGCTCCTTCACCAGTTCTCCAGCTTATGTAGTCGATATATACAGCACCATTGCCCCTAAACTCGCCGGCATAGGTTGCCTGTGCCGAAGTACCACCAAGTTGTTGAGGTATCAGCCCAGCATAGCCCAACTCCATCGGGTCAGTGGCATTCACTGTTGGTGCATTCGTTCCCCACCAGTTGCACTCAAAATTAGCCGGAGGTGTTAGTGTATTGGTACCACGGAAAGTAACCTGGCTAAACCAGTTGCCATTGAAATTATTATCATGCATTTCATAACCACTCAGGTTAGAAGTACCATCACTCAAATTATAGAACACACCATGTGTTTGGTTGTTACGGATGATGTTGTTGGTAAGTAAACCCCTAACTGTATTCGTAATTTGAATGCCGGTACGGTTTCGCTCAATAAGACTATTGGTCATGTTCAGTTGTGCATTGTTCTCAACATAAACACCATTGCGATTGTCTACCACTTTAAGGTTTGTAGCGGTTACATTATTTACACCACCACTTAATAATAAACCATAATTCTTGGTACTGTTATACCAATCTCCATAATCACGGGTTACGGTAAGGTCTTTTATAATGGTGTTATCGGCCTGGTTGCCATTAATGTATACGGTGGCTCCTGCACCTACAGCATATAATCCTCTCAGTATTGTGCCATTGCGACTTTCGCCATCTATGGTTACAGATTTGGTCAACGTAACATCGCCGTTGTAAGTACCATCAGCTACGTTCACCGTAAAGCCATTACTTGCAGCGTCCACACCTCTCTGTACTAAAGCTGTTGTATTAGGTGAAACAAAACTATTCGTCGTTACATAGTTATTATTGGCTTTTACGGTTACCAAACCTAAAGTGGTCGCATCAATGGCATGTTGAATTTTATCTTCTAAAGAAAATAATGTTGTATTAGTCATCACTGCCGGCAATTGCAAACCCGCACCTACATCAAACCTATTATTAATGACATCCAGATTAACGCCGAAAGGAGATCGATTTGTTTGAACCACAGGCGACGAATATGTTGTTATACCAGTATTGTTATCTAAATAAATGAATGTACCAATTCCAGCATTAAAATTGTTCTCATTGCCTAATGTGCCTATGGTAAATGGTCCGATTACAGGACTCGGCCCTGCATTTACCAATGTATTGTTATCCTCATTGTAAAAAGCAAGCCCCAAACCACCCGGCATACCGGAACCATTAAAAGTATTGTTGGTGAATATGCCACCAATCACCGGCTGGAAAAACCCACTGGAAGAACTGAGCTCTTTGGTATTAACAGTGATGTGACGATAAGTTGTGGAAGCTGCAACCGGTGTAAAAGCATTGTTGTTAATAGTTACAGTCTGGTAATTTTCTAAACTGATACCAGCATTGTGGTTTATAAAAATATTGTTTAAAACTGATGTCGTTTTTGCTGTGTAGTTGTTTTTTAACCTGAGGCTCGATGTAAACGTATTTCCGAATGCGCCATTAAAAATATTACCAATAATCGTAAAAGTGCCAGAACCT
>Ga0105048_10016243_pt1 | contig 11519 bp, 11 predicted proteins | sample MAT05_FD_78382 | JGI IMG/M metagenome (GOLD analysis project Ga0105048, IMG submission 78382) | Freshwater microbial communities from Lake Fryxell liftoff mats and glacier meltwater in Antarctica - MAT-05 | ecosystem: Environmental > Aquatic > Freshwater > Ice > Liftoff microbial mat | place...
CCGGGCGGGCGCGGTTGCTGTCGCCCAGTTGCAGGAAGGGCAGCGGCTGGCCGGCCTCCACCTTGAGCAGCGCGATATCGGTGCGCGGGTCCCGGCCCAGCACGCGGGCGGTCAGCTCGCGGCCATCATCCAGCTTCACCTTCACCATGGTCGCACCCTGGACCACGTGGTTGTTGGTCACGATCAGGCCGGTGGCATCCACCAGGAAGCCCGAGCCCAGCGCTTGCGCCGGGCTGCGCGGCTGGCTCCGTTGCTGCGGTTGTTCACCGAAATGGCGGCGGAAGCGCCGGTCCTGCTCGCTGCCTTCCGGGAAGGGCGATTGCGGGCTCGCGGGTGCAGCGCGCTCGGTCGTGGTGATGGTGACGACGGCGGGGCGTACCCGCTCCACCAGATCAGCGAAACCCGCACTGGGCATCATCGGCATGGCGACGGCAGGCGGGGCAATAGGGTGATCTTGCGCAATGGCCGGGTGGCCCTGCCAGAAGGCCAGCCCACCCAGGGCGGAGCCCGCCATGAGCAGGGCGGCGAAACCGGCACGGCGGCGGCGGGAGGGGGGGGCCATGCGGGTCATCAGGCTCTCCGTTCATGGCGGGGCCTGTGCCCCGCCGACGGAGGCAAAATGCGTCACAATGGCTGGAGGCGAGCGGGATGGACCATGACGATGTCGTCAGAATCGCGTGGGCTGGCCTTCCAGCATCCGGCCCATGAATCGGGTGATGCCCCGCTGCCAGGCCCAGGCGATGGCGGCCGGCGTATCTGCCCCGGTCAGGATCACTCGCTCGGGATCGGCGGGCAGGGCAGCGTCGAGAGTGGCGCGGGCGCGGGCATCACCGGCCAGCATCTCAGGCCGGAAGCGCAGGCGCAGCAGGGCCGCATCCAGCCGCGCCGCGGGCAGCCGTTGCAGGAGCCTCGGGTCGAGCTCATCCAGCCCAAGGGTCCAGCCCCGCAAATCGGCAAGCCGGCGCAGCAATGCATAGCCGGTTGGGTCGGTCAGCAGGTCGGCTGCGCCGATGCACACCAGCAACCGAGCCCGGCCTGGCGGTCCGAGCACCGCATCCAGCCGCCAGAACTCCACCTCGGTGGCGCTCACCAGGCTCAGGGGCAGGCAAGCCTCGCCCAGCGCTCGGGCCTCCATTGGAGCGGCCATCTCGGCCAGCATGCGGCGCTCGGCCGCCTGGCGGAAGCGGCGGGCCAGCGCGGGTGCGGCCATCAGATTGCGCCCGGGCAGCAGGGCGGCGGCAAGGTCGGGGATGTGGATGCGTGTTTCTGTCCAGAGCGGCCGCGGGGCGGCATCGTTGGAGGTAAGGCGCCAGATGCCCTGGCGGCGGAGAAAGGCGGCGAGGTTGGCAGTGGCCAAAGCGCGCCGCGCCGCGTCAATTTCCCCCGGATTGGGCGCGGGCAGCGTGGGGGACGTCTCACCAGGATCGGCCGGCGGGGCGGAATCGAGCCCCAGCGCGGCCTCCACCACAGTCAGCAGCCGGGCCGCCTCGGCGGGCAGGCGAAGCACGGGCAGCAGGGTTTCCGCCGGGATCTCGGGCAGCAGCCGGGCGAGGACGTGGCGCACCTCCTCCAGATGCTCGCCCGGCGGTGGAGACAGGGCAATGAGATCGCCGCCGGGCAGCTCATAAAGCCTTGCCCTGGTCGGCCGGAGCAGTGGATGTAGCGCTTCGCGCAGCAGGCGCTGGTGCCGGGGCTCACGCAGCCGCGCCGGAAGCAGGGAAAGGCGCACATGCAATACCCGCCGCTCCACGCCGGAGGTGACGCATTCCCGCGCAAGGCTGGCCAGCGCCATGGCATCGCGCATGCTGGCGCTGCCATCCCAGGATTCCGGCGGGAGGGAGGCGGTGAGGCTCATGCGGGCGGGCCCTCACCCTCATGCCAGATTCCGGGCACGCGGCACCAGGCCGGCGCCGGATGACCAAGGACGATCAGGCGTGGCGGACGCACCATGGGGGGCGCCGCCTGGGCGGGGACGGCCCAGAGAAATTCCTCCGCCGCCACCCAATGAAGCGCCATCGGATCGGGGGCAAGGAGGCCGACCGTCCAGCCTGCCTGGCGAAGCCCCGAGGCCAGGCGATCCAGCGCCACCGGATCCGCCAGCGCAGCGAGGGGCAGCAGGGCCACGGGGCCGTTCGGGTCATCCGCGGCGCCGGCGCGCAGCAGGGACCCTTGCGCCAGGCCGCCCGGCGGCAGGTCCAGGATGAGCCGCAAGCCGGGGCGCAGTGCGGGCAGCCGGTCGCGTTCCGCTGGGCTGGTGAGGGCGGCGAGAAGGCGGCGGCAAAGGAACTCCCCCGCCATGGCCTCCAGGTCAGGCTCGCCCAGGGCCAACGGCGCGGCGCTCAGCCTCTGGGCCACGGGCGTGGTGCCCTCGCCTTCTGCAAAAAAGGTGAGACGGGCGAAATCCCGGATGGGGAGCGCGGCGCAATGCGCCTCCAGCGCGGCCAGGGACCAGGTTTTGGCGGGCTCGGCCTGCTGCGCGGCCAGGCCACGCGCCTCCACCGCCGCCTGCCCCTGCGGCAGGAGCCAGGTTTCGGGTGGCGTGCCCAGCAACCCACCAATCGCCTGGGCCGCCCGCTGGCCGGGTGCAGCGGCGCTGCCCAGCAGCAGATCCCCGCCCGGAAAGCTCAGCACCTGCCCGCCGCCCAGCACCGCCGCCTCTTCGAGCAAGGCGCGGGCAATGCGTCGGCCGGCCAAGGGGAGGCGGGCCGGCTGAAAGACGGCGATACCGCCCGGGGGCATCGCGCCCAGCGCCGCACGCCAATCCGGCTGGGACTTCATGCCCGGTCATCCCGAAAGCGCCAGGGGGCTTTGCTCTCGCCACGGATTTTTGTCTGGTTTGGCATGCTGCACGGCCCTTCTTGCGCCACATCCGCAGACTAGCCGTTCATCCCTTAACCAAAGTTTAGGCGCAGATCGTCCTGCAACCGTCACATTCTGTTGCAGACTTGCTGTCGCATGGGCTACCGAGCACAGCACATGATCACATCCACGGTGCCCCCTGCCTCTCGCGGCCGTGACGCTGTCACCCCCGCGCAGCTTTGTGACGCAGTCCGGGCCATGGCTCGCGGCGCGGTGCTTGTCGTGGGGGATGCGATGGTGGACCGCTACATTTATGGTCAGGTATCGCGCATCAGCCCCGAAGCGCCGGTTCCAGTGCTCAATGTCGAGCGCGAGGTGGCCCTGCCCGGCGGGGCGGGCAATGTAGTCCGAAACCTTACGGCTTTGGGCGCTGCGGTGGCCTTCGTCTCCGTCGTTGGCGACGACACCGCCGGCAGCGAATTGACCGGGCTGATCGGCGGCCAGCCCAGGGTGGAGCCCTGGCTGCTCGTGCAGGGCGGGCGTACCACCACCACCAAGACGCGCTTCCTCTCGGCCGGCCAGCATCTGCTGCGCACGGATCGCGAGCATGCGGCACCCATTCATCCGCGCTTGGCGGATCGGCTCGTCAAGATCGCCTCGGACGCGGTCGCGGCCACCACCACGCTCGTGCTGTCCGACTACAAGAAGGGCGTCCTGACGGGCGATATTCCGCGCCGCCTCATCGCCTCGGCCCAGGCCGCAGGGCGCCGCGTCGTGGTGGACCCCAAGGGCGGCGACCACGCGCGCTTCGCCGGGGCCGATCTCATCATACCCGAGCCCGAGGAACTCGCCGGCGCCACCGGCATGCCGGTGCATGACGAAGCCTCGGTGGCAGCGGCGGCCAGCGCGCTGCGCCGCGCCCATAACTTCCGCGCCGTCCTCGTTCCCCGCGCGCCCGATGGCCTCACGCTCCTGGAACTCGAAGCCGATGGCACGGAGACGGTGCGCCATTTCCGCGCCGAAGCCTCCGAGGTGCATGACCCCGCGGGTGGCGGTGACGCTGTGGTGGCCGTGGTCGCGGCGGGGCTGGCCACCGGACTTTCGCTCGCCTCCGTGGCGCGGCTGGCGGCGCTGGCGCTTGGCATTGTCAGCCGTAAATCCGGCATTGCGCCGGTCCGTGCCGAGGAGTTGCTGGAGGGCCTGACCCCAGGCCGCGGGGCTGCGCGCAAGCTGGTCTCCCTGCCATTGGCGGCCGAGGTGATCGAGCGTTGGCGGCATCGCGGCTGGCGCATTGGACTTTTGCAGGTCAATGGCGCGCCCTGCCCCGAATCCATCACAGAGCAGGCGCGGCGGTGGTGTGACCGGCTGCTTGTGGGCGTGCATGACGAAAGCGAGATCGCCGGGTTGCTGGCCGAACGACCCGAGGTGGACCTGGTCGCGATCGGCGCCGATGATGGCAGCGAGGCGCTGCTGCGCCTGCTGCGGCCCGATGTTCTGGTCTCTGGCTCGCAGAACGCTGCGCTGGCGGCGCTGCTGAGCGAGTGGGGCGGAGAAATCCGGGCGGTTTAGCCGCCCTGGCCGAAGACGCGTTTCACCTTCTCGATCTGCCGATCACCCCAGGCCAAGGCGCGCTCCTCACGGGCTTCGATACCCGGGATGAGGTGCGGCCAGCGGCGGTCAATCACGCCCACGCCACGATGCGCCCAGATGTATTGGTCGCGGAGGATGAAGGTGCCCAGGCCCACGAAGACAAACCCGGGCATGATGGGCAGGAGCAGCCCAATCGGCCCCAGGCAGAGGCAGCCAATGCCGATGGCCTTGCGGCGGCGTGAGGGACGGAGTTCGATCATTCGCCCCCAATTGGCATCAACACATTAATTTTTCAATATCAACGCCAGGCTCACCGCTTGGGATGAATGGGCACGAAGACCGGGCGCAGCAGCCAGCGCCGCGCGATCTCGAAATAGCCGCGAAAGACGAAATGCCCGTTATGGGCCAGCAGCCGCTCGCGGTTCAGCTTCCAGAAGCGCGGAATCTCGAACCATGACAGCGTCGGGTAGAGGTGATGGACAATGTGGAGATTATTCCACAGGAACAGCATCCCAAAGAGCCAGTTGCTCTCTACCGAGGCCGTGCGCTCCCCCGGCGTTTCGCCCCAGCGATGCTCGATGAAGGCGCGCAACAGCCCCAGCGACAAGCCCGGCAGCACCCAGACCAGGTAATAATGCCACACCGGCATATGGGTCACTTGCGTGACAAACCAGAGCACCCCGGCGAGGCCACAGAAAAACCCCAGCCAGGCCGGCACATCGGAGAAATCGCCCCGCGCGAGCTTCCCGCGCTCGACAATGACAAGCTTGCGCAGCCGCAGGATGGGGCCGACCGTCAGCCTTCCCAGCAGCGTCTGGTTGAACAGCAGCACCGCGCGGAAGGCCGGCGTATAGCCGCTCCAATCCTCGCGCTTGTGATACTGCGTCTCCGTATCCTCGCCCGGATAAGTCAGGTGCGTATTGCGGTGATGGCGGCTGTGGCTGCGCTTATAGATCTCGAAGGGCCACCAGCCGCCGATGGGCGGCCAGACGATGGCGGTGCGAAGCCAGGTTGGCAGGCTGCGCCAGCCATGGATCGCCTCATGCTGCAGCGAGAAATGCCAAGCGAGAATATAGGAGGCGAGCAGCGCCTCGATCGGCCAGGGCACGGATTCGTGGAAGATCAGCAGCGTCGCCCAGCTTGCATAGATGGCGATCGCCACGCCCCAAGTGGGCAGCTCCCAGCGGCGCCATACGGCGCGATCTTGGGCGAGGGGGCGGGTGAGGGTCGTGCTCATTCGTCAAACACTGCCACATGGCGTTGCGGTGCAGCAAACGCATTGCGCGCGGCCGCCACAATTTCTAGGATTGGGGCATGCCCGCACCCCGCACCCTTGCCGAACTCGAAGCCGATGTGGCGCGCGACCTTGACCTCACCGGCCATCCCCGCGCGCCCTGGCTGCTGGCCAAGACGGCGGGAGGCGCACCCATGCTGGATGTTCTCATCATCGGCGGCGGGCAATGCGGCGTGGCGGTCGCGCATGCGCTGCGGCGCGACAAGGTGGAGAACATCCTGGTCATTGACCGCGCGGAAAGCGGCGCCGAAGGCCCCTGGACCACCTATGGCCGCATGCGCACGCTGCGCAGCCTGAAGGACATGACCGGCCCTGATCTGCGCCAGCCCAGCCTGACCTACCAGGCCTGGCATGAGGTGAGCTTCGGCACCGCCCATTGGCAGGCCATGCGCTTCATCCCCAAGGAAGCCTGGAACGACTACCTGCTCTGGTTCCGCCGCGTCACCGGCGTGCCGGTGCGCAATGGCGTGAGTGCGGGCGCCATCTCGCCCATCACCACTGATGACGGGCTGCCCGCCTTCGCCATCGAGACCAGCGATGGCGTGATGCGCGCGCGAAAAATCGTGCTGGCCACGGGGCAGGAGGGCATTGGCGGCTGGTGGATGCCCGAGCACATCGAAGCCCTCCCCGGGCAATTCCGCGCGCATACCAATGAAATGATTGATTTCGCCGCCTTGCGCGGCAAGAGCGTGGCGGTGCTGGGCGCGGGCGCCTCGGCCTTCGACAATGCCGCCGTCGCCCTCGAACATGGCGCGGCTGAAGTCAACATCTTTTGCCGCCGCGCCGAGGTGATGGTGGTGCAGCCCTATCGCTGGCTGACCTTCGCCGGCTTCCTCCGCCATATGGGCGAAATGCCCGATGAGTGGCGCTGGCGCTTCATGTCCCATGTGCTGGGCATGCGCGAGGGCTTCGCACAGGATCATTATGACCGCGTGATGCGCTTTCCCAATTTCCGCCTGCACGCGGGCGCCGAATGGGAGAAGGCGCGCATCGAGGATGGCCGCGTGGTGCTGACCACGCCCCAGGGCGAACACCGCGCGGATTTCTGCATCACCGGCACGGGCGTGCGCATGGATGCACGCCTGCGGCCCGAACTCGTCCATTGCGCGGCGAACATCGCCACCTGGGGTGACCGCTATGTCCCACCGCCCGAGGAGGCCCATCCCCGCCTCGGCCTCTACCCCTATCTCAATGCCGACAGCGGCTTCGTCGAAAAGCAAGCCGGGGAGACGCCCTGGATTTCCGGTATCCACCTCTTTGGCATCGGCACGACAATGAGCTTTGGCCCGGCAGGCAGTTCGATCAACGCCATGGCCATCTCCGCGCCACGCGTGGCCGCCGGTGTGACGCGCAACCTTTTCACAGAGGACATGCCACGCCTTTATGGCGAGCTGTGCGCCTACGAAGAAAAGCAGGTGGAGCTTGAAACCCGCATGGCTGGTGCTGCGGATTCAGACCTCCGGGCCTCGCTCTCCGATCATCCGAAGCCTCTGGCCGCCGAGTAAAGAGCCACCCCAACGCCTGGGCATGGCCTTGATGCTGGCACCGATGTTGGTTTTGGGCACGCAGGACGTGCTCTCCTGCTAACTCGCCGAGACCTGTTCCGTGCTGGGCGTACTGTTGATCCGCTCTTGGTTTTTGGCGCTCATACCAGACCCGGCGAATGACAACTCATTGAACTCAAGAGCCTCCGGCGGCTGGGGCCATGGGCCCCAACCCCGTTTGTTTAAAAATCACGCTGGAACTCCTTGCCAATATTTTGCCAAAAGAATGGGGTCTGGGGCCAATGGCCCCAGCCGCCGGAGGCGATCTTGCTTCTCTGCAGGAATTTTCCATCGGTCGAAGTCCAAGATTTTCGACGCTCACTCCGCCGCTGGCAGCGCCAGGCCCGTGCCAATCATGGAGTCCCGCGTGACCAGCCCGGCCAGGCGCTCCATATCCCAGCCTTCCGTGCCAGTGGGGCGGCGGGGGATGACGAGGTAACGCAGGTCGGCCGTGCTATCCACCACGCGAATGCGCGTATCCTCCGGCAGGGTCAGGCCGAATTCCGCGAGCACGCTGCGCGGGTCCAGCACCACCCGCGCGCGATAGGCTTTGCTCTTATACCAGGCGGGCGGCACGCCCAGCAGCATCCGCGGATAGCAGGAGCACAGCGTACAGGCGACGACGTGGTGCAGGCCGTCCTGGTTCTCCAGCGCGATGAGCTCCGGCGCATCGGGGATGGTGATGCCAAGCTTGGCCACCGCCGCGCGCGCATCCTCCATCAACTCCGCGTGGAAGGCAGGATCGGTCCAGGCACGGGCGATCACGCCCGCGCCAAGTTCGGGCGTCCGGCCCTCCTGGTTCTCGATCTGGCGCTGGATTTGCTCGGCACTCAGCACGCCCTTCTCGATGAGGAGTTCGCGCACGGCGCGCTCCAGAATCTGGAAGGGGCCGGGCGGGCCCTGCCCATCCTCGATGGGCGAGTGGTCATGATCGTGGTGGTCGTGCGGGCTCATGGGGCGCTCTCCAGCCAATCCTCGTAGATGTCAGCCATGATCTCGTTTTGTGTGGTGCGCCCGTCGAGCCCGATATGCGCAAAGCGCACGCGATAGAGGGTGAGCTTGGGCAGGCCCGGGCGATGCTGGGCGAGCTGCGCTGGGTCATGGAAGCGTCCGGCGAGGGAGATCACCTCGCCATTGCGCCCGCGCAGATAGAAGGGTGTGCGGCAATGGCCCTGTGGCTGGCGGTCCGCCACGCGCACGCACGCACCAGGCTCGAAGCGCGGCTCAATGCCCATGCGCGGCCTCTGCGGTGATGGCCGCCACGCGGGCGTCGATTTCGCCGCGGCTGAGCACATGTTGCTCGATCAGGAGGTTGGTCAGCGCCTGCAGCCAGCGGTCATAATAGGGCAGGTGGTCATAATCCACCTGCGAGAATTCCTCGATGGCGCGGCGCAGCGCATCCACCTTGAAGGCGCCGCAGGCGGGGCTGGTCAGCAGGATGAGGATGGCGTCCACGCGCAGTTCATGCAGCGTGCGCGGATGTTCGCTGCGATCAATGGGGCCGAGATCAAGCCCGCCGATATCATGCATGGCGCGGGTGCTGGTCACGCGGCGTTCTCCTCGAACAGGATCATATGGGCGGGCGAGAGGCACATGTGTACAATCTGGCCGATGGCGGGCGTGGATGCCAGATCCATCAACCGGGCCGAGATGGGCAGGCCGGCGGCGGCTTGCGCGTAAAGCTCGGCGTGGGCGCCCTTGTAGACCGTCTCGGTCACGCAAGCGAGGATGCTTTCCTCGGTCGCGGTGGCAAGGATCGCGACATGTTCGGGGCGGATGCCGATGCGGATGGCGCGCGGAGTGGCCAGGACGCCGGCGGGCAGCGCCATCACCGCGCCGCCCGGAAGGCGCAGAAACCCGCCCTCGATGACCTCGGCTGGGAGGAGGTTGGCATTGCCCAGGAAATCCATCACCTCGCGGCTGCGGGGGCGCGAATAGAGGCGGGCGGGCGCGTCAATCTCGCGAATCTCGCCATGGAACATGACGGCCACGCGGTCAGCGAGCGAGAGCGCTTCCTCCTGGTCATGCGTGACGATGATGGTGGTGACCCCCACCTCGCGGTGGATGCGCTTCAGCTCCACCTGCATCGCATCGCGCAGTTTGCGGTCGAGCGCGCCGAGCGGTTCGTCCAGCAGCAGGATGTCGGGCTTGATGACGAGCGCGCGGGCGAGGGCCACGCGCTGTCGCTGCCCGCCGGAAAGCCGCGCGGGATAGCGCTCGGCGAGTTCATCCAGGCGCACAAGGGACAGCGCCTCGGCCACGCGGGCCTCGATGTTCGCCCGATTCTCGCCGCGCATGCGCAGCCCGTAGCCGATATTCTGCGCGACCGTCATATGCGGGAAGAGCGCAAAATCCTGGAACACCAGCCCCAGATTGCGCTTGTGCGGCGGCAGGCCCAGCAGCGAGCGCCCGGCGATGCGGATTTCGCCCGCACAGAGCGGCGTGAAGCCGGCAATGGCGCGCAAGGTCGTTGTCTTGCCGCAACCCGAAGGGCCGAGCAGGGCCACGCATTCGCCATCGGCCACATCGAGGCTCAGGCCGTGCAGCACGCGGTTGCCGCCCAAATTTACCTCGATGCGGTCCAGTTCAAGCCGGGCCATGCTTTACCTTGGGATCGAGAGGGAGATGATGCGCCAGCGCCGCTCGGCCAGCAGGATCAGCACGGCGATGAGCGCGACATAGCAGGAAGAAAACGCCGCCGGCGTCGGGTCTAGATTCTGGCTGATGTAGTTGAAGATTTCGATCGGCAGCGTCGTCAGGTCCCCGCGCACGAGGAAGACGCTGATCGGATAATTGTCGAAGCTGATGAGGAAGGCAAAGAGGAAGCCACTCACCAGCCCTGGCGTCATCTGGGGCAGCGTGACGGTGCGGAACACCTGCCAGGGCGTGGCCCCCAGCGATCCCGCCGCCTCCTCCAGCGAAGGGTTGGACAGCGTGAGTGAGGCAGCCACGGTGCGCACCGGATAGGCTATGACCAGCACGACGTGGCCGATGACCAGGCTCCACCAGGTGAAGGCCACACCGAGGAGGATGAAGAACTGGATCAGCGCGATGCCGATCGCCACGATGGGCAGCGCGATGGGCGACAGCAGCAGCGACGTCAGCGCTGCCTTGCCCGGCAATGGGCTGCGCACGAGTGCCAGGGCCGCAGCCGCCCCCATGGCGGTGGCGATGCTGGCGGTGAGGAGGCCGATGTAAAGGCTCGTCAGCGCTGCGTCCCAGATGCGGTTGATGCGCCCGATATTTTCGAACCAGCGCAGCGAGAAGCTCTTTGGCGGAAACTCGATGAAGATGGAGCCGCCAAAAGCCACCACGCCCGTAAAGATCACGGGAAAGACCAGGAAGGCGAGGCCCAGGATCGCCAGCAGCGCGACCAGCCGCCTGAATGCTGGCGCCTCAGGCATGGTGGCGGAAGGCGGCGCGCACCAGCAGCGTATAGGCCAGCATGATGGCGAATGTGACGAGGGTGAGGGCCACGATCATCGCCGAGCCGAAGGGGAAGTTGAGCTGCACCAGGAATTGCTCGGCCGCCACCTGGCTGATCATCGCCGTCGCGGGCGAACCCAGCATGAGGGGTGTCACGAAGGAACTCATGCAGATGGCGAAGGTCAGCGTCGTCCCGCCGAAAATCCCCGGCATGGAAAGCGGCAAAACCGTTCCCCAGAGCGCACGCCAAGGGCCCGCACCGAGAGATTGCGCGGCCTCGACGAAGGAGGGCGGGATGCGGGCCAGCGCGCCATAGATGGGCAGGATCATGAAGGGCAGCGCGTAATGGACCAGCGCCACGATGATGGCACCCTCACTATAGACGAGGCGCAGCGGTTCCTCCGTGAGGCCGAGCGCCAGCAGGATCTGGTTTACCGGCCCCGCATCGGCCAGCGTCACCAGCCAGCCATAACTGCGCACGATCAGGCTGGAGGCGAGCGAGACGAAGATCGTCATCAGGATCGCCGTTCGCCAGCGCGCGCTCACTTGCATGAGAAACAGCGCGATGGGATAGGCGGCAAGCAGCGTGAGCCCCGTCGAGATCAGCGAGATACGTAGCGTGCGCTCCAGTGCCCGCCAGGAGCGGCCCGAGGCCCAGACGCGTTCGAACTGTTCCAGGCTCGGCGGCGCACCCGCTGCCGGGCGCAGGCTTTCCTCCACCATGTATCCAAGCGGCACCAAGTAGAACACCGCGAGAAAGACCACCGCGGGTGCAGCCAGCAGCCAGCCGGTGAGCCGCCCCGAAAGACGCCCGTAGCTCACCCGAACACGTTGTTCCAGGCGTCGGTCAGGCGCGCGCGGTTCTC
>Ga0105048_10016244_pt1 | contig 11519 bp, 9 predicted proteins | sample MAT05_FD_78382 | JGI IMG/M metagenome (GOLD analysis project Ga0105048, IMG submission 78382) | Freshwater microbial communities from Lake Fryxell liftoff mats and glacier meltwater in Antarctica - MAT-05 | ecosystem: Environmental > Aquatic > Freshwater > Ice > Liftoff microbial mat | place...
AGGATGACAACAAAAAAATGTATATCGTTTTATAACTGTACATTGATGATGGTAGCTGTCATCCCATCCCGATTGGTATCGGGGGAGGGATCTGCCGGGATGCGGGTATTTGATAATAGCTGTCTTTACTAATTTGCTAAAAAAGATATTGATAATCTTTGGGTACGAATAACCGTAATTATTACACTACAATTTTGTATTCTGCAGTACTGGTTGAAAAAATATCAAAAATGCATTTGCAAATACAAAGCAGGCTAATAATCAGGATGCCACCGTAATTACCAAAAGAAGTATTCTTCATTAAAAACATGCTGCCCATTGCGCCCAGTACAATGGCTACATGTATTACCAGTTGCCTGCCATCAAAAATAGCAGCGTAGTTATCTGGTTTGGAAGTAACAAAGGACCCGGTTCTAAAAAAATTATTTATTAAATAATAACCCTGGCTGCATATGCTGATTAATAAACCGAGGTTAAAAAAAGTGTTTTGAAACAAGATCGTTTTAAGCACCATGCTTTTATCTTGACTGGGATTGGCTACAAAACCAATAAATGTAATAATGAATATTGAGTAAAATAAAAAAATGACCATTCTTATCATTAAATATTTAAAGCCTTTGTAAATATGGTACACTAAATGCACCGGGGAATTAACAGTTGCTGGCTGGCCCTGGCTAAATACAATGCGTATGGTATTAAAAAAGGCTATTACCAGTGTCTCTACCCAAAAAAACCAAAAAGCTTCAAAGGGTTGCCAGTTATAAAATGCTACTCCAACAATAGGTACTGAATTAAAAATAATAATAAACGCTATACTAATAGTTTTATTCATGTTGCTAAAATAAACAAATATCCAAAATGGGGTGCTTAATTATTTATCATAAATATTAGCATGCTGATTTTAATGGGTGCCACTACAACCTGCCGGGTATGTTGATTGCAGGACAATAGTGTTGCTTAAAAAACGGATAGAAATATTATTTACCCATGGTATAAAAAAATGTAGAGGCCCTGTTGCAGGAATGATGCTGGTTTGATTTATGCGGCATGTTCATTGCAGTACTTACCAGTATTGAATGGTAGTTTTATCAATTTTTTTTTACTTCTAAATAAATTTTATGCATATTATTCCAAACGATCGCCTTATTAAGAAACTGGACATTTGTATTGCCGCCTGCAACTTTTGTGCTGCATCCTGCCTTAAGGAAGACGATGTAAAAATGATGGCCACCTGCATTTCTAACAACATTGATTGTGCAGAGGTTTGCCGCACGGCGGCAGTATTGCTTGCAAGAGATTCTGTGCACGGAAAGCATTTGTTGCGGGAATGTGTAGAGTTGTGTGAAGCATGTGCCACAGAGTGTGGAAAACATGATAACGATCATTGCAGGGCCTGTGCCACTGCCTGCTCTGAATGTGCAGCAGAATGTATGGCTGCCCTTGAAGCATAAGAAATTTTATTTTTCTGCTGTGCTGCATTTGCCGCACAGCAGTATTTTTTTGTATAAGCAGCATTATGTGTGGTAAATAATTTACAGACTGGAATTCTTTAATTTTGTTTTTGTAATATAAAATTAAAGCCCCATTCTCTTAAGAAATGGCGCAGCTCGCCAGGCAGCACAAATAAATTACCTTATTATTACGAAAAGAACTTTCTCTTTACTATTACAAGTCTTCCACTTCATCGGGCTATCGTAATTTTGTAATGTAATCAATGGTCAATTGTCAATGGTGAAAGAAGCCGTTGCTTAATAAACATCTAGCATTGGTTGATTAATTGTTTGATACAATTGCCTGGTAAAACTGCATGCTATTTTTTTACAACTCCCAATATCCAATCGCCCATTATTTGTAAAACTTCCGGTGCAAAGGTTTCTTCCAGTTCGCCATATTCATCTACGGAACATTTGTTGCAATGCTGAAACAAATGATTTAATCCCGGTATTGCCTGTGTTTTAAAATGCCGGTTTTTATTGGCGGTTAAAATTTTGTTGATGGCTGCAAGGTTGGGAGCAGCAGCCACCTGTATATCTTTTTCTCCGTTTAATGCCAGTACAGCGCAATGCACTTTGCTCAAATAATCTGCCGGATTAAATTGCATAAAATAGTTGAACCAGGGTTGCTGTAATTGTTTTACAAAAGCAGCAATGTAGGCTGCTTTGCTTTTTTCATCTGTTACACCCGTAGTGTTTTTTACTACTGAGGCGGGTATTTTGTTTTGCCAGTTATTAAAAACATCTGTAGCATTTTTTGTAGCAACAGCCGCATCTTTTTGAGGGATAATAGCCACTACCATATTTTTATAAAGCGGCCTGTATAGTTCGAGATTCTTTGCCGGAACGCCTGATGCAGCAGCCACATCTACACTTTGTGTTTCCATCAGGTTGATAATAGGGATGGCAGGGCCCGCAAGCAAAACGATAAACTTTATATCCTTTCGTTTAGCTGCAACTATTGGTGCAATCATACCGCCTTCGCTATGACCAATGATGCCAAGATTGAAGGTATCTGTTTCGCTCCTGCTTTTTAAATAATTGATACCAGCTTCTGCATCCAGCGCAAAATCCGCACTGGTAGATTTGGCGAAATCGCCGGTTGTTTTTCCCTTGCCCCTGTCATCTACCCTTAGTACTGCAATGCCCTGCCTGGTTAAATAATCTGCTATTACTGCAAAAGATTTATGTTCAAAAATGGTTTCATCCCTGTCCTGCTGACCACTGCCGGTGAGCAATATTACCGCAGGGTATTTTTTATCGGCTGTTTTAGCAGGATAAGTAAATGTGGCAGCAAATTGAATAGATTTATCTGCATTAAAATACAGTACATCTTCCGGTTGGTAAGTAAATGGAGGCTTGGGAGTTTGAGGTCTTTTAAATTCTTTTGCTGTAGCTACATCACTTGTCTTTTTAAGATCGAGTGGTAATTTGCTGCCGCCCTGAAACCATTGTCCGCTAAGGTTTTTCTTATCTGCACTTAAGAGGCCTTCATATTTCCCATTCAGCATTTTCATCATTAATACAAGGCTGTCGCCATTTGCAATTACTTCGCTGCAGGGCAGGTTGTAGGCATTTTGTTTGGGACTGTCAAATGTGGCTGTAAGGTTATTGCTGCTGTCTATTTTAATGTGAAATACAATGGGGATTGTTGTGCCTTGTACACTTAAACTGCCTTCCCAATTACCGGAGATGGATTGGCTGTGGACTATTAAAAAAGTAACTGATGCAAACAGTAGTGTAAATATTTTTTTCATTATATAATTTGTGCTGCAAAGATAAAGGTATAAGTGTACCCTCATGTGATATGTAAGGTCACCCCTTCTGTACACGCCTATTTAGAAACCCCGTCGTTTGAAAGAACCGTAAATGTAATTACCCGCTTCAGAAATTTTTGCTGCAACGCTCTCGTATATTCTCATTGGCCTTTGATAGACATTGCTGGTATGAGGGCTGTGTTGAAGATGGGCACCTGCCTAAACTGCAGATATCTGAAAGTCTTTAATAGCGGTACCCCGATTATAAGGTGGATTTAGATGATGGATTGCCGAGCCTGTCTGCTAAAACCTTTCATATCAAAAGACCTTTTGTTTTTCAATTTATTTTTTCTATTTTGTTCGAATGATAATTCTGTTTTTATCAGCAACGTCTCTTTGCAAAGCCTTGTGTGATGGCAAGGAGGTTGCGTTTTCCGGAGTTGAATTATTTTTATACAAAATTCTTTTCCTTAATTTTTCAACGCCCCGGCTTTGTTGCTCATTGGTAGTTGAGAGAAATTGTTTGAAAGGAGGTTGCCAGTGATTTTTTACTTTTAATTATTTATACCAATAAAGCAATAAAAATGGTTACAAAAAAAACGATGCCAGAGATTGTAACAATCAAGGGCAAAAAAAAGGCTAAGATACCTGTGTTAAGAAAAAAGGCTGTAGCAAGACCTTATATCATCAGGGAAATTTTTACGCCCTGTTGTATAGGTCATGCCACAGTGCCTGATCCTGGTACCGGCAAACTTATTATACAGGATTTTTTAGTAGACAGCTCGGGTTTATCTAAAGGTGGCGAATCAGTGAACCCGCTTATACAGGTTGGGCTGAATGTTTCTAAAAGAATGGTTTTTTCAATATCCCCTGAAGCCTGTAAAACCAAATTTAAAGTAACAAAACCTGCAACTGTTAGCAAGGGTTATTTTAGTTTCACTTTTGGCAGGTCTGCCTTACATTGGGATACTGGTGGTGATGGGTTTTACGATATTTATCCTGCAGTAGTAACATTTAATAATTTAGCAGGTACGGCACCTTTAATAACTTATGCATACTTTTTTATTACTAATGGAAATAATAATGCATTTTATGTATTTATTGAAGGCGAGTTTACAAAAAGTTTTTCATTTACTGATATTCTAATAGATTGTCGTTATCCTTTAAGGAGTTTTCTGCCCAAATTTGATTTTTATAAACTATTGTCTTATTCAATTCCTTATACTATTCCTGCCGTAACAGATGTATGTTATGCTTTGTTTGGCTATAATTCGCCAACGAATGCTGATCTGGGGCAGATCGTTCAAATTGTTTAATCGGAACTTGACAGGGGCTTTAGCCGCAAGAAAGCCTCTGTCAATATTCCGGCTTGTTCTGCAACAGGCAAAGTCAATATTGGTCTGCTTTAAAATGATACTATTTTATTTTTCGCAAAATCTTTTTGCAAAGCTTTGTTTGATGGCGGGAACGCTGCGTTTGCCAGAGTTGGATTATTTTACACAAACTACTTTTCCTTATATTGACACAAAAATTTCTGCCTTGATCCCTGGCCGCTGAGCGGTATTGCTGTTAAGTTGCTATGTTATTTTATGCTGAGGCATCAGGCTGTTTTGGATGTATTGTAGTAATAGATTATTTTTAATTGAGGCTATACAAACGCCGGCAGTAATTTTAAATAACAACAGTATGCGATCAATAACAATCACACTGATTTTCTTATTATTTATAAAAAATATCTTTGGACAAGCTGCTGAAAGTAGTTTGAAAATTACTCATTTGACAGGTGACTTTTATATTTTTACGACTTATAATTTATATAAAGGCAGTGCTGTACCCTCAAACGGAATGTACCTGCTAACTAATAATGGCGTTGTAATGTTTGACACACCATGGGACACAACGCAATTTCAACCTTTACTTGACAGTATAAAAACCAGGCATAATAAAAGGGTGGTGCTTTGCATTGCAACGCATTTTCATGACGACAAAACTGCAGGACTTGAATATTATAAACAACAGGGAATAAAAACCTATACTACAAAAAAAACAGATGAACTGAGTAAAAGGAACAGCAAAAAAAGAGCAGCATTCTTAATTAATAATGATACTGTTTTCACCGCTGGACAATACTCATTTGAAACTTATTTTCCCGGGCACGGGCATACGGCAGATAATATTGTGTTGTGGTTTGAAAAAGAGAAAATTCTTTATGGCGGTTGCCTGGTAAAAAGTGCTGAAGACGAAGACCTTGGTAATTTAGGTGACGCAAGTGTAAAAGATTATGCAACCACAATAAAGAACGTTCAGAAAAAATGTAAAAAGCCAAAATTTATTATTGTAGGCCACGGCGACTGGACAAGCACTGCATCATTGAAGCATACTTTGATAATGGCAAAAGCACTTGAAAAGAAAAGCGGCGGTTAATAAAAGTTTGCAATATTTATCCCGATTTACCCTATCGTGTGAAGACAAATACTAAAGGAATACTGTCGGCAGGCAGGTCCGTGTTATCTGTGTTCCAATTTTTTCACATCGAAGATGTGTCCACACGGCAGGATTTACCTGTAAGCAGGGCTTGGCAATGAAGCATCAGCTAAACAAGCATTAGCAGTGATTCGGGCATATAAGGATTTGTAATGATGCTCTTGCCGGGCGACAGCCTACGGCGTAGGGGTTTTGCCTGGCAAGTTTAATTGCTTTGAAGAATAATGTTGCAAAAACCCACCGGAACAGTACGTAAGTTTTCATACGAGATAGACATTATAACTTTGATTTTACATAAAATATTTGCATTTAAAAACTAAAATCATGGAGCAACAATTTCAGGAAATAAGAGAAAACCAAAAAGCATCATGGAATAAATTTTCTCCCGGATGGAAAAAATGGCATTTGGAACTGCATGAGCACATGCAGCCGGCTGCTGATGGAATTATAAGTTTGCTAAAGCCAAATGGGTCACAGGTAATTTTAGATATCGCAGCAGGAACGGGCGAGCCTGGTTTTAGCATTGCAACTTTGCTCACAAACGGAAAAGTTATTATTACTGACCTATCAGATGAGATGCTCGATATTGCCCGTGAAAATGCTTTTAAAAAAGGAATTGCCAATGTTGAATTCCGTGCATGCGATGTTTGCGAACTCCCTTTTGCCGACAATACTTTTGATGGAGTTAGTTGCCGAATGGGATTTATGTTTTTCCCTGACATGCTATTAGCTGCTAAAGAAATACTGCGGGTATTAAAACCAGGTGGCAGCATTGCCACTGCGGTTTGGAGTACCGCTGAAAAGAATTTCTGGGTAACTGCTATCGGCGAAGCCATCAATATGAATATGCAATTACCTGAACTGCCAACTGAAACTCCGGGAATCTTTCGTTGTGGCAAAAGTGGCTTAATGACAAACATTTTTAATGAGGCAGGTTTTATAAATATTACTGAAAGTGAAGTATCATGTAAACTGAAATGCGGAACGGCTGAAATCTATTGGGATATGATGACCGAAATTGCAGCGCCTGTTGTTGCAGCACTCAGTAAAGCAGACGATGCTTTGAAAGATAAAATAAAAAGAGAAGTGTACGAATTAATAAATGAAAAATATCCGGATGGAAATGTAATAATGGATGGATGTTCTCTTTTAATTTATGCTGAGAAATAATCTGTAAATATGTGGCGAAATCAGTACGGACCGCAAACATTAATAACAATGGCTGAAAGCACCAAAAAAATAAGCATCGTTTTACAACTTTACATTGATGATAGTAGCTGTCTTAGTGGCAAAATAAAATAAGGAATGAGAAATAATAAATAAGGAATAAGGAAGTAGTGGAAGGGTATAGTTAAATGAAATAGCTGTCTTTACTAATCCGGGATGAGGGTAGTTGTTGACCATCTAATGCCAGCTCAGCCGCAAATCGTGGAGGTCGGTGGAAATAGATAATCAATACTTTCCTTATCTTTGAGGCATGACAGCATTAGCTTCAATAAAGCAAATATTAGCACAACTTAAACCAGAGTTGACACAGAAGTATTTTGTCAATTCAATTGGGCTGTTTGGATCAATTGTTCGGGATGATTTTACAGATAAAAGTGATATTGATATTATTGTGGATTTTAGTAAACCCATCGGAATAGAATTTATTGATCTGGCCAACTACATAGAAAGCAAACTCAATAAGAAAGTAGATTTAGTTTCTAAAAACGGGGTAAAGCCAAAATATTTTCATCAAATCGAATCTGAAATTATTTATGTCTAAGCGTGAGCCTTAGCTTCTAATTGAAGACATTATTGATAGCGCCAATAAAATTCTTGAATATACTCATCATCTTTCCTTCGAAGCATTCACTAAAGACAGTAAAACCATTGATGCTGTAATCCGCAACTTTGAAATAATCGGTGAAGCAGCTAATAGATTACCTGATGATTTTAAGGACACACATTCAAATATTGACTGGCACCGCATTCGGGGATTTAGAAACCGAATAGTACATGATTATTTTGGCATTGATTATTCGATAGTCTGGGAAATCAAAGAATCATTTCTTCGTACGCTTATCACATCACTAAAATCCCTCTAAGCTACTTCCACAAACATTAAGAACTATAACCGCATATCTCCCAAAAAAATCCCCTTTAAAAATAACTTAGCAGGGATTAGTACCAGGATGATTCAACTATTTACAAAAAAGAAAAACCTGGCAACAAATCCAATCCAGATTTTGTTGCCAGGTAGTAAGCTGTTTTAGAAAATTATTTAAAGCACAGGTCTTTATTCTTTTTCAGGCTTTATCCCAATAACGGGCAGGGCATTGTCTCTTATCATTTTATTAAACAATGCTACATCGGCATCCATAATCTTTTTCAGTTTGTTTAACTGCACATCTGCTTCGCCTGATAAAACAACAAAGGCTTCTTTTACCTGTTTTGCCGGTGCTGCATTACCGCTTGCCGCAAAATCATACAAGCCTGAAATTTTATCATCTAAGCGAATAGGAAAATTCAAAACATCCTGCCCGCTTTTGGCTTTGGTTTGATGCAAAGCTTCCTCAACGGCCGTCATTTGTTTTTGAATAGTATCTGCCTGTTGTTTTAATTCTTTGGGCATGGCCTTGCCTTGTAAAGCTGCAAAATCGGAAATCTGTTTGCGCATATTACTGATGTTTAACAGGGCTCTCTGTATCTCAGAATATTTGTCTCTTACACTCAGCAGAAAATCAAACTGTGCGTCGTAATCCTGCTGGCTCAGGCCATACACAGGGTTTGCCTTAATATTAAAACTGCCTTCGGTAGAATCTTTGTCTGCTTTTATTTTGTAAAAATATTTTCCCGGTGCTGCTTTGGGCCCCGGCACATTGCCGTGCCATAATATCAGTCCCCGCACTTTTTCTGCAGAGTCATAACGCATATCCCAAACCAGTTGGTTCATACCGGCGGCCACATCCAGTTGCCTGTCTTTCTCTTTTGCCCGGTTGCTAAATGTTTTAATCAGCTTTTTATTTTTGTCTAAAATATCAATGCTCACATTCGCAGAATCTTTTACTTCCTTCACATAATAATTGATCACCGATCCGTTGGGAGGATTCATTCCTGCATTTCTTACATTGCTGCTTTGAAAGCCATCAAACAAGTAAGCATCATTAACAGCAAAAGTTGCCAGGTTTTTGCTCATCCCGTTTTGATCTTTTTGCTGTAACAGGCTTAAATCATCCAGCACATAAAAAGACCGGCCCTGTGTGGCTACAATCAAATCATTTTCTTTGATGGTAAGATCTGTGATGGGTACCATGGGAAGGTTTAACTGAAACGATTTCCAATTTGCGCCATCATCATAACTGATATACATGCCGTATTCTGTGCCTGCATACAATAATCCGGGCCTTTTGCGATCGGCTCTAACGCAGCGGGCAAAGTGCATGGCAGGAATACCGTTGGTAATTTTCACCCAGCTTTTGCCATAGTCTTCTGTTTTAAAAATATAAGGAGCAAAATCATCTGACTTATATTTTGTACCCACAAAATAAGCCTTGCCTTTTTTAAACGGATCTGTTTCTACACAGTTCCACATCATCCATTTTCCTGCCGCAGGGGGTGTTACATTGTCCCAGCTTGTGCCGGCATTTTTGCTCACATGTATAAGACCGTCATCGCTGCCTGTCCATAACAAATCTTTTTCCAGTGCAGATTCTGCCGCTGTAAAAATGGTACAATAAACCTCTACGCCTGTGTTGTCTTTTGTAATGGGGCCACCGCTGCTTGCCTGCCTGCTTTTATCATTAGTGGTAAGGTCTCCACCCAGGGCAGTCCATGCTGCGCCTTCATTTTCGGTAGCAAATAAATGATTGCCGCCAGCATATAATTTTTTAGGATTGTGCGGGCTGAAAAACAAGGGGAAATTCCATTGAAAACGATATTTAGCTACATCTATACCGCCACCCAACGGGTCATCAGGCCACACACTCACTGCACGATTCTCACCGGTTTTATGATCCAGCCTTGACAGGTAACCGCTGTAATTGCCACCATACACAACATCAGGATTAAGCGGATCGGCCACCACATACCCACTCTCTGCACCGGCAGTAGGCATCCAGTTGTCTGTACTAATTTCCCCTCCATCGCTGCGGGATAATATTCTTACCGTACTATTATCCTGCTGTGCTCCGAGTATGCGGTAGGGAAAATGATTGTCGGTGCTTACCCGGTAAAACTGGCCGGTAGGCTGGTTGTTGTAAGTGCTCCAGTCGTCTCCTCCATTAAAGCTTACCTGTGCACCGCCATCGTCTGCAATAATCATCCTGTTGCCATTCTCGGGGTCTATCCAAAGGTCATGATGATCGCCATGTGGTGTGCGTATGTTGCGGAATGTTTTTCCTCCATCTGTACTCTTTAAAAAATTCACGTTCAGCACATACACATTGTTGTCGTTTTTTGGATCTACAAAAAGCTTGGTATAATACCATGCCCGCTGGCGGATATTGTTGTCGCTGCTTGTTAAGGTCCAGCTTTCGCCGGCATCGTTGCTCACAAACAAACCTCCTGCAGGGTTTTCTATTAATGCATAAATTTTATCTGGGTTGGATGGGCTCACAGCCACCCCCACAATACCCCAAAGTCCTTTTGGTAAACCTTTATTGGTCATGATGTTTTTCCAGGTATCTCCGCCATCTATGCTTTTCCAGATGCCACCACCATCGCCTCCGCTTTCCATGCTGTAAGGTGTGCGCAAAATGCGCCATGTTCCGGCATACAATACCATTGGGTTGCCGGTTTCCATTACAAGATCGCTGCACCCTGTTTGGTTATTTACATACAATACTTTCTTCCAGTTTTTGCCGCCATCCATCGTTTTAAAAATACCCCGCTCCTCATTGGGGCCAAACAAGTGCCCGATGGCAGCTACCCAAACAATATCCGGGTTCTTGGGGTGAACGATGATGCGTAAAATATGCCGGGTATCTTTTAGCCCGAGATTACGCCAGTTGCGGCCGCCATCATCTGAGCGCCAGATGCCAAAACCCTCGCTCACATTGCCCCGCAGGGTTCCTTCCCCTTCACCTACATATAAAATAGTAGGGTCACTGGGTGCCACAGTTACCGCACCAATGCTGCCACCAAAAAATTTATCAGAAATGTTTTTCCAGTTGCTGCCTGCATCAATCGTTTTCCAAACGCCGCCACCGGTTGCACCAAAATAGAAAGTGTTTTTTTGGCTTATGTCTCCCGCCACAGCGCCGCTTCTGCCACCACGATAGGGACCGATGGAGCGATACTTTACTTTGCTGAGATAAATACTGTCTTCGTTTACGAAAACCGGTTTGTTTTTTTGCGCCTGAAGCGTGCATGTAAATGCTACAACGGCTAAAAGAAAAATACTTTTTTTCATTTGATAGTTTGTTGATGTATGGTAAAATGTAAATCGCCTGGTACTACCGGGATGGGGTAGAAGGTAAACTGGTTTATTAGCTTAAGCAATCAGACTGGGAAGATACGGAAAGAAGCGACATTTAAAATTGAGATGGCAGATAATCTGGCTTTAGCGGGCTACCGTGACTTTGAAATCTACCGGATAGGATTTATAAGTAACGGCAATTTATTTATCAAACGAATTTTAAATGCAGGCAGTGATAGAAGCTGTCTTCCCGACGAAGTTTACCTGCCGTGGCAGGGAGGGATCTGCCTGGTTGCGGGTATCTGTTGATGTTGCTGTCTTCGTGGCAAAATAGAAATAAGGAATAAGAAATAATAAATAAGGAATAAGAAATAACAAATAAGG
>Ga0105048_10016245_pt1 | contig 11518 bp, 10 predicted proteins | sample MAT05_FD_78382 | JGI IMG/M metagenome (GOLD analysis project Ga0105048, IMG submission 78382) | Freshwater microbial communities from Lake Fryxell liftoff mats and glacier meltwater in Antarctica - MAT-05 | ecosystem: Environmental > Aquatic > Freshwater > Ice > Liftoff microbial mat | place...
ACCAGGTCGCGCGCTTCCTTCCAGACCCGGGTCCGCACCTTGAAATCGTTCGCCATGTCTTCCACCAGTGCAAAGTCGCCGCCGGCAGAAAACCCCTTGCCTTCGCCACGCAGCACCCCGGCATGGATATCGGGGTCGTCGCCGATGTCGCGCCAGATGGTCGACAGCTCCTTGTGGCCGGAGTGGTCGGCAGTGGCCAGCTTGCCGGCCCCGCCCATCACCACCTCCAGGATGCCGCGTCTGTCGTCGACGGCATGGCGGGTGATGGTCAGCGTGCGGTAGTGGTCGTAGCGGCTCATAACTTTCTTTCATGCCCTTGCCAGAAGGGCTCCTTCAGCAGGTTTTTCTGGATCTTGCCGATCGGCGTCTTGGGAAACTCGGTGACGAACCGGATCAAACGCGGACGTTTCAGCCGCGCCAGATGCGACTCGACATGTGCCAGCACCCGCGCTTCGTCCAGGCTCGCGCCGGGCTTGAGCAGCAGATAAGCGGCCGGTAGTTCGCCAAACTTTGCATCAGGCACGCCGAATACCGCGCACTCCGCGATCTCCGGCAACTGGTACAGCACGTCTTCTATCTCCTTGGGGTAGACATTCTCGCCACCGGAGATCAGCATGTCCTTGGCCCGGTCGACCAGCGTGACGAATCCGTCGGCGTCGATGGTGCCGACATCGCCGGTGAAGCCCCAGCCCGGCAACCGGTCGGGAAACTTGTAGAACGCGGCGGTCTGCTCGGGTTCGTTGTAGTACTCCAGCATCAGGTTGTCACCACGCGAGGCGATCTCGCCGAGTTCACCCGGTGCCACTGGCAGACCCTGCAGGTCGAACAGTCCGATGTCGACGTTGAACGCCTGGCGCCCGATGCTGCCCAGGTACTGCGGCAAGTACCAGTGGCGCAAGGCTGTCAGCACGCCCATCTCGCTTTGCCCGTAGATCTGCGTCAGCCGCAGGGCTGGCAACTTCTCGCTTAACTCCAGCTGCACCCAGTCTGGCATCGGCGCGCCGGCAAACGACAACTTGCGCCAGCTCGCCAGCGCTGGCGCGTCAAAACCGGCATGACCGACCAGCGTGTTGACCTGCGTCGGCACCATGAACGCGGCCGTGACCGCATCGCGCTCGCAGGTCGCCATGAACTTCTCTGGCGACCAGGGCGTGACGAAGGTGACGGTAGCCCCCACCAGCATCGCCGGCTGAAACATGATGTTGAGTGCTGCCACATGGAACATCGGCGTGACGATGGCCACGACGTCGCGCTCGTCCAGTGCCTCCTCCACGACGACGGTATGCGCCGTGACGGCTCGCGCACGGTGAGAGCACAACACCCCTTTCGGGCGTCCGGTGGTGCCGCCGGTATAGGTCATGCAGAACGGATCACTTTCGTCCAGCGACACGCCGGGGTCATCCGCCGATTGCGCGCCGATGAAGGCGTCAAAGCCGATTGGCGCCGGAACGCCAGCCGGCCAGTCGCAGGTAACACCGGCCGCCTCGGGGCTGTCGACCCGCACCACCTGCGCGATCGCCGGGCACCGCGGCAAAACCTGAGCCACCTTGTCCGCAAACATCGCGTCGAACAGCAGCACCCGGGTATCGGCCTTGTGCAATACCCAGGACAACTCATCCGGCGCGTAGAGCACCGACACGTTGACCAGCACCAGGCCGCTGCGCGCAGCACCAAAAAAGACGATCGCGTATTCAGGCAGGTTGCGCGACACCATCGCCACCTTCGATCCCTGGGGCAGACCGAGCTGCAACAGGGCGCTGGCGAACCGGTTGGCCGCCGCGTCGAGTTCGGCATAGCTGATGCGGGTCGCATCCCGGATCACGGCCAACTTGTGCGCAAAGCGCTCGCACGAGCGGCGCAGCATGTCACCGGTCAGCATGACTCACGCGTGCAGGATTGAAGGCACGCGCCAGGTACGACACGCTCAACAGCGTACAGACCAGGACGGACAGCGCACAGCCGAACAGCAGCGGCCACCAGTACCAGGTCATCGGTATCGCGATGGTGTTCGACGTGTCGCCGTTGGCCTGTGCCTGGAACGCGGCAACGCCCGCGTACCAGGTCACCATACCCATGAAGAGGGCAGCGCACAGGTTCCACAGGGCCATCAAGGCCGCGCGCAGCCGCGCGTGCAGATAGTTGACAACGAAGTCGACGTCGACATGGGCTTCGCGCGCAAAGGTGTAGGGAATACACAGGAATGCGCAGGCCATGACCAGCAGCTGGGTCACGTCGACCATGCCTACGACGTTGAGGCTCACAATAGGCCGGCTCGCAATGTCGCCGACGTTGAGCGTCGCGCACAGGATCAGCAGACATACGCCGAGCCAGGCGCACCATCGGGTGAACGTGCGAACCGATTCAGCCATCAGGCACCAGGGGTGCTCAGGCCTTCTGGTATTTGGCGACCTGGCGCTGCATCTCGATATAGATCTCGCGCGCGTTCGCCACGCCCTGGCCCTCGAAATCAAGCATCGCCTTGTTGAACATCGGCACCAGCGTGCGCTCCCACTGCTCGCGCTGCGCCTTGTCCAACGTCACAATGGTGCTGCCGCGCGCCTGCGCCGCCGCCTTGCCTGCCGCATCCCAGGCATCCCACCAGCCCTGGACCTTCTTCAGCAGCGCCTCGCCCGACGCATCGTCGATGACCTTCTGCACGTCCTTGGGCAGCGAGTCGAACTTGCGCTGGTTCATGCCGTACCAGAAGGACGCCGTGTAGAGCTGCGCGTCGAGGTGAAATTTGGTGACCTCGTCAATCTTGAATGCACGTACCGGGTCCCAGGGAAAAGCCGCGCCGTCGATGACACCTTTCTGCAGATTTTCGTAGGCCTGACCGGGTGGCATGCCCACCGGCGTCGCGCCCAGAAACTCCAGCATCATCGAGATCGTCGGTGACGGTGTACGCAGCCGCAGACCGCGCAGGTCCTCGGGTTTCTCGACCCGTTTGTCCTTGGTGTGGATCAAGCCACCGTTGTGGGTCATCAGCACCAGCGGCTTGATCCCCTTGTAGTCGTCCTTCAGGTATTTCGGATACAGGTTCCACAGGGCACGCGAGCCCGCCTCGGCCGTCCGGACCAGGAACGGCATCTCGACGATCAGGCTGCGCGACATGCGACCGCGCGGGTTGCCGCACAGGCCGAACCCGATGTCGGTGATGCCGTTGAGCACCTGATCGAGCTGGTTCTGGGCCAGGCCCAATGCCGAATTGGCCGCCGAGATCTGGAACGTCACCGCGCCATTGGTCTTGGTCTCGATCTCCTTGGCCCAGGGTGCGATGAACTCGGTCTGCAGACCGTGCACCGCGGGTACGTAGTGCGCAATTTTCAGGTTGATCTTGCCCTGGGCACCGACCAGGGCAGGGAACCCCGCGACTGCGCTGGCGGCGCCAGCGAGCGTGAGAAAACGGCGACGAATCAGGCTCATAGGTGTCTCCTTGTTTTGACCCACGATGATTATGCATTGGGTTGTGCGCCGCCCCACTGCGGAAGGAGGCAGGCCACGACAGGATCTGGCTATCCATCAAGGCCCCCGCGCCCTGCCAGCGGAGCCGGCAATATTGCCGGTTCCGGGCGGGCCTGGGCGCTTGGTACCATTGCGGATCGCGCGCCGCAGCCGATGGCATGACTCGCAGGCGCCGCTGTTGCTGCAACTCCAGCGCGCCCCAGCGCGCGCCACATCATGACCTATTGTGTCGCCATCAAACTCAACGCCGGACTGGTGTTCCTGTCCGACTCCCGCACCAATGCCGGACTGGATCAGATCAGCACCTTCCGCAAAATCATCGTCTACGAAAAACCGGCCGACCGCTTCATGGTATTGCTGACGGCTGGCAATCTGAGCATCTCGCAGTCGGTACGCGAGATCCTGCAGGTGGAACGGCTCAAGGAGGATGGAGATGCCGAGCCGCTGACAATCTGGAACGCGAACAGCATGTTCGACGTTGCGCGCGTGCTGGGCGCTGCAATCCGCCATGTGCGCCAGCGGGACGGCGATTCGCTCAAGCAGTCGGGCGTGGACTTCAACGTGTCGATGCTGCTCGGCGGTCAGATCCGGGGCGAGGCGATGCGGTTGTTCCAGGTCTATTCGGCCGGCAATTTCATCGAGGCCACGCCGGAAACGCCCTATTTCCAGATCGGAGAATCCAAGTATGGCAAGCCGGTGCTGGACCGGGTCATCACGCCCGAGACACCGCTGAACGAAGCGGCCAAGTGCGCGCTGGTGTCGATGGACTCCACCATCAAGTCCAACCTGTCGGTCGGCTTGCCTCTGGACATGGTGGTCTATGAAGCCGACCGGTTCCAGACCGACAAGATCGTTTGTATCGACGAGCACAACCCGTACTACCAGATGATGCACAACAACTGGGGCCGCAAGCTGCGCGAAGTGTTCGACAGCATCGAGGACCCGATGTGGCAAGGCGAGCAGACCGAAATTCCGCTGATGGTCGACGCCACGCGCAACCGCCCGCTCAAGAAGATCGGCAATCTGCATGAAAAGCTGATCTGATGGCGCTGATCGTCTTCTCGCACGCCAACAGTTTCCCCGCCAGCACCTACCGCGTCTTGTTCAAACACCTGAAATCGCGGGGATTCAAGGTCAAGGCGGTCGAAAAATTCGGCCATGACCCGCAGTACCCGGTCACCAACAACTGGCCGCAATTGGTACAGCAACTGGCGGATTTCACGCGCGCCGAAGTCGAGAAGGCCGGCGAGGCCGCATTCCTGGTCGGCCATTCGCTGGGCGGCTTCCTGAGCATGATGGCAGCGGCGCTCCATCCGGGCCTGGCGCACGGCGTGGTGATGCTCGATTCACCCGTGCTCGGTGGCTGGAAGGCCACGACGCTGGGCCTGATCAAGAGCGCGCAGATCGTCGCAGCCGTGTCACCCGGAGCCATCAGCAAGCGCCGGCGCAACAGCTGGCCCGACGAAGCCGCGGCTGTGGAGTATTTCCGGCACAAGAAGCCCTTTGCGCGCTGGGACCCGGCCGTGCTGCAGGACTATGTGCACTACGGCACCCATGACCAGCACGGTCAGCGGGTGCTGTCGTTCTCCCGCGACGTGGAAACCGCGATCTACAACAACCTGCCGAACAACCTGCAACAGCTGTTGCGGCGCCACCCGCTCCAATGTCCGGTCGCCTTCATCGGCGGTTTGCATTCGCGCGAGATGAAGCAGGTCGGCATGCAGATGACCGAGCACCTGACCCGCGGGCGTATCACCATGCTCGATGGCAGTCACCTGTTCCCGATGGAGATGCCGGCGGTCACCGCCGCCGCGATCGAGGCCTCGGTGCTGAACCTGCGCGCCCTTGCCCAGCCGTCCTGATGGGCGTCAATCGGCCCAGGTGACGGTGCCGGTCCAGGCTGTTGCGAGCACGATCAGGCCAAATGCGATCCGATACCACGCAAAGCCGACAAAGGTGTGGGTTGCAATATAACGCAACAGCCAGCGGATACACAACCAGGCGCTGATGAACGAGAACAACAGGCCGACAGCAAACATCGGCAAATCGGACCAGGCCAGCAAGGCACGCTCCCTGTACAGGCTGTAGACGCCAGCGCCAATCAAGGTCGGGATCGCCAGAAAAAACGAGAAGTCCGTGGCCGCCTTGCGCGACAGGCCGAGCAGCATACCGCCGATGATGGTGGCGCCGCTGCGACTGGTGCCGGGAATCATGGCCACGCACTGCACCAGGCCGACCTTGAGCGCATCCGTCCAGCGCATCGCATCCACGCTCAGGATGCGTGGCGCGGTGGCGGCCTGGCTCTGGCGGCGCTCGGCCCACAGGATGATCAGACCGCCGACGATAAAGGCACTGGCCACCACCACCGGCGTGAACAGATGGGCCTTGATCGCCTTGCCGAACAACAGTCCCAGGATCACGGCGGGAAAGAAAGCAATCAGCACGTTGAGCGCAAATCGTTGCGCCTGCTCCTGGTGCGGCAGTTGCACCATCGTCTCGCGGATCTTCTGCCAGTAGACGATGATCACCGCGATGATCGCGCCGGTCTGGATCGCGATGTCGAACACCTTGCCCTTGGCGTCATCCATGCCGAGCAGGGCGCCGGCCAGGATCAGATGGCCGGTGGAGGAGATCGGCAAGAACTCGGTCACGCCCTCGACGATACCCATGACGGCCGCCTTGGCCAGCAACACAATATCCACGCGAACTCCCGCTATGAAGAGCGCGGATTATCGCCTCTCACTCATACCGCAGTGCCTGAATCGGCAGCAAACGCGAGGCTCGGCGCGCAGGATAGAACCCGAAAAAGACGCCAACCAGGCCAGAGAAGCCGGCCGCCAGCACAATGCTGCTGGCCGTCATGCTGACCTGCCAGCCGGCGAAATGCCCGACTGACCATGTGGCAATTGCACCCAACACGACGCCGATCGCGCCACCGATCAGGCTCAGCGTGACCGCCTCGATCAGGAACTGCGTCAGGATGTCTCGCCCGCGCGCGCCCACCGCCATGCGCAGGCCGATCTCGCGGGTGCGTTCGGTCACGCTGACCAGCATGATGTTCATGATGCCGATTCCGCCGATCACCAGGCTGATGCCGGCCACCACCGCCAGCAGCATCGTCATGACCCGGCTGGACGCCTCTTGCGCCTGCAGGATTTCGGTCAGGTTGCGGATCGTGAAGCTATCGTCGGCGTTGGGCTGGATCTTGAAACGCTGGCGCAGCAGATCCTTGATATTGTCCTCGGCCACCTTCATGCTCTGGCCTTCCTTGACCTTGACGGTGATCGACCCGATACGCCGCGCCTTGCCGCCACTGCCGCCCTGGATCCGGTTACGGTAGGTGCTGATCGGCACCATCAGCACGTCGTCCTGGTCCTGACCGTTGGCATTCTGGCCCTTCTTGTCGAGCAGGCCGACGATGGTCACCGGCACCTTCTTGATGCGGATCACCTGATCCAGCGGGTCGGTATCGCCGAAGAGTTCGCGCGCCGTGGTCTGGCCGATGATCGCAACCTTGGCCGAGCCGGCCATCTCCGCCGCCTCGAACAATCTGCCGGACGCCAGCGTCCAGTCACGCGCCTCCAAATAGTCGTTGCTGGTGCCAAAGATGCTCGTGCTCCAGTTGGCATTGCCAGACACCACCTGCGCCGCGGTGCGCGATACCGGCGCGGCAACCTGCACTTCGGGTACCTCCAGGCTGATCGCCAGCGCGTCGTCCTCCGTCAAGGACTGCCCGGTCTGCGCTCCCAGTCGGGCGCCGCCTTGGGTGATCGTGCCCGGAAACACCAGCATGATGTTGGAGCCCAGGCCCTTCATCTGCTCCTTGACCCGGTCCGTGGCACCTTTCCCGATGGCGATCATCGTGATCACCGCGGCCACGCCAATAATAATGCCCAGCATGGTCAGGAAGCTGCGCAAGGTATTGGCCGCCAGCGCGCGCCAGGCGCTGCGCAGTGCCGCCAGCATGTTCATTGCGCTGGCTCCTGGGCTGCGGCGGTGGCCGGCACGCCCGGCTGCTCCATGTCCTGCAGCATCAGCCCATCGCGGAAAACGATCTTGCGTCGCGCCCACTGCGCGATGTCGTTCTCGTGCGTCACCAGCACCACCGTCAGGCCTGCGCGGTTGAGCCCGGTCAGCAGGCGCATGATGTCTTCACTGGTCTGGGTATCCAGCGCGCCAGTCGGCTCATCGGCCAGGATCAACTGCGGCTGGTTGACCAGGGCCCGCGCGATCGCCACCCGCTGCTGCTGACCACCGGACAGCTCGGAGGGCGTGTGGGAATACCGCTCGCCCAGGCCCACCTGCTGCAACGCTGCCATCGCGCGCTCGCGCCGCGCCGCCGCCGCGACGCCGGCATAGACCATCGGCAACTCCACGTTCTCCAGCGCGCTGGTGCGCGGCAACAGGTTGAACTGCTGAAAAACGAACCCGATGCGCCGGTTGCGGATCGATGCCAGCTGATCGGACGACATCGACTCGACCGACTCGCCGGCGAGCTGGTAGTGGCCCGCGGTCGGAAGATCAAGGCAACCAAGAATGTTCATCAGGGTCGACTTGCCGGAACCCGACGCACCCATGATGGCCACGAACTCACCCTCGGCTATGTCCAGCGAAATGCCGGCCAGCGCATGCACGGTCTGGTCGCCCATGGTGTAGACCTTGGTCAGATCGCGCGCCGCGATCAGCATGGAGGGATCCGCCATGGCCGCTCAGAACAGCGGGCGCGGCCCGCTGGCAGGGCCGGTCCGGCCGCTGCCAGCGGCCGGCGCCTGCACCCCGATGATGACGGTTGCGCCCTCGCGCAACTCGGCGGCCGCATTGCCCGGAGTAACCAGCAACTCGGTGCTGCTGCCGTCCGATATGCCCAGGCGCACATTGAACGCCTTCGGTTTGCCGTCGGCGCCCAGCAGGTAGATGCGGCCGCGGGTGGTCGTGCGCCCGCCTGCCTCGGCCAGCATGGTGGCGTAACGCGCCTTCTGTTCAGGCGCGAGCATGTCGCCGATCCGTCCGCGCAGATCCGCCATGATCCGGTCCCGTGCCTTGGGCCGCTCTTCGGCTGGCAGGTCGCGCAAGGTCATGAATCGCGGTCTCGCATCGGCGATGACGCCATCGACCTTGGCCGCCTGGTCCGCGCCGAGCTGGAGTTCGGCCACCAGCCGGTTGCGAAAATCCTGCAACGGTCCGCCACCTGACACCGCCGGTGCGACGGGCCCCGACGCTACGGCAGTGGTGCTTGCGCCAGCCGAGGCGGATGCTCCAGCCTGCGCCCCGGGCAAACGGGCACCGGTGCCAGGCGATGCCACGCCAGCGCCCGCTGCCGCTTGCGCCTCGCGATTGACAGCCACGCGGGCCTGCATCAGTTCGTAGCTCGCGCGCTGGTCCGGCGTCAACATGGTGTTGATGTTTTGCTGCATCTCAGCCAGCAGTTTGGCTCGCGCCGGCTGCCGTGCCGCCTGCTCCAGCTCGCCCAGCGCGACAAAACGCGGTCGTATCTCCGCCATGATGGCGTCGAGCCTGGCCTGCTGGCTGTCCGTGAGCTGCAGCTCGGCGACCAGCCGTTCGCGCATCGCGGCAAATCCACCACTACCACTACCACTACCACTACCACTACCACTACCACTACCACCGGCAGTCTGCGCATGCGCTGCCGACATCCAGGACCAGCCGGCGGCATCGCCACCGACCGTTCCAGATCCCGCCGCGCCGGCGGGCGCGGAAGCGCCGGCAGCAGCCGGCTCGACACCGGCGATCCGGACCCGCATTGCCGCGTTGGGTACCTTGAGCACGTTTTCGCGCTGCTCGGTAATGATACGCACGTTGGCCGTCATGCCCGGCAACAGCCGGCCGGCGGCGTTGGAGAAGCCGACCACCGCCACGTAAGTCACCACGTTGGCAATGGTCTGCGCTGCCTTGCGCACCTGGCGCACCTCGCCCTCGAAGGTCTGACCCGGAAACGCATCGACCGTGAAGGTGGCGCGCTGACCGGCGCGGATACGACCGACGTCGCTCTCGTCGACACTGGCATCGACCTGCATATCCGACAGGTTCTGCGCGATCACGAACAACTCCGGCGACTGCAGGCTGGCAGCGACCGTCTGGCCTTTCTCGATCGCACGCTTGATCACGATGCCGTTCACCGGCGACGTGATCCGGGTCCGTGCCAGGTCCACCCGGGCCTGCGCCAGCGCCGCCTGGCGCTGCCCGACGTTAGCCGTGGCAGACCTGATCTGGGCCTCGTTCACACCGACCTGGGCCTGGGTTGCCTTCAGCGCCTCCGACGTCGTGTTGACCAGTGCGCGAGCCCGGTCAGCCTCGCTTTGGGCGATGAATTGCATCTGCACCAGGCTTTGCTTGCGTTCGAAGTCGCGCTGGGCCTCGCTCAGATCGACCTGGGCACGGGCCACCTGCGCACGGCTGGCAGCGGCCGACGCCTGCGCCATGGCCACCGCAGCCTGCGCCGCCTCGACGTCTGCCTGGGCCGAACGAACCCGGTATTCGAAAGTCTCGGGATCAATTTGGGCGATCAGCTGGCCCGCCCTGACCTCGGTGTTGAAATCCACCAGCAGATCCCGGATCTGTCCCGACACCTGGGTGCCGACCGACACCTGCGTCACCGGGTTGACCGCGCCACTGGCCGACACCGTGGCCTGCAGGGTGCCACGCTCGATGGTCGCGGTGCGGTACTGCACCGCGTCGGCATTGCCGCCTTGTGTCCACCACCATGCCGCGGCCGCGGCCGCGATCAGCAATCCCGGCAATACCAGCCAGCGTGTTTTCTTCATGGTCGAATTTTAGGAACAAGCGCCCGCGTTTGACCGTGTACGGTCATCGGCTATGTAAAGACGGGGCAAAGTCGTTCACGTTGCCCTGCAGCGCTTCACACCCGGGTTTCGTCACTTCGTCGCACCGCCCTGGCCGGCATGGTGACCGGATGGCACATTCGGACCCGTTGCGGCTTGGAAGGTCAACATGCAATTGTCACCATTGATCGCCATTCACATGAGTGCAGCCATCGGCGCGGTCGTGCTGGGGCCGGTCGCCTTGTGGGCGCGCCAGGGCCGCAGCCAGCGGCCGCGCGTGCACCGGGCGTTTGGCTATGCCTGGGTCACGCTGATGCTGGCCACCGCCGTCTCCGCCATGTTCATCCGCGACCGCTCGATGCCCAACATCGCTGGATATACCCCGATCCACCTGCTGGTGCCGACCACGCTGTTCGCGCTGTTCGGCGCATTCTGGTACCTGGCGCACGGCAACATCGACGGGCATCGCCGGGTGATGCAGCAACTGTATCTGGGCGCCTGTGTCGTCGCTGGCGTATTTACGCTGTTGCCCGGCCGCTACTTGGGACAACGGGTGTTCGGCCAATGGTTGGACTTGCTCTGACCCGGCCCGGTCCAAACCCCTGGCCTCGACAAAAAACCGTCAACCCATGAACAAAACCAACCGCATCGCAACTCGGGTCTTCCTGTATTGCGGCGTCGCCCTGGTGCTGGCGACCGCCGCATGTGCCGCCGCCATCGGCTTTGGCGGCCCGCGCGCCATCGACCCACTGGCCAGCATCAATGATCCATTCACGAAAGCCGACTTTTCGGATGTTCCGGTGCCGCAGATGTTCGGCGCGCGCGACGGAACGCAACTGGCCTGGCTGCACTATCGGGCCGTGGGTGGCACGCTGCAGGCCCGCCGTCTTGTGCTGGTGCACGGCTCATCCGCGCGTGCACGATCGATGCATGTGCTGGCACGTTCGTTGGCGCAGGCCGGATTCGACGTGGCAGCGCTGGACATGCGCGGTCATGGCGACTCCGGCGTGCGCGGCCAAGCTGCCCATGTGGGGCAACTGGAAGAGGACCTTGCCGATTTCCTGCAGGCGGTACCTTACGACGGGCCCAGCACGCTGGTCGGGTTTTCATCGGGCGGGGGTTTCGCGCTGCGGTTCGCCGGCGGCCCGCAGCAAGCGCTGTTCGATCGTTACGTTTTGTTGGCGCCGTACCTGCACCATGCCGCACCGATCAACCGGCCCCATGACGGTGGCTGGGTGTCCGTCGGACTGCCGCGC
>Ga0105048_10016246_pt1 | contig 11518 bp, 13 predicted proteins | sample MAT05_FD_78382 | JGI IMG/M metagenome (GOLD analysis project Ga0105048, IMG submission 78382) | Freshwater microbial communities from Lake Fryxell liftoff mats and glacier meltwater in Antarctica - MAT-05 | ecosystem: Environmental > Aquatic > Freshwater > Ice > Liftoff microbial mat | place...
AATGGCCGCCACGACTGCGACGTGATGGCGGCTTCAAATACTTCCTCCAACGCTTGTAGCCAGTGCTTCCTATGCAGGCCAGAATCCCGGCGGCCAATAATATAACCGGGCCGATCAACATGATGCCCGCGACCACCATTTCCAGCATTCCTAACCCACCTTGCCCACCGCCGAACAGCGCTCCACCCACCAGAACTATCGAAAGCACTGCGATTAACCCGATTAAAGCCAGAATAATGGAAGCAATTCCCGCACCCAGGATGCTGCTTACCGAGCCGATCAAGGTTTGAATACCGGTGATCAGAAATGCCAAAGTGACGCAGATGCTAACAATGATCCTTATGGAAGCACCTTCTCCTGCCGCAGCTTGATAGCCATTACCAAGTAGGGACAACCCGCCGATAATAATCCAAATGATAGCGGCGGCTTTTGCGCTTGCGGGATTGGTGGATTGCGGATGTGGTCGATCCCCAAAATCCTCGTCGTCATCATCACGAAGTCGGCGTCGAGGACGATCATCTTCATCTTCGTCCTGGTCATCTCGTTCGTCACGATTGCGGGCCATGGTGAGTCCTCGAATTAGGAAGGATGTTGAAACGATAAAAGGACGAGGCATCGTCGAAAAGTAGGGCGTGTGAAAAACACCCAGATTTCTTGACGTAGGGTTGTGATGCAACGGTTCCATGCCGTCGGAATACAATAACTGGAATGCACACTTCGACCTCGATCATCGTTGACCCCGCTACGACTTGGCCGTCCAAGGCGACGACGACATCTCTTGCGGTGCTCGTCAGCGGCGGGCTGGATAGTGCCATATTGCTTGCCGAATCGGTGCGAACTTACCCTGCCGTGTTCCCCATTTACATCCACACGGGGGCGGTGTGGGAAAATGTGGAACGCGAATATCTGACGCGCTTCCTGGCCGCGTTGCGTTCGCCGGTCCTGCGATCTCTGACGATTCTCGAGATGCCTGTCACAGATCTTTACGGCCGACACTGGAGCCTGACTGGCGAAGATGTGCCCGATGCCAACACGCCAGATGTAGCCGTCTTCCTGCCCGGCCGCAACGTGATCCTGCTTTCCAAGGCGCTCATTTGGTGCCACCTGCACGGCGTCCCGGAACTGGCAATGGCCCCGCTCGCATTCAACCCCTTCCCGGACGCGACGCCCGAGTTCTACGACAGCTTCGCGGCGGTTGTCGCCCAGTCTCTCGGCAGCGCGAAGCCAGTCTGCGTGCTGCGACCGTACGCCATGCTAGGCCTCCATAAGTCCGATGTCCTCCGACGCGGCAAAGGACTGCCACTTGAACTGACCTTTTCCTGCATCAGTCCGGTAGAAGGTCGACACTGCGGAGAATGTAATAAGTGCGCGGAGCGCAAAGCAGGATTCATTAGCGCCAACGTTCCGGACCCGACCGTTTACATGGCGTGAGCTTCGCTTGGCTCGTCATCGAACCCTTCATACCCTTCAACAAAAGGTAGTTCCACTCGTATGGATCGTCGCAGGTAGATAGTATCGCAGTATGTGCCTGTAGCAGACAGAACAGTCAACGCACGAGGCAACCCAGTGAAAGAACAGAACACGATCGTCGAATATGGCCATGCGATCCGCGCCGATCAGATGGTGACCCCGGACGATACCATCGAGTTGGAACTCGAACCTGGTCATCCGGGGTTGGGTGACGTCGCCTACATCGAACGCCGACGAGATCTGTTTCACCTGACGCGGAAACACCGCCTGGAGAAACTTGGCCCGCCGGTGGTGGCATACACGCCGGACGAGACCCGCATCTGGCGGGCAGTCACACCGGAGCTGGATGCACTGCATCAGAAGTATGCGTGCAGCATTTACCTGAAGGGGAAGCGCGATCTGGCTATCAAGCAGGACGAAATCCCGCAACTGCGGTCGATCAGCGAGCGGTTGGAAAAGGAGACCAATATCCACCTGGTGCCAGCGGAAGGGGCATTACCATACCGTACCTTTTACGAGTACATCGCCGAGCGTGGCTTCCCGGTGACGCAGTTTATCCGCCATGGTTCGCGGCCCGAATTCACGCCCGAACCGGACATGATCCACGATTGCCTGGGGCACGTGCCGCCGCTGATGAACCAGGATTACACGGAGTTGCTCACACTCATCGGCAAGGCAGCCGCGACCACACCGCATGGCGATCAGGTGCTGGCGCTCAAGCGCTTTAGCTGGTTCAGTATCGAATTCGGTCTGATCGAGGAGCAGGGCGAAATCAAGGTGTTCGGCGCTGGCATCCTCTCGAGTACCGGCGAAATCCCACATTCGCTATTTTCGCCGAAAGCCACCCGCCAACCATTTGTTACCGATGTGGTCATCAATACCGATTATGATCCATCACAAATGCAGGTCGATTTCTTCATCGCGCCATCGATGGTGTTCCTGCGAAGGGAATTGGAATCGCTAGTGCGGAAGTTTGGAATACCTGTGTAGTAAAATGACATCCCACAGTCCGGGTCCGTCAAACAATCGAAAGGGTCCGCAATGACACTCGCTCCCCCACAATTTGACCAAACCACGCCTGCTTGCCGTGTCTTCACGATTGCCGATGTCGCGGTGATGCCGCGCGGGTTGCCATCAGGAGATGTTAAGTATGAACTCAATAACGGGAGGCTCGTGACCATGGCGCCACCTGGCTTCGATCATGCACGGAAGCAGAATACAATTGGCACATATTTAAGAATACAGGCCGAAGAACAGGGTTTGGGGCTAGCATGTTCAGAAGTTGGCGTCATTTTGTGGCGCAATCCCGATCGTCTTGTTGGCCCTGATGCGGCATTTATATTAACAGCATCATTACCCGTTAAACTCTCGCCGGAAGGCTATCTCGAGACGATTCCTGAAATCGTGGTGGAGGTGAGGAGTAAGAACGACACACGATCAGAGGTGGAGGACAAGATTGAGGATTACATAAGGGCTGGCGTGAAGTTAATATGGATAATTGATAACAAAGATGACAGCATCGCAGCGTATGAATCCGATGGTAACGTACACATCTTTCGTCGAGGGGACAACTTGACTACACCATTGTTACCTGGGTTTGAAGTGTCCGTGGAGAATATACTTTCCTAACCCAACTCCGGTCGCTGACGCTTCCGGTTCGCCCTTCAGATACCACAATGCAAGATTTCCCACTTCGCAAGATCGACCACATTCGCTTCTTTGTCGGCAATGCCCGGCAGAGTGCGTTCTTCTATCGCAACGCGTTCGGCTTCGAGGTGATCTCGTACGCTGGCCTGGAAACTAAGGTGAAGCACGAGGCGGGTTATGTACTTCGTCAGGGTGATATCACCTTCGTGCTGACCTCGCCATTGAGTGCGTCGCACCCGGAAAGCAAGCGGCTGACCACGCACGGCGACGGCGTCATGGACATTGCCATGGAAGTGCCGAACGTGCCCACGGCATTCCACGAGGCGGTGCGGCGAGGAGCACAACCCGTCCGAGAACCGCAGGCACTTAAAGATGAACATGGCGTTTACGAAACCGCCAGCATCCTCGCATATGGTGATACGACATACAGCTTCGTCAATCGCGACAATTATCGCGGTGTGTTTGCACCGGGTTACACTGCTATCGATCCGGACCGCTATTTAGATACCACCGCCAAGCCCGTCGGTCTCGCGGCCATCGATCACGTGGTTGGCAATGTTGAAGAAGGGAAGATGGATGAGTGGGTCGACTTCCATAAGAAAGTGCTCGGCTTCGAACAACTCATGCACTTCGACGATAAAGACATCAGCACTGAGTATTCAGCCTTAATGTCCAAGGTCGTGCAGAACGGCACCGGGCGTATCAAGTTCCCAATCAATGAACCGGCCAAGGCCAAGCGCAAATCGCAGATCGAAGAGTATTTAACTTTCTATGGCGGCCCCGGTGTACAACACATTGCGCTCATCACCGGTGATATCTGCAAAACGGTGCGGGCCATGCGTGCCAACGATGTGTCGTTCCTGCGGGTGCCGCAGAGCTATTACGACGCCCTGCCCGCCCGCGTCGGCCCCATCCGCGAGGAACTCGACGAGTTGGCCGAACTCGGCATCCTCGTCGATAAAGACGAGGAAGGCTACATGTTGCAGATCTTCACCAAGCCCGTCGCCGACCGCCCCACGCTCTTCTTTGAAGTCATCCAGCGCCGAGGCAGCAAGAGCTTCGGCAAGGGTAACTTCAAGGCGCTGTTTGAAGCGATTGAACGCGAACAAGAGAAGCGAGGGACACTATAATATCGAGTGTTGCAATCCTGAGAGGGTATGCCGATGAGCATCGATATGACCGCGACGTTGCTGACCAGCGATGATCTCTTCGCTATGCGGCCAAGCAAAAAGGTGGATCGTTGGCTATTCCGAGGTGAACTACGAGAGAGCAAAGTGACCAAACGAAATCCGAACCATAGCGCTGCAGTTGCAAACTGCACGGCTCTGTTAAAATTTTGGCAACGCGGTACAACTGGGCCACGAGGCCGAGTTTATTCTGGCGAAGTTTATTTTCGTATCCGACAAGATCCGGAAACGAATGTCGGTATCGACGTGGCCCTTTCCACAGATGAGCAACGAAAGAACACCAACAAAAAAGCAAGTTTCGTTGATGGTCCGCCTTTGCTTGCGGTCGAAGTTCTTTCTCCTTACGACAAGCAAAAAGATATCGACGAAGCGATTGAAGAGTACCTCGATTGCGGCGTGAAGCTCTTATGGATTGTCGACCCGATAGATGAAACAGTGACGGTTTACCGTCATGCTCAACCGCCGCAATTTTTCAACATCTCACAGGAACTCGAAGGCGGCCCCGAACTCCCCGGCTTCCGTTGTGCCGTCGCTGACATTTTCGAGTGAGCATCCCCCATGCCCGCACCATTTCCCATCGCCAGCCTGCGCGATTTTTACGCCTTCGAACAGCATGTGAAGACGTGCCGGGCACAACGCGGGTTGGGCATGGTGCCGCAATGGTACGACGTGCCGGTGTTCTACTTCTCGAATCCCGTGGCCATCATTGGTGATGGCGAGCCGGTGTGGGCACCAGCGGGTTCATTGGCGCTCGACTACGAACTTGAACTCGCAGCGGTTGTTGGCAAGGTTGCGAGTAACTTAACCGCTGACGATTCCGCGCTGGATTGCCTTGCTGGCTTCACGATCATGAACGACTGGTCTGCTCGCGATCTCCAGCGCGCCGAGATGGCAGTCGGCCTGGGGCCAAGCAAGAGCAAGGACTTCGCCACCAGCCTCGGCCCACACATCGTGCCAGTTAATGAGCTTCAAGATGTTTACCGCGAGGGCCGCTTTCATCTGACGATGACGGCGACTGTGAATGGCAAGGAATACAGCCGAGGCAACGCTGGCGACATGTACTGGACCTGGCCGCAACTGCTGGCACACGCTAGCCGCGATACGGAACTGCAACCCGGCGATGTACTTGGCAGTGGCACCGTCGGCACGGGCTGCATCCTGGAACTGACGCCCGAAGCCGTTGGCGGTTGGCTGCAACCTGGGGATGTCGTGGTGCTGAATATCGAACGGCTCGGAGCACTTCGCAATCCGATTGTCGCCCGGCCTCTAACGACGTAGGGAAGTCTACAAATTGACGTGGTGGTCTGCGCTAATCACGCAGTGAGTAGTCGGATCAACGCAACGAGGAATACATCGGACGCCAACACGAGCAGCGTACACGCCACCACGGAATCGGTGGCGGCGCGGCCAACGCCTTCGGAGCCTTCTCGCGCGGATAGCCCAACAAAACAGCCAGTCGCGCCGATCAGCCAGCCAAATACCAGCGTTTTCAAGCCAGCAGGCAGCACTTCCATCAGCCACAATTCCTGCCAGACCGCCGACTGATATTTGTCGAGGTTCGTACTACCCGAGACCATCTCAGCGATGAAACCGCCACCAATTGCCAGTGCCGCGATCAACACATGAAGTGCGGGCGTCGCCAATATGCAGGCCAACACGCGTGGTGCCACCAGTCGTCGCATCGGCGACACGCCGAGCAGTTCGAGCGCGTCGATTTGTTCGCTGATTCGCATTGAGGAGAGTTCGGCACCCAGGCTGGCACCGGTTCGAGCGGCGACAATCAACCCTGCTGCAATCGGCGCGAGTTCGAGCAACACCGCCGCGGAAAGGAAGGTGGGTAAGTATTCAACAGCGCCGCCACCGGTGCGGGCCAGCACTCCGCGCGTGTGCATCCAGACCACGATGCCGAGCGCCAACCCGGCGACCACGGCCAACGGCAGCCCGCCAACCAACGTGGCATGAAGTGGCCGCAACCAGAGCCGAGGGCGAATGGCTGCTCCAACGAGTGCGACAAGAGTTCGCGCCAGGAAGTGTGCCCACTCTCCCAAACGGGCAAGCCAATTCATTAAGCAACTCTTGGTAGGTCCCGCGAGCCGAGTGGGACTTCACGGATGCGTTATCGTAAGTCTCGCTCGGCTCGCGGGACTTACGGAGTATCAGTTCATTGCCGACCAGGTCCAGTGGCGGTCGCTAGTCTGCGTGACGGTGCTGGCATCGTAACCAAGCTGAACCACTTGTGATTGCACCTCGGCCAATGTCAACGCAGCCCGCAACGAGTCGGCAAATAGAGTCTGTTGGTGAGCATTCGCATTTCCAGCATAAAGGTTCACCAAGTGCAAAAGTGCAGCTTCATCCGGTGGTCGAATGAGATCGCGTACGAAGATCACGCCGCCAGGAGAACAAACGCGCACCATCTCGCTGAAGCATTCGAACGGATCCGGAATGTGATGAATGATGCTGTTCGAGATGACGGCGGGAAACTCGCCTTTGCTATAAATAAGACCTCGGCCGTTCGCTTTTTCGATCCGCACACGCTGGGTCAGTCCCGCCTGTTGCACATTGAAGACCGCCAACTTCAACATCTCATCGGCGAGATCGATCGCCACAATGGATATGGTTGGCGACTGACGACAGAGTTCGATGGGGATGAGCGCGGTGCCAGTGCCGACATCGAGAATGGGCCCGACAATGTTCTGGGCATTGGAAATGAAATCGACCGCGAACGCCCGGTTCACGGCCGAATGATCCATTGAGTCGTAATCCGCAGCATCCGCCGGGGTGTCCATCACCTCAGGTTCCAGGACACGCTGTAACATGCGGACAGTCTCGGCAAGCGATGGGTCTCGACAACAAGTTAGTACCCAAGGCAAGGTTCGCAAGTCAGATCCTTCTCAACAAACTCAACCTCTTGGCGACGGGTCACCTCATCGCGGCAGGCTGCGAGATAGCGAGTCCGCATGGCCCAGTCCGTGGGGTTGCTGCGATCCCATTCGAGGATCACGGCGGATGTCGCGGGATTCAGGCTTGCTACACATGAGAGCCAGGCGATGCCAGCTTCTTCATTCAGGTGGGCTGTTTCCGGATGGTGCCAGGCGATGTGTGTAGCCAGGCAACCCATGGCACAAGCCTTAGTGAACGCGCCGTGAATCAATAACGGGCTGCCCGAATCCAGCAGGCCGATCAACCGCCCTAGACCCGCATCTGTGACGTGCGGCAGCCAGGCGGTTCGGAACTCGTGCAGACTCAGCGTTGCCGACATGGCACGACCTCCGCATGGCGTGTTGCTACTGGGTTCGTAAGCTCGCCTAAGATGCAAGCTACATCTGATAAACGAACGCGCCCAGGAACGAATCCGTGGCAAAGTTTGTTATGGTAGTCTAAGCGTCAGCCGGTTGAGGACGGACGCGCGAGGTCAAGATTATCCGCAGATTAGACAATGTCCCTACCGGAATGGCGTGCAGCGGCAGGGGTCTTGCTAGGCATCGGCATAATAGACCCCTCGCTGGAATGGTGTCAAGTGGCGCGTGGGTCCAAAAGCGTGTGGAACCGAGGTTGCGCGCAGCCTTGCAGTCCGAATGCCGTTGCCCAGAAGGGAGTTACGGGGCCGCTACAGTCGCAATCTTTTTTTGAGAATCGCTGGGAAATCCTGGGAGCCGTCAGCCAAAATCGAGAAGGATAAAGAACTGCCAAGTAACAGTCACAAAGAGCAATTGTTTTAACTGGTCGTTGACATGCAGATTATCTAACCATTGGCCAACATACACTTGAGTCTATGTTGACCAATATACGCTTGCTTAAGTATATCACTCGCCGTCACCGTGACGCTCTGGACGCAACGATCGCACCCAGGCGCCAGCTTTCCACATCTCGCTTTCCGAGATCTCCTTCAACTCTTTTTCCAGCTGCTCGCGGTAATCTTTGCGGCTGTTTGCTTCCAGTACGCGCCGGGTTTCTTCGCCCGTCGCTACCGAATGGTAAAGCTGCTCGAACACCGGTTTGCTCGCATCGCGGAAGCGCGAGAACCAGTCGAGCGCACCGCGTTGAGCCGTCGTGCTGCAGTTCGCGTACATCCAGTCCATCCCCTTCTCCGCAATCAGCGGGTAGAGCGACTGCGTCGCTTCTTCCACCGTCTCGTTGAAGGCTTCGCTTGGGCTGTGGCCGTTCTCCCTCAGCACTTCGTACTGAGCTAACCACAAGCCGTAGATGGCACCCATGAGCACGCCACGTTCGCCGGTAAGGTCCGAGAAGACTTCCTTCTGGAAGGTCGTTTCGAACAAGTAACCTGAACCGATGGCGACGCCGAGCGCCAGGCAGCGATCGCGGGCACGACCGGTAGCATCTTGATGGATAGCGAAGCTACTGTTGATGCCTCGGCCCTCGAGGAACAGACGGCGCACCGTGGTGCCCGAACCTTTCGGCGCACACAGAATCACGTCGATATCCGTCGGCGGGATCACGTCGGTCTGGTCCTTGTAAACGATGCTGAAGCCGTGGCTGAAGTAAAGCGCCTTGCCGGCAGTCAGGTGCGGCTTGATCTTGGGCCACATCTCTTTCTGCCCGGCGTCCGACAGCAAATACTGAATGATGGTGCCCTTCGCGGCGGCGGTTTCCGGATCGAACAGCGTCTCGCCTGGTACCCAGCCATCGGCGAGGCAGAGATCGTATGCCTTGCCGCCGGTCCGCTGACCGACGATCACCTTCACGCCGTTGTCGCGCATGTTCAGCGACTGACCGCGCCCCTGAACGCCGTAGCCGATCACGGCGACGGTTTCATTGGCGAGGATCGACTTCACTTTTTCTGGCGGGTAGTCGCCGCGTTCGACGGCAGTTTCGTGGTTGTTGCCCAAATGCAGTTCTTTCATGGCGAGGTCTCGTGTGAGAAGCGGGTGACTCTGGTTCCCCTCGCCCCTTGTGGGAGAGGGGCTAGGGGTGAGGGGGCAGAACACCAACACCCTCTACCACAAATCTACCCTTCAAGTATCTTACCGTCAAGATACTTGACCGCAAGATACTTCGTGGTAAGCTGCGAGCATGGAACCGCCCGATGTGATTGATGCGCTGATCACCGCCTGGGAAGAGACCCGGCCGGACCTCGACCCAGCACCGCTCGCCGTGATCGGGCGAGTGCTGGTCCTCGCGGCTCATCTCGAACGCAGCGTCGAATCGACACTCCGACCTCACAAGCTTTCGCTCGGCCAGTTCGATATCCTGGCCACGCTGCGACGCCACGAACCGGCTGGCGGCCTGACTCCGACGGTGTTGCTGCGAAGCGTACTGCTGACATCGGGCGGCATGACCAGCAGACTCGATCGGCTCGCGGCTGCGGGCCTGGTGGTGCGTAAGCCGGATCCATCCGACCGCCGAGGCGTGGTGGTGACGCTCACCGCGAAAGGGCGCAAGCTTATCGACGCGGCGACTGCCGCTCGTTTCGCCGAAGCCAAGACATCGTTGCCAAAATTGTCGAAGGCAGATCTTCGCCGACTTTCTGAATTGCTGCGAACCTGGCTGCGAGAGATCGGAGAGGACGCGATTATTTAGTCGCGAACACATCTAGCCGCGAGGCGTAGCCGAGCGCTGTTAATGGTGAGGGCTCGGCTTCGCCTCGCGGCTAAATGTTAGATTAATTTCGTTCCACTACGCTGTGTTCGTCCAGGCTGATACTGGCGAGTTCGCCGTTATCCTTGGTGAAATGCACCGTCGGCACGACGACATCGTCTTCCTTGACGCGGTCGGTCGTGATGCCGGTGGCAAGGTAGTTCAAACCACGGAACGCGCCGGGCGTGGTGATGGTCCACTTCTTCGCGCCGACGCGCACGGTCTGCGTGACGCGGATGCGGTCTCCCGCCTTCAACTCCATTAATAACGAAACGAGCGGCGATGCGAGTTGACGTGTCGGCAGTACGATTTTATTGGGGGCACTCACGCGTCGATCTCCTTCTTCGGTGTGCCGCGGACCATCGCGATCCTGCCGGTGCGAACTAGCTCGACGATGCCAAACGGTCGCATCAGCGAGATAAACGCTTCCACTTTCGCTTCCGTGCCGCCGATTTCGATCATGACATTTTCGTGCTGAATGTCGACGATCCGCCCTCGGAACGACTCGGAAAGCTGGAACACTTCGGAGCGTTGATCGGAACCGCACTTCACCTTAATGAGCATGAGATCGCGTTCAACAAAATTTGCAGAGCTGATGTCGTCGACCCGGACCACGGTAACGATTTTATCCAGCTGCTTGCGGACCTGATCGAGGACGTTGTCGTCGCCGTGGACGACAAACGTCATCCGTGACAGGTCGTGATGTTCGGTTTCGCCTACAGCGAGGCTGTCGATATTGAAGCCTCGCGAGGCCAACATGCCCGAAACGTGCGCGAGCACGCCAGGCTGATTCTGAACGAGTGCAGACAAGACATGGCGCATGAATCCGGCTACGCGTGGGTGAGGCTTCCGTTCATGATGATAGACATCCGTGGCCGGATGGCGAGTTGCAAGCGGGGTCCTGTTTCCAAAACCTCACCCCCCAGCCTCCTCTCCGTGGCGGAGAACCTCACCCCCCCACCCCTCTCCGCGGCGGAGAGGGAGCATGAAGCTGGTTATTCTTCACCCTCTCCGTGGCGGCCGTGGCGGAGAGGGGGAGCGAACTCTGTTCGCCGGGGTGAGGTTTTCAACGAATTCCACAACACCCCGCACATAGCAATTGCCAACAGCACGAACGCTGCCGCATGCGTGCCGTAAGTCAGCGCCAAATCCTGGAATTTGCCGCCGAAGATACTCGGGATAAACATCAGTCCCAGCACAATGGCAAGCCATATGATCGCGATCCGCCTCCATTTGTGTTCATGCCAGCGGTTGGCCAGGAAGGTCACCAACACGGCAAACGGCACCGCCAATACCACGGCGTGATGCTTCCAGGTCCGTTCGCTAAAGAGCAACATACCGAGCATGACGAGCCCGACTTCCGCAGCGGTTAGCAAGCCTTGGCGTTGCCGCGACCAACATAACCCGACGATCGCCAGCACCCAAAGTGCCTGTAAACCCCGGACGACCCATCGCGCCGCTTCGGGGCCGATGTCCACGAAATTGTGGCTCGCAGCGGTATACGGCTGATCGTCGTCGTCGAACGCGATATCGGATGGGGAGTTCGTGAGCAGGCGAGCGACCACGCCGGGAATCGACTGATTGGCATGTTCGCTGGTGATTTTGCCATCGATTAAAAA
>Ga0105048_10016248_pt1 | contig 11517 bp, 8 predicted proteins | sample MAT05_FD_78382 | JGI IMG/M metagenome (GOLD analysis project Ga0105048, IMG submission 78382) | Freshwater microbial communities from Lake Fryxell liftoff mats and glacier meltwater in Antarctica - MAT-05 | ecosystem: Environmental > Aquatic > Freshwater > Ice > Liftoff microbial mat | place...
CGCGACGGCACACGCAATTGTGGTGAGTATGTCAACTCGCTGGCCGCACGCGCATCGGCAAACGTGGAGTAGCTGCCGAGGGACGTCACCCGATCCCGTGTGTAGCGCGCGACATCGTAGGTACGATCGATCAGATCGTAGCGCACGATGACGTCCCATTCTTCGCGTGCAAACATCTGATCGAACCAGCGCCCGAGCGTCCACAACTCCGCGCGCACATGCAGGCGTGCCGGAAATCCGTTGCGCAGCAATTCGTCGAACGGACGCTCGTTGAGCACCGACCGCACCGCCACCGTGGGCGCAGCCGACGCGGAGGATGGCGTGATGTCCACGCGCGGCGGCCCCTGCGACCGCAGGGGATGCGCCACCGTCACCATCGACAGCGCGAGGCCAAGCATCGCCACCGTCCGACGCAGAGACCTCATGCTCAGAAACGATGCCCCAGTCGCACGTAGAAGTTCGGCTGCAGTCCACTCTGCGAAACGGCTTCCGCTACGTACACGCCAAAGTCACCGAAATCGAAGCCGCCACCGAGATCGGTGCGCCAGCTCCCGATCTTGGGCAGCTCGTTGCGGCGGTATGTCAGCGCGCTGTTCGTCCCGTTCACCAGCCATCCACGACCGCTGTTCGCAAACAACACCCAACTGCCGTCGGCACTGAAGTGACTCGTTGTCCAACGCCGATCGCCGAACCAATCGCGATCACCGAACAGGCGGATACGGAGGTCTCCCTTCCACTCGGCCTGCAACAACAGCATGCGCTCGCACTGGGCCGGGCGCCCGAGCAATACGTAGCTCGCGTTCTCGCCGGCGGCACAGGTGCCCACATCCGCTGCACCGATCGTCCGCCGGAAGTCAAAGCCTGGCAGGGCATCGATACCGCTCACGGCAAAGCGACGCTGCAGCGGCAACGCGTCCCCATTCAACCAGCCACCGGCAACCACGCGCATGTTGAGTTGCGCGCCCGGCGCGAGACGATTGTAGCGACGCAGGTCCAGCAGGCCGCGCGAGTACATGATCTCGCCGGGTGTGGTGCGGCGAATCCCGCTCGTGGTGGGCGCAATGCGGTCGAGTGTTCCCTCGCCGCGTTCCCACTGCGCAAACAACAACCAGCCGCTGCGCGGATTCTCGACGTTGTTGCGCGTGTCCACTCGCCCGGTGATCGTCGCAATGTGCAACACGCCTTCATCGGCCGTCGGATTGGCGCGCCACAGATCGCCGTCATTGAAGATGGACCACACATTGAGCGCTCCGCGCGAGGACCAGCGTTCCTGTCCGTACTCGGCGCGCAGCTCACTCCCCGCGCGTGAGAACAGCGCGACACTCCCCGCCGCGCCATGTCGCAGCCAGTAATCGCGATAGTCGCGCGTGAACAGAAAGCTCGAGAGCCCCACTTCCAGATTGCTCAGCTGCCACTGCTCCATCGCATCGACGTCGTCGAACAGTCGACCGCCGAGCCGCACACCACTCCCGCGACCGAGCTGCAGCTGCGCCGACACGCGATGCCCAAGATTCTGTCGCTCCCACTGCAGCCGATCGCCCGTGCGAAACACCCCAAAGACTTCACCGTCAAACGAGGTCGCGCCGGACGCCAGACGAAAGCGCGGACCGAAGTGAACCGGCAGCCCTTCCACGCGGTTGTACGTATGCGCCGTAGCCAGATACAACTCGCCATACGACCGTTGATCGTCTTTGCCACCCCGACGCGACCAGCGCCGGAAGAGATCGTGATCCACTTCGGCGATGAGCGAATCCCCCGATTCGCGGTACTGCAGCCGCGACGCCCATACGCGAATGTCGCTGCGCACCGTCGGCCGCTCGGGTGAAACGAGTCGTCCTCCCAGTACGGTGAGTGAGCCATCCACACTCCCCGATTCGCGCAGCACAACACCGCCGTTGATGCACACGACGTCGCCGGTCACCGTTCCCGCGAGTTCGACGCGCCCGGAGAGTACGGCAAGGTCGCCGCGCACCGTGTCACCAGCGGCCAGCGTGAAGTCGCCACGCACCCGCTTCGTCGTCGACGTGTTCCACACGGAGACCGCGTGCAGCGCGACATCGCGAGGCACACTGCCCACCCGCTGTGCGCCCGCGCGCGCCGAGTCGCGATCGGGTGTCTGTCCCTGCGCTCGCGCACTGCCAACGAAGGCGAGCATGAGCACCGAGACGAGACGCAGCCTCAGGGTCCATCGTCGTGGCGAGCAGGTCAAAACACGCCGAACACTCGCCGATTCGAACTCCGCCATGACGAACTCTCTGCTGAAGTGTGCGATGCCGAAAGAAGTGATTCGTCCGACAGCAGTCACTCACCGGACGTTGCCAACCCCAGTCGTCGCATTCGACGATAGAGATTGGGCCGGTCTGTCTGCAGCCGTCGCGCCGCCTCGGCCACGTTGCCATCGCTTTGGGCCAGAGCGGCCGAAATCAGCTGGCGCTCGTAGACATCGAGTGCATCGCTGAGGGGAAGGCCCGTGCTGTTGGCGATAACGTTATCCTCACCGCCGTTCGCCGATGTCACGTCGGGCACCGCACGCACATTGGGCAGCACCTCGCGCACCTGCGCTTCGCCGATCTCGCTGCCGGCGTGCAGGATCGCCAGCCGCTCCACGACGTTGGCCAGCTCGCGCACATTGCCCGGCCAGCGATACGTTGACAGCGCCGCGATCGCGCTCTCACGCCAACGCACCAGCGGGCGTCCCGTACGCGTGCGATGCCGATCGGCAAAGTGACGCACCAACGCCGGCAAGTCGCCCGGTCGGTCGCGCAACGGAGCCAGTGAAATCGGGATGACGTTCAGTCGGAAGAAGAGGTCTTCGCGAAAGCTTCCGTCGGCCACGGCGCGCGTGAGATCTTTGTTGGTCGCAGCGAGAATGCGAAGGTCGATCTTGATCGGCTTGCCACCGCCGACCCGCTCGATCTCCCGCGCTTCGATGGCCCGCAGCAGCTTGGCCTGAGCCTCAGCGCCAAGGTCGCCCACTTCGTCGAGAAACAGCGTACCAGTGTGCGCAAGTTCGAAGCGGCCGATGCGTCGATCGGTCGCACCGGTGAACGCGCCCCGCTCGTGACCGAACATCTCGCTCTCCACCAGATCGCGCGGAATGGCGGCGCAATTCACGCGCACGAAGGGGCGATCGCGACGCGGACTGGCCAGATGCAGTGCGGCTGCCACCAGCTCCTTACCTGTTCCCGACTCACCTGTAATGAGTACGCGCGCATCGCTCGGTCCGACCCGCGCGATCATCGCGCGCACCTCGCGCATGACCGGCGAGTCGCCGATCATTTCGCCGGAAATACCAAGGTCTTCTCGCAGCGCCTGCGCCGCGCGACGCGCCTGACGGAGTTCGAAGGCCGATGCGAGCGCCAGCAACACGCCCTCCGGTGTGAGCGGCTTTTCCAGGAAGGTGAAGGCGCCCAATTTGGTAGCGCGCACCGCGTCGGCGAGGGCGGCCCGTCCGCTCATCATGACGACCGGGAGATCGGGTCGACGTTCGCGCAATCGCGCCAGCAGCCCGAGTCCGTCCAGATCGCCAGGCATCATGAGATCCACCAGCGCCACATCCGGCTCTGTCGTTTCGGCGAGCGCAAGACCGGTCGCGCCATCGGCCGCGTCGCGCACATCGTAGCCTTCACCCGCCAGCAACGCGCCGACCATCCGCCGAATGTTCGGCTCGTCGTCGACAATGAGGACGCTCGGCATCAGCGGCCGCTCGCCCGTGCCGCGTGCATCGCAGCGCTCAGCACGGCGCGATCAGCGAACGGCGAAACGTCCGGCTCGACGGCTCACCCACGTGCGCGCTGCACCGGTTGACCCACACTCGCCACGAACGCCGGGACCGGTTGCTGCGCGCGCTCACTCAACAACTTGGTCGCGAAGCGCTGGCCTTCGCTGATCCGTTCCACTTCCACCGCCACCGCATCCACCGCCTGTTCGATCGCTTCCAGTCGGCGCGCCACCTCGGGCACGCTTTGCGGCGCGGACGATCGGCGATCGATCCATCGGCTGACGGCGCGCGCGATCGGCAAGCCGATGATGATGATGACGGCGATGGCGCCAGTGATCTTCGTCATCTCCATCACGCCTGGCGGAATGTCGTCCTGCACTCGCGCCGGCACGCCGAGTTCGCTGCCGCCGAGCACCGCTCCCTCGCCGCCAACCACGATCTGCTGCGTGCCGCCGCGCCCGTCGGGCATCGTGATGATGCGCACCGGACCGTTTGGTCCGTCCGTGGTGATCACCGCATTCGGCTGCGCCGAGACCCGCGCGCCGGCGTCCCCGCCGGTTTGCGGTGTGCCCGCACTGGTCGTGCTGAACCTCGTACGCATCATCGCCCTCCGCGCGACACGTCCACCGCCTCACGCGCCGCCGCCGCAAACTCGGGCTGTCGCTCCGACAACAGTTTCGTCGTAAACCGCTGTCCCTCACTCACGCGCTCCAGCTCCTCCGCCACCGTATCGATGTTGCGCTCCATCGCATCGAGGCGCTGCTGCACGCCACTGGACAGCTGCGCGCTGTTGCCACGTCGATCAAGCCAGCGCGCGAACGCACGCGCCAACGGATAGCCGACGATCACGAACGCGAACGCCGCACACAACGCATAGGTCATCTGCACCGCGCCGCGCGGCACCACATCGCGAATGGGGATCACCGTCTCATTCCCGTTCTGCATCAGATGAATGCCGCTGCCGTCCACGTTGATGGAGATCGGGTCCCCACCGTTCTCGCCCGTGGGAATGAAGATCGTGCCCGGCGGCGCTGGCGGAGCGGGTGGTGCCGGCGGCTGCGCGACATCGATACCCTGCACGGCGTCGTTGGCGTTGCGGATAGCATCGCGGATCTGATCCCGCGCCTGATCCCGCGCCTGCTCGCGCGCGAGGTCGGCGGCAGCGCGTGCCTGCTGCGCCGCTTGCTGCGCACCCTGCTGCGCCGCCTGTTCAACGGCCCTCGTGTTCTGCACGCCCAGCTCCCTGCTCAGCATCGAATTCAGTGTCATACCGTTGCTCCGTGCACACCGGTGAGGGGAAGGCGCAGCCGCATCTCGGTGCCGGCTTCTGGAGTACTCGTCGCATCAATGACACCGTGATGGGCCGCCACGGTTTGGTGCGCGATCGCCAACCCCAGCCCCGTGCCCCCGGGCTTGGTGGTCATGTACGGTTCGAAAATGCGCGACAGCGCCTCCGGTGGAATTCCGCAGCCGCTGTCGCGCACCGCAATGCACACCCCATCCACCCCATCACGTCGGTCACGACGAACCGCCACGTTGATCTCGGCACGATCACCGCAGGTGGTGCACGCGTCGACAGCATTGAGCAGCACGTTCGTCACCGCGCGCACCAGCGGCTCGTGAAAGCCCATCACCAACGGCAGCTCCGGCTCGATCTCGAGCGTCAGCGTCAGCCCTTCCGGAATCGTGCTGCGCACCGTGCGGGTCACGAGTTCGGCCAGATCGATGTCCGCCGCGGGTCCGTCCGGCAGGCGACCGTACTGCGCGAAACTCTTCGCCATGACTTCCAGTCGCGTCGATTCCTCGGCCAGCACGTCCACCGTTTCACGCAGCTCTTCGGGGGCACTGCGTCGCAGGCGCGCCACGGCAAAGCGGATTGGCGTGAGTGGATTCTTGAGCTCGTGCGCGAAGCGTCGCGCAGACTCGCGAAACGCGTCTGCCCGCTCAGCCTCCAGTGCCCGTCGCCGACCGATCTCCAACTCGCTCACCATCGTTCGCATCCCCGTTCGCAAAACTTCAAACTCCGGCGCTCCCGGTCGCTCCGTCTGCTCCGGCACCTGTCGCCCGGTGCGAATCAGCCCGGTCCACCCCACCAACTCGTCCAGTGGACGGCTGAGTTGCCGACTGAGATGTCCGGCCACACGCGACGCACCCATCGCCACCACCACCACCACCAGCAACGCCCCCACGAACACCACGCGCATGGTGCGCGCGGCCACATAGTCGAATCGAGTCGCCAGCTCCACCGATTCGCGCAGCTCACGCTCATGCAGGTCGAGCGCCACTCGTTGCTCGTCGCTCAGCGGCATCGAACGCGCCGCTGCAATCGCACTCTCCCCGCTGCGCGCGACCCGTTCCCACGCCGAGCCGGACGACATCAGTGACAGGGCGCGACTCGCCGTTCCGGTCCACAGCGCCGTCACGGCGACCGTCGGCACAACGGCAAACAGCAGCAGCATGGCGAACAGCCGGGAGCGGAAGGGCGCGCGACTGCGCGAGCGCGTGCGCTCCCTACGCGCTTCGAGAAACGCCAGTTTCTCCGTCGATCGCGGTGTATTCGGCACGGCTGTCGGCTTCCGCATCTCCTCCATGCTGGATAATTTACGCGGCTGTATCCGGTCGGCACGCAGCACTCCCGCTGCCGGGTATTGCACGCGTCGATCCTGGAGTGGAATGGCAACGTCGTGGTCCCTTGCCCCCCTCGTCGAGCAACGCGCCCGGGAACACCCCGAGCGCGCTCTCGCGATCGTTGGTGAACGGACGTGGACCTACGGGCAAGTCGACGCGCAGGCGTCGGCCCTCGCCGCGGCATTCTCTGAACTCGGCCTCGGGGCGGGTGATCGTGTTGCGGTCAATCTGCCCAACGGCGTCGAGTGGATCATCTCGCTGTTGGCGTGCGCAAAGCTGGGCGCCGTCGTCGTTCCGGTCAGTCCGCAGCTCAGCAGTCATGATCTGCGCTACCAGCTCCGGCACGCCGAGGCGAGTTGTGTCGTCACCATCGAACGGTACGCGGGCATAGACTTCCTGCAGCGGTTCGAAGACCTGCTCGGCGATCTGCCCGATTTGCAGTACGTGGTGACCGTCGGTGAGGAAGACCTGTGGTACGACGATCGCATCTTCCAGTTCGAAGATCTGGTCTCCAGCGGCTCCGGCCGCCCGTACCCGCGTCCCGTTTCGTACGACGATGTCATGGATCTTGCCGTGTTGTACACGTCAGGCACCATGGGGAAGCCAAAGGGCGTCCGTCTGTCGCATCAGGCGGTGGTCGAGAATGCCGTGCGCAGTGCCGAAGCCGTCGAATTGTCACCCGACGATCGTGTGCTGCCGTCGGTACCGCTTTTCGCGATCTTTGGCTTCAGTGTGATGGTGGGGACGATCGTGTCCGGATCGACGCTCGTGCTGCGCCCGGCCTCGGACGCAGCCGGCGCGCTCGCGCTTATTCAGGCGCGCGAGGTCACGGTGCTGCATGGCGTCCCCACGTTGTATCACCTCCTCATGCGCGAGGAGGCGTTTGACCCGTCGCGGGTGCGCTCGTTGCGTACCGGCGTCATCGCCGGCAGCTCGGTGGACGAAGCGCTCGTGCGTCGCGTGCGTCGCTGGTGTGACGTGCTCGTGGCGTACGGGCTCACGGAAACCGGCGCCACGGTCACCATGACCCGCTTCACCGACAGCGACGAGCAACGTCTCGGATCGGTGGGACGCGCGCTTCCGGGCGTGGAAGTCATGGCCGTCGATGTGGTGACGGGTGTGTTGCACGGACCCGAAGCGGTCGGCGAGATCGCCGTCCGCGGGTCGAACCTCATGCACGGATACCTGCGCATGCCGACGGAGACCGCCAAGGTCCATACGCCGGAAGGGTTCTTCCTCACCGGTGATCTTGGGATCATCGACGAGGACGGGTACGTGAAGATCATCGGGCGACGACAGGAGACGATCACGCGCGGCGGACGACAGTTGTATCCGCGCGAGATCGAAGAGCGACTCCGCGCGCACCCGGCAGTCGACGATGTCTGCGTGATCGGCGTTCCCCACGATGTGTTGGGGGAGCAGGTCTGCGCGTGCATCGTGCCAGTGGAAGGCGCAGTCATCACCGGCAGCGAAATCAAACGCTTCGCCCTCGATACGATGACCGCGTACAAGGTCCCCGATCTCGTCCGTTTCTTCGATGTCTTCCCCATGACGGGGAGCGGCAAAGTCAGGCGGCGGGAACTCGCGCGTGCACTCGCGCTCGATCACACAGTTTCGCATACCGGTTAGGACATGCACTCACGTCAACAGCGTTCGGCTCCCATGCGATCCGTCGCTCCGTTTCACCGCGGCCCACAAGCCGCCCCCGCCCCTGCCGCCGGCGCCGGCGCTCCCATGCATCAGGCACCCAACGCCGCCCTCCTCATCGACTTCGACAATGTCACGATGGGGATTCGCTCCGACTTGCAGGGAGAGCTCAACAACCTCCTCTCGTCGGACATCATCAAGGGCAAGGTCGCCGTCCGTCGCGCCTATGCCGACTGGCGCCGCTATCCGCAGTACATCGTGCCGCTCACGGAATCGTCGATCGATCTCATCTTCGCACCGGCCTACGGCTCGTCGAAAAAGAACGCGACCGATATCCGTCTCGCCATCGACGCGATGGAACTCGTCTTCACGCGTCCCGAAATCGGCACCTTCGTCCTGCTCTCCGGAGACTCCGATTTCTCGAGCATGGTCATCAAGCTCAAGGAATACGGCAAGTACGTCATCGGCGTCGGCATTCGCGAATCGTCGAGCGACCTGCTGGTCATGAATTGCGACGAGTACTACTCGTACAACGCACTCGCCGGTCTCACCAAGACGGGCGACGATGAATCCACGCGCTGGGATCCGTGGGAGCTCGTGACCGAATCGGTCACGCGCATGAAGCGTAACGGCGACGTTATGCGCTCGGATCGCCTCAAGCAGGTCATGCAGGAGATCGACTCCTCGTTCGACGAGAAGAACCTCGGCATGCCCAAGTTCTCGCGCTTTGTGCAGGAAGCCGCGCACAAGGGACTGCTCAAGGTCACCAAGCTCGACAGCGGTCAGCTGGAGATCGATGCGCCCGTGCCCGGCACCGCCCTTGCCGCTCCCGCGGCTTCTGCCGCCGTTGCTGCCACGGCCGTCGACGCGGACGCCGTTGACGGCGAGTCCGCCGATCTCCGTCGCGAGCGTCAGAACGAACGCGACGATCGTCGTGGCCGCCGCGGACGTCGGGGCCGTGGTCGCGACCGCGAGCGTGGTGATCGCCCCGACACCGACTCGCTCAGCTCCACCGCGGAATTCATCGCGCAGGCAATGCCGGACGCCGCCGTCCTTGCCCCGCCGGCAGTTGCCGCTGCGGCAGCACCTGCAGCGGCAGCACCTGCAGCGGCAGCATCTGCAGCGGCAGCGGCTCCCGAGGCCGATCTTGCCCCGGTTGAGGCGTCGGCTGTCACGCCGTCGGATGCGTCCGCTGCCACGCCGTCAGTTGATGCTGCAGCACGCGAAGATCGCGGCGGACGTGGGCGCGATCGCAGTCGTGGACGCGGACGTGATCGTCGGGAAGAACGCCCGGATCGCAGCGATCGTAAGCCGGAAGTCGCTTCCACCACCCCGACCGCATTTGGCGAAGCAGTCGCCGACACGATCGGGATGAGTGGCGAGCGCCTCACGCGCAGCGAAGCGTTCGATCTTGTGCGTCGCGCCGTCGAGTCGCTCGTCTCGGGCGAAGACGCCACCAGCGCCAGCGCCGCGCGTCGTCGTGCGTTCGAACTGCTCGGCCGTGACAGTGAGTCGCTGAGCTCGCGCAACTTCGAGCGCATTCTGCAGGACTCACACGACGCCAACATGGTGGACCTCCGTCGTCGTGGTAACGACTTCGAGGTGGCCCGCGCGGCGGACGCCGCACCCATTGTCGACCAGCTTCGCACAGTCGAACTGGCGCAGCAGGCAGCGGCGGCGGCCAGCGCGCCGCCGGCCCCGCCGCGTGGTATGGGCGCGCGTGGTGTCGGTGGACGTGGCATGGGTGGCAGAGGGAAGGGTCCGAGTGGCCCGCCCGAAGGGCTGCTCATGGTCGGCGTGGTCGGTCCGCGCGTTGTCCCCGCGTCGACCGTAGCCAGCGCCAACGGCGCCGGACTGTCTGCACCTGTCATCGCCTCCGAGCCCATTGCTCCCACCATTGCCGAGCTCGTCGCGGTGGTGGCTGAGGCGCCGGTCGCCGAGGTGGCCTTGGCTTCCGAGAAGGCAGCGCCGAAGCGCGGTCGCGCTCCGGCGAAGGCCGCCGCGGCCAAGGCGGCGCCAGCCAAGACGGTTCCAGTCAAGGCGGCTCAAGCCAAGTCGGCGCCAGCCAAGTCGGCGCCAGCCAAGACGGTGCCAGCCAAGACGGCTCCGGCCAAGACGGTGCCAGCCAAGACGGCCCCAGCCAAGACGGCCCCAGCCAAGCAGGCGCCAGCCAAGTCGGCTCCGGCCAAGCAGGTGGCGAAGACTGCCACGAAGGTGGTCGCGAAGGCCCCAGCGAAGGCCGCCACGACCGCTCCCACGGCCGTAGCAGCCGGTGCGGCGAATTCGACCAAGGCTCCGGGCAGGAAAGCCGCCAAAAGCGGCGGGAAGTAGGCGCTGACCCTGAACAATCCGCTCCCGCCGAACACGAACGCCGCCCTTTTCGGGGCGGCGTTCGTTGCTTCGTTCTTCGATCGAGAAGCCGACGTGGTCGCGCGGGAGCTGCTCGGTGGGGTGTTGCGCCTCACCGGCGCGGCGGGAGCGGTGAGCGGCCGCATCATCGAGACCGAGGCCTACCTCGGCCCTGACGACCCTGCCTGCCATGCGGTCGTCGGCCGCACGCGACGAACCTGGCATCTCTTCGGTCCGGCCGGCACCGCATATGTCTACTTCGTCTATGGCATGCACTGGTGCGTCAACGCCGTCACCAGAGAAGCGGGCCACGGCGCCGCCGTTCTCATCCGCTCCATCGCGCCGCTGGAGGGGATCGAGCAGATGCGATCACGGCGCCCGAGAGCGCGGACAGACGCCGATCTCTGCAACGGCCCCGCCAAGCTCTGCGCCGCGCTGGGAATCGATCGAGCGATGGATGGGCTCATGCTCACGGGCGAGAGCCAACTGACCATCCACCACGGCATCTCCGTTCCCGACGAACGCGTCCTCATCGGTCCCCGCATCGGCATCTCCAAAGCCGTCGACTGGCCGCTGCGATTCCGCGTCATTCGCGGACCCCAGTTCATGTCGACTCCGCGTGTCCTCGATTCGCGGCCCGCCGCTACACAATCAGCCCAACAAGCCGTCCAACGTCCTTGAATGCATCGACCACCGCGTCGAGATCGTCGCGTGTGTGTGCCGCGCTCACCTGACAGCGCACGCGCGCCTGACCGTGCGGCACCACCGGAAATCCGAACCCGGTGACGAACACACCGCGATCGAGCATCATCTCGCTGACTTTGATGGCCAGTGACGTCTCGCCGACAATGATCGGCACGATGGGCGTTTCGCCTGGCAACGGTTTGAATCCCGCTTCTTCGATCGCGCTGCGGAAATAACTCGCGTTGTCGCGCAGTCGCGTCACGAGTTCCGGATGCGCTTCGGCGTGGAGCACGGCGGCGAGGGAACTCGCGGCGACGGTTGGCGGCAGTGCGTTTGAAAAGAGTTGCGGCCGCGACCGCTGCGTCATCAGGTCGCACAACGCCGCAGGTCCAGCGATGAACCCGCCCGCGGCACCGCCCAGTGCTTTGCCGAGCGTGGACGTGATGACATCGACTTCACCGACCACGCCGAAGTGTTCGGCGGTGCCA
>Ga0105048_10016249_pt1 | contig 11517 bp, 8 predicted proteins | sample MAT05_FD_78382 | JGI IMG/M metagenome (GOLD analysis project Ga0105048, IMG submission 78382) | Freshwater microbial communities from Lake Fryxell liftoff mats and glacier meltwater in Antarctica - MAT-05 | ecosystem: Environmental > Aquatic > Freshwater > Ice > Liftoff microbial mat | place...
ATCGGCACCCGGGACAGTCGTTCCGGGCGCAGTCGTTCCGGGCGCAGTCGTTCCGGGCGCAGTCGTTCCGGGCGCAGTCGTTCCGGGCGCAGTCGTTGCAGGCACAGTCGCGCCCGTGGCATCTGCCTCCCGCACATCTGTTCTGGGCACTTCGTCGCCTGCTGCGTTGTTTATCGGATCGGAGATTTACCGCGGTTCCAGTTACGGAAGTGCGCATCCGCTGCGCATTCCCCGTGTCTCGACTGTGATGGACCTGGCCCGCGCGCTTCACTGGCTGCCCCCGAATGTGTTTCGCCAAAGCCCGCAAGCCAAGCCCGCGGCGCTGACGCTGTGGCATGACCCGGCCTACATTGCCGCGTTGCAACGGGCTGAGGCAGAGGGCGGGGTGAGCGATGCCACCCGCCTTCGCTACGGCCTTGGTACCTTGTCGAACCCGGTCTTTCCGCAGATGTTCCGCAGGCCCGCCACCGGGGCGGGGGGCGTGATGCTGGCCGCCGGGCTTTTGAGCGGCGCCCCGACCGGGACCATCCATGTTCCCGGCGGCGGCACGCATCATGGGCTGGCAGACCGCGCGAACGGGTTTTGCTATCTCAACGATGTGGTGCTGGGGATCAAAGTGCTGCAGCGTGCCGGAATGACCCGCATTGCCTATGTCGATCTCGACGCACATCATTGCGACGGGGTGGAGGCGGCCTTCACAGGCGACCCGACAGTCCTGATGATTTCGGTGCACGAGGAAGCGCGCTGGCCCGGCACCGGACGGCTCGAGGACGATGCCGGAGGAAGGGCGCTCAATCTGCCTGTGCCCGCAGGCTTCAACGACAGCGAATCCCGCGTCATTCTGCATGAGCTGATTCTGCCTGCGCTGGACGGCTTCCGCCCTGAGGTGCTGGTTTTGCAATGCGGAGCAGACTCGCTGGCCGAGGACCCGCTGTCACGTCTGACCATGTCGAACCGCGCCTATCTGGAGGCGGTGGCGGCGCTGCGGGGCAGGGCGCCGCGTCTGCTGGTGCTGGGCGGTGGGGGCTATAACCCCTGGTCGGTCGGGCGGCTCTGGACGGCGATCTGGGGACTTTTGTCCGGACAGGATTTGCCCGAAGAGTTGCCTGCCCCCGTCTCGGCCATCCTTGGCGCGCTCAGCTGGAATGGCGGCAAGCGTCCGCCGCCGGCCGAGGCGATGCTGCGGACGCTTGTTGATGCACCGCGCGAGGGCCCGGTCCGGCCAGAGATCCGCGAGCGGCTGGCGGCGTTGCGGACCCGGGCGCTTGCGGGGGCGGTGGCATCTGCTTAGGGTCCGGCCCGGGATGGGCAGGGGCGGTTCATTGGCAGGGCTTCCGGTCAGCACAAGGGCGGTCTACTGGGCGGCGCAGGGGCTTGGGCATCTGCTCGTGCCGGTACTGGCCTTGGCGCTCATGTGGAGATCGGTGCGCGAGCCCGCTCATTTGCGCCACCTCTCGCATCGGCTCGGGTTCGGGCCGGTGGGGTCGAAAGGCGCGGTCTGGATCCATGCAGCCTCGGTCGGGGAGATTCGGGCAGCAAGCCCGCTCATCCGCCGCCTGCTGTCAGGGGGTGAGGCGGTGACTGTCACCTATCTGTCGCCCGCGGGCATGGCCGAAGGGCTTCGGCTGTTTCCCGCTGCCGTCACCCACCGCTACATGGCGCTCGATCTGTTCTGGGCGGTGCGGCTATTTCTTTACCGGACCAGGCCGCGTCTCGGCATCGTGCTGGAAATCGAGATCTGGCCCGCCATGCTGATCGAGGCCGCGCGGGCGGGTGTGCCGATGGTGATGGCCAATGGCAACCTTCTGGAACGCTCGATGAAGGGGGGGCTGCGGGTCCACCTCATGCGGCTTTACCTCTTGTTTGCCCGGATCTTTACCCGGACGGAGGAATACCGCCAACGCTACCTCCTAGTCGGGGTTCCCGTCGAAAGGATCGAAATCGTTGGCGAAATGAAGTCCGATCAGTGGATCGACCCTGCCCACCCCGCGACCGGCACGCGGCTGCGAGCAACCTGGCAGGGGGCGGCGCGGGTGCTGATGATCGCCTCCTCGGTCAAGGATGAAGAGCAGGCGCTGCTGGGGCTTGTGCAGAGGATGCTTGCGCGGGACGCGGGTCTTTGCGTGCTGTGGGTGCCCCGCAGCCCGCAACGCTTCGATGCAGTGGCCGAGGCTGTGGGGCAAATGGGGCTGACTGTCGCGCGCCGCTCTGCCCTCGGTCGGGGTTTCGAAGGAGAGATGCCGGCCGCAAGGGTGCTGGTGGGCGACAGCATCGGCGAGATGAACATCTACTATGCCATGGCCGACCTCGTGTTTGTCGGCGGCAGCCTGATGGACCACGGCGGGCACAACATCCTGGAACCGATGGCGATCGGGCGGCCGGTGATCATGGGGCCTTCAACCTACGGCGTTGATTTCGCGGCCAAACCTGCAGCAGAGGCCGGGGCGTTTCAGTCCTTGCCCAATGCGGCCGCAGTCGAGGCGCGCACGCAGGCTTTGTTGGCCGACCCCGCAGCCCTCGCCCGCATGGCCACAGCCGCCGCCGCCTTTGCCGCCCGCCAATCGGGCGCGGCCGAGCGGACCTTTGCGGGGCTAAAGCCCTACCTCTCGGAACCTCACCGACGCCCCACCATTGAACTCACCCCCCGGATCGGGGATAACCCCACGCAATGACCGGCCCTCGGGCCAAGGATAGGAATCCGGCCCCATGCTCTCGAACGCAACCATCCTTGTGACCGGCGGCACCGGATCTTTCGGGCACGCTTTCGTGCCGATGACGCTGGCGCACTATAACCCGAAGAAGATCATCATCCTCAGCCGGGATGAGATGAAGCAGTGGGAGATGGCCAAGCTTTACACCGATGACAAGCGGGTACGTTTCTTCATCGGTGATGTGCGCGACCGTGAGCGGCTTTATCGCGCACTGGCGGGGGTGGATTATGTGGTGCACGCGGCGGCAACCAAGATCGTGCCGACCGCGGAATACAACCCCTTCGAATGCGTCAAGACCAACGTCATGGGGGCGATGAACCTGATCGACGCGGCCATCGACTGCAAGGTGAAGCGGGTGGTTGCACTTTCGACCGACAAAGCCTCCAGCCCGGTGAACCTTTATGGCGCGACCAAGCTTGCCTCCGACAAGCTTTTCGTCGCCTCCAATTCTTACGGCGGCGAGCAAGGCTGCCGGTTTTCGGTCGTGCGCTACGGCAATGTGATGGGGTCACGCGGGTCGGTCATCCCGTTTTTCCTCTCGATCCGCGACAAGGGCGTGCTGCCGATCACCGACCCGCGCATGACGCGTTTCATGATCAATCTGGATCAGGGGGTGGAGCTGGTCTGGCATGCGTTCGAGGACATGGAGGGGGGCGAAATCTACGTCAAGAAAATCCCCTCGATGACCATCACCGACATCGCCCGCGTGGTGGCACCCGAGGCGCGGCAGGAGGTGATCGGTATCCGCCCGGGTGAAAAGCTGCACGAGCAGATGATCGGTGCCGAGGATGCGCCGCATACCTACGAATACCCTGAGCATTTCAAGATCCTGCCTGCGATTCACAACTGGTCGGCCAGCCCTGTGCGCATCAAGGATGGCGTGAAAGTGCCCGACGGCTTTACCTACGCGTCCGACACCAACCCGCAGAGGATGGCCGAAGCCGACCTTGCCGCCTGGATCGACGCGCATCGGGCGCGGATCGGGGCAATTTGATGATCCCCTATGGCCGTCAGGACATTTCAGAGGAGGACATCGCCGCGGTGGTGGCGGTCCTGCGCTCGGACTATCTGACGCAGGGGCCGATGGTCCCGGTCTTTGAGCGCAGTGTGGCCGAAGCCGCGGGGGCTGACCATGCGGTTGCCGTGAACTCCGCCACCTCGGCGCTGCATGTGGCCTGCATGGCGCTTGGGCTCGGGCCGGGGGACGTGCTCTGGACGGTGCCGAATACGTTCGTGGCCTCGGCCAATTGCGCGCTTTATTGCGGCGCTGCGGTGGATTTCGTCGATATCGACCCGGTCACTTATGTGATGAGCGTGCCTGCACTCGAGGCAAAACTGGCGGCGGCGAAGGCTGAGGGGCGACTGCCCAAGGTGCTGGTGCCTGTGCACCTTTGCGGGCAATCGGCCGACATGGCAGCCATCGGGGCACTCGCCCGCGCCCATGGTGCGCGGGTGATCGAGGATGCGTCCCACGCGATTGGCGCGACCTACAGAGGCCGCCCGGTGGGCGATTGCCGGTATTCCGACATCTGCGTCTTCAGCTTTCACCCCGTGAAGATCATCACCACCGCCGAGGGCGGGCTTGCGACGACCAATGACCCCGTCCTTGCCCATGCGATGGACCTGGCACGCAGCCACGGCATCACCCGCGACCCTGGCCGGATGACCCATGCGCCGGACGGGCCGTGGTATTACCAGCAGATCGCCCTTGGCTACAACTACCGCATGACCGAGATGCAGGCAGCGCTCGGGGTTTCGCAGATGTCGCGGCTGGGGCAGATGGTGGCGCGCAGGCAAGCGCTCGCCGCGCGCTATGACACGCTCTTGTCGAACCCGGCAGTCACCCGGCCCGCGCAGTCGCCGGATACCGCGTCGTCGTGGCACCTCTACGTGATCCGCGTGGCCGCCGCCCGCCACAAGGCGGTGTTCGAAGGGCTTCGGGCGGGGGGTATTGGCGTCAACCTGCATTACATCCCAGTGCATTTACAGCCCTATTACTGCGCGATGGGCTTCACCCCCGGCCAATTCCCGCAAGCGGAGGCTTATTACCGAGAGGCCATCTCGATCCCCCTCTACTTCGGGCTGACCGACGCGGATCAGGACCGTGTGGTGGCAGTGCTTGCGGACTGTCTTGCATGATCTGCGTGATCCCCGCGCGCGGCGGATCAAAGCGGATCCCCTTGAAGAACATCGCCAGTTTCCATGGCCGCCCGATGATCGCCTGGAGCATCGCCGCCGCGCGCGAGGTGTTCGCCCGCGTTGTCGTCTCCACCGATGAGGCGCGGGTTGCGGAAGTGGCGCGGGCCGAGGGGGCAGAGGTGCTGGACCGCCCCGCGGCGCTGGCGGGCGATCTTACCCCGACGGTGCCCGTCATCGCTCATGCGGTGACGGCGCTTGGTCTGGGGGCGGCGGTGCCGGTCTGCTGCCTTTACGCGACTGCCCCCATGGTCGAACCGGCGGATCTGCGCGCCGCTGCTGCACGACTCGCGTCCGGCGATGCGACCTATGTCATGGCCGTGACCCGCTATCCTTATCCGATCACGCGGGCGCTTCGGCGTGATGCGGCGGGCCATGTCGCGATGATCGACCCCTCCCGGATGCAGACCCGCAGCCAGGATCTGGAAGAGGCCTGGCATGACGCGGGCCAGTTCTATTTCGCCCGCGCGTTGACCTGGGCCGCCGGGCTGCCGGTCTTTGGTCCCGGCGCAGTCGGTATCGTACTGCCCGCGCACCGGGTGGTCGACATCGACACGCCCGAAGACTGGACCCGGGCCGAGGCGCTGTTCGCCGTGGCGCGGGGGCAGGGCTGAACGGTGGTCCTCAGCATCGCCTTTCGCTGCGATGCCTCGGTCCGGATCGGTACGGGCCATGTGATGCGCTGCCTGACGCTGGCCCGGGCACTGCGGGCGCGTGGGCATGCCTGCCACTTCATCATGCGCGACCTGAGCGGCCATCAGGGCACCCGCGTCAGGGCGGAGGGGTTCGGGGTGACCCTCCTTTCCGCGCCCTGTGGGCAGGCGATCCCCGCAGGCCCCGCCCACGCCAAATGGGCAGAAGTGCCTTGGGTTGAGGACGCAAGCGAGACGGCTGCAGCGCTGAAAGCAAAGACCGATTGGCTTGTCCTAGACCATTATGCCTTTGACGTCGAATGGGAAACGGCCGCGCTGCCGCCCGGTGCCCGGCTGTGCGTCATCGACGATCTGGCAGATCGGGCGCATGCCTGCGACGTGCTCGTCGACCAGAATCTTGGGCGGCGGGCAGAGGATTACGACACCCTCGTGCCTGCGGAAGCCGCCCGCCTCATCGGCCCGCGCCACGCTCTGTTGCGTCCCGAATTCGCGGCGGCGCGCAAGGACGCTCTGGCCGCGAGGACAGCGCGCGGAGGCATGCTCAACTACGTCCTCATCACCATGGGCGGGGTGGATGCCGATAACGCGACCGGCGCGGTGCTCGCCTCGTCCGCGCTGCGGGGGGTGCAGGTGACCTGCGTTCTTGGCCCCGGTGCCCCGTCGCTTTCTTCCGTGAAGGCGCAGGCTGCGGCGCTGCCGGGGGTGTCGGTGCAGGTAGATGTGCCCGACCTCAGCCCGCTGATGGCCGCGGCCGACCTCGCCATAGGCGCCACGGGCGGCACGGCGTGGGAGCGGTGCGTGCTTGGCCTGCCCACGCTGATGCTGGTGCTGGCCGACAATCAGGCGCCGGCGGCCTGGGCATTGGCCCGTGCGGGGGCGGGAATCGGCCTCGGGCGGATGGGTGAAGCGGGGCTGGACGCGCGCCTTGCCGCGGCCCTCGCCGCCTGCGCCGACCCTGCCACCCTCATGCGCCTTGCCACTGCCGCCGCCGCAGTCACCGATGGCGAAGGCACCCCTCGCGTGGTTGCAGCGCTCGAGGCTCCGCCTCTCCGACTTATCCCTGCCAGCATGGCGGATGCAGAGTTGATCTGGCACTGGCGCCGCAGCCTTTCCCAGGAACACCTGCGGTACGGCCCGACGCCCGATCTGCCGCAGCACCTGCGCTGGTTCGACGCTGCCCTCGCTGACCCGTACCGCCTGCTGTTTGTGGCGCAAACCGATGTCCCGCTTGGGCACCTCCGTCTCGACCTTGCGGGGGCGGAGGCCACGGTTTCCATCCTCCTTGCGCCAGACGCGCGGGGGCAGGGCCTTGGCCTGCGCCTTCTTGCGTTGCTGGCAGCCGAGGCGCGCACCCGTGGCGTGCAACGCCTGCATGCGCAAATCCACGCATCCAACGCCGCCTCCCGCCGCCTCTTTACCCGTACGGGCTATCATGAGGATCCGGTCGCCGAGGGCTTCCTTAGCTTCACCCTGCCGCTCTGACCCCTTGCGCCCCGGCCGCGCCTGCGCCACATCGGAGGCCAAAGGAGACGCCCATGCCGCAGCTGCCCCAGATTGCCATCAATGGCCGCCCCATCGGCCCGGCGCATCCGCCCTATGTCATTGCCGAGCTTTCGGCCAACCATAACGGCAATCTCGACGCAGCCCTCGCCATCATCGACCACGCGGCGAACGGCGGGGCGGATGCGGTCAAGATGCAGACCTACCGCGCGGATACGATCACGCTCAACTCTGCCCGGCCCGAGTTCCAGATCACCGAGGGCCAGTGGAAGGGCCGCAGCCTCTACGAGCTTTACGAATGGGCTCATACCCCCTGGGACTGGCACCGCACCCTGTTTGATCATGCGCGGGCGCGGGGGGTGACGATATTCTCCTCCCCCTTCGACGCCACCGCCGTGGACTTCTTGGAAGACCTCGGCGCACCTGCCTACAAGATTGCGTCCTTCGAGGCGGTGGACCTGCCGCTGATCCGCTACGCCGCGCGGACGGGCAAGCCGATGATCATCTCGACCGGCATGGCCGATGCCGAAGAGATTGCCGAGGCGATCGAGGCCGCGCGCGAGGGGGGATGCGCAGAGCTTGCAATTCTGCACTGCGTCTCGGGCTACCCCGCGCCGGCCGGGGATTACAATCTGCGTACCATTCCCGATATGATTGCCCGCTTCGGTCTGGTGACGGGGCTGTCGGACCATACGATGGACAATACCACCGCCATCGCGGCCGTGGCGCTTGGGGCGGCGATCATCGAGAAACACGTGACACTTGACCGCAAGGGGGGTGGGCCGGACGACAGCTTCTCGCTGGAGCCGGATGAATTCGCAGCCCTTTGCCGCGATACCAAGACCGCTTGGGGCGCGCTTGGCCGCGTGGATTATGGCCGCAAGTCGAGCGAGCGGGGCAATGCCGTCTTTCGCCGCTCGCTCTACTTCGTGCGCAACCTCGCGGCCGGCGAGGTGATCACGCCGGATGCCGTCCGTTCTGTCCGTCCCGGGTTTGGTGCGGCCCCGAAGCATCTTGGGGCGATCCTCGGCCGCCCGGTTCGCGAGGCGGTAAAGGCGGAAACCCCGGTACGGCTCGACATCATCGGGTAAAGGGGGCCGGGAATGGCTTGGGCGCTGAAGGTCTACCTTGGGCTTGCTGCGCTGTCGGCGCCGTTCTGGCGCCGGGTGCTCGCGCAGCGTGTGGCACGCGGCAAGGAAGACCCCTCCCGTCTGGGTGAACGCGAGGGGAAGGCCTCGCAGACGCGCCCGGACGGACGGCTCATCTGGGTCCATGCGCTCGGGCTGGGGGAGGCTGCGGCGATGCTGGTGGTCATCCGCGCCGTACAGGCGGCGCGTCCCGGGCTTGGCGTAATTCTGACAACCAATACCCGCACGGGGACCGATGGTCTTGCGCGCCTGGGTCTGCCTGCCGGAGTGATCCACCAATATGCGCCGATGGAGACGCCAGACGCTGTCGAACGGTTTCTGGACCACTGGCGCCCCGAAGCGCTGGTGGTGGCCGAGCTTGACCTTTGGCCGCTGATGCTGGCGCGGACGCAGCGGCGGGGGGTGCCCCTCGTGATGGTGAACGCGCTGATGACCCCTCGGCGCTTTCGCAACCGTCGGCGGATGGCGCCCTTGATGCGCGCCATGCTGCTCATGTTCAGCCGGATGGTGGTGCAGGAGCGGGCCACCGCAACGCGTCTCGTCATCCTCGGTGCGCCAGAGGGTCAGATCCAGGTTGGCGGCATTCTGAAGGCCGCAGCCTCCCCTTTGCCCGATATCCCCCTCGACCGCGCGCGCTTTGCGGTGGCCGTTGGGGACAGGCATGTCTGGCTTGCCGCCGCCACCGAGGCCGGTGAGACAGAGACGCTGCTTGCGGCCCACCGGCAGATCGTCGCGCAGCGCCCCGGGGCGCTCATGATCCTTGCGCCACGCCAGCTAACTGATGCCGATTGTACGGCAGCGGCTGTCGTGGCGGCCTTTGGCACCTGCCCCCGGCGCAGCCGGGATGATGTGCCCGGGCCGGAAAACTTGGTCTATCTCTCGGATTCAGTAGGGGAAATGGGTCTGTGGTATCGCCTTGCCCCGGTGGCGTTCCTCGGCCATTCCCTGACGCTTGCGGGGCGCGCGCGCTTGCCTGGAAAGAACCCGTTCGAAGCTGCGGCCTTGGATGTGGCCATTCTTCATGGCCCCGACACCAGCGATTTCGAAGAAAGTTACGCGGGCCTTGATGCCGCAGGTGGCGCACGCGCCGTGCCGGATGCGGCCGCGCTTGCCGAAGCGGTCATGACCGTATGGTCGGATCGCACACTGCAGCAGTCCATGATCCTTGCCGCAGGCCGGGTGCGCGATACCCATCAGGGCGCACTGAAGGTCACGGTCGACGCGGTGCTGAGCGTCCTGCCCGCAGTGGATCAGACGTCGGGGTCCAACGGATCGTGAAGTCCGTGCCGGGTCTTGTCCCAGTAGAAAGGGCGGGTCACCACCTCCAGCGCGGCCTTGTAGGATGCGAGCGCCGCGAGCGGGAAGTAGAAAGGCAATGCCAGCACCCACCGCGCCGAAAACCGGTGCGCTGTGCGGCGCAGCGCCACCACCGCAAGTGTCAGCCCGATTACCTCTGACAGAACAAAGATTGTGAACAGTGCAAGGCCAATTGCAGGCGGCATTGCCGAGATGAGCGGATTGCCCAGCCCGACCGCGCTGAACCACATCGTCCACAGCAGGGGCGCCGTCAGAAACTGCACCATCGCGCCCAGATAAAGTACCTGCACCCCGAGGAACCGCCACGGCCCCAAGTCGCACCACAGCGCAACAGGATTGCGCATATGCACAGCCCAGGTCATCATATACCCCTTGATCCAACGCGAGCGTTGCTTCATCCAGGGGACCGCTCGGCAGTTCGCCTCCTCGAAGGTGGTGGTCGCGATCAGTTCTGTCCGATAGCCATGCCGTGCCAGGCGAAGACCAAGATCGGCATCTTCGGTCACATTATGCGCGTCCCACCCGCCCAGCTTCTCCAGCAGGTCGCGGCGAAAGAACAGCGTCGTACCCCCGAGCGGCACGACAAGGCCAAGCCGCGCAAGGCCTGGCAGCACCAGCCGGAACCAGGTGGCGTATTCAAGTGTGAAACAGCGAGAGATCCAGTTGGTAGCCGGGTTGTAGAAATCGAGAATTCCCTGCAGACAAGCCACCTCCGGCCCGGCTTGCGCAAACCTTTCCACAACCTTGTGTATTTGCTGCGGTTCGGGCGCGTCCTCGGCGTCATAGACGCCTACGATGCTGCCCCGGCTCTGGTCCAGTGCATGGTTCAGCGCGCGTGGCTTGGTCTTCACACGCCCTTTCGGCACGGTGACGATGCGCATCCATCCAGGCAGGTTCGCCCCGGTCAGCGCCTCACGCGTGACCTGATCGTCCGCCTCCACCGCGATCAGCACATCCAGCAGATGCCGCGGATACTCCAGCCGTGACAGGCGGCGTACAAGGCGCGGGGCGATATCGGATTCCTGATACAACGCCACGATCAGCGAAACGACCGGCAGCTCATGCGCGGTCTCGGGGGAAGGGTCAGGCGGCGAGAGGCGCAACGCGGCCAGTGCTGCGGTCAGTCGCAAGGTCACGATGGCGACAAGACTGAAGGTCGAAAGGAACAACACCGCCGCCCCAAGGCCGAGGGGCGCGGCCCAGAGAAACACTGCAAGCAGGCAAACGGCCAGTGCCGCCACCGGCACGATGCTGCGGCTTTTCCAACCTCTGCAGCTTTCCTCCAATGCCACCCGGGTTTCGGCGTGATCTGCCAGTGCGGGGCCGCGACACCCCAGAATCGCAGCCTCGATCCGCGCAGGTTCAGCCAGAACCATGGCTACCGGGCCAAACACGACCTCCAGACCAACGCGATGTTGGGAAAACTCGGCCGGACGCGACGTTGCGATAATGGTTATTGCCCCGGTCTGCCTCAGGGGCATCAGCCCGTGCCGAAGACACTGCGCCGCGCCATAAAGGTCGATCAGTCTTGGGTCAGGGGGAGGTGCATCGACGCGCAGGGTATGCACGCCAAGATATTTGGCCGTTGCCTCCAGCAGCGCTGCCTCTGGCAGAACCCCGCCCTCGCGCAAGATATCGACAAGCGCACCATGCGCGCGTGCCCGCGCAACCAATGCGCGCACCAGCGTGTCGCTGGCCAGAAGCCCGTCCTGAAACAGCTGTACCCTGCTCAACTCCCGCGGACGGGGCTGGGCGGGCACGTCTGTTTGTACGACGGGACTTCGGGACATTGCCATGAAACCGGGTCTTGTTGCCGGATCAGGCTTACTCCGAAAACCCTAAGCTGCGGTTAACTGTTTAGTCCCGGCATCTGGTGGATCGGGTCGGGGATGAATCGTTCCGGCTCGGATGTCCATATCCTGCAGATGTATTCGCAGGGCGTGAGGCCATTCGGCGTCTTGAGCCTTCGGGCGAAGTTGCAGGCTGCCAGGA
>Ga0105048_10016251_pt1 | contig 11517 bp, 14 predicted proteins | sample MAT05_FD_78382 | JGI IMG/M metagenome (GOLD analysis project Ga0105048, IMG submission 78382) | Freshwater microbial communities from Lake Fryxell liftoff mats and glacier meltwater in Antarctica - MAT-05 | ecosystem: Environmental > Aquatic > Freshwater > Ice > Liftoff microbial mat | place...
CGGACAACTTAGGCGCGTAGCTCAGCTGGTTAGAGCACCACCTTGACATGGTGGGGGTCGTTGGTTCGAGTCCAATCGCGCCTACCAAAATCTGGTTATGGAACAAGCACTTAGTGGAAACGCCAGGTGCTTTTTTCTTGTCTGTACGGAATAAGTACGGACAACAGCCCTTTTCAGACGGGCGTGGATCGGCTTTCTAGGCACCGGTAACGGCCCGCGTGCGCAACGAACTGCATTCGGCCACTTGGGCGAGATGGGGTGTGGTCGCTGCTCAGGCAACTGATCGATGCTGAATACAGAAGTGGTCCGGCAAATCTGAACAGCGGGATAAGTGGAAACTCAGCCTATTTCGAATTGCTGGCCGCAAGTCCAACGCAAAGGAGTTTCCCACCCATTCTTGGGCGCGCGCCCATTGGTGCGCCAGTTGCGCCGATTGGGCTTTGAGGTGAGCAGGTTGCACGCGCGCACGCTCATGCTGCGCATTGGCATACGGGCCATGACCCCGCAGCCGGGCAGCAGCAAGCCCGCGCCGGTGCACAAGGCCTACCCGTACCTACTGCGCAACGTTGCGGTGGTCCGCGCCAACCAGGTGTGGGCGCTCGACAGCACCTACATTCGCGGATGCAGGCGGCGTTGCTGGCCGCGCCCGCCCTCATTAGAAGGGCGACTGGGTGCGAATAGCGGTTTTTCGAGCGAGCGCGGCCACCCCCCCCCGTGGGCCTGTCGGTGGCCGGTGATGTGTGCGGATTGTCTGTTCGTTTGGCACCAGGCGTTGGCGGTGCTTGCAGTTGGGATGGAGCAGGCCAAAGTTGCGTGATCGTCAACATCCCTTGGGCAGGACGTGCTGTAGAACCAGCCACAAGAAATGCGTTCCGCTGACGGTTCGCGTCGTACTTTTGCCGGTGCCGCTGTAGCGATACCAGAACGTGACCTGGCCATCGGCGCAGCGCACGATGTCGCGCTCTTGAATCACCCCCCCCCGGTACCGGTAGCGCCCCAGATAGACCAGCGCCTTGTGGCCATTGCCCACGGCCTTGCAATCGACCACCCAGCGCTCGGGCAGGCAGACCGGCGCGGTCAGGCCGTGGGCGTTCAAGGCCGCCAGCAGCTTGCCGCGAAACACCGTTGCCAGGGTGTTCTTGTTGAACAGGTCGTGGCCACCTTTTGGGTTGCGACTGAACTGTGCCAAGGTGTCCCAGGCGCACTGCATCGCCAGCCCATAGACCGTTTGCTGATGGCGCCAGGCCACGGCGCGCAGGTTAGGCGGGCAGCGTGAAGGTGATCAGGAAGTAGGTGCCCGGCAGCAGGGCCTGGGTCTGGCGTTCGATCGGCAGCACAGAAGCATCTGTATTTGACTCCCAGCGGACCTTCCACACCATGTATGCATGCGATTCGAGTGGGATCCTGACGTCGAGCGCGACCAGGAGCTGTGTGCCGACCATCAGGGCAAGGGCGCAGCACGTGGCCGCGCTGCGATGCCGACGAGCGCCAGCGGCTGGAACAACTGTGCCGGACCATCACCCGAACAGCACAGGCCAACGAACGCGTGCAGATCAACAGCGCCGGGCAGGTGGTGCTCAAACTCAAGACCGCCTGGCGCGATGGCACCACCCCCATCGTGACGTCGCCGCAGGAGTTCATGCAGCGCTTGGTGCCCGGGTGAACGAAGGGCGACTTTGAGTCACCCGTGCCGCGGCCCAGGCTGCACCTGATCCGCTTCAATGGGGTGCTGGCGCCCGATGCCAAGCTACGGGCCCTGGTGGTGCCGCATGGCCCCGAGCAGGCCACGGGCAAATCGGAGCTCACCGCGACCGAGCCAGACTGTACGCACTCCAGGCCAGTGCGGATCAGCCAGGCCCGGCTGCTCAAGCGCGTTTTAGCTACGACATAACTTGAGCACAAGTTAGTCTTCGCTGAAGCTTCGCTTTCCAGATCGACATCGAGCACTGCCCGAACTGCGGTTGTCAGCTCAAGATCATCGCCGCCATCCTCGAAAGGGCGGTAATCGAGCGCATCTTGACGCATCTGGGATTGCAGGCCAGGGCACCGCCCCGGGTACCGCCGCGCGGAGATTTTGAGCAGGCGGCGCGTGAAGGCGGCCCGGTACCCCGGGCTGCGGGGGAGGGGCTGCGCCTGGCGCGGGTCGAGCCCGGCGAGGGCCTGTCGATCGCGTGGATTAGCCCGTTGTGGATGCAGTTTTGAGGTCAGGCGGTGGGGTTGCGGCTGTCCAGCCTGCGATTGACCAGGCCAATACTCCCCCAAAACTCCCCAGCAGCTCGGCCCAGGGCGGGCGAGCCCGACCCCGTGGGCACAAAAACATGCCGTTTGATTTTCCTATGCGCCAGCAAAGCAGCCTTGTGAGGCTCTGCGCTATCTGGCGCCGGTCACCACGCTGGGCCGGGCCGGCTTCGGGATCGCGGTGAACGAGAAGCAACCATACAGGACGATTGCCGAACTGGTGGCCGCCGCGCGCAAGCCGTACGAAAGACATCAAGACGCTTACCAGCGCGCCTGGAAAGTTTGTCGCAACGCCTTCAGGTCCGCTTCGCCCAAGACGCGCGCGCGCGTCGCGGGCGTAGACAACATCCAAAGCCGTGCCGTTTCTTCCAGCTCTTCCAGTACCGCCATCGCGGCGGTTGGCGATGTGTGCCAGACGTTGGGTCCCAAGCGCGCCAGCATCACAGCGCGTAGTGGCTTGCCGCGTTGGCCATAGGACGCAATCGCCTGCCGCACCGCCGCTACCGATTCATCACTGCCGGGATGCTGATAGGGGAGCAGCGGCACATGGCCGACTTTCATGACGAAATACGGCGTCAGCGCCGGCAGCAGTTCGGCACCCGTGGCCTCGAGGCTGGCGGCGACGCAGTGGGTGCTGTGGGTATGGATGACGCAGGCCGTGGCCGGGTCGAATGCACGCGCCGCCGAATAGATGGTGCGGTGCAGCGCCAGCGTCTTGCTAACCTTGTCGCCGCCGGTCTGCTGCCCCTGCGCGTCAATGCGTGACAGCCGCTCGGGGTCAAGAAAACCCAGACAGGCGTCGGTCGGGGTCATCACCAGCCCGCCGCCTTCGGTTTCGTCCAGTTGCACGCTGATGTTGCCTGCCGTCGCATGCACATAGCCGCGGCCGAAAAGGCTTTGGCCGACGCGGCAAATCTCGTCACGTGCCTGGGTTTCGTTCATGCGGGTAGCTGGCGGGTCAGGCCAGCAGTTCGAAAACGTGGATGAAAAAATCGTCGCTGCCGAAGTTGCCGGACTTCAGCGCCAAGTGCAGCCCACGCGCCTTGCCGTCCTGGGTGCCGCCGTTGTCAAAGTAACACCATGGCACGCCCGGCGCAATTTGCGGGCCGATCAGCAACTGGTAAATGCCGAGTGCCCGCACACAGGCGCCGGAGGTTTCACCACCGGCCACCACCAGTTGGCCCACGCCCATCGCCACCAGACCACGCGCCACGCTGGCCAGGGTCTTCTCGATCAACTCGCCGACCGCTGATGCGCCCTGAGTTTGCTGCACGGCCGCCACGGCGCCGGGGTCGGCCGTGGAATAGACCAGTACCGGACCGTTGTCGGCGGCGAGTTGCTTTGCGGCCCATGCCAGCGCCACGGCAACCACGTCGTCGCCCGCGGCCAATCGCAACGGATCCACCGCAAACGCCGCGCCGCCGTGTGCCAGGAAACGCCGCACCTGTCTGTTGGTCGCGCCCGAACAGCTGCCGCAAACGATGGCGCGGGCCCCGGTTCCGACCGGCAGATTCGACGGCCTGGCGGACGGCTGGATGCCAAAATTTTGCGGTAAACCAATAGCCAGGCCCGAGCCACCCGCAACCAGTTTGTGGCCCTTCAATGAAGCGCCCAGGCTTAAAAGGTCGGCATTGGAGATCGCGTCGGTTATCGCCATGGCGAAACCTTGCGATTGCAATTCCGCCATGCGCTTTTTTATCGCATCCGGCCCGGCGGCTACCGCGCCCTGGTCCAGCAGCCCGACTTTGCGCGACGCTTGCGCCTGCAACACACGAACCAGATTGGCGTCCTTCATTGGCGTCAGAGGATGGTGCTGCATGCCGGATTCGCTCAGCAGCACATCGCCTACAAAAAGATGGCCCTTGAAAACCACCCGCTGGTTGTCCGGAAACGCCGGCGTGCCGACAGAAAAAAGGCAGCCCAGGGCATCCATCAGCGCCTCGGTCACCGGGCCGATATTGCCAGCCGGGCTGCTGTCGAAGGTGGAACAGTATTTGAAATAGATTTGCTGCGCTCCCTGTGCGCTGAGCCAGGCCTGGGCCTGCAGCGATTGCGCAACGGCTTCGGCGACAGGAATTGTTCGCGACTTGAGGGCGATCACGACCGCGTCATAAGGCGCGTCCGCGCCCAGCGCCGTGCCGGGCACGCCAAAGGCCTGCAACACCCGCATGCCGCCCTGCACCAGGGTGTTGCTCAGGTCGGTGGCGCCGGTGAAGTCGTCGGCGATGCATCCAAGTTTGATCATGGCATTGTGACCAATGAATAGGCCGGCTCAGCCTACATGGAGCGCCATCAGGCGTCGCAGCTTTTGCACCGCACTGCCGGGACTGGTCAGTACCGGGCAGGACGACACACCCTGCACCGCGGCCAGTGCGCGCGAGGTTGAAAAATGCGCCAGCAGGATGCAGTCGCAGCCCTGCAAGCCACGCGCCGCGTCGGCCAGCAGCGAGTTGTGCTGTTCCGCGTCGCCGGCTTTGAGCGCGGTCATAGCGTCAGCCACGACGATCGTCGTGATGCTGGTATGGAAATGCCGCTCGAAGGCCAGTGCCCGGAACTCCTCTTCCATCGAGTCCACGCTGGGCGCGAAGGTCGCCAGCATGCCAACGCGTCGCCCGGCTTGCAGCGCGGCTTCGAACATTGATTCGTTGGGTTTAAGCACCGGCAGAGTCAGCCGCCTGGCCGCGTGCTCGATGGCTTCGCCGAAAGCGGAGCAGGTGTAGAGGATGGCGTCTGCGCCGCAGGCAACCGCGTAGTCGGCAAGGCTGTTGATGCGCGCATGCAGTTCGGGCGAGAGCGTGGCGTGCTTCGCCCGGTCCGGCGACAGGCTGTCGTCCAGCAGGTGGACTATCTCCGCCGCCGGCCAATACGCGCGGAAGGCTTGCTCCACCGGCTGCATCGCCACCTGCACGGCATGGATAAGCGTTACGCGCGGGGCGTGAGGTAATGCCATGACCGGATCCTATCCCCGCTCGACGCCGAACTTCGGCATCAGGTCGTTGAGTTCACGCGTCCAGCGGCGCTTGTGCGCGCGGTGGATGTCCACAGCAGATTGCGGGTCTCCGCGGCGGATCGCCTCGACCACGGCCGCGTGGTTTACGTTCGAATAGACCGGCTTGGCGCGAAACGGCGCGGCCAACAAGCGGAAGCGGTGGGCTTTTTCTAGATAGCCAAGCGCCACCGCGACCAGGTGGCGATTGGTGTGCAGCTCAATCAGCAAGCGGTGGAACTGGAAATCGGCCTGAGCCCATTTGACCATGTCATCGGCCTCCAGCGCTTCGTCCATCGCGGCGATAGCAGCGTCTAGCCGACCCAGTTCCTCTGCGCTAAGCTTGCGCGATGCGAGCCGCTCGGCCGCTTCGCATTCCAGGCAGGCCAGCAATTCGCTGATCTCGCTGATGTCGCGCGCTGAAAGCCCCTTGACCCGCATACCGCGCCGCGGGATCAGTTCTATCAGACCATCGTGCTCCAGTCGTACCAGCGCTTCGCGAAGCGGCGTGCGGCTCATGCCCAAGTCGTCGGCCAGTTCCGGTTCGGGCACAGTAACGCCAGGTCGGTAGTGCGCCGTAATGACGCGTTCTCGCAGGATCTCATAGGCCTTGTCTGCCTGAAGAAGCTTCTTCATGAACGACGGCGGCTCGGCAAATTGCGCAACGGTGGCGTTGTAGGGAAGCAGGCATGTCTCCTTGACAGGCATTCAATGAATGCATTATATTCTAACAATATATTCATTGAATAATTCCTGGAGACACCATGCTGAAAAAACTGTTCCTTATTTTACTGATGGGCATTAGCGTCTGCGCCCAAGCGCAAGCATGGCCAAACAAACCTATCAAACTTGTCATTCCCTTCCCTCCCGGTGGCGGTAATGACTCTATAGGGCGTCTTATCGGTCAAAAACTCGGCGATGCGCTGGGCCAGCCTGTTGTCATCGACAACCGGCCGGGTGCTGGCGCGACCATCGGCACCGAAATCGTCGCCAAATCCGCGGCGGACGGTTACACAATTCTCTTGAGCTCCATAACAACGCATGCATTAGCACCTGCTTTGTACCCAAAACTCGGTTACGACCCGATCAAGGACTTTACGCCGCTATCGGTTATCGCCATCGCGCCTACCGTGCTGGTGGTCGGCCCGCACGTCAAGGCCAACAGCTTGCCTGGGCTGATCGCGCTGGCCAAAGCTTCACCCGGCAAGTTGACATTCGCGTCAGGGGGCAATGGCGCATCGCCGCACATCGCCGGCGAACTCTTCAGAGCCGTGGCCGGTGTCGATTTGCTGCATATTCCGTTCCGGGGTGGCGGCCCGGCCTCGCTGGCCATCATGGCTGGTGACGTGGACATGATGTTCGACACCACCGCATCGGCCATGCCGCACGTCAAGTCCGGCAAGCTGATCGCGCTGGCCTTGGCCACGCCGGCGCGCTCGCCTGACTATCCCAACCTGCCGACCTTTATCGAGGGTGGCCTGAGCAGCTACGAGTTCAACTCGTGGTACTCCTTGCACGCCCCGGCCGGCGTGCCCAGGCCTATCGTCGAGCGCCTGCGCGCGGAGATCGCAACCATCCTCAAGAACCCGGAAGTACGTGCTCGCCTGACGGCCTTGGGCGCAGAGCCGTCCAGCATCTCTGGCGATGCCTTCGCGGAATTTGAACGGACCGAACTCACCAAATACACCCGGCTGATCAAGGCCGCGAACATCAAACTGGAGTGAAGCCCGATGAAACTGATCGTGATGCCCGGCGACGGCATTGGCCCTGAGATCACCACCGCCACCATGGATGTCCTGTATGCGGTCGACAAGATCGTTCCGCTCGGCCTGACCTATGAATTCGTGGAAATCGGTTTTGCCTCGCTGGCAAAAAACGGTACTACGCTTACCGACGAGGCACTGGACAAGGCGCGTCATGCAGACGGGATCATCCTCGGCCCGATCTCGCACATGGACTATCCTGCGCGCGACAAGGGAGGCGTCAACATTTCGGCGGCAGTGCGGGTCAAGCTGGACCTCTATGCCAATGTCCGGCCAGCGCGAACGCGGCCAGGCCTGGGCCGAACAGACAAGCCGATGGACCTGGTCATCATGCGCGAATGCACCGAAGGCTTTTACCCCGACCGCAACATGTGGGCGGGCAACGGGGAGTTCATGCCGACACCGGATGTGGCGCTGTCGGTACGCAAGATCACGGCTGGCGCCTGCGAACGCATCGCGCGCCGCTCGTTTGAGTTGGCGCAAAAGCGTCACAAGCTGGTCACGGCTGTGCACAAGGCGAATAACTTCATCATGACCGACGGACTGTTCCTCAACCAGGTTCGCCTGGTGGCCAAGGACTTCCCGCAGGTGCGCGTGGAAGAAATCATTGTTGATGCCATGGCCGCCATGCTGGTGCGCGACGCATCACGCTTTGACGTGATCTGCACCACCAATTTTTACGCCGACATCCTGTCGGACCTGGCCTCTGAGTTGTCGGGCAGCCTTGGTCTTGCTGGCTCGATCAACGCTGGTGAAAACCTGGCAGCGGCGCAGGCGCAGCATGGCTCGGCACCGGACATCCAGGGCCAGGACCTGGCAAATCCGACCTCGCTGATTCTCTCGGCCGCGATGCTTCTGGACTGGCTGGCAAACAGGCACGGCATGCCTGATCTGGCGAAGGCCGGCAACGCCATCAACGCTGCGGTCGACCATGTGCTGCTGACACCCGCAACGCGCACCAAAGACCTGGGCGGTTCTTTGGGTACCAAAGCTTTCACCCAGGCCGTGATTGAAAGCTTGCAGGACCATGCAAAGAAGTAAATAGAAAAGAACAAGGCTGGCGGCTGGCGGTGAATCCCATGATCGACACCCATGCGCATGTGTTCCACCGCAGGCTTCAGTTTAGCCCGCAGCGCCGCTACACACCCGCTTACGACGCCTGGCCTGCAACCTACCTGGGCCTGCTGGACCGGCATGGCATCACCAACGGCGTGCTGGTTCCCATCAGCATCCTGGGCACTGACAACCGCTTTGTGATCGACACCGTGCAGGCTTCTGGTGGACGGCTCAAGGGATTTGCAACCCTGGACCCTCAGCTGGGAGCCAGCCAGGTGGCCGGGCTTGCCGCGCAAGGCCTGATCGGCATGCGGCTGAACCTTGTCGGCCAGCCGCCGCTGGACCTCACGCAGGGCAATTGGCCGACCATCCTGCGGGAGTGCCGGCGCCATCAATGGATTGTCGATGTCAACGACATTGCAGCCCGCCTGCCCAGAACCGTGACACCGCTGCTGGCGGCCGGCTTGCGGGTGGTGCTGGACCATTTTGGGCAGCCGGACAAGGTGCGGGGCATCGACGATCCGGGCTTTGCGCGTGTATGCAGCTTGGGCGCTACCGGCCAGGTGTGGGTGAAGTTGTCTGCGCCCTACCGCATCGGCCATGCTCACGCAGCCTCGGCTGCCGCACGCTTGGTTGACGCCTTCGGCCCTTCACGACTGCTGTGGGCCAGCGACTGGCCTTTCACCGGGCATGAGGCGACGGGCGTCGACTATGGCGCGACCCGCCGCTACCTGCGCGGCTGGCTGCCGGACGATGATGACCGCGCGCAGGTCGCCGAACGTACGCCGGCGGAGCTTTTCGGCTTTGCCCTGAAGGAGACCGGCAGATGAAGGTCTGCCTGGTGGGCGCGGGCTATTACGCGCAGTTCCACCTCAAAGCCTGGGCGCGAATACCTGGTATCGAGGTCGTCGGCATCGCCGACCTGAATGCCCGGCGCGCGCGCGGGGCCGTCGCGGACTGCCCAGATGTGAAGATGTTCCGTGACACAGAAGTCATGGTACGCGAGTGCAGGCCCGACCTGGTTGACATCATCACCCCTGAAGCGACCCATGGGCGGCTGGTTGGCCTGCTTGCGGGCAAGGTGCGCACGCTGATGTGCCAGAAGCCAATGGCGCCCACGCTGCAGGCAGCGCGCGCGATGGCAGACGCGGCACGACACGCGGGCACCGAACTGCTGATCCATGAAAACTTTCGCTTCCAGCCGTGGTTCCGCGAGGCGCGGCGTCTGCTGGAGGATGGCGAACTTGGCCTGCCCCAGCAATTGAGCTTTCGCTTTCGCCCCGGTGACGGGCGCGGGCCCGACGCCTACCTGCAGCGGCAGCCCTACTTTCGGACCATGGACAAATTCCTGGTGCATGAAACCGCCGTGCACTACACCGATACCTTCCGTTACCTGCTGGGCGAAGTAAGCGCCGTCACCGCGCGTCTGCGTCGCGTCAACCCAGCCATCGCGGGCGAGGATGCAGGCATCGTCATTTATGAGTTCACCTCGGGCGCGGTCGCCATCCTGGACGCCAACCGCGACCTGGATCACGACGCCACCGAGCCGCGCTACACCCACGGCGGCATGCTGCTGGAAGGCGGGCTTGCCACGTGGCGGCTGGACGGCGCGGCGCGGACCTGGTTGCGTCGGCGCGGTGAAGCAAGCGAAACGCAGCACTCGTCTTTCGGCCGGATTGTGCCAAATGGCGACTGCGTGTTCCATTACCTGACGGCCATGGTGAAGGCGCTGGGCGGCGATGCGTCGTCCATCGCCGACATCGCCGCCAGCCGGGCGAGCGCCTATTTACAGAACCTGGAGATAGAGCAAGCGATCTACCAGTCAGCGGCCGAAGGCCGTACCGTCGCGCTTTAATCGAACAAAATGGCATGGAACTCTCGCTTTTGTGCGCACGGTCAAGGTCACCTCAAGGGCGAGGATGCCACGCACCCGATTGAGCCGCGCTGGCGCACGCCAGCGGCGTTGCTTCTCCTTGCGGGCAGGAGCCCACTGCGTCGTCGCGCCTTGCCAGCGCACCCCATCGCAGCCCACTCGAACGCGTCCAACTGCGGTTTCCAGGCTCCATCCTGATTCGGGATGGCTGGGTTGAGTGGTGTCTCAAAAGCGCGCTGGCAGAATTTTGCCGTCCGCCCTCGCTAATACGCAATGACTGCTGCCATCGTGCCGCCAATTCATACCCTGCTGTTTGGCTACGGTTTGAGTCTGAGGGAACACATCAATCGCGGCGGGGACGCAAACGGTTTCAGGCGACCGTCGGCGCAGGTTGAACCTGCTGTGGCGCGGTCTTGAAGCGTTGTATGGCCTGCCACACGTCAGGCGCTTTGCTCTGCAAGCCACAGGCGGGCCTCGCCGTCACGCGCCAGACCCAGCCAGGCTTCGATGCGCAGGGCCATTTCAGGCGAGATGGCGGCCCTACCATTGAGCAAACGGGACAGCGTGACGCGGGAAACGTCAAGCTGCCGTGCTGCCTCGGTTACGGTCAGACCCAGCGCAGGCAACACGTCGTCGCGCAGCGTCAGGCCGGGGTGCGGAGGATTGAACATGCGTGCCATCGTCGTTACTCCAATTGCTCAGTGATGGTCCTGATAGTCCACCAGTGCAGCGTCGGTGCCACACGATGCTGCGCCAGCTTCATGTGGATTGCAACTGCAGCAGGAATCGTCGCGGCTAATTCCCAACGCCCGATGCGGATACCGCATTCGCCGTTCCAGGCGGCTTACCCACCGCCCCGCGCGTCTTGAGAAGCTGCACCACCCCAGACTCTCCGTGTCCATCCTGGCAGGCCAACGCCGGCCCGACCAGCAGGGCGCATTGCGATGGCGCCCCGGTGCCCTACGAGCGCCACCGACCCGAGCAGACTGCGCTGTACCGACTGGTGCAGCAGCACGTCCAGAGCTTCTTCGCTCAAACTGAGGCGGCCACTGGTGCTGGCCTACCGCAATTCGTCAAAGACGAGTTCGACGCGTACCTCGAATGCGGCATCCTGGCGCACGGTTTCCTGCGCCTGCGCTGCGCCGGCTGCAGGCATGACAAGCTCTTGGCGTTCAATTTCCACCGGCGAATTCGCGCGCATGGACTTCCGTGCCGCGCTGGCCCGCATCGCCTGCCCGACGCTGGTAATGGTCAGCGAAAGCGACCCGATCACCCCGGTCCGGTCGTGAGCGCTGCCGGGAGGCGCTGGTGGCGCAATTGCTTTTCGGTATCGACGGCTCTGGGCGCATGGCGGGCGGCCCAGTGGACCCGAAAACATGCCACTTGAAACGCCTTCCCGGACGGCAGCGCAAATCCGTCACTTGCGCTGTCCAAACGTGTAGTTAGATCGGCCAGTGAGAACTATGGCAGGAACAAGGCCAGCCACCCGCCGCAAACACCGCCCGCCGCCTGGACGATCTGGAACATGGTGGCGTTAGCCGGCCGAACGCGTGCAGATCAACAGCGCCGGGCAGGTGGTGCTCTAACTCAAGACGCCTGGC
>Ga0105048_10016252_pt1 | contig 11516 bp, 10 predicted proteins | sample MAT05_FD_78382 | JGI IMG/M metagenome (GOLD analysis project Ga0105048, IMG submission 78382) | Freshwater microbial communities from Lake Fryxell liftoff mats and glacier meltwater in Antarctica - MAT-05 | ecosystem: Environmental > Aquatic > Freshwater > Ice > Liftoff microbial mat | place...
GGTGGGTGCGTCGGCCTCCTCGCCGGCCACGAGCGTCCACGAGTCGGAGTCGAAGTCGATGTACGTGTCGGGTGACTGCACGAGCGCGCCACCGGAGATCTGGCGAAATTCATCGCTCGCGCGGCGGTAGCCGGCAGGCAGCTGCAGCACGCGAAGGTTCTTTTTGGTCTGCAGCAACGCGAGCGCGTGGGGCTCGAAGCCGGGAGCCACGACCACCTCGGTAAAAATCTCGCTGATCGACTCGGCCGCTTCGAGTGAGATCGGGCGGTTCGCCGCGATCACTCCGCCGTACGCGGAGAGCGGGTCACACGCGTGTGCGCGAGCGTGCGCGGAGGCGACGGGATCGCCGGATCCACGCGAGACGGCGATGCCGCACGGGTTGGCGTGTTTGATGATCGCCACAGCCGGCTCGTCGAAGTCGTAGGCGGCGCGAAGGGCGGCGTCGGCATCGACGAAGTTGTTATACGACATCTCTTTGCCGTTCAGCTGGGTTGCCTGGGCGATTCCGTGACCATCGCTCTCGACATAGAGCGCCGCGGTCTGGTGCGAGTTCTCGCCGTACCGCAGCGGCGACTTGAGGTGCACCGAGTAGGTGAACGTGTCGACGATCTCAGGGGATTCCGTCGGTGAAGCCTCGACACCCTCGACCCGTGGGGGCTTGATGCCGACGTTTTCGGCGAAGTATGCGGCAACGGCGGTATCGTACGCGGCCGTGTGGGCGAATGCCTCGCCGGCGAGCCGCTGGCGCTGGGCAAGCGTCGTGCCGCCGAGGGCTAGAGCCTTGATCACCTGCGGATAGCTGGCGGGGGATGTCACGATCGCCACGTTGGCGTGATTCTTAGCCGAGGCGCGCACGAGGGCAGGGCCGCCAATATCGATCTGCTCGATGACATCGTTGACCGCGGCACCGGAGTTCACGGTTTCGACGAAGGGGTACAGGTTACTGACCACCAGCTGGAACGGCTGGATCCCCATCTCGGCCAGCTCGGTCTCGTGCGCCTCAAGGCGCAGGTCGGCAAGCAGGCCCGCGTGGATGGCGGGGTGCAGCGTGCGAACTCGGCCGTCGAGGGACTCGGGGTACCCGGTGACGGCGGCTACCTCGGTGACGGGGAGCCCGGCATCCGCGATGGTCATGGCGGTGGAGCCGGTCGACACGATCTCGACGCCCGCCCCTGTCAGTGCGCGGGCCAGGTCAACGAGGCCCGACTTGTCGGAGACCGTGACCAGCGCGCGCGTGATCGGGATGGCATCGATCGCGCGGTAGTCGGAGGGGTTGTGGGTCGGGCCGCTCATGAGGAGAGCTCCTTCACGTCGATGTGTGAGTTGGCGATGTCGAGGATCGCCTGGATGAGCAGGCGGCGTTCGACGGGCTTGATCCGCTCGTGCAGGGTGGTTTCGGTGTCGTCGGCGAGCACCGGGATTCGCTGCTGCGAGATGATCGGCCCGCTGTCGACACCGTTGTCGACGACGATCACGGATGCCCCCGTCTCTGTGACCCCGGCCGTGATCGCATCGCGCACCGCGTGTGCCCCCGGAAACTCGGGCAGGTAGGCCGGATGCGTATTGATCAGGTTGGGCGAGAGCGCGTCGACCACCCGCGGTGGCAGTAGCTTCATGAACCCGCTGAGCACCACCAGGTCGGCGTTGAAGACGCGGATCTGTTCGAGCAGGGCGTCGCCCCAGGCGTCGCGGTCGGCGAAGTTCGACAGCGCGGTCGAGAAGGTGGGGATGCCGTAGTGCTCGGCGTGCTCGAAGCCTTCGGCGTCGCGATCCGCGCCGACGGCGATCACGCGAGCGGGAAACTCGGCGTCTTCTGATGCGTCAAGAAGGGCCCGCAGGTTGCTTCCTCCGCCAGAGATCAGCACGACGAGTGACAGCACTGGGAAATTCTACCGTGGGCGGTCATTGCCGCTTCGCCGTTGGCTCGCATACAGGCCAACGGTGCACGCGATCGCAAACTGCACCGCGGCCCACCCCCCGACCGCCCACGGGTTCGGTCCCACATCAGCCAGTCGCCCGGGCCCCGCAGCACCGCCAGAGAACCACGCGAGCAGGCCAAGGATGACGCCACCCACGATACCGACGCACACCCCTGCCAGAGCGATCACCGGGCCGTCGAGCCGTCGCACCAGCCCGGGACCGAGCACAGCGCCCGCGAGGAATCCCGCGGCGATCGGCACCACCAACCCCACAAAACCGAACGCCAGGTCACCGGCCGGCAGTGCGCCGAGCACCGGTATCGCGGGGATGGGGCCGAGGCTCGTGCCGAGCGGACCGACCGCCGAGCCAGTGCCTAGCGCGAACCCGGGGCCGACCAGCCAGCTGACCGACCACACCACGAGATTGGGCAGGAAAGCGATCTGCCCGAGGGTGACCGCCACCCCGCCAAGCACTTCCGTGTGAAGCCCCTCGTACAGGCTGATGATCTTCGCGTACGACAGTGCGATAGCAACGGAAGTCAGCACCGCCGCGACCGTCACGACCGCGGCGGCCGCCGCTGCTCCGCCGGTGAGCGCGGTGCGAATCACGAGGCGCACCTGGGTGGGCCTCGAGTCGAGCCAGCGCGTGATCGGGTGGGGGCGGGCATCCGTCTCACGACGACCGCGCCGCAACCCGATTGCCAGTCCCACCGCAAACACGACAGTGGGAAGAATGGTGCCCTGGCTGATCGACGGTCGCGCGAGCGGGTGCAGTGCCGTCAACGTCACAGCAAGGGACGACCCGGCGAAAACCACTATCGCAACGAGTGCGCCGAGCGTGGCGTAGCGCGTGTCGGCGATGCGATGGCCAGCGCGCACCGCCAGAAGCACGGTCAGCAGCCCGAACCCCAGGATCGCGATCGTCACGGTGAATGGCGTGCCCGCCGCAGGCAGGCCCAGGGTGGCGGCGGTCGCCGAATCGAGCGCGAACGTGATGTCAACGCCGTGCCCGAGCAACCAGATGTCGACGGATGCCCGCCAGAACGCAGCCCAGTCGACCGCGAACCCGAACTGAGCCCCCCACAACACCGTGAGGGGGGCGAGCGGAATCGCGATTCCGATGGCGATCACGAGCAGCGCCTCTAGCGCCGCGAAGAGCGCGGTGAGCTGGCGGTTCACTAGTGAACGAGGATGTTGAGAATGATCACGAGCAGGCCGAAGAACGCCGTGCCCAGCCCGCCGAGTACGCGCACGATGACCGGGGACTTGCGTTGGGCGAACGATCGATAGCCCAGCAGCCCAAGCACGATCATCGCCAACAGCAGAGCAAGGCTCACCGCGTCGTCGGCGCTCAGCCAGTGCAATGCGCCTGCCACCAACGCGAGCGAGGGCAGAATCGAGGCGTAGAGCATCCCCGACGAGTGCGTGAGCGAGTGCCACAACGCCGATCGCAACCGATGCTCACCGTGGCCGGCGACCGTGCCCGCGAAGACGTGCGCACTCCAGAAGATCAGTAGCGAAATCAGTGACAACACCAGCACCTGAAGTGCCGAGGAATTTTCGTCGGAGATCCCCGCGATCAGCACCGAGTACAGGATGACGCCGTAGACCGCATCCGGACTGACGAAGTGGTCACGCATCCAGTCTCGAAAACCCATACGGGTTACGGTACAGGCAGCTACCCGAACAGCCCCCACAGCAGCACCGCTGCACCGATAACGGCGACGACTATCGCAATCGCCAGGGTTACACCGGGTGTGAGACTCTCGGCGGTACCGCCACGGCCGTAGGTCATCCGTGAGAGCGTGGCCAACGCCCAGGCCAGCTTTGTGCGCGCCAGCAGGGCGACCACTCCGACGATCGTGACGATGGCACCAATCACCACGGCCGCCGAATTGTCACTCTGCGCCATCACGGCGCCCGTGCTACGAAGAAACCCGAACACGACGAAGAGACCACCCAGCACCAGCACAGTCACGCCAAGACTCGCCACCAGACCGATTGTCGGCGCGCCCTCTGCTGGCGGCGCGGCCGGTCGAAATGATTCGACCCAGCGGGCGCGGAAAAGCTCCAGTGAGCGCGGCAGCAGCACCAGAATCGTCACACCAGCAATCCCGAACACGGCGGCAAGGCCGATTACCAGCAGGAAGAACGGCTCTGACGTGGGCAACATCAGCACATCGGGTCGACGCTGGGCACCGTGCCCTTGGTGAAGTATGCATTCACCGCGTCGTCCACGCACGCGACACCCTGGTTGTAGATCGTGTGCCCCTCACCCTCGTACGAGATCAGCACACCGCTCGCGAGTTCATTGGCGAGAGACACCGACGAGGCATACGGGGTGGCCGGGTCGTTGCTGGTTCCGATCACGAGAATGGGCGGTGCACCTTGCGCATCGTAGACATCCGGATGCTCGGCCACCGGCACCGGGAAGTGCGTGCACAGCACATCGAGCACGGCGTAGTCGTCGTAGGTGAAGAACTTGCCGATGGTGGGCGCGGCGGCGTCGATCTCGGCGACGCGCTGCAGGGTGGAGGCGTCATCCTTCAAGAAGTCTCCGTCGAGACACGTGACCACTTGGTAGACGTCAACCGAGTTGCCCGCGTAGCTTCCGTCGCTGTAACGGGAGTTGTAACGGTCGGCGTTGATGAATGCGGATGCCGGATCCCCAGCCTTCAGGTCGGCGAACATTGCGCTGATGTCAGACCAGTACCCGTCCGAGTACAGGTTCACGGCGATGGCGGTACCAACGGTAGCCGAGTCGAGCACGCGCCCGTCGCCGTTGACGAGTTGCTGCGCGTCGATGACGTCGAGGATGCCGCGCGCCTGTGACAGCGCGTCGTCGAGTGAGCCCGTGAACGGGCATCCGTCACCGTCGAGGCAGAACTGCGTGTACGCACGGAAGGCGCTCTCGAAGCCAGCCATCTGCGTCTTGAGCGCCTCGAAGTCGCTCACGCGCGGGTCGACGGCACCATCGAGCACCATGCGCCCGACCTTCTCGGGAAACAGTTCGGCGTAGGTGTAGCCGATCTTCGTGCCGTAGGAGTAGCCGAGGTAGTTGAGTTTCGCGTCGCCGAGGATGGCGCGGATGAGGTCGAGATCGCGAGCGGTGCTCACGGTGTCGACGTTGCCCAGCAGGTCACCGGTGTTGTCGAGGCAAGCCTTCGCGTAGTCCTCTTGGGAGGTGGTGAGCTCGTCGATCCAGCCTTCGGTGTCGTACCCGCTGTCGAACGTGCCATAGAGCGACTCGTCGCGGGCCGCGTCATCCGTGTAGCAGACAACGCTGGTCGACTGGCCGACACCGCGAGGGTCCCAGCCGACGATGTCGAAGTCTCTGTCGAGGCCCGGGAACGAGCTGTATGCGACGAAGTCCCATCCGGAGCCACCGGGGCCACCAGGGTTGACCATCAGCGACCCCTGTTTGGTTCCCGTGGCCTGGTGGCGGATCAGGGCGAGGTCGATCGAGCCGAGCTCGGGCTGTTCCCAGTCGATGGGAGCCTTCGCTGTGGCGCACTGCATGTCGGCTACGCAGTTCGACCAGTCAAGGGACTGGTGGTAGAACTCCGCGAGCGCCGGGTCGACCTCTTCGTTGGTACTCGAGTTCACCGGATCCGGCTTAATCACGGTGCCGAACAGCGTGCATCCGGAGAGAACAGTGAGCGTGGTGGCGGCCAGTGCGACAACAGCGAGGGAGCGAGACTTCATGCCTATGAGGCTATCCGAGGCGGGTTCGACGCTATCGAGTTCGACTACCCGGTTCTGCGGCGACGGATACCCAGATCGGCGCGGTCAGCAACTCCGGCAGACTTGGCCTCGTCGGCACGACCACCCGCACGAACGCGCGGAACTGGCATCCGCCCGCTCAGATCTGCAGGAGTTACCAACGTGGGCACGCGAGTGTCCCGCTTCGGTGCCGCGGATGCCCGCCACAACGCACAACGGCCGGCACCCCATCGGGGTACCGGCCGATTCCGGTGATCGAGCAGAATCGAGATCTCGACCGTGCTCGATCACCGATGGAACTGCTTACAGCGCGGAGAGCACCTCGCGCATGAGGGCGGCGGTCTCGCTCGGCGTCTTGCCGACCTTGACTCCGGCGGCCTCGAGGGCCTCCTTCTTGCCCTGCGCGGTGCCGGCCCCGGCAGAGACGATGGCACCCGCGTGGCCCATGGTCTTGCCCTCCGGAGCGGTGAAGCCAGCGACGTAACCGACGACCGGCTTTGTCACGTATTCGCGGATGAAGTCAGCCGCGCGCTCTTCAGCGTCGCCGCCGATCTCACCAATCATCACGATCGCCTGGGTCTCGGGGTCATCCTGGAACGCACGAAGCGCGTCGATGTGGGTGGTGCCAACGATCGGGTCTCCGCCAATTCCGATGGCGGTCGAGAAGCCGAGGTCGCGCAGCTCAAACATCATCTGGTAGGTCAGGGTTCCCGACTTGGAGACGAGACCGATCGGGCCCTTACCGGTGATCGTGGCCGGGGTGATACCCACGAGCGACTCTCCGGGAGTGATGATGCCCGGGCAGTTCGGGCCGATGATCTGGGTCTTGCCGCCCTTGGCCTTGGCGAGCGCCCAGAACTCCGCGGTGTCTTGCACCGGGATGCCCTCGGTGATGACTACAACGAGCGGGATGCCGGCCTCGATGGCCTCCACTACGGCATCCTTGGCGAAAGCCGGGGGAACGAACACGATCGAGGTATCGGCACCTGTGGCATCAATCGCCTCCGAAACCGTGCCGAAGACGGGAAGTTCGACGCCACCGTCGTGTGAAACCGTCGTGCCAGCCTTGCGGGCATTGACGCCACCGACGACCTGGGTACCCGCCTTGAGCATGAGCGCGGTGTGCTTGGTACCCTCGCCGCCGGTAATGCCCTGCACGATGACCTTGTTGTGCTTGTTGAGGAAGATCGACATTTCTAGTTTCCTGATTCTCGTTGGTGAGGTCTCGACAAGCTCGACCAGCGGTTTATGGTGCTCGACCAGCGGTTTATGGTGCTCGATCAGCGGGTGGCGTTTGCCAGCTCGGCGGCCTTGTCGGCGCCCTCGTCCATGGTGTCCGCCAGGGTGACCAGCGGGTTGTTGGCGGCGCGCAGGATGGCGCGACCCTCATCAACCTTGTTGCCATCGAGACGCACGACCAGCGGCTTGGTGGCCGCCGACCCGAGGATTTCGAGAGCCTGAACGATTCCGTTGGCCACTGCATCGCACGCGGTGATGCCGCCGAAGACGTTGACGAACACGCTCTTCACCTGCGGATCACCGAGGATGACGTCGAGGCCGTTCGCCATGACCGTCGCCGAAGCGCCGCCGCCGATGTCGAGGAAGTTGGCAGGCTTCACACCGCCATGACGCTCCCCCGCGTAGCTCACCACGTCGAGAGTGGACATCACGAGCCCAGCACCGTTACCGATGATGCCAACCTCGCCGTCAAGCTTCACGTAGTTGAGGTCGTTGGCTTTCGCCTTGGCCTCGAGCGGGTCCGCGGCATCCTTATCTTCGAGGGCCTCGTGGCCCGGGTGGCGGAAGCCAGCGTTCTCATCGAGGGTGACCTTGCCGTCGAGAGCCAACACCTGCCCGTCTTCGGTGAGCACAAGCGGGTTGACCTCGACGAGCGTGGCATCCTCACCGGTGTAAACGTCGTAGAGCTTCACGATGACGGGCGCGACCTTGTCGGCGATCTCGTCATCGAAGCCGCCCGCAATGGCAATCTCGCGAGCCTTCGCGAGGTCGATGCCACCGATCGGGTCAATCTCGATCTTGGCGAGGGCGTCGGGGCGCTCGACCGCGAGCTCCTCAATCTCCATGCCGCCCTCGACGCTGCACAGCGACAGGTAAGAACGGTTGGCCCGGTCGAGCAGCACCGAGAAGTAGTACTCCTTGGCGATGCGGGCACCCTGCGCCACCATCACGCGCTTAACGGTCAGGCCCTTGATCTCGAGACCGAGGATCGCCTCGGCCGCGGTCGCCGCGTCATCCGGGTTGTGCACGACCTTGACACCACCGGCCTTGCCGCGGCCGCCGGCCTTCACCTGCGCCTTCACAACGACGGTGCCGCCGATCTTCTCGGCCGCCGCCTTTGCCTCAGCTGGGGTATCCGCGATGATGCCGGCAAGTACTGGCACTCCGTAGGATTCGAAAAGGTCTCGTGCCTGGTACTCGAAAAGATCCACGTGGGCTCTCGCAATCGCGCTTCGGTTGTGTTGTCGTGGGCCACGGTCGACGGTGAAATAGTTCGACGTCGAGACACTTTGACCACAAATAACTCTACTCGCTCGTGCCGAGGGCTTCGTTCGTGAAGCGGCGCCAACGGTCGTTAAGTTCTCGCGTTCTTAGCGTTACGCCCCTCCTAGACTGGCCTCATGGCTGACATCAGGCGTTTCTACTTTCTCCGCCACCTGCGCACCACACCCACCACCCACGTCGTGCACTTGCGGCGAGGCAAGGTTGCCCACGAGGGCGTCGGAATCGCGTTCTACTTCAGAGCACTCAATGCCGCCATCAGCGAGGTGCCCACCGCCGAAGACGAGCTGCCCGTGGTATTCCACGCTCGCACCGCCGACTTTCAAGACGTGACACTACAAGTCACCATTACCTACCGCTTCAACGACCCGGGTGTTGCCGCGCGCCGTCTCGACTTTGCGATCGACCCGTACATGGGCCAATGGTTGACCGACCCGCTCGATAAGGTCTCGGCCCGAATCACCGAACTGGCACAGCAGTATGCGGTGGAGTACATTGCGACTTCTGGCCTTGTTGCACTGCTCGCGTCAGGCCTTCCGATCGTGCGTCAAGCGATGCTCGACGGGTTGCGCGACGACCAGCGGCTCGCCGAAACCTCGATCGTCGTTATTGGCGTGCGCGTCGTCGCGATCCGTCCCGTGCCCGAACTCGAGAAGGCTCTGGAGACGCCCCTTCGCGAGCAAGTTCAGCAGGATGCTGACAAGGCCACTTATGAGCGGCGGGCGAATGCCGTCGAGCGCGAGCGGGCCATCGCTGAGAACGAACTGCAGAGCAAGATCGAGCTTGCCAAGCGCGAAGAGCTTCTCGTGGAGCAAGAGGGCTCGAACGCACAGAAGCGCGCCAAAGAAAACGCCGCGGTCGAACGCGTAGAGTCCGAGGCGCGCGCGGAGTCCACGCGGGCGCTCGGCGCTGCCACTGCGGAGGCCGAGGCCGCCCGGTTGGCCGCGTATGCGACCCTCGACCCGGCCATCCTTCTCGCCATCGCAGCGCAAGGGATTGCGGCCAACCTCCCCGCGATCGGAACCCTCAATCTGACGCCCGACGTGATCACCGCGGCTCTAAGCAGGCTCACGAGCGCGCCCTCCGCGCAGCCTGCGCCAGCGGAGGCACCGACTGGTTTGCCAGAGCAACCAGTGGTACCGACGCGACCCACGCAGTAGCGGTGACACTCGCGCCGCGGGTCGTGCTTGTGCACCGACGCACCGAGTACACCGAATTGCTAGCGCGGCATGCGACGCGCGGCCAGGCCGAGTTCTTTCTGAAGTCTCGCGGACGCAGCATCGGCGAGGTCAAAGACCGACACGACCTTCTCGAAGCGAGTCTCGCGGCCGTAACTGGCGCCATTCCGGATGATGCTCGGCGAGCACGAGTCGAGCGCACCGACCTTGACCGCTACGTCTTCGCACCAGAAGACATCATCGTCGTCGTCGGCCAAGACGGTCTCGTTGCCAACGTCGCGAAGTATCTCACTGGTCAACCGGTCATCGGCATCGATCCCGAACCGGGCCGCAACGCCGGGGTGCTTGTCGCTCATTCACCGGTCGAGGCATCGGGAATCATCGCTGCAACCATCGCGGGCCGGGCGCCCGTGCACGTGCGCGCCATGGTGCAAGCTTCGCTCGACGACGGCCAGAAGCTCGTCGCCCTCAACGAGCTCTACCTCGGCGACGAGGGCCACCAATCGTCTCGGTATGTGCTGACCGTGCCGGATGGCTCGAGCGAGCGTCAGTCGTCGTCTGGAGTCATCATCAGCACGGGAACCGGCAGCACAGGTTGGGCATCGTCGATTGCAAACGATCGGGGACTGCTCCAGACCCTTCCCACCCCTGAGGGCAGCTCTCTGGGCTGGTACATCCGCGAGGCGTGGCCGTCGAGGGCGACCGGGCGCACACTCACCGCCGGTGTGCTCGGGCATGCTGAACTTCTGAAGTTCGTCGTCGAAAGCGACAGTCTCGTGGTGTTCGGCGACGGCATTGAAACCGACTACCTCCCGGTCAGTTGGGGCCAGCGCGTGTCGATCGGCGTGAGCGACCGCACCCTCGCCTTGGTGCAGTAGCCGTGAGCAGAATCGCGGATGTCTCGGCTGAGGCCATCCTGCTGGCGGGCGGCGCGCGAGCCATCCTGTTGCAGCTCGCGAACCCCGTGGTCGCGCGCGGAGTTGCCCGCCACAGTGACTTCGCGGCACGTCCGCTCGACCGCCTTCGCGGCACCCTCACGTACCTCTATGTGATCGTCTACGGCACATCTGACGAGGTCGCCCAGGTGGCGCGCCAGGTCGGTGCCGTGCACCGGCCCGTGCGCGGCGACGGGTACGACGCGCGTGACGCGGATGCCCAACTGTGGGTCGCGGCAACGCTCTACGACACCGCCCGTCAAGTGCATGAGCTCGTGTTCGACAGCGTTTGGGACGACGCGCTGCTCGCCGACTACGCCATTGTGGGTGGCGCGCTGGGCGTTCCGGTGGCCGCATGGCCTGCCACGCGGGCGGCCTTCGACGAGTACTGGGGCTCTGCGGCGCTGGCCGTTGGGCACGATGCTCGGGGGGTTGCTCGAGCGCTGTTGCATCCGTCGTCGGGGCCCTGGTGGCTGCGCGCGGCGATGCCGACAGTGCGGGTTGTGACGGCCGGGCTGCTGAGCCCCGAGCTGCGCGAGGCCTACGACCTGCCGCTCAACCAGAAGCGGTTCGAGCGCTGGGTGCGGCTGGCGCGGGTGGTGTATCCGCGGCTTCCGCAGTTCATTCGGAACGCGCCGAAGCGGCACTACCTCAAGCGGTTTCGGGCTGGTCACGCGGGTTGAGCCTGTCGAGCGCGGTCTCGGCTCCGCTCGACCACCGGTGATCGAGCGAAGTCGAGATCCACCGGTGATCGAGCGAAGTCGAGATCAGACGCGGATCGAGCGAAGTCGAGATCAGACGCGGAAGAGAGTCGTCCCGGTCGCGATGTCTGCGGTTACCAGGGTGGCGGCAATTGCCTCGCCCGGGGTGACCTGCCCCTCGATCGCGGCCGTCACCACCGGGTCGGTCAGTTGGATAACTCCCCCGCCGTCTTTGGCAGAGATCACCACGGCGTCAAACTTCTCGCCAACGTGGGGCACCAATAGCGCGGCCTCGATCGCGTCGACCGAGGCGTGCTCGAGGCGGGACGCGACGCCGTCCGAGCGTCCCATGATCTTCGGCAGGGTGGGCAGGGCCTCGCGCACCCACTGCGGAACCGGCCGCCCGTTGACGAGCGCCTCGCAGGTCACCAGCACAAAGCGGTCAACGAGCCTGCGCAGCGGCGCCGTGGTGTGCGCGTACGGGGCGGCCACCGCGGCCTGGGTCGAATGCTCCGGGGGTGCGCCGTCAAAGGCGGTGTA
>Ga0105048_10016253_pt1 | contig 11516 bp, 11 predicted proteins | sample MAT05_FD_78382 | JGI IMG/M metagenome (GOLD analysis project Ga0105048, IMG submission 78382) | Freshwater microbial communities from Lake Fryxell liftoff mats and glacier meltwater in Antarctica - MAT-05 | ecosystem: Environmental > Aquatic > Freshwater > Ice > Liftoff microbial mat | place...
AGCCTCTCCAGCTTCGTCGACCAGCCGGGCTTCTGCTTGTCGACGAGGAAGGTGCTGTCGGCGGCCATTCGACACATGAGGAGCGCCATGCGGAGGCGCAGCAGATCCATCTCGGTCAGGTACGGCTTCCGTACGATCTGGGCGACCGTCTGCATGTGCGCATCGTGCAGCTCCTTCTGCTCGCCGGTTGGCGGGATGCGCATGATCTCCACCGTGCGAGGCGGTAGCTCGAGACGGACAGATTCGCGCGTCCGGCGCAGCAGGATCGGCCGTAGCCGCTCGCGGAGATCGTCGAGCTGCTTGAAGCCGAGGAGCTTGCCGTCCTCGTCCCGGCGCTGGTGACGGTGCAAGAAGCGAAAGCTCGGGCCGAGCTGATGCGGATCGATGAACGCGGCGACCGAGTGGAGATCGTCGATCCGGTTCTCGAGCGGCGTGCCAGTGAGCACGAGCGCGAACCGCGAGACGAGCCCCTTCACGACGCGGCTCGTCTTCGCTTCCCAGTTCTTGATGCGCTGGCCCTCGTCGAGAATGATCAGATCCCAGCGCGTCTTCTCGATATGCAGGATGTCCTTGAGCACCTGTTCGTAATTGCAGATCGTGAAGAACGCGTCGCCCGCATAAGCGGACGCTCGGTCACGCGCTGGTCCGCCGACGATCTCGGTGCTGCGTCCCGAGAACCGTTGGATCTCGCTCCGCCATTGCGACTTGAGCGACGCCGGGCAGACGACGAGCACCTTGCGAACCTCGGCCTCGCGCGCGAGCAGCTCGGCGACGCCGACGCCCTGGATGGTCTTGCCAAGGCCCATCTCGTCCGCGAGGATCGCGCGTCCGGCACCGGCAGCGAACGCGATCCCGTCGAGCTGGAACGGCAGGAGCGGCTGTTTCAGCAGCGTTGACCGGAGTGGATGCTGGTCCGGCGCCCGGCGGATCTCCGCCACGAGCGTGCCGAGCCTCGCTGCCAGCAACCGCCGCTGGATCAGCTCCTCCGCGTCGGGCGTCACGAAGAACGCATGCCCTCCCACCTCCAGCTGGTTCAACCGGCGAACGAGATCCGCGGGCTCGATCGGGTTACCCAGAAGCGGAGCTACGATCGCGTGCGCTTCGGCCGATAGCCGCTGCGGCACGGCAACAGCAAGCAAGGCCCGGTCTTCGTAACGAAGGTGCACCGTGATCCGCGTCCGCTGATACGGCTTCTTGCGGACTCGGTCCGGGAACGCTTTGGTCGTCCGCGCCAGGACCTTCATGATGTGCTTGCACGTCCCGAGCGTGTTCGTCCTGAAGTCGGGGCACGCGCAGTACGACACCCCCCGCGCCTCGCCGCGCAGGGCAACGCGGTAGGTCTTGCCGCTGATCGCGCTCGTGACCGTGTAGTCAGTCCACGGCCTCGACGGCTCCGCAGACTGGATCTTCATGCGCTCTGTCCTGGCGCGCTTCGCCCGCTCTTCGAGCGCCCGCTCGACGAGCTCGTCTTCCTCGCGGGGCCTCGCGGTCTCGGGCGGAGGAGCCGCGAGACCGAGGTCGGTCTTCTGCTCCAGCAGGATCGAGAGCAGGCCAGCGACGTGAACGCACGCGCTCGCGCAGGCGCTGCACTCCGCCTTCAATCGTCCACGGGTACCCGGGTCGAAGAAGATCCGCGACGAGACTCCGCCTCGCCCCGGCTCCCACGCGATCCGGGCCTCCTGGTCGTCGATCCGGAGATCGTCTGGCGAGGACAGCTCGAGCCTGCCACCTCGGATCAGCAGTCGCCCACCGTCGGGTCCGAGCATCTTGCACGCCTCGTCGAACGACAGGTGGGAGAGTCGGTCGCGCATCGAGAGTGCGGCAGATGGTTTGGCCAGCAAGTCCAAGATGTAGCCGAGGCCTGTGACACACGGGCCGGCGACACTCACTCCGACCTGGGATTGCACCAGCCAGCGGGATGAGATGTACCGTCGGTCGACCGACGTGAGGTAGCAGCATGGCCAAGAAGAAGGCGCTCCGGCGCTTGCCCGGTGAGGAGCGTGATGGACGATTCTGAGTGGCAGCGCACGGGCGCGACGCTGAGCGACAAGACGGCACGGAAGGAGTTCGGGCTGACGCAGGACGAGATCGTCGACGCGATCAGGTCGGGCAAGCTCCAGTACCGCCGCGGCGCGATGCACGGGAACCCTTTTCTCCGGCTCCTCCGACGGGAGATCGAGATTTTGGTCAAGACGCAGCACGGGGACGGCTTTCTGAAGAACCAGCTGGCGAAGACCGAGATGGCGCGCATCAACCGCGAGATCAAGCAGCTGAAGGCCCAGGTCGCAGCGCTGGAAGAGCGCAAGGCGCGCCTGGCGGCCGACCTGGAGGAGTAGCTGTGGATCCTCGCCGTTCAACGTGGGGGCGAAGTGACGAGCGGCATCACCAGCGCCGTTTCGAGCCCCGCTCGTTCAGGTATCTCGGGGGATCGGGGACGGCCAGCGATCCAGACCGGGGTTGATTCCTCGGAGCTCGCGCAGGCAAGCGCGACCTCGCTTCGGACAAATCTCGGACTAAGCGACCGGCGCCAAATTAGCACTGCATCACGTTAGAGGGCGGCGGGTGCCCGCTCGCCGGGGCGCGTGGCAGGCCGGGCAACGAGGAAGCTAGCGTGCGATAGCCCGCGCGATCGCGATGCGCGAAGCTGTCGGCGAAGTGACGCTCAGGCCGCGAGCGACTGCGCGTGGTCTTCCAACGACCTTCCGGGGCCAATCCTCGCATGAGGCCCGCGAGCGTGACGCGCGACGGCATGGTGAGAGACAAGCGGCGCTTGTCTGACTCGTCTTCGACGATCTTCGGGTCGAGCGTCGCGCTCGGCTCGTCGCGGATCGCTTCGGCCCTCATCACTCCGTGTTCGGCACCCTCGCGGGCACTGCGCCCTGGCCATCGCTGACCTCGCGATCTGACCACCGCCGTCGCCATGGCGTCCGGTATTCGGACACCATCCGTCCGGCATTCGGACATCGCGGCGCGACGCTGTGAACCGCCGTGCACAGCCGCCGGCGCTGCTGAGCAGGCGCGCGGCTGCGTGCTCATGTAGTCGCCGTCGTAGTGCGAGGGGATGGCCACGTCGGGGCGCCCGTCGCAGTTGAGGTCGGTGCAGGCGTCGATGCCGTCGCAGTCGGTGTCGATGCCGTCGCCGGGGACCTCGGTCGCCATCGATCCAGGGAACACCATCGCGTTCGTGTCGACGCAGTCGCCCTCCTTCGACACGATCGCGTCGGGGCCCGGAGGGCGCGTGCAGCCGACGTGGCGCATGCCATATCCATCGAGATCGTCGTCGGTGACCCACATCCACGCCGTCGATCGGATCGACGTCGGTGCCGCCATCGCAGTTGTCGTCCACGCCGTTGCAGACCTCGTCCGCGTCGGGGTTGATCGCGGCGTTGCCGTCGTCACAGTCGATGTCTGACGCGAAGCCATCGCCGTCGGCGTCGCCGCACGCCCCGAGCACGCCACCCATCACTCTACAGGAACCCGGAAGGTGCGGTTCGCGCTCCCCGCGGGACATCGCGCCGGCGGCGAGCGCGTCGTGCGCTACCCCGCGTACGAGATCGCCGAGCAGAACACCTGCCGGTAGGCGGGCTCGCGCTATCGTCGCGCATGCTCAAATTCGCTGTCCTCGCCCTCGCGCTCGCCGCCTGCGGCAAGTCCTCGTCCTCGTCCTCCGCTGCCGACGACGGCAAGGTCGCCTCGTGCAACATGGCCTCGCTCGGTAGCTGCCGCGAGTACCTCGGCGGGAACCTCGCGCTCGGCACCGACAGCCTCAAGAAGCTGTGCGGGGTCGCGACGACCGCCGAGTTCAAGGAGGTCGCGTGCCCGACCGCGGGTGTCATCGCCTCGTGCGCGATGCCCGAGGGCAAGGACTACTACTACGCCGCGTATCCGAGCTCGGTCGAGGACCTCGAGAAGTCGTGCTCTGCCCGCGGCGGCACGTTCAAGAAGTGATCACGGGCACGCGGGCGACGACGGGCCGACGCTCACCAGACGTGGCCCATCCGCCGGGCGATCCGGTGGGTACGGTCCGCGGATGTCCGCTCGTGCGATCGAGTTCTTCTTCGATGTCGGCTCGCTGTCCGCGGATCGCACCGACCGTGCGGCCTATGCGCAGATCACCGCCCCGACGCTGATCCTCGTGGGCGAGCGCACGACCCCGGCGGAGCTTCACGTGGTGGGCAAGCTGGCGCGCACGCTGCTCCACGCGACCTTGCAGCTGATCCCCGACGCGGGGCACATGGGGCCGATCACGCTTGCCGCACAGGTCAACGCCGCGATCGCCGGGTTCATCGCGCGCGTCGGCTGACTCAGCTCCACGCCGCGGAGATGAGCGTCGTGAACCGTAGTGCGAGATCGGTGCGCGTGGCGAACAGGGTCGTCCAGGTCTGGTTGATCCCCCCCGAGCGACGCGATCGTGATGCCCTCGGCGGCGAGCGTCTGCATCGCCTGCGGATCGGTGGTCATCCGCTTCACCATCCGGGCGTAGGACAGGAGCGTCGGGACGGGCAGGGCGGAGAAGAACGGCTCGTCATCGAGCGGCTCGAGCTCCACGTGTGGCTTGGCGTGGGGACCGATCGCGACGCGCTGCCACTGCTGCTGCATCTCCGCCACCATCCGGGCCCCGCGCGCGCCTCGTCGGCCTGCCGGTGAGCCTCGGCCACCTGCCGCTCCACGTCCTCGCGGATGCGACGCTGCTCCTCGGCCTGACGCTCGCGCTGGGCGTCGCGCTCGGCCGCGTCTCGCGCGTGCTCGGCCTCGCGCTCACGGCGCTCGAAGATCAACCGCACGTCCGTCCCGAGATCCTCGATGCGGTTCGCGACGATCGGGTCGAGCTGCGCGGCCTCGCCGACGAGCCGCGCGCACAGCACCTCCGCGCGCGCGATGAAGCGGTCAGCGCCCTCGCCGAGCCCGGGCAGCACCTCCTCGTTGAACGGTGGCGGAACCGCCTATACTCGAGATGTGGCGCACCCGTCGACGAAGCAGATCCTGAGGCAGCTCCTCGACGAGCTACCGGACGACGCGACGATCGCGGACGTCCAGTACCGCCTGTACATCATCGATGCCGTGAATCGTGGCCGAGACGAGATCGCGTCTGGAGCCGGGATTCCACACGAGCAAGTTGCGGCCGACTTGAGAGCGAAGTGGGGACGAGCCCGCGTACCGTAGTCTGGGCTCCGTCGGCATACACAGATCTCGACGAGGCGCTCGCGCGTCGTAATGATGCCGCAGCTTTGCTCGACGAGGTTCTGGAGAGCTCGACGATGCGGTCACCCGCGAGATCTTCGTGCGCGACTTCCGCCTCATGTACGAGGTGTCGAGCGTGCACGTCCACATCGTTGTTGCGTTCGTCTACGGCGCACGAGACTTCGAGACCTGGCGTCGAGAGCGTGAGCGGCGTTGATCGTCGGTAGCCCGCTGACTTCGACAGCTTGCTTGGTTCTTGCTTCTTGCAGTCAGCACGGCACTCCGATCGTCCACGGTCGCAGATCGACGAACTCGCTCAGTTCGGCTCTCGAGAGCAGCGCCTCGGTCGCGAGACCACGGATGGTTCGTGTCGCCGGTGCAACGATGATCTCGTTGAGGGTATCGATGACACTCGATCGGGTCAGCAGCAGGACACGTCGTCGTTTGTCCGGGGCAGCGAACGTGTACCAGCGGAGTTCACCGCGGCGCACCGGCTGCCTCCCAACCCTCGCCGTCAAATGAAGCACCATCCTCGTCCTGGGTGAGCTCGTCGGGGCGCACGGGGTTAGCGTCGCCGCCGTTCTCGGGAAGGACGCTATAGTAGCTCCATGGCGGCGCTCCAAACCGTTCTCGAACAAGCACTGCAGCTCTCCGACGACGAGCGCGGGGAGCTGATCGGTCAGCTTCTGCGTAGTCTCGAGCCGGACGCGGGAGAGGAGACGTTCACCACGGACGAGTGGCAGGCGGCGTGGTCGGGCGAGCTCGGTCAGCGTGCGCGCGAGGTCCGCGACGGCGCGGTCGAGCTGATCGACGGGGACGAAGCGCTCGCAGGCGTGCGACGCTCGATCACCGACCGCAGCCCGCGAAACGCTATCGGTTCCACCCGGCGGCACTCGCCGAGTATCAAGCCGCCATCGATTGGTACGCCGAACGATCGCTCGTCGCCGCAGCGGCCCTGGGAGTCCTCGTCGAGCGCGGGATTCATGAAGTCCGGCAGCACCGACTGGCATCGCCGACCTGGCCGGGGTTCGAAGACATTCGACGTCGCACCCTGCGAGGCTATCCGTACTCCATCGTCTACCTCGTCGAGCCGGCCGAGATCGTGATTCTCGGGGTAGCACACGGCAAGCGCCGCCCGGGCTACTGGCTGCAACGCACGGGTCGATAGGGAGGACGCTCTCTCCTCCACGCGACTCGGCTTGGTCCTCGTCGAGGTGACACTTCTTGAACTTCTTCGAGCTGCCGCACCAGCACGGTTCGTTGCGGCCGGGCGAGTCGGTCTTTGTCGGTTTGGTGGTCGAGACCGCGCGTTCGGCGGCTCGACGCCGTCGCCATCGCTCGTACGGCTCCATTGCCCGCGCGTACGTGCGTGCCTGCGCCGGAGTCAGCGTGCCGCCGAGCTCCTCGATCGCATCGACGATGTCGATCAGCGCCTGGTGGCCGAACGGATGGTCGGTGTCGAACACGTGATAGGCGTCGAAGGCGCGAACGAGATCGTCGAGCGCGCGCGGATCTCCGTAACGCGCCAAGTCGCTCGCGCCGAGCTGCGGATCCAGGGCGAGCTGCTCGCGCAAGATCGCGAGGATGCGATCGTCGCGGACGTCGAGCGCTGCCAGGATCGACGCGAGACTCTCGCGAGCGTCGCCGAGGTCGTGCTCGGCATACGATCGAAGCGCGGGCTCGAGGACGGCAACGCCCATCTTCGGCAGTGCCATCACGATCGCGTCGTGGAGCCTCGTCTCCCACTCGGTCTCGGCGAGCACGGCGAGCATCGGTTCGATCGCCGCGTCGGCGCGGAGCTCGCTCAACAGCCACACTGCGTGCACCGGCGCGAAGCCGCGACCCCGCGCGTCGCTCATCGCGAGCTCGTCGTCGGCGAGAATCTCGAGCAACGGCTCGACGGCGGCATCCTACTTCTACGGCGCCAACACCTGGTGGGCACGACAGCTCGCCGAGCACCCGTTCGCACAGCGTCCGCGTGTCGCCGTGACGAGCGTGCGCGAGCCACGCGCGGATCCGCGACGTCACCTCGTCGATCTCGATCGCGCCGGCCGACCTGCCACGGCGAGCTCCGCGCGAGTGTGAGTGTTGCCGAAGGTGCCACACCGCGCACGCAGGATGTCTTCGAGAGCGCCCGCGACAGATTACTTTAGTTTTGTGATTCTCGTCGACGAAGGCTTCGACGAGCTCGGCGTGGCCCCAGATCCCACCGCAGTCGTCGGGCGGACACGCTCGCGCGCCTGCGATGCACCGCGGCGCCGGCGACTCGCCCCGGTTCGACACCGATGGACCGTCTCGCGCCGGCCTGACACCCAACCTGCACGCGACACGGCCGAGCGAAGCCCGCGTTCTTCCACCAGAACGATTCGAATCTTCTGCCGCCGCTGCGGATTCACGGTTTCAGCGCGTAGTCGCGCTCGACGATGTCGCCGAGCGGAGGGCCTTTCCAGTACGGCGCGATCCAACGCGGGCTGCGATCACGCCAGGTGTCGGATGCGCGACGCCAGTGGCCCCGGACCATGAAGCGCGAGAACAGCGCGCCCTGATCGCGAGCGCGCTGGAGCTGCCGTAGTGCGCGGACTTGCCGGATCGGGATCTTTCCGGGCAGGTGCCAGACTTGCTCCTCGGTGCGGTCCGGTGGGGTTGGCCGGGCACGCCTCGACTTGCGACGGTTGGTCGAATCGGCACTCGCGCTGGAGGGTGTCGATCCCACGACCGGCCACGCGGGCGATGATCCGGCGAACAGGATCGCGTTGACGACGAGCTCGACCAGCTGGCGCAGCTCGGCCGAGCGGAAGATCGGATCTGGATTCTGCGCGTCGGCGAACCGGCTCTCGATGATGTCGTCGAGCGTGTCGTCGGGCTGGATCTCGAGATCGCGGGTGATCAGCCAAGGCCACGTATCGGTCTCGGCGTCGAGCAAGAACGCGAGGTGTAGTCCGAGCGCGGCGGGCGTGGCGGGCAGCTGCGTCGCGTAGACGGTGAGGCTGCGCAGCGGCAGGCCGCAGACCGTGGCGTGGGGATCGCTCCTTGCGACGGCTTCGGCGAGACCGAGCGTCTCGCGATCCGTGAACACCAGCGCGAAACTCGGGAACGGCAACCGAAAGCCCTCGCCGCGCACGTCGAGCCGCGTGCATCCGAGCATGAACGCGAGGGATTCGTCGACCCAGAACGTCTTCTTGCGGTGTAGCTCGTAGGTCAGGATGCTGAACGCGTGGATCGACAGCAGGTTGCTGTCGCCGATTGCCGCCTCGCGGTTCCAGCCGGCCGCGATGAGTGCGCGAGCGTGACGCGTCAGGAACTCGCCGATCGTCGATCGATCGAGCAACTGCATCGGATCGAAGAGCGTCGACTCGGTCCAGCCGGCTTGGCGCATGTCTCGCGCCGCGCTCTCGGTCGCCGCTCGCAAGCCGGGCACGCGCCGGTACATCAGCTCGTGTGCGAGCGGCGGGATCGTTGTCGTCGGCTCGACTTCGGGGTTGCCGTCGCGCCAGTCGCTCGGGTCGAGACGTGCAAGCGCCGCGATCACTGCGTCGTGGTCCACGGTGGCCTTGCGCCGCTGCACGTCCCAGATCGCACTCGCCACCACCGAGCCGATCGCGTGGACGGCCTCGTGTCGCGAGACGCCCGCCGCCACGAGGCGTTCGAGCGTCACGCTGGTCTCTACCGGCGCGTTCGCCGCGAGCTGGTTCTCGACGACGGCGTGCAGCGTCGCGTGTAACTTGGGATTCGGTAGGCCGACGGCGAGCACGCGGTGATGGGCCTCGATCGCGGCGAGCTTCACCGATTCGTCGGTCGCGAGCCAGGCCTCCGGATCGGGCGCGCTGTTCGCGTCGTAGGTCCAGTCGAGGTCCGGATCGTCATCGGGGTCGTCGAAGGCGTACGACCGCGGCGGGGTCTCATGGCTCGCGTCTTCCTCGTCGCGCGCCTGTTCGATGACGTCGAACACGACCCAGGCGATCGAGCCGACGAGGTCGGCATCGGCGATCGCAGGCCAACGGGTGCGCGCGGAAGTCAACTCCGCTTCGAGAGCTGCTCGCACGCGATCGACATCCGCGCGGTCGACGACGAACGCCGCGCCGGTGAGCTCGTGATGATCCGGGAAGGCCATCACCCACGCGAACAGCGCGTCGTGCTCGCGCAGCTGGGCGGAACCGGTGACATCGCGCACGTGCAAGGTCTCGCCCGAAACTGCATCTCGAAGATCGAGGCCGACACCGATGCGCACCGCCTCGACTTCGAACAACGAAGCCCGGGCGCGCTGGAGCGCGACGATGGCGGCAGCTTCTCCGGCCGACAGCATCCGCCCGCGGGCCGCGATGAAGCGCTCGATCACGCGGTCGCCGTCGGCGCTGCGGTGGCCGTGGTGGAGATACGCGATCGCGATGCTCGGATCCCACGGGGTTCCGTTCCCGAGCCGCGCGGCCACCTCACGAGACAAGTCCGTCTCGCCGAGCGCGAACGATCGCAGCTTGTCCCACGCGGCGATGTAGGCCGCGTTGGTGAACGCAACAGGCTGCGTGCGACCGCTGACGATCGCCAGTCCACCGAGATGTGCGCAGTCGGACGGGCAATCGATCTCGGCCAGTCGGTGCTGGCCGCAGCAGCGAGAGCAGATCGTACCGGCGAGCGCCGGACAGCTGCGCTTGCCTTTGCGCTGGCCACAGTGACTGCACGTCGACACCCGCCGTGCGTACCGCAGGTTGATTCGCGTCGCCATACCCGTGATGACGTCCCCCCATCGTGCAGAAGTCGCTCCCCGACTCCGTGCCGGCGTGCAAGAGCGGCTGACCTTTCCTCGTAACCGAGGGGTGTGTGCGCGACCACGGCTGCAACGCGAAAAAGGCGGTGCATCTGCTCCGCGGGCCAGGACCGTGGACCGCTTCCGCAAGAGCTGCCGGTCCATGCAATACGTGATGCCGTTCGAAAAAACTGACAGCCCCGCCGAACTTGCTGCGCGCAAAGCTGACCATCTACTCGTTCAGAGCACCGAACTCCTTGGGGAATGCGTCGGTTTCTGGGAGAAACCGTGGACGCGAGCGGGACGCTTGACCGTCACGAACATTTGAGCAAAGGTTACGCAGCTCTGCGGGATTAACTCAGCGGTAGAGTGCCAGCTTCCCAATTCGCGCTGACCCACTGCGAGGCTCACTAACTCGCTGCACTGACAGGGCACCAACCTCACTTGGTGTCACGGGCCGTCCAGCTCTGTCAGGGGTGATTGGTGATCGCAGTGGTGATCGCGTTTCGCGTACTTACGCGGGGCATTGCGTCGTGACACTCACCGATCTCGCGGCTGAAACTCTGCCCCAAAAAAACGTCAGCGATTTCACACCGTCGATTTTCGCGTCAGGGTCCGAACAAGATCGATCGTTGGCCACGGCTCCCCGATGGTGATCACCACCAAGACCGCGAGCGACTTCGACAGGGTGAAAGGTTCAGCGTGGCCACGTGTGTTGAGGATGGAGAGCGATCGGCTCGATTCGGCGCATCCAGTTCAACACGGCGCAGATCCGCGTGCGTCGCAGGAGCAGTCAATCGAGCGGCGGTGGCGGACCGAGAAACCTAAAGCTGATCTCGGATATCGCCAGGTCGGGCCACTTCGAGCCGCGGTGGACGTCATCGACGAGGAAAGTCACCTCACGCGTTCGCTTCTGGCCGAGGTCGACCTTCTTCATGCGTTCGTCGGCGTCGAACTGGATCTGGATCTCGCTGGAATCTGCGAATCGCAGGCGTGCATGCGCGATACGACTGTTGAGCACTAACTCGTCCCCGTCCTTTGCGTCGTAGGCTTGGAACCCGTTCGTGATCTCAATGGACGTCAGCGTCAACTGCTCCGGAAACGTAATGACGACCTGCGGGTGGCGATCTCTTCGTCGCGGCTGCCAGCTCGTGGAGACGTCGTGGTCGAAGAGGTTGTCGACGACGTACGTGTACCCCTTGTCATTTTGCATTGTCGACGACGGTTCGAGTTTGTATGGGCCGGGGAACGCTTGGTCGACGGTCGCCACGTCCAAGGGCCGGCGGGTCGCCGATGGCGTGCGGATGGACGAGCCATTCGACGCCGAGGACGTTCTAGCGCTTACGCCTCGGCGCCACACGACCAGCGCGACTACTCGCGGACCTCTTGCTCGCCAAGCTCCATCGGTGGGCGCCCATGGTAGGCGACAAAATTATGCGCGCGGCGCAGGTACTCCTTCTTCGTCGTCGAAGCGAATGCTCGAAGCTCGAGGTCGGCCTGCATCTTGTCTCGGGTGGCTCCCATGTCTTCCTCCAGTCGTGGCGTTGAACTCCCTCGCTACGATAGGGACCACCGAGCTGATCACCGAGCTGAT
>Ga0105048_10016257_pt1 | contig 11514 bp, 13 predicted proteins | sample MAT05_FD_78382 | JGI IMG/M metagenome (GOLD analysis project Ga0105048, IMG submission 78382) | Freshwater microbial communities from Lake Fryxell liftoff mats and glacier meltwater in Antarctica - MAT-05 | ecosystem: Environmental > Aquatic > Freshwater > Ice > Liftoff microbial mat | place...
GGGCGGAATTACCGGCGGATGACCGCGCTCGCCGTAGGCGAGACCGTAAGGGATCACCAGCTTGCGTTTGCCGCCGACTTTCATGCCGGCCACGCCTTCATCCCAACCCTTGATGACCATGCCGGCCCCGAGTTTGAAGCTGAACGGCTTGCGGCGATCGTGGCTGCTGTCGAACTTCGTGCCGTCCTCCAGCGTGCCGGTGTAATGCACTTCAACCGTCTTGCCGGCCACGGCTTCCTCGCCGGTTCCGACCACGCTATCTTCGATCTTCAATCCACTTGCGGTAATATTCAACGGAAGGCTCCTGATGGAAGAGAAAGATTCCTAATAACATATCACATCGTCGGCGTGGTGACACCCGCACATTGCGTCCGAACGATCCCTCCGCTATGATCCTCTTTTCAATCACCCGAGGAGTCCGCGCATGGTCCGCACAACAATGACCGCCGCTCTGTTCTTATTGGGGGCCTACATGAGCCCGCTAGCCGCCGCTGACGCCGATAACGCGATTGCCGAATCCCGCAAACGGCTGAAACAAGGCGATGAGGAAGGCGCCCTCAAGGCCGCGGAGGAGGCGGTCAAGCTCGACCCGAAAAATGGCGTGGCCTGGTTCACCCGCGGCGAGGTCAACAGTCACATGCGCCGGCACGAACAGGCGATCAAGGACTACGACAAAGCGGTGGAAGTCGAGCCGAAACTCGACGTGGCCGTCAACCAGCGTGGCGGGGCGCGGTTCAAGTCGGCCGACATCAAGGGCTCGCTCGAAGATTTCGAGGCCTTCATCAAGGCCCACCCGAGCGCCTACGACGATCACTGGCGGTACGGCATTTCACTCTATTACGCCGGGCGGTTCGAGGAAGGCGCCAAGCAGTTCAAGGCCGGCGAAAAGGCCTTCGGGAACGACGCCGAGAACGCCTTCTTCCACTACATATGCACCGCCCGCAAGGAAGGCGTCGAGAAGGCTCGCAAGATTCTCCTCAAGATCGGGCCGGACAGCCGGGTGCCGATGATGAAGATTTACGACATGATCTCCGGCAAAGCGAAACCGGATGAAGTGATCGAGACCGCCGAAAAGGCCAAGCTCGACAAGGAAGACAAGAACGAAGCGCTCTTCTACGCACATCTCTACGTCGGCCTCAACTACGAAGCCGAAGGCAACGCCAAGAAGTGCGAGGAACACCTGCGCACCGCCGTCGAGAAGCACAAGATCAGCCACTACATGTGGGATGTCGGGAACGTGCATTTGAAGTTGATGGGGAAGAAGTGAGGCATAACGGAAACGTGCTCCACGGTAAGCAGTCCTCGTTTCTCGTGGAGCACGTCTCCCAACGTGCTCTTGAAGCAGGCGAGCGTCGAAGCGTGAGCTCGACGAGAGTTCTCGGATGCAACCGCGCTCGAATTCTCTCGTCGGGGGTTTACGCCGCGCCGCGCGCTCGCTTCGCGAGGGAAGAGAAATCAAAGAAGCAAAAAGCCAAAGAGCAAACAGATACTTCAGTCCTGGGAGACAACTACACGAAAACCGAAGAAGCTGCTGTGGAACTCGGGCGGGAGGTAGCTGCGGATCGCCGCACGGCAGTTCCTGGGAATGATGCCCCAGCCGCCGCCGCGGAGGACGCGAACGTCGTTTGACTGTTTGACCCTCTGCGCCGTCCCATCCTTCGGCGACTTGCTGTACGGCCCATAGAAATCTTCGCACCACTCCCACACGTTCCCGTGCATGTCATACAGCCCAAACGCATTGGGATCGTACTTGCCAACGCTCGTCGTTTTTTCGAGGTAAGCGCCCTTGATTGCCGTTCCGTAGGGGATTGTCCCATCGCAGTTGGCCTGTGTGCCATTCAACGCCTTGCCGAAGTGAAACGGCGTCGATGTCCCCGCGCGGCAAGCGTACTCCCACTCCGCTTCGCTCGGCAACCGAAACATCACTTTGCGTTGCTTGAACTTCTCGTTCAGCATCTTGAGAAACTCCTGGGCGTCCTCCCACGATACCCTCTCCACGGGGTTCTTTGCCGCTTTGAAATACGAGGGATTCGTCCCCATGATCGCCTCATACTGCTCCTGCGTCACCTCGTACTTGCCCATCGAGAAGTCGTGACCAAACTTGATCTCGTGCTGCTCCTCGGCGTCGAACTTCTTCTCAAACGGGTTCCGCTCCGCCTCTTCCTTCGGCGAACCGATGATGAATGACTTGCCCTTGACGGCGATCTTCACCACTTCAAACTTAATGTTGTTGCCCAGGTCGAACGTCGTGTCGTCGATTTTGGGCGGTTCGACTTTGCCGATTTCCTTGGGCTCCTCTTTCTTCGGCGGCTCGACCTTGGTCGGCGTTACCTGCACGAGTTCTTTTTTCGTTTCAGGTGCACTGGTCACTGGCTCGCCGCCGTCGCGGCCGGAGCGGCAACCGACAAACGCAACGAGCACGACCGCGATCAATATTCCCACCCCCGTTAGCCGCGACCCGGAGGCTTTGCGCAGGGGAGCGCGTGAGGCCCCCGGCGCACTCCCCTGCGCAAGATTTCGGGTCGCGGCTAACGGGGCGTTCGGCCTTTTCTACCGATGACGTTGCATCCGTATTCGCGAATGGGCCGGCCTCCGTCGTTTGCGGGACCGTATTCGTCGGCGTCGGTTTCAGCGTGGCAGGTTCGGGCATGGCGCGGGCCTCCGGGGAAGAACGTGCGAGGTTAGTATATAGTTCACGCGGTCAGGAATGAGCGGGTCTTCCGAGCCCGACGCGTTAGCGAGGGAGCATCCCATATACCCTCGCTAACGCGTCGGGCTCGAAAGACCGTCGCGCTGGACAATTTCTCAATTTCGACCGCGTGTGGCATAAATGACGCGCTCGGTCGGGAAAAGATTGCTTCTTCCGAGCACGTTGGGAAACGTGGGCACGGTCTCTTCCGAGCCCGACGCGCAGCGAGGGCGTATTCCTTGGACCCTCGCTTCGCGTCGGGCTTGGAAGCAGTAGATGGCGCAGCGAGGGGCCATAGTAACGCTCCCTCGCTGCGCGCCGGGCTCGGTAGCGCTAGTCAGCCGGTTCCGAAGGCTCCCGCGATTTGAAACCGCGTCCCCGCCGTAAATTGCAGATCGAACTGCTCCGCCAGCACCGAGAGCAGTTCGTCTTGATCGCGGAGGGTGGTCGTAACTGATTCCCCGCCCCGATCGATGATCAGATCGAAGTTGCGCAACAACCGGCGTTCCGCCGTCGTCGACGTCTGCGCCGTCAGCGTCTGTACGAATCGCGATTGCGGGAACGTCGACACATAGTGATTGGCCATTTCCAAATCAACGAATTCCTGCGGTTCGAGCGTGAAGCCATAAAGATCCAGCCAACCATCTTTCTGAAGCGATTGGAGTATCCATGTCCCTTCAATTCTGATGAACCGATAAGTCCAACCATACTGAAAACTTTCTTGCCGTTCGATCAACGGCATCGGCTCCAGGATGCCGACGGTTCCAAAGCCGACGTCGGCTATCCAGTTGTCCCCGTCGATCTCCACGAGCAACAAGACATGGGTCCGCGGCAATGTCTTCTGCACACGGAAACGAACGCGCGCGGCGAGATAGGTCGTCTTTAGCCCAAGGTTTTGAAGCACGGCGGCGAAGAGTTGATTCTGTTCGAAGCAGTAACCGCCCCGGCGCGCGTGAACCAGTTTTGCCTGGATCGATTCCAGATCGATCCGGATCGGCCGGCCGAGCAGAATATCGAGGTTTTCGAAGGGGATGTGCGTGGCGTGGGCCAGATGCAATTTCTGAAAGTCGGCCACCGAAGCCGAGGGCGAGCCGGCGAACTCGATCCGTTTCAAATAGGCCGACAGATCGAGGGTCATCCTTTCGCCTTGGTCGAAAGAGTTGGCTCGGGCCGCCAACGGCGTCGGCTGGCCAGAAAGCCGAGAACGATGCCGATATGGTCGAGACCGACGTCGCGCAACGAGGCCCCGCGATGGACGAACTGTTGCAAGAACTCGGTGGCAAATCCGTGGAAGGAAAGGAGGCCCAAAGCATACCAGCGTTGACGATTGTTGCCGGCAGCCATGCTGGAGAGCGTGGTCAGGAAGGCGTACGCGCAGACGTGCAATGTCTTGCTGATGTAGAATTTCGCGCTGTCGTCCTTGAAGACGCGATTAGCCGTCTCCTTGGTGGGGATCAACAGGGCGACTGTCCAGACGGACAGACAGACAAAAAAGCAGATCGGAAGAAGCGAAGAACGGGCCGGCATCCGGATCCTCGTCGGCAAGGTCAGTTCGTGGAAGCGCCAAGTTCGCGAAGGCGCGAACGCAGGTAACGAGCCCGCGCGGCATTGCGAGCTTCGCCGTCAAGCGGTTCGCCCATCAGCTTTTGCAAGTGGGCTGGCTGCGAGTGCAAGAACAGTTCGTTCACGAGCGGCAAGGGCACTTCATCCAGTAACTTCAGGTCAATCCCCAACCGGACGGAGGACAGAAGCTCCATCGTTTCCTCAGACGTCATCATCGTGGCGGACTGGAGCGTGCCGACGGCCCGGGCGACCCGATCGTGCAGCGACTTGCGATTCTCGCGAACGAGAGCGCTGCGAGCCAGGCGTTCGTAACGCATGATCTCGGTGATGACTTCCCGGATATCGGCCAGGGCGGAAGCTTCGCTTTTTCCGAGCGTCACCTGGTTCGAAATCTGATAGAAGTCGCCCGAGGCCCGGCTGCCCTCGCCGTAAAGTCCACGGACGACGAGGTTGATCTTCTGCAACGCCTTGAAAGCCTTTTCGATCTGCTTGGTCAGACCCAGGGCCGGCAGATGCAGCATGACGCTGGCCCGCATGCCGGTGCCGACATTCGTGGGGCAGGCCGTCAGATAGCCGAACTGTTCGTGGAAGGCGTAGGTCAACTTCGCTTCGATCAGATCGTCGATATGGTTGATCTCATCCCAGGCCGATTCAAGGGCCAAGCCGCTGCGCAAGACCTGAAGGCGGAGTTGATCTTCCTCATTGATCATGAGACTGACTGACTCACGCTCATCGAAGGCGGCGCCGCGCGGGCCTTCCATGACATTCGCCAGTTCCCTGCTGATCAATTGCCGTTCGACCAGAAACTGGCGTTCCAACGGTTCCAGGTGAGATATTTCAATGTAGCTGAGAGGATTCTCAAGCTCGAGCCGGGTAACGCAGTCGCGGAGCTTCGCTTCGATTTCCGTCTTCTGATGCAAAGTGGCACGGCTGGTGAAGGGATGATCCGCGAGGTTCCGCGCCAGGCGGATGCGCGTGGAGACGACGACGTCCGATTCCGGACCAGTGCTCCGCAACCATTCGCCAAGTTTGGGAAGCAAACGATCCAGGTTCATTCGACGGTCCTCAGGCTCCGGATCAGGTCGCGCAAGCGAGCGGCCTCTTCGTATTTCTCGTCGTGGATGGCGGCCTTCAACTGTTCTTGAAGTTCGGCCAGGTCAAGTTCCTGCCGCTTGGCCTGAAAACCTCGCGGCGTTTTCCCTTCATGCCGAACCGAGCGATGGATTCTCTCCAACAGCGGTTCGAGTGCGGCCCGGAAAATCTCATAGTCGGCGGGGCAGCCAAGCCTTCCCTGGGCGCGGAACTGGGCATACTTCATGCCGCAGTGCGGGCAGGCGAGATCGGCCGACTCCCCTTTGCCTTTGCCGCCTTTGGTTTGACCTACGAGGAATTGTAGCAAAGCGGGCACGTTCAGTTCCTGTTGCGCTTCCGGAATCAGGTCGTTCGCCTTGGCACAGGCCTCGCACAGATGCACTTCGCGCTTTTTCTTGTTGATGATGTCGGTCAGATGAACCGTGGCCGGATTATCGCAGAACTGACATTTCATGGCCCGATCCTTCCGCCGCCTTGGCGTAAACGTCGCGAGTCAGGGACGTCACGCAAGTTCCTCAAGCTGACGAATGCGGTCGCGCAGGCGGGCCGCGTCTTCGTACGCTTCGTCGCTAACGGCCTTGTGCAACTGCTTTCGTAGTTTCGTCAACTCTTGCTGAGCCTGTCGAGTTTGCGGCAACCGGCGCGGTGTCTTACCCGCGTGTTTCGTTCCACCGTGGATGCCTTCGAGAAGCGGGGTTAATTCGGCATGGAAGGCGGTGTAATCGTGGGGGCAACCCAATCGACCGGTGTTGCGGAAATCGACAAACTTCAGACCGCACACGTCGCACTGCCGGCCGCCGATTGATTCCGTTTCTTCGATCTCCGAAATGCCACTCTCCACGGTCTTGATGAGAGTCTTCGCAGGTTGCGGCTCGTAGAGATACTTTTGCGCGCATTCCTCGCAGAGGTGCAATTCCTCGAACTGGCTGTCGCTCACCACCTCAGTGATGTGCAATGTCGCGGTTTTTGGACAGTTCTGACACTTCATCGACGCCATCCGCTAGAAATCCGCTGCTTCGTGCCAACCGTCCGTATTCTAGCAGCCCAGTGTCGAATCTCGCAAGACTTCGATCATTTTCAGCCAAGAATCCCCCGGAAGATCCAGACAAAGAAGCCAATGATGCCGCAGATTAGCCGGATAACGATCGACGCCAGGATGATCACCATACAGATCAAACGGAAGTTATCGCCGCTCGAACTCTCGTCGCTGCTGCTCGACGAATAGCTGCTCGAATCCGACGAAGTATAGGAATAGCCGCCCGTCGAAGAGTAGGACGACCCGCTCGACGAATAAGACGGCGAGACGGCCGGTCCGTAGGTACGGACCGGCGCCGGACGGTAAGTCGGAGCGATGCGACCGCGCTGAGCATGAACGTTTTCCGTGCAGACGGCGAGCGTGAGAAGCGTCAGCGAAGCGATGAGAATGCGGTTCATATCTGGCCCCTTCTGCGAGTTCAAATGAGTGGTTCTCTCCTTTCTGAGCGGCGCACGAGTCGGCAGAGGGGCACGGATGCTTCAAATTTTGTTCAAAATCGAGTATGTTGTTTACGACTCTCCACGCGAGTCTCGCTCATGCAGCACGATCAACGCTTCAAGACGCTAATTCGGGAGTTCTTCGCCGACTTCCTTCGGCTTTTCTTCCTGAACTGGGCCGAACGGTTTGATTTGGACTCGGTCGAATGGTTGGAGACGGAACTGTTGCCGAACCCGCCGGAGGGAACTTGCCACCTTTTGGACTTACTGGCGCGTCTAAGGACGAAGACAATCATCCCCGGTCAACAGTCGGAGCAACCAGAGGAGTGGCTGGCTCTGCTGCACATTGAGATCGAATCGCCCGATCGTACGACCGGAATCAAGCCGCGGCTGCCGAGTTACTACATCCACCTACGGGATAAGTACGGTCTGCCGGTGCTGCCGATCGTCGTCTACCTGAAAGTCGGACTCGACGGCATCGGCGTCGATGTTTTCGAGGAACGTTTCTGGGAGCTCTGCCCGCTCCGTTTCGAATACCTGTAAGTCGGCCTTCCGGGGCTCGATGGTGTACAATACGTTCAAGGTGATAACTGGCTGGGAGTCGCTCTTTCGGCGCTGATGAAGATTCCCAAAGAGCGGGTTGTCTGGCTGGGAGAAGAAGCGTTGAAACGTTTGACGGATTCTCCGTTGACTGAGCAACAGAAATTCTTGCTGACGGAGTGCGTTGAAGCGTATTTACCGCTGGATGAGACACAACGGCTGGATTTCGATCGAATTTTGCACGATGTCGGCAACGAAAAGGTGAAGGCCATGAACAAGACGACATTCGAGAAAGGCATTGAGACGGGAATCCAGAATGTGCTTTTGGATCTGGGAAGCAAACGATTCGGTCCGCCGATCAACGACATCGAGCGGCGGATTCAAGCCATTCAGGATGTTAAAAAGCTCCAAGCTTTGACCGTTAGAATTCTGGACGCACAATCGTGGGATGATCTGCTGAAAACCTCGTGAACTCTTATGCCAAACACTTCACCATCCAACATTCCTATCATGAGTTCTTGAAGTTCAACTGATCGTCCCCGAGAAATGGATCCACGAATGCCGGCCGGCTCGCCGTTTACCCGTTTGTGTCAGCTCGCATCGCGTCCCCCGAATGTCGACAAGATCGACCTGCACACTCATTCCACCTTCAGTGACGGCGAGTTCACTCCTGAAGAAGTTGTCGAGCGTGCCCGTCGTGGTGGTCTGGCCGGCGTTGCGATCACTGATCACGACACTCTTCTTGGCTTCGAACGCGCGAAAGCCGCGGCCGGCTCCGCCATCGAGATCATCGCCGGTGTGGAAATCACGACCGAATTCCAAGGCCGTGAACTCCACCTCCTAGGCTACTTCGTTGACCCGCAATTTCCTCCCTTGCACGACGCCCTCGCCAGTCTCCGTCTCGCACGTCGGACACGATTCGAGAGCATGCTCGAGCGAGTTCAACGGGCTGGCCTGTCCATTCCCGAACAGGCGGTTGATCAGATTCGCCAAGGGGAAACCGCTCTCGGCCGACGGCATCTCGCCCGCCTCCTCGTCGATCACGGTCACGCCCGCACTCTATACGACGCCTTCGAGCGTTTTTTGAATACCGCAAATGTCGGTTCGATCCCCAAAGGCCGTCTTCCCGTGGCCGAGGCGATCGCTCTCGTGAGGGCTGCCGGGGGCGTTTCGAGCTGGGCACACCCGCCAAGCGGCGCAGATCGCGAACAGGCTCGTGAGTTGCAATCGTACGGTTTGAACGCCCTCGAATGCGACTATCCCTGGGCACGGCGATCCCACGGCCACAAGTTACGGGCACTAGCTGCCGATCTTGATCTGGCGATCACAGGCGGCAGCGACTGCCACGGCCCGCAGCCAAACAATCGTGCAATCGGAGTCAGGGGGGTCGATCGCCGGGAACTCGCTAAAATCAAAGAGAGATGTCTCGCAGGTTAAAACGCGGGGAAAACATGTTCCGAGCCTTATTCCAGAAGATCAAGCAGGGCCTTTCGAAGACGCGCAGCGTGTTCTCGGGGATCGTCGACTTATTTCGCGGCCGGGGTCGGGTCGACAAAAAGTTCCTCGATGAACTCGAACGCCGGCTTTACCTGGCCGATGTCGGCGGCTTCGCGGTCAATCTCATTGTCGAGCGCGTGCGTCAGTCCTTCATCGATAAAGAGATCACGGGTGAAGTCGAAGCCTTCGTCAAGGCTCAGCTGCGTGAGATGCTCTCCGATCCGACGGAGGGAATCCGCTACGTGACCGGCGGGCCGACCATTGTCATGATCGCCGGCGTCAACGGGTCGGGCAAGACGACGAGCATCGCCAAACTGGCCAAGAAACTCAAAGAAGACGGCAAGAAGGTAATGGTGGCCGCGTGTGATACCTTCCGCGCGGCCGCGGTCGAACAATTGACGATCTGGAGCGAGCGCATCGGCGTCGACATCGTCAAGAATAACCAAGGCAGCGACCCAGCCAGTGTGGCTCACGACGCCTGTGAAAAGGCCAAGGCTCGCGGCTTCGACGTCGTCATCGTCGACACCGCGGGCCGGTTGCACACGCAGGCGCACCTCATGCGCGAACTCGAAAAGATCCACCGCATCGTCGGCCGTGTCATCGACGGCGCCCCGCACGAGATCTTCCTGGTGCTCGACGCTTCGAACGGCCAGAACGCGGTCACCCAGGCCGAGATGTTCTCCAAGTCGGTCAAGTGTACTGGCATCATCCTGACGAAACTCGACGGCACCGCCAAAGGCGGCGCCATATTCGCCATCAAGGAAAAGATCGGCCTGCCGGTCAAATTCATCGGCGTCGGCGAAGGCATCGACGACCTGGAGCCGTTTGATCCGGATGACTATGTGAATGCGTTGTTCGAGTGAGGTGAATGTGTGGGTCGAAAATCAGCAATTTTTTATTGCGAGGTCTGCGCTAGGAAACCGTCTTTATTCAGTTTCTTTGTGCCGATTGAGGATTAAATTAAGCTGCAACGCGCTTTCCTCTTGAGGTTTAAGCCTATTATAGTCATGGAAGAATAGCACAAATGCGCCGATACCAATAGTGAAATCTAGTAGTGCGGAGCAAATATAGAATCTAAACTTGGCGATTCCGTCATCGTGTGATTCATCAGCGCTCAAATCTATATATTTCGAACAACAATACAGACCCAGATGAACTCCAGTCACGGAAAAGAAGACAAGAGCGACTTTGACTAATAGCGAAAGAGACGGGCCGCGAATTATGCCGATAACATAGTACACAGAATAGCCCATGACGCTTATCAGAACGATGTCGACCAGAATAACGCCCAATCCAAAATCGATTCGTATATTTAGCGCTCTGATTATGATGCTACCAACAATGGATCGCAGTCCAGTCCTATAGGCCAAAGCCAAGAAGGCTGCACACGCAAGCGAACAGAACAAGGCTAACGGGAAAGCTCTGATCGGTAGCACGTTCGCGATTGCCGAATAAAACATATTTGGCAGCGCGACAAAAAAAACATCCGGAGCGGACATAAAAAGTGCGCATACAAATATCAAGAAAAACATGATTCGATCAACAGCGATCCCGATGCTGGCACTTGACGACACGGATATTGATTTGTCGGAAGGTAATTTTGTCGAGTCTGGTTCTGTTGTAAGTGGCGCAAGTGTATTGGGATTCAAAAGACAAGGCAGGATTTCATATGTCGAATTTGGATAGATTTCGCTCAGGCGTTTGGCGAACTGTTTTGCGAGGAAATCGGTTTCCCAAATTGGGACGCAGGTTAAATTCGAAAGCAATTCATCGGGCGTGATCGCTTTGCCCAAATTGATGGGGAGAAATCTCGAGTCGCGAACTGATTCTGAGCATGTAGGAATCCATAGATCAGTGGGTTTTGAGCAGTCAAAAACAATGAACGAGCGTTTCTTGTCAGAATCCCTCGTGATGTTTAGTCTGACGGAATCTGTGAGAGCGTTTGCCAGTCTAATTGCCAATTGATTATCGGGCCCGTTTTCTGAATTGCGGAGCATAGCAATAAGAAAATCGAGTTTTGATAGATCGCACGATCTTAGGACCCCAAGACACAATTCTCTAATGGGTCTGGTTTGAATTTTTGATAATGTTTTCAAATCCCAATACAAATTGGATGCCATTCCCCATTTGTGAAAATGCGGATGCACCTCTTTCGGATGCATTTCTTTATAGGTAACAGGCTTATTCGCAGGCATGGGAGCAAGTGTGATACTGCCAGGGTCGGAATCGTCAATGGGTGCTCCGAGAGCTGGCCGCCGAATGCTGGCCGCTTTTTGTGCGTCCTGCTCCGGGCTATCAATATCGCGAGTGTTTATTCTAAAAATGCACGGCAATATACGACATTGCAAATTTGCATATTTTTTATCCATTCTTTCGACAAACTTGGTCGCTTGTTCAACGTTCCGCCAAACTGGTACGAACTCCAAGTTGTCTTCAATCTTGTTTGAATCGATTTGTTCGCCTCGTTCAAAACAATCAAAATCCGTTTCGCCTATCGCTTTCTTTGATGTAATTACGCGAATTGCCCTGGTGTTGGTCCATTCGACGACAATATAAGCCCTTACGTTCGTTGCAAGGTCGTCAATTTCGGTCGACAAGAATTGCCTTAATCGATCCAGCAAATCGCTATTAAACTTGACGCGATCCTTTAGCGGTCGTAA
>Ga0105048_10016258_pt1 | contig 11514 bp, 4 predicted proteins | sample MAT05_FD_78382 | JGI IMG/M metagenome (GOLD analysis project Ga0105048, IMG submission 78382) | Freshwater microbial communities from Lake Fryxell liftoff mats and glacier meltwater in Antarctica - MAT-05 | ecosystem: Environmental > Aquatic > Freshwater > Ice > Liftoff microbial mat | place...
CCGAACCGCACCCGGCGGCACGTCCTTCCCCGCACACGCCCCGGCCGCCGCCCGCAAGTGCTCCCTCGCCCCGGCGAACGCCGCCGCCTTGCCCGCCGGCCCCGCCCGCTGCACCATCACCGCTGCCTCCGCCAAGGCCAGCACCAGCCGCGTCCCGTCCGGGGCGGTCACGGCGTCCACCTTCGCCGCCTGCGCCGCCGACTCCTCCGCCTGCCCGCTCAAGGCCAGGTCGAGCGCCAGCCACGCCCGGAAGTCGGCGAGCTGGTCGTCCGGCCCGCCCAGCCGCACGGCCGCCCGGCACGCCTCCACCGCCCGGTCGTCCTGGTCGAGCGCCCGCAAGGCCGTCGTCAGCGGGCGGAGCATCCACGGCTCGACGTTGTCGCGGTCGCGGTATTCGGCCAGCCACGCCGCCGCCAGCGCGAAGTGCCGGGCGGCCACCAGCGCCGCCCCGGCCCGCGCCCACGAAACGTCGTCGGCCCGCAGCACCTCGCTGTACTTCTGCACCACTCCCTGCACCGGCTTGCCCGCCTCGGCCAGCGCCCCGGCGTAGGCGAGGACGACTTCCCGCCCGGCCGCCGGGTTGCGGGCCAGGAGTTCGGTCATCCGGTCGGCGACGGCGTCGAGGGTGCCGGTCGCGGCCGCCCGCTCGGCCCACAGGCCGGCGAGGTCGGGGTTGGCGTCGTCGGCGAAGGCGAGGTCTTTCAACTCGGACGTGAGCCGCGGCCCCCACCCCTCGGCGTCGAACGCCTGGACCGCCTCGCGGAACAGCCCGCGCGCCGCGGCCGGGTCGGCGGCCAGCCCGCGGAAGTGCATCATCGCCTGCTCCGATTCGTTCTGCCGGCACGCCACCTGGACCGCGCGCAGCCGCACGAGGGGGCCGTCGGCGTGTTCGCGCAGGGTGTTCAGGGTGCGGGCCGCGCCGCCGATGTCGTCGGTGGCGAGCTGCTCGGTGATGAGGTTCATCCCGGCCACCTCGAACGCCGGGTCGAGGTCGAACGCCTTGGCGAAGTCGGCCTGCGCCCCGCGGCGGTCGCCGAGGGTCCGCCGGGCCTCGCCCCGGTAGACGAACGCGACCGGGCTGTGCGGCTCCAGCTTGACGTACTGCTCGGACGCCTCCAGGCACTCGCGGGAGCGGCCCGAGGCGTCGTACCACGCGGCCAGCTGCCGCCACCCCAGCACGAACGCCGGGTCTTCGACGACGATCGCCTTCATCAGCGCGATGGCCTTCGCCCGGTCGCCGCGGCGGGCCTCGACCCACGCCGCCCGGCCGCGGAGTTCGAGCGGGGCGGGGTCGCCGAGGTCGGGCGGGCGGCAGGCGGTCAGCGCCTCGTCGAACCGGCCGGCGGCGGCCAGCTGTTCGACCTTGCTGTCGTGCCCCGGGACGAACTTCGGGTAGGCGCGGATGGCGGCGTCGGCGGCCCGCAGGCGCTCGCCCGGGTCGGACTGCTCGCCGTCCGGCGAGTCGATCCAGAAGACGGGTGCCCACGGGTGGAACGGCCCCCCCCCCTGCCACGCCTCGCGGAGCACCCGCAGGGCGCGGTCCTCCCACCCGGCGGCCCGCATCTCGGCCAGCCCGGCCTGGATCGGGAACGGCGACTGCCCCGGCCCCTCGCACACCTCGGCGAACGCCCGCACCGCCCCGTCCGGGTCGCCCGTCTTGCACGCCAGTTGGAGTTGCTTGACGGCGACTTCCGGCCCGGCGAGGTGTTCCTGTAACACGGCCAGCACCTGCCGGGCGTCGCGGAATTCTTCGTCGGCGAGGTGGGCGTCGAACAGCACGGCGGCGGCCGGCGAGTACCCGGCGCTCGCCTTGAGCGCGTCGCGCAGGTCGGCCTTGCCGCCGTCGCGGTCGCCGGTCTGCAACTTCGCCTCGCCGCGCATGGTCAGGGCGACCGGGTGGCCGGGCTGGAGGCGGGCGAGTTCGGACGCGGCTTCGAGATACCCCTGCGGGCGGCCGGTCTCGTTGTACCAGTCGGCGAGTTGGTGCCAGCCCCAGACGTACTTCGGATCGACCGACACGAGGGCGTGCATCGGCGGGATCGCGGCGGCGTAGTTGCCGCGGCGGGCCTCGACCCACGCCAACCGCCCCTGCAACACGAACGGCAGGTCGGCCGCGAGCTGCGACGGCTGGGCGGCCGCGAGCGCCTCGTCGTACCGCCCCATCTCGGCCAGCCGCTCGGCCCGCAGGTCGTGGGCCTCGACGCTCCGCGGGTCCAGGGCGATGGCGCGTTCGAGCGCGGCCAGCACCTCGTCGTGGTGCCGCGGGTGCTGGAGGATGCGGGCGAGGCGGAGCCACACCCGCGGGTCGCCGGGCCGCTCCCGGGCCAGGTCGCGGGTCAGGTCGGCCGGCTCGTCCGGGGCGTCCAGCCGCTCGGCCCAGAGCTGGACCGCGTGCCACGCCCAGTCGTACCCCGGTTCGTGCCGCAGGGCCAGCTTCGCCCGGTCGAGCGCCTCGCGCGACCGCCCGGCCTCCCATAACCACTCGGCGAGGAACCCGTGGGCCATCGGGTCGAGCGGCGACCGGGCGACGTTCCGCTCCAGCACGACCACGGCGTCGTCGGCCTCCTCGGCGTCGTCGAGCGCCTCGGCGAGTTCGCGGGCGGCGGGCGACCACCCGGGGGCGGTGGCCACGGCCTGCCGCAGCGCGTCGAGCCGCCCCTCGGGGTTGCCCAGCGCGTGGCACACCTGCCCGCGGTCGAGCCAGAGCTTGGCCAGCAGGGGGAAGCGGTCGGTCGCCTCGCGGGCCAGGGCGTGCGCCTCGTCGAGGCGGTTCAGCCCGGCCATCTGCTGGACGACCACCGACCACGCCTGCCACAGGTCGGGCCGGCGGTCGAGGAGGTCTTCGAGGGTTTCGAGCAGGGCGACGTGGTCGTCGGCCTCGCCGTACACCTGGTGGGCCTGGGCGACGAAGGCGACCAGCCCGTCGCCGGTGTGGGGCTGGCGGCGCAGTTCGGCGGCGACGAACGCGAGGGCGTCGCGCTTCTCGTCCCGGCCGCGGCTAATCTGGACGAGTTCGGCCACGAGCGAGTCCTGGTCGATGTTGCGAGTCAGCCCTTCACGGGCGGCGGCGAGGGCGTCGTCGGCCCGGTCGGCGCGGCGGTGGATCTGGGCGCTCACGCCGTAGAACCACGGGTGGCCGGGTTCGAGTTCGCCGGCCCGGGTGATCGCGGCGAGCGCCTCGGGGTGGCGCTTGCGGTCGGCGAGGATGAGCGCCCGCTGCCGCCACGCCCAGGCGTCGTCCGGGCAGTCGTCGAGCAAGTCTTGCAGGACGCGGTCGGCGTCGGCGTCGGGGTCGCCGGAGAGGAATTCGGCTCGCAGCTTTTGCAGGGGGTGGAAGTGCGGGAACCGCTGGCACGCCTGGGCCAAGTGCGACCGCGCCGCGGCCCGCCCGTCGGTCTCGGCGAGCAGGGCGACGGCCGCCCGGTGGCCGTCGGCGAGCAGCGGGTCGTGCTTCAACACTTCGAGGGTTTGCAGGACCGCCGCCGGCAGGTCCGGCCCGGTCCGCGCCACCCGCCCCGCCGCCCGGTGCCAGACGACCGGCGGCACGAGCGCCTTGGCGGCCGCGAGGTCGGCGGCGGCCGCGTCCGGCCGGTCGTGGGCGGCGTGGCACTCGGCCCGGAACAGCAGCAGGTCGCCGAGGGCGTGACCCTTCCCCGACCCTTTTGCTGCCCCTTCCTGCTTCGGGAAGGGGGCGGGGGGGTTCGGTTCCGGCGGGCCGTCGTCCTGCAACTTCTTGACCGCCTGGTCGAGCGCCACGGCCGCCTGCCCCGGCTCCTCGCGGTCCATCAGGGCGGTGTACAGGGCACGGGTCGCGGCCGGCGTCGGGACGACGGCGCGGCCGGCCTTCTGCTGGAACAGGCGGACGGCCTCGGGCACCTGCTCGGTGGCGCGGGCGGCCCGGAAGTAGGCGTCGGCGAACTGGTCCTCGCGGTCCTCCAGGGTGCAGGCGAAGCGGTAGACTTCGGCCGCGTCGTCGAAGCGGCGCTGCTCCCACCACTGGGTCGCCAGCAGGTAGTACCCGGCCGCCGCCGTCGGCCGCGTCCGCACCGACCGGCGCAGCAGCCGGTCGGCGTCGGCCTGGCGGTGCGGGAGGGGCAGCAGCATCTGGGCGAGCGACTGCATCAGCAGCGGCTCGGCGGTCAGGCCCGACCCCTCCGCTTCGAGCAGGGCGAGGCGGTCGGCCGCGCGGTTGAGTTCGCGCAGGGCCGACGCCTTCGCCATCACGAACGTCGGGTCGTGGGGGAAGTCGGCGAGCAGGGCGTCGAGGGCGGCGACGAGGCGGGTCGGGTGGGCGTCGTAGCGGGCGAGGGCGAGCGCCCCGACCTTCGCCAGCCGGTGGCCGTGGAACAGCACCCGCAGCCGGTCGAGCGCGGCGGCCGCGGCCGGGCGGTCGTGGACCAGGAGCGGCTGCTGGACGGCGTACAGGTGGTCGTAGGCGTCGGCGTCGGGCAGGGTCAGCCCGTCGAGCCGGACCGCTTCCGAAACGGGGACGAGCGCGAGGCAGCGCGGCCCGGACGACCGGAACCGTTCGAGGATGGCGTCGAGCGGCCCCTCGGTCGGGCGGCGCTCCTGGTGGTCGGCGAGGAAGACGGTGTTCTTGAGCCGGTCGGCCCCGACGACGAGCCGGGCCTGCGAGAACCCGGCCTCGACCAGCGTGAGGACGAACGGCACCCCGCGGGCGGCGAGGGCGAAGGCGGCGTCGGGGGTCAGGGTGAACTCGCGCGTCGCCCACCCGGCCTGCTCGGCCCGGCGTCGCTCGGCGGCGTCGGGCGTGCCGTCGGCCGGGGCGGGGGCGTCGGCCGGGGCGTCGGGGAGCGGGTGCTTCCAGAACCGCGCCAGGAGTTCGGCCGCCGTCGGCGGGGGGGTGCGGGCGAAGGCGAGATCGACGGGGAGAATGACGCGCGGTGGTGGGGTGGTGGGGTGGTGGGGTGGTGCGAGGCCACTTCCAGATTCAAACCCCACGGACCGCTGTCCGTGGGCTTTCTCGGCTTCGAGTTTTTCCGCGAAGCGGGCGTAGAAGTCCTGGCCCACGGCGCGGGCGTGGGCGGCGGCGGTCGGGAAGTCGCCGCCCAGGTAAGCGGTGTCGGCGCGGCGGGCGGCGAGCCACTTCGCCACGTCCGGCTCGGCGAGCGGGGAGAGGTCGGCGTAGCGGTCGAGGCTGCGGGCGGCGTCGGCGTGGTGGCCGAAGTCGCTCTGGAGGGCCGCCAACTGCGCCACCACCAGCCCGCTTTCGAGGTGCCCCGCGGCTTCGGTGAGGAACTCGAGCGCCTCGCGGTCGCGGCCCAGACGCAGGAGCATGTGCGAGACGGCCTGCACGCCCGGCCGGAACCACGGGTGGAGGTCGAGCGACCGGCGGGCGGCGGCCAGGGCGTCGTCGGTCCGGTCGGCGAGTTCGTAGGCGCTGGCCCGCTCGACGGCCGGCCACGGGCGGTCCGGGGCGACGGCCTCGGCCCGGTTAAACCACCGCTCGGCCCGGTCGAAGTCGCGGAGGCGGGCGGCGACGAACCCGGTCAGGGCGAGCCAGTCGGCCCGGAGTTCGGGCGGGGCGTCGGACCAGTCCGGGTGGCGGCGCAGGAACTGCCAGGCGGCGAGCGGGCCGAACCGCTCCAGCCGGTAGCGGGCGTGGTAGTACACCGCCTCCGGGAACGCCGGCGTGGCGCGGAACGCGAGCAGGTGCAGCCGCCGGCCGAGCTGCGGGGCACCTAGCTGGATCGCCAACCGCCCGCCGATGAGCCGGGCCGGGGTGCCGGCCCACGCCCGGAACGGCCCGTACCCGGCCGCCACGTCGTACGCCTGCCGGTAGCGGCCCTCGCCGTACAGCCCCCGGATGCGCGTCACGTCGGCGGGTGCGAGGTCCATTCCGCGGGAGTCCTGGTTTGGGTGAAGGGGTTCGGAAAAAAGATGAGGGGGTGAAGGGGTGAGCGGGTGAAGGGGTGAGAAGGCGGGTGGTCTTCTCACCCCTTCACCCGCTCACCCCTTCACCCCCTCATCTTCAAGACGGTCCTTCGGCCGGGGCGGCGTCGGCGATGGGGCCGATCTGACTGAGGATGTTCCCGAGTTGGCCGATGCGGATGCCGTACTTGTCGAGGAATTCGCCCAGCACGAACTCGTCGTCCAGGTCGTCGCCGAGTTCCTTCAACTTGGCAATCACCTCCCGGACGAGCGTGAGGTACGCCCGCTCGACGACGGGCAGCGCCTGCTTGCACGCCCCGCCCACCTCCGGGAACTCGCCCGACCAGCGGGCCAGGAACGCCCGCCAGCGCGCGGTGTTGTCTTGCGCCGCCTGCTGGGCCTTGAGCAGCGCCACCTGCTCGCGCTGGAGATCGACCGACTGGCGGAAGAGGTCGGTCAACTCAGTGAGCGACAGCGGCGGGTCGGGCAGCTGCATGGGGCCGGGCGGGGTGACGTACAGCGGCGCATTCATGGCGGCGTCTCGGGGTCCGCGGCGGGGCGGCGGGCGTGGTAGGAGAATTATACAGTTGCGCTCGCCCCGTGCGAAAGCGGACGGCGGCCGGACGCGGGAAGATTAGTGGCGAGGGGGAAAAACGAGCGAGCCGCCCGGCTGGGGGTCCGGGCGGCTCGCGGGGGGAAGGAGTACTGTCGGGTCAGGGACCGCACCGACGGGGACGCCCGGGGTTTGGGGGAGGGCGTCGGGGGAGTCGGTTCGGTATTCGGCGGAGTCGTCTGGGGGGACGGACACCCGCCGCGTCGCACGTTCTGGGGGAGAACCGTTTTGACGAAATGGAATAATGCAGGGGCCGTGCCAACGGCAGGAGAGTGCGAGTATATCGGATGCAAACGGCGACGGACGCAGTGGATAAAAAAAACCGCCCCGACAGAATGCCGGGGCGGTTGCGGGTCGCGTTGTAAAAGACCGTTGGTTGCCTGCAACAATTACTCGGTAAGGTTTACCGTAACCATCAGTCGCGTCAATGTTACGAGGCAATTCGCTTGTGGCACGGGTCTCCAGACCTGTGCGGGCTACACAGGTCTGGAGACCCGTGCCACAAGAGTAAAACTCAACGCGAATCACCGCGCCTCCCGGAAGCGCCACTCCGGCACGTAAGGGGGCAACTCGCCCGCGGCGTAGGATTCGTCGCCGAGCGACTCCTTGAGCCGCTTCAACGCCTGCCGACGCACCGTCACGTAGTAGAACTCGCACCGGGCGTCGCGGACCGCGTCCCACACCCTGTACAGCCGGTCGGTTTCCAACACCGCGATGCGGATCACGTCGGCCCGGTCCGACTCCCACGACTGGCGGGCTTCGAGGTTCTTGCGGTACGCCCGGTTGAAGTGGATGAACTCGTTCACCGCCCGGCGGTCCGGGAACCGCGCCCCGTCGCCGACCCGCGGGGCGTCGGCGAGTTCGACGTGCCGGCGGCGGAGCAGGTTCAGGTCGGTCTCGAAGTCCTCGGCCCGGGCGAGGACGTAGCGCGTCTCGCGCTCGTCGAGGATTTCCAGCGCGATCGCCGTCTGGTGGATGGCGGCTTGCACGACCGGCCAGCGGTCCGGGGCCGGGGCGACTTCGGGCGTGCCCGGGGGGGCGGCGAGCAGGGCGGCGGCGAGGACCAGGTCGTACGGGGTCATGGCTTCGCGCTCCAGTGCCGGCGGTCCCACGTGAAAGTGGGTGATGAGGCCGGCGACCCGGGGCGCGCACCGCGGACATGTCCGCGGCCGCGCGGCCCGGAAAAAAGGGTTATCCGGTTCGACCGGAAACGAATCACGAGTCGGAGCGGGTCGGGGAGGTATTGCCGACGAGAGAGTCGCCGCGTCGGCGGGCGGGAGAATGGCGTCGTAAAGTCGGGGCGTGGGAGACGCCCCGGCCCGAAGCCACGCTCTCGTCCGGCGGCCGCTCGTGTCAGAGCGGTGCGGCGTGCGGTCGGCCCGGCCTCAGCGATCCGGCGATCGTCCGTAACCTGAATCCGGGCAGTCCCGGAAGCCGCGATGTCGTTCCGCGGTACGCATCGGCGGTTGGAAAGGTGGGCGACCGCGGGTGCGGGCACCACCGCCGAGCGGGAAGGTCACGTTGCGTATCGCGGGCATACGCACCCGATCAAAACCTTACCATACATCTTTGATGCCGAGGCCCGATTGTTGGGCGTTCCGCGTCATGGGAACCGGCAGTCGGCTCCGGCATCGTCCAAATTATCGGTCTAACTGCACCTCGGATTGCACCTAAAAACATCTCGACACCGGATTATGCACTTGCCGGTATCGGGCCGGACACATAGTGCTGCCCACGGATGGGGCTATTTTTGGACATTCCTGTCGCTTCTTCTCGCAGTGACATTTCCGAACGATTTGCGAACGTCAAGACGTGCTAGCATCGCAGCGTTCAGTGCCACAACATCGGGCATTCACGCGCGATAAGCGACCACTCGACGATCTCCGCTGAATCAGATTTTGGCCCAGTTCTCGTCGCTAATGGCTATTTTGTAGGCAGTTAAATTCCTCGCACTTTCACCAGCTTCGCGGCACCCCCATTGCGTTAGCCCTCCGCGTGCAGCCATTACTATCCACGCCTCAGGAGAAGCCCGTGTTGCGGCTCACCCTCTCCGCCATGCTGGCGGTCGTACTCGGGTTGTCGCTCGCGACGCCCGCCTTCGCCCAAGACCCGCCGGCTCCGGACCCCACCAAGACGCCGGCCATGCAGTCGGACATCGCTGACGCGAAAAAGGCGGCCGCCGACGCCAACACGAACGCCCGCAAGTATTCGGACATCACCTGGGTGCTCGTGTCCAGTGCGTTCGTCATGCTGATGATGCCCGGGCTGGCACTCTTCTACGGCGGCATGGCCCGGCGGAAGAACATCCTCGGCACCATGATGCACACGATGGTCGCCCTCGGCATCGTCGGCGTTCAGTGGGTGGTGTGTGGGTATTCGCTCGCGTTCGGCGAATCGGCCGCGAAATTCACCTACCCCGGCACCGAGACCGAGGCGAGCGTGATCGGGTACAGCAAGGAGCTGCTGTTCCTCGGCACCGAGGCCGCCGTCGGCACCACGACCGATGAGGTCTTGAAGGCCCAGAAGCTCGACCCGGCGACGGCGACCGACGACCAGAAGACCGCGGCGTCGGCGGAGGCGGACAAGAAGAGCCGCTTCAAGTCATTCCCGAACACGAACCTTCCCCTCTACCTGCACGCGATGTTCCAAGGGATGTTCGCAATTATCACGGTCGCGCTCGTTAGCGGGGCGTTCGCCGAGCGGGTGAAGTTCGGGGCGTACTGCCTGTTCGCATTGCTCTGGACGACCCTCGTGTACGACCCCATCGCCCACTGGGTTTGGGCCTTCGACTGGGTCAAGCCCGTCGTGGACGGGAAGACCGCGGAGCTGTTCCCGGCCGCCGGGCTGCTCGGCGCGAACGGGGCCATCGACTTCGCCGGCGGCACGGTCGTTCACATCGCCGCCGGGTTTAGCGGGCTGGCCGCCGTCCTGTTCCTGCGCAAGCGGATCGGGTACGCCAAGCAAACGTTCCACCCGAACAGCATGGTGCTGACCCTGCTCGGGGCCGGGATGCTGTGGTTCGGGTGGTTCGGGTTCAACGGCGGGTCGGCGCTGTACTCGAACGGCCAGGCCGTGTCCGCGTTCACCGTGACCCAGATCGCCGCCGCCGTCGCCGGCCTCGCCTGGACCCTCACCGAGTGGTGCTTGAAGGGTAAGCCGACCGCCCTCGGGTTCGCGTCCGGGGTGGTCGCCGGGCTGGTCGCCATCACCCCGGCCAGCGGGTACGTCGGCCCCGGCGGGGCGATGGTGATCGGGCTGGTCGCCGGGATCGCCTGCTACGGGGCCGTGCTACTCAAGCCGATGCTCGGGTACGACGACTCCCTCGACGCCTTCGGCGTCCACGGGGTCGGCGGGATGATCGGGGCGATCCTGACCGGGGCGTTGGTCAGCCTGCCCCTCTGGGTGTACGGCTCGGAAATGCGCGCCGACCAATTCCCCGGCAAGCTGACCGACGCGAAGGACGCGGTGGACATCGCCGCGCAGCTCAAGTGGCAGGTTCTCGCCGTGCTGACCTCGGCCGTCTACGCCTTCGCCGTGACGAGCGTGTTGGTCGTGCTGATCGACAAGACCATCGGGTTCACTATCGATCCGAAGGAGGAGGCCGACGGCCTCGACCTGACGCAGCACGGGGAGGTCGGGTTCGACTACGGCGGGACGGCCGGGCTGGAGGAGATGCCGGGGGCCGGGGTGCCGGAACCGCGGTCGGCCACCACCCCGCCGAACGGCCCGCTCTCGAAGCGCTTCGTCGTCGTCGTCGAGGGGGCCGACACGAAGGAACTGCTCAAGGTCTGGACGGGCATGTGCCAGCCGGGCGACCAGCCGCCCAGCCCGTCGTTCAAGGCCGTCTACCCGTACTTCACGACCGTGACCGGGAACAAGTTCCGGTTCCGCGGGGGCGACCCGGTCGCGCTGCGGAACGAACTCCAGAAGCTGTTCGCGGCCGCCCTCGGCGGGTCCGTCAAGACGACGGTGGAATCGTAACAGGAAGTGTGAGTGGCTGGTGCGGGTGCGAGTGAAACGCCACGGACGGCACCACCTTTCGGGGTGGCTCACTCCCACCCGCACCGGCCCTCGCCCGTTTTCCCCACTCACACTCACCACGAGGGGAAGTGTGAGTGGCTAGTGTGAGTGCGAGTGAAACGCCACGGACGGCACCACCCTACGGGTGTTCTTCACTCCCACTCCCACCAGCCCTCGCCCGTTTTCCCCACTCACACTCACACTAGCCACTCACACTCTCTATGAAACTGATCGTCGCCATCATTCGGACCGAGAAACTGGAAGACGTGCAGCGGGCGCTGGCCGAGCGCGACGTGTACCTGATGACCGTCAGCGACGTCCGCGGGTGCGGGCGGCAGCGCGGGTACACGGAGGTCTACCGCGGGAGCGAAGTGACCGTCCGCCTGATCCCGAAGTTGAAGTTGGAGATCGCCGTCAACGAGGCGTTCGTGGACGCCGCCATTGAGGCCATCGTCCACGCCGGCCGGACCGGGGACACCGGGACCGTCGGCGACGGCAAGATCTTCGTCCTCCCCCTGGAAGACGCCGTCCGCATCCGGACCGGCGAGCGCGGGGCCGCCGCCATCGGGCCGTAAGCGCGGGTGCGAAGAGAAAGCGGAACGCGGATGACGCGGGATCCGAGCACGCGGAGTAAAGGGCAGGATCGGAGTGTCCTCGTTCCCACGCTCTGCGTGGGAACGGGTCTGCCACCGCTCCGCGGTGTGCCCGTTCGCGTCCGCCGGGTTTAGGTCCGGGACGCAGAGCGTCCGGACGGGCGTTCCCACGCGGAGCGTGGGAACGAGGGTTTTCTGATCCGGTTTTCATCCGCGGGGTCTCATCCCGCGTCATCCGCGTTCCGCTTTCTCTTTGCGACCTACCCCGATAAGCTCAGCCCGTCGGCTGGGCTTTTTCGTTTCGAGGGTACGCGGATGGCAACACTCGCCGGGAAGGTGGCGGTCGTCACCGGGGCGTCGAGCGGGATCGGCTGGGCGCTGGCGAAGGCGCTCGCC
>Ga0105048_10016259_pt1 | contig 11513 bp, 8 predicted proteins | sample MAT05_FD_78382 | JGI IMG/M metagenome (GOLD analysis project Ga0105048, IMG submission 78382) | Freshwater microbial communities from Lake Fryxell liftoff mats and glacier meltwater in Antarctica - MAT-05 | ecosystem: Environmental > Aquatic > Freshwater > Ice > Liftoff microbial mat | place...
AGATCAGCTTTTTACGCTCAATCAGGGGATAAAAAAGCATTACCCACTTTAGATGTGTTTTTCCAAGCTGCTCAACGAGGTCCCAACGCTGCCATGATTTGGCTAAATCAGCTCGAAAATATACCTTTTACCCACCTAAGAGAACTATTAACACGTATACCCTCAACGAGAATATCACCCGTGGCTCTTGAATTTGCGCACCAAATCCTTGATATTAATAGAAGCAAACTGCTTCGTTTGCGGGAAGAACTCTTATGAAAACCTTATTTCTGGCTTGGCAAAGCCCCGAATCTCGTGCTTGGTTCCCCATTGGTCGCCTCACCTTTGATGGGGAACTTTACCGTTTCACCTATATTCAAGGCGTTTATACAGCCCAGCAACAAGCTAGATTCCAACCAATCTGGGCATTTCCAGACCTAGACAAAGTTTATGAATCTCCAGAATTATTTCCGCTCTTCTCTAATCGACTGTTGCGTCGTTCTCGTCCAGACTATCCAGCTTTTGTACAGTGGCTTAACATTCCAGAGCATGAAGATGAGCCGATCGCTCTTCTTTCCCGTAGCGGCGGTCACCGAGCAACAGACACCTTCGAGGTTTTCCCATACCCCGAACCTGACGAGCAAGGACTCTATAACATTCACTTTTTTGCTCACGGTCTACGCCATCTTCCCTCAGAAACCTATCCCCGCATTCAACAACTTCAACCCGGACAACTGCTTTACGTTGCCCGCGACTGTCAGAACCCATACGACCCCAATGCGTTACTTTTAAGAACGGAAGATCTCTACAACGTAGGCTACTGCCCTCGCTACCTGGTCAGCGACATTTCTGATTTACTCGACCAATCTCCTGAAAAGCTAAAGGTTCTAGTCGAGCGAGTCAATCAACCTCCAACCCCATTGCAATTTCGCCTCCTGTGTCATCTAACGGCTAGGTGGACTCAGGGGTTTCAGCCATTTTCTAATGAGACTTACCAGCCTTTAGCTCAAGAGGAATTAGGAGCGATCGCTTAATGCTTCCACCAATCAAAGTTTATACAGACTCCCCAATTCACAAGATCCCCATTAGAAATAAATGACTATACTGTAATCGGACTCCTCACCCCTTTGGAAAAGCCCGATCGCAATGCCCTTCGAGATCATCCACAAGCCCACCTTCACCAACCAACTCCTCGCCGTTCCCAAAGAGCGAGTGATACAGATTTTAGAAAAAATCGAAGTTCTGCGGGACGATCCTAAGCCCCACGGTAGCCTCAAGAAAAAGCTCCAAGGTTATAAAGGCGATATTTACCGTCTACGCTCCGGCGATTTTCGTATTATTTATACCTATGGCGATCAATGGGTCGCTTTACTCGGAGTAGATGCCCGCAAAGATGTCTACAAAGGCGACAAGTTAGTTGCCGAAGAAGCTTCCGTCGATGTATCTGCCTTTTCCAACTTAGACGCACTGCTAGTTCCAAGCTTGCCCCATCATCCCACTCCTCACCCGGCAGAACAACCAGCAGACCTACTTCCAGCCGAATTAACCCCCGATCTGCTCGATCGCCTCCTCATTCCCAAAGAATGTTTCCCCATCCTCCTTGCTTGCCGCACCTTCGATGCTTTGCTAGAGGCAGATGTTCCCGGCATAGTCCGTGATCGCCTCTTCGACTGCATCACCGCACCCAACTTCGATCAAGTCCTCAGCCAACCCAACTTCATCACAGGCACCCCTGACGAACTCCTTCGCTTTAAAGAAGGCGATTTATTCGGTTTCTTGCTCAAGCTCAACGCCGAACAAGAAAAATTTGTCACCTGGGCAATCAACGCCACAGGACCAACACTCCTCAAAGGCGGTCCCGGTACAGGTAAAAGTACAGTCGCCCTCTATCGCACCCGCGAAATCTTGCAACAACTCAAAAGCAATACAGCTTTTCCCCGTATTCTCTTTACTACCTACACCAACGCACTCGTTAGCTTCTCGGAACAACTTTTGCAGCAACTCCTAGGCGAAGATGCTCAATTTGTAGAAGTCAAAACAGCAGATGCATTGCCCTACTCGCTCCTCTGTAACACCACTGGACAGCCACAAATTATCTCGACTGATGACCTGCTCAAGTTGATCAAATTTGCAATTCCCAGCACTATTGCAACACTAGAAGGAAACCTACTTCAGCAGCAAACCCAGCGATTGCTGCTGCAAAAACTATCGCCCCATTATCTAATGGAAGAAATCTGCGATGTCATTGACGCAAGAGGCATTACTACCTTAGAAGATTACGCAAACACCCCGCGTTCCGGGCGCACCGTCTCGCTCAATAAGACCCAGCGGCAGGCTATTTGGAAATTGCGATCGCACCTCCACCAATCCCTCGCAGACCAAGGGCTAGAAACTTGGATGCAGGTTCGTAATCGAGCATTGGCACTCAGCGCTGACAATGCTCCTGTTTACGATGCTGTCATCATTGATGAAGCTCAAGATCTGCCGCCCAATACCCTTCGTTTTTTGACCCAAATTTGCTGCGATCCCAGTCGCCTCTTCATCACCGCCGACGCGAACCAATCCATCTACGGCAACAGTTTCCGTTGGTCAGATGTTCACCAAGACCTCAAATTTATTGGACGCACAGGTATTCTCCGCGTCAACCATCGCACAACCCGCGAAATTAACGAAGCTGCCCACGACTATCTACAAGCAAGCATCCTAGATGAAGATGCACCAGATCGGCAGTATATTCACACTGGTCCAGCTCCAGCCGTTCGTGCCGTTGCTGACAAACAAACCGAAGCCAACCTTCTCGCCCAGTTCTGTCGCAGTGCTACCCGCGAATTCCGCGTTGGCATGGGAGCCTGCGCTATTCTCACTCCGACTGAAAAAGCAGGCAAAAACATTGCTGGACAACTCACCTACTTGGGCATCAAGGCGCAATTTATGGGCAGTAGGGAACTCGACTTAAACAGCAAAAGCGTCAAAGTTCTGACCCTCAAAGCTGCCAAAGGTTTAGAATTTCCGATTGTGGCGATCGCTGGCTTCTTAGAAAGTAAATTCCCATATATTCCCAAGGGCACACCCGAACAAGCCAAAACAGAGATTTTACTCCGAGAACGCCGCACATTATTTGTCGGCATGACTCGGGCAATGCGGGCGCTCCTAGTCGTAATTCCATCTGAAAAGCCCGGAGCTTTACTAGAAAACTTTGAAGAAATGCTTTGGAACTTGGGCAACGTAGCAACATGAACTTAATTCAACTTCCCCCCGTCCTTCCTGGCGCTCTAGATTTAGCCGACATTAATCGGCAGTTGCGCGATCGCACCGCCCAACTCGATTGGGGTGCAGTAGTTTCTGCAACAGAACCTGCACTAGCAATCTTGTTAGAAGGTCTAGATCTGTTCACCTATGCCGAAGAACTAGGAGTTGATGGAACAATCAACGATAGCATTGCCAATGACATCACCCGTTGGTTGAATCAGCAAAAACCTCCAACCCTACCTCAATCTTCCACCCTCAGAAAAAACTCACGCCCAAAGCCTGCGGTATGGGAACAGCCCAGTCTGCTTAAAACCGAAGTCATGCTCGATGAAGGACAAGATGCTGACGGTCAAGGAAACTTCATTCAAACTCGCATCGTTGAATTAGAGCCAAGTTCGGTTTCGCAGCCCTTTCCAAAGGGTGAACCTAATGAAAAAATACTTGCCACCCGCACCGCATCGCCCTTCCAAATTCGCCAAGAGTTAGAAGAAAAAGTCCTTAAAGATTTGTTGGGTCCAGCGGGAGGCGAGTACGAAGAAATTGACGAAGGACGAGTCAGCGATCGCTATCTGGTCGGACTCCTTGCTCCCCTCCATCGCCGCAAACGTCAAGATGCAGTCGTCGTGGATCTAGACCGTCTCGAAGAAGATTCAACCTCTCGTTTAGGTTCTGTCGATCAAAGTCTTGAGGAAATGGATGAGTTGGCGATCGGCGGCGAACAAACCGCTGAAGATGGGCAAGCCGAAACCGCCAATGCTCTTGCCGAAACCATCTTTCCCTCCTCAATCGGCATGACCTTTTGCGTCAGCGGAACTGCTACCGCTATGCAAATTACCGCAGGTTGGGGACAGTACGAGCGCACCCAAAGCAAATCTTTAGAAACCGCAGCAGGCAATCCTAAACCCGTCTGGAAACGATTCCCAATTGCCGCCCTGTCCCAACCTATTCCCCTAAAAGCAGGCATCCTTCCCGACTGGCAAATTGATCCAGACTACCAGGTTTACGTCAAAGGTCAAATTCGCCAGCAGGGTAATGATTGGATCGTTAGTCTTTTTCTCATCAACGCTCAGCACGAATTAGAGAAACAGCCTGATCGCTCCTGGTTATTTCAACCTGAACTGACCGTACAATCTGCTCAATCCCAACAGTCCGATATTTTCATCAAACGTCCCCAATCCCGTCGTTCCAACCATAAGCTCGATGCCGTGTTCTATGACGAAGAGCAAGATATGCAAATGCTCTACCGTAAACAAATTGAGTTCGCCGTTGGTCATGGCGTAGGCATTCATGCCACCATTCTCAGAGCTGATCCTTGTCGAGCGATCGCCCTCTCCACGCGCATTGTTCCAGTCTACGAAGTTCCCAAAACAACTCCGCCCACCGCCCAAGAAATTCCTGCCTTGAGTGGACTGGTACTGAATATGCAACAGTTGGCAGAATCCTCAGACTTGCCCGCCCAGCTAGAAGCATTACCCACCGCCTACGCCCAATGGATTGCTCAACAGCAATCGCGCCTCGCTGACCCCGCAGAAGAATTGCACACCCATCGAGAAGCCGCGCAGCGGGCAATGGCAAACTGCGATCGTGCCTTAACTCGAATTCGAGAAGGCATCAAAACGCTACGGACTAATCCCCAAGCTGCACAAGCTTTTCGGTTTATGAATCAAGCGATGTATCAGCAACGAGTGCGATCGCTCTATGCTGCCAAGATTCGTCAAGAAGCCGCCGCTGATCTCGATCAGATCATTCAGTTTGATGCACCCACTTGGTTTCCATTCCAACTTGCGTTCATTTTATTGAACCTGCCCAGTACCACTGACCTGCATCATCCCGATCGCTACCATGAAACAAACGCGATTGCCGATTTGCTTTGGTTCCCCACGGGCGGCGGTAAAACCGAGGCTTATTTAGGATTAGCGGCTTATACAATGGGTCTGCGACGACTGCAAGGAACCGTCGCTGGGCGATCGGGAGCAGCAGGTGTTGCCGTTCTCATGCGTTACACGCTCCGTCTTCTCACTCTTCAACAATTCCAGCGCGCTACCGCCCTCATTTGCGCCTGCGAAGTCATTCGCCGCGAAGATGAAACCACTTGGGGCGAAGAACCCTTCCGCATTGGGCTATGGGTGGGTATGAACACCACACCTAACCGCACAGAAGACAGCGATGCCTTTGTCGATTCTCTGCGGGGGCATCGTGCGCCTCCCAGCGGCGGCTCTCCCCATCAATTGACCAGTTGCCCTTGGTGTGGTTCTAAAATCGATGACGGCAAACACCTGGAAGTCAGTTCGTTTAAAAAAGGAATTGCCCGCACCCTGACTTACTGCGGCGATGTCTTAGGACGATGCCCGTTTAGCAAAAGACAATCTAAAGAAGGATTACCTATCGTCGTCGTTGATGAGGAAATCTATCGACGTTTACCCACACTCCTAATTGCCACCGTCGATAAATTTGCTCAGATGCCCTGGAAAGGCGAAACTCAAATGCTCTTTGGGCAAGTCGATGGATACTGCGATCGCCACGGCTATCGATCACCCGAACTTGATGATTCTGACTCCCACCCCGCCCGCTACGGATTACCTAAAGCTACCACTCGCCCAGTCAATCCTCTCCGTCCTCCCGATTTAATTATTCAGGACGAACTCCATCTCATCAGCGGTCCTCTAGGAACCTTAGTGGGACTCTACGAAACCGCAGTCGATCAATTAGCCACTTGGGAGGTAGATGGCAAGCGAGTCCGTCCCAAAGTAGTCGCTTCAACCGCCACCATTCGCCAAGCACAAGACCAAGTTCATCATCTGTTCGTGCGGCAGGTTCAGGTCTTTCCGCCCCACGGGTTAGACGTAGGCGATAACTTCTTTTCCCGCCAGCGAGAACCTGGGGAAGACCAACCCGGACGACGATACTTAGGCATCTGTGCCACAGGACGCAGGCTGAAAGCTGCCACTATTCGGGTCTATACGGCAATCCTGGCATCCTCTCAATTGTTGTATAATGATTATGGCGATCGCGTTGATCCTTGGATGACGCTGGTAGGATATTTCAGTTCAATGCGTGAACTAGGCGGTACTCGTCGGTTAGTCGATGATGATATCCAGCAGCGCCTCAACAAAATGGAACGTCGAGGACTCGCAAATCGTCCCCGCCTTGCAGTTGAAGAACTCACCTCTCGCAAATCTTCCACCGACATTCCCAGAACTTTGGACTGGTTGGAAACACCTTTTGAAGGCGAACGAAAACGTACTAAAAATAAACCTACACCGCTAGATGTACTGCTGGCAACCAACATGATTTCTGTAGGCGTAGATGTTCCTCGTCTCGCTGTCATGGTCGCCACAGGACAACCCAAAACAACGGCTGAATACATTCAAGCAACCTCACGGGTAGGACGACGACACCCCGGTATCGTGTTTACTATTTTCAACTGGGCACGTCCCCGCGATCTCTCTCACTACGAACGGTTTGAACATTATCACGCCACCTTCTATCAGCATGTTGAAAGCCTCTCGCTGACGCCCTTTTCATCAGGAGCGATCGATCGGGGCTTATCGGCAATTCTAGTGACTCTGATCCGGTTAGCTAAGGGTGAGTTTAACCTCAATAACCGAGCAGGTCGCATTCGTCGTGACGACCCCGATGTGCAGGCGGCAATTCAGACCCTAGTGAATCGAGCTTGGCACGTTTCTGGTTCCTCGGAGGTACGTGACTTTGTACGACGAGAACTGGAATCCCGACTAGATTTTTGGCTTGACCAAGCCCAAGACACAACCAGTGGAAAAATCCTAGGTTATCAATCTGAAAAAGATGGTTTAACCCTTGGTTTGCTGAAAAATCCATCCCTTACTTGGGAAAAGTTTACCTGTCTCAATTCACTTCGTAATGTTGAACCTACTATTAGTTTAATCCTCAACACTAACGTTCCCAGTGATGATCCGAGCCGTATTCCCCAACCTATGCCCCTTAAAAACCTATGAGCGATCGCTATAAAGTTGGGGATCTACGCCCCAGTCAAATCATGTTTTCTTTCGGTATTGGATCAGTGGTCGATTTGCCCAATCTGTCTGTCATGGTCATGGGCACAGATGAATGGGACACCACACAGTCTGATCCACTGGCTGAAGAACGCCTGCTCACAGTTGTCAAAGAAGAACTCGGAAAACAAGTCTATAAACTTGTGCCGCCGCCTACACCACCGGAAACTAACGGGATGCCCGCCCTCGATCGCAACGCCAAAATTGGTATTCCAGTCTCTCCCTTTCCCGGTTGGGGTGTTTGCACAGCTTGTCGGTTACTCGCCAAATTTGACGACCAACTTTTTCAACTCAAACCCGACTCCTACCGTTCCGACAAAACCCGTTATGTTCACGTCAATTGTCAAAAGTCTAGAGGCAACTATGCGCCCACGGTAATCCCTGCCCGATTCCTGGTAGCTTGTCGGCAAGCACATTTAGATGACTTCCCCTGGCTCTATTTTATTCACAAAGGTAAAGCAGACTGTCCGGGTTCATTGCGACTTTTAGAGGTCGGAGTCACTGGCTCAGCAGCAGATGTAGTAGTGCGGTGCGATCGCTGTAACCTGTCCCGCTCAATGTCTGACGCCTTTGGAAGTTTAGGCAAACAAAATATGCCCCAGTGCCGAGGTCGCCATCCCCACCTGCGCTGCTTTGAAGATGACGGCTGTGAAGAACAAATGAAAGTGATTCTGTTAGGAGCCTCGAATGGCTGGTTTCCCATGACCCTGGCGGTGCTTTCCATTCCTGGCACAACAGACAAGTTAGGACAATTGGTAGAGACGCACTGGGCAGTATTACAAGAGGTGACTCATGAAAGCGACTTATCCCTACTCAGGCGAATCGGTCAGCTTAAGCCCTTCTCCCACTACTCAGATGCCGAACTCTGGGCACAAATTCAGCAGCACTCCAACCCTGCCAAAGACCAGCCCATTGGCAACCTCAAACTTCCTGAATGGCAAGTGTTCTCAACGGCTGATCCAGATCTCAACACTGACGACTTTCGACTGAAGCCTGTTGAGCCGCCCAGAGGCTATGAATCCTATTTTTCAAAAACAGTTTTGGTCGAACGATTGCGAGAAGTGCGAGCATTGATTGGATTCACCCGCATTGAGTTTCCAGGGGACTTGAGTGAAACAACCTCGTTAGAAAATATCCCCATCGCGCCTTTGTGCAAAGACCGAAAACCGAAATGGGTTCCTGCCACCGAAATTCGGGGCGAAGGCATTTTCCTCCAGTTTCGAGAAGATGCGATCGCTCAATGGATCGACCAACATCCTTCACTAGAAAATTACGAAACCAAAAGTCATTCAGCCCATACTGCATGGCGAAAAGCACGAAACATTGACAAGCCCGAAGACCATTTCCCAGGGCTGCGCTATATGCTCTTGCATTCTTTCTCTCATGCGTTAATGCGGCAACTTGCTATTGAATGTGGCTACGCCGCCGCTAGCCTGCGAGAACGCATCTATTCCAGCCGTCCTGAAGATGATTTTTCAATGGCAGGTGTTTTAATCTATACTGCCGCTCCTGATAGTGAGGGAACGCTGGGCGGATTAGTTAGCTTGGGTAATCCTGAAGTTTTAGGACGACACTTAGATCAGGCGCTGGAACAAATGCGCCTCTGTGCCTCTGACCCCCTTTGTTCCGAACATCAGCCTGATCCTAATGATTTGCATTGGGCAGCCTGTCATGCTTGTTTATTCAGTCCCGAAACCTCTTGTGAACGAGGGAATAAGTATTTAGACCGGACGCTCTTGATTCCAACCCTCAAGGCTGACCCGTTCGATATTGCGTTCTTTCAGGGAAATTAATGCTGCCTCCTCGCCTTCTAGCCCAAATTCGTCGGGTGGCTCAAGAATTACCTCCAGTTATGCTGGAATCGGTAATTAAAGGCTTGGAACTTTGGAGCGATCGCCCTCCACCTGAAGATGATGCCTATATTCTCCGAACCTTGCCCCACACTCACTGGCGACAACTCGTTTCAGAATTACTAGAAATCTGGCACAAAGAAACCATAGATTTAAGTGGACAAGCGATCGCAACGGCTCTGGCGACCGCCGCTTATTGCGAAACAGAATCGCAAAAAGAATTGTCATTAGAAATTGTTTGGACAGGACCAGAAGGCTCTGGCATTCCTGTCCGACGAACTGAGCAGGTTTTGCTGCAACTGATTCGGGAAGCTAGACACGATCTAACGATCGTCAGCTTTGCAGTTTACAAAGTGCCAGAAATTTCTCAAGCATTAATTGCAGCCATCAATCGAGGCGTTGTCGTCAAAATCATTGCAGAAACACCAGAGTCCAACAGCGACTTAGCTCCTTTCGGTGTAAAAGCAGGACTAGGGGCTGAGGTCGCTAAACGAGCAGAAGTTTTTGTCTGGGATAGACAGAGCCGACCGAAAGATGCTGAGGGGAGGCATGGGTCACTGCATATGAAATGTGCGATCGCTGATCAGCAACATCTTTTTATTACCAGTGCAAACCTGACTGGTTATGCGCTATCTCTCAACATGGAAATGGGGTTACTGGTTCATAGTAATGATTTAGCGAGCCAGGTGGTAAAACATCTTGATCAACTAATTCATCAAAATGTTCTAGCCAGAAAATAGTGTCAAAAAGACAAGTCCTGATTTTTCGTCCCTCTATCAGTAGCCTGTATTTTCTATTGCGCAACAAGCTTAATAAAGGCGATCGCTTCCCCTAAGCACAAAATCAGAACGACATTTAGACACCGCAAGTCACAGTCTCACTTACTCATAGGATCAGAAAACAGCAGTAGCAGGGAATTTCTAAACTATCTGTTCAGTCAGTTATACTCGCCTGAGCTAGAAATTGGACTATTAGAATGTTCTCTTCTAGGAACGGTATGATGAGACAATCCACCTCTAAGGGATCAGGGGAGTTGTCAGCATGATTCGGATTGAATTCACTCAGGAAAAGATGACCGAATTGAACTATCAACGGTATCGCCACCCTCATCCGAGAGTTCAACAAAAAATGGAAGTTTTGTATCTCAAGAGTCAAGGACTGGCACATCAAGAGATTCGACGACTCTGTGACATCTCGAAAACTACCCTGACGACTTACCTCAAGCAATATACAGCACTTTCCATTTTCATGAAGTACACCTAAAATTGTTCAATTCATTGCTAGAAAAGGGCTTTGGACGTATAAAGAGGTGCAATCAAGCCTAAAAGTGCTGTATTGAGGGAGGCGTTGAGCGTCTTCAACAGTTAGATTATCAAGGGCAACCCAGCCTCTTGAATCAATATGCCTCCAGTCTAGAAGACTATTTGCACATCTCATCCACCGCAAACGATTGCCGAAGCCCAATCGAAGATCCAGCAGATCACGGGCATCCATCGGAGTCCTAATCAAGTCAGGGCTTTTCTCAAGCGACTGGGAATGCAACGACGAAAAATGGGGTTTGTTCCAGGCAAAAGTGGCACCCCCGAAAAGATTGCAGAGCAGGAAACGTTTCGAGAGGAAGTTCTAGAGCCATTGCTGGCGGCTGCTAAAGCAGGCACCCAAGCCGTTTTTTTGTCGATGCTGCCCACTTTGTTCACACCGTTTTTTTAGGATATCTGTGGTGTTTTACAAGATTATTTATTAAATCTCCTTCGGGACGAAAGCGCTTTAATGTCTTGGGAGCAATCAATGCGGTGACGCTAGAAATCATCACAGTCACGAACGAAACTTACATCAATGCCGAGAGTGTCTGTCAACTGCTGCGACAATTATCGCAGAGGTCAGCGGGAATGCCAATTAGTATAGTGTGGGATAATGCTCGATATCAAAAGTGTGCAGCAGTTTTTGAGTTGGCATCTGAGTTAGGGATCACTCTGGTGTACTTGCCTGCTTACTCGCCCCATTTGAATTTAATTGAGAGGTTATGGCGATTTGTTCGTAAAGAATGTTTGTATTCCAAATATTATGCTGACTTTCCCTCATTTAGAGCAGCGATCTCCACTCTGATTGACACGGCTGATCTCAACCAAAAAGAACGACTTAAAAGCTTGATGAGTTGGAAGTTTCAGTCATTTAAAAAGTCCAATTCTTATCCGAATAGAGTATATCAGAAATAAGGCTGATTAAGCCGATAATTCTTCTACTAAAAAAGGGGAAGAGATTCTGTTCCCAAACCTTGTCGAACCAACGATCGCACCTCCCCCGACGATCGCGCCAACGTCTCTGCCCGCGACTGCTCGTCCAATCCTTGATACAGCGCTAGAACCGTCTCAGCGCCATACCCTATCGCCTCCGTCAGCAGCTC
>Ga0105048_10016262_pt1 | contig 11513 bp, 8 predicted proteins | sample MAT05_FD_78382 | JGI IMG/M metagenome (GOLD analysis project Ga0105048, IMG submission 78382) | Freshwater microbial communities from Lake Fryxell liftoff mats and glacier meltwater in Antarctica - MAT-05 | ecosystem: Environmental > Aquatic > Freshwater > Ice > Liftoff microbial mat | place...
ATGTGTTGGTGGACGCGATCGCCGAAGGCATCATGATGCTCGATGTATCAGTAGCGCGATGGCGGCCGACATCGCCGAAATGACGATCATCCCGCGGCCACCAACACATCGCATCAATATCTGATCGGGTGCCGGCAGGACTTCCGCATTGCTGTGGGCAATGAGTTCACACCCGAAAGTTTACAGTCTTTCGCCGACTTCGGAATCGTCGGAGTTCACGCACTTCATCATCATCATGGGAATCGTTGCGAACCAGGACGTCAACGCCTGGAGCGACTACCTGGTTCTCTTCTTCCCCCAACAGGAGACGTGGAATGAACTGGACTGAGTGGTACGACACATTAGCGAAGCCGGCTTGGACTCCGGCCCCGGCGACCATCGTGTTGATCTGGGGGTTGCTTTACCCGGTCATCCTGATCAGCTTTGCGTTTGTGTTCATCCAGGGAATTCGTGGCGCGCTGCCTTGGCGCGTGGTGCTGCCGTTCGCTTTGAACTTGGTGGCGAACCTGTCGTTCATGCCGCTGTTTCAAGGGCTGAGAAGCGTGCCCTTGGCGACGGCGGACATTATCGTCGTCTGGGTGACGCTTGTGTGGTGCGTACTGGCCGTCTGGCCGCATTACCGTTGCGTCGCCCTCGCTCAGGGGCCATACTTCGCCTGGGTTTCAGTCGCGACAGTTTTGCAGTTGTCGATCGCGGGGATGAATTCGTAGTGGTGTGGGACCGGGGCCAACGCATTCTTACCTTTGAAGGAGTTTCGTCGTGAAAGGTTTCATCAAAAACATTGAGGGGATTGCCCTCAAGAACCAGTCCTTCCGCCACGTTCTTTACACGGCCAAGCATTGCCAACTCGTCGTGATGTCCCTGAAGCCCAAGGAAGAGATCGGGGAAGAGGTCCACAAATTGGACCAATTTTTTCGAGTCGAGGAGGGCGAGGGGACCGCAGTCCTGGACGGGGTCCGCACAGCGATCGGGACGGGCTTCGCGGTCCTCGTCCCGGCCGGGACGAACCACAACATCATCAACACAGGGGACGGGTCGCTGAAACTCTACACGATCTACTCGCCACCCAACCATCGCGACGGCATCGTCCACAAGACCCGAGCCGATGCGGTGGCGGACCGCGAGCACTTCGACGGGAAAACGACGGAGTCGTGAGAATTCTTCTTCCCGGATCCGACGGCAGCCCGGAACTCACCAGGCTAAGGTCAGAAGTGATGTGGTGGTTGAACTCGAACCCGAACGACGAGACCCTGTATCCGATCCCAGGATTGCAGAAGGGAGATCGACTCGTCCTGACTCGCGACCACCAGCCGGGTCACGCTGCACGCCACGACGGCAGCGGCCGACTTTTGATGCCGGCGACGATCGGGTGCACGATTCCTGAGGTGTTCGATCGTGTCGAGTCCGGCGAACCGATTTGGTTCGACGACGGTAAGATCGGCGGCGTGATCGAGAAAGTGGATGAGCGCCAAGTACTCGTCCTCATCACTCGTGCAGGTCTCGGCGGGATCAGGCTGCGTGCGGACAAAGGGATCAACCTTCCCGAGAGTGCTTTGGTTCTTCCGGCCCTCACTGCCAAGGACATCCAAGATCTGTCCTTCGCGGCCCAACATGCCGTCCATGCTCCGCGAATTGCACGAAGCCGTCGCGGTGACGGCATGATTGTCCGTTTCGTGTAGTTTCCGCACGAACGTTGAACTCGCTATAGTCCATCACCGGAATCTTTCGGAAATCCGATTTTTGGTACACAGCCCACTCAGCCCGGGATGCTTCATGCAACCTCTTCTGACGATTCTCCGCACGAAAGAAGTCGTCATTGCCGCAGTCGCCATCGCGGCCATCGGCCTGCACCTGGTCCTGCGCTTCGGCGTCGGCACTACGGATACCATCTTCGGCGTTCAGTCGCATTCGATCCCCCTCTTCGTGGGGCTTGCGGGCGGTACTCCTCTTTTGTGGGCACTGGTGAGCCACCTCGTGCGGTTGGAGTTCAGCGCCGATCTGCTCGCCGGGATTTCCATTGTGACGTCGGTGATCCTGGGGGAATATCTCGCGGGCACGCTGGTCGTGCTGATGCTCTCCGGCGGTCAAGCGCTGGAGGCGTATGCCGTTCGACGGGCGTCCTTCGCGCTGGAAGCACTCGCCAAGCGGTTACCATCGCTCGCCCACCGCAAGAAAGACGACGGTATCGGCGACATCCCGTTGGCCGAGGTCGCGGTCGGGGATACCCTTGTGGTTTTCCCGCACGAGACGTGCCCCGTCGATGGTGTTGTGCTCGACGGCCGGAGCACCATGAACGAATCGTACCTGACGGGCGAACCGTTTCTGCTGCCCAAAGCCGCAGGGTCGGCCGTGCTGTCCGGGGCCATCAACGGCGACGGAGCCTTGACGATTCGTGCGGAGAAAACCGCCGTCGATTCGCGGTACGCCAAGATCATGCAGGTGATGCGCGACTCGGAACAGCAACGCCCGCAACTGCGCCGGCTCGGCGATCAACTCGGGGCCGTGTACACGCCATTGGCGGTCGTCATCGCCATCGTCGCCTGGGCGATGAGCGGCGACGCGTCGCGGTTCCTAGGGGTGCTGGTGGTCGCGACGCCGTGCCCGCTGTTGATCGCCATTCCGGTGGCGATCATCGGCTCCGTATCGCTGGCCGCGCGTCGCGGCATCATCATCAAGGATCCGGCCGTCCTCGAAAAGATCGACACCTGCCGCATCGCCATTTTCGACAAGACCGGCACGCTCACCTATGGGGAGCCGAAGTTGACGGAGGTTTTTCCCGCCGCCGGGTTCACCAAAGACGAAACCCTCGCGGCCGTGGCGAGTCTCGAACGATATTCGCGCCATCCGCTCGCATCCGCAATGATCGACGCCGCCGCCAAAGCGAAACTTGATCTTAAGGAAGTCGGCGAAGTCAGCGAGCGACCCGGCGAAGGGCTGCGCGGCGTCATCGACGGGCGGACAATCCAAGTCACCAGCCGGAAAAAGTTGACCGCCCAATCCCCGGAGTTGTCGGAATCACTTCCCGCCGTTGCGGGCGGACTGGAGTGCGTCGTTCTCATCGACGGTCGCTACGCGGCCACATTCCGCTTCCGGGACGAACCGCGGGCCGAGGGTAAATCGTTCGTCCGTCATCTGAAGCCGCGGCACGGTTTCGAGCGCGTGCTGCTTGTCTCCGGTGACCGCGAAACCGAAGTGCGTTATCTCGCCGAACAAGTCGGCATCACCGAAGTGTTCGCGAGCCAAAGCCCGGAACAAAAACTGGCCCTCGTTCGCAGCGAAACCACTCGGGCCAACACCATCTTCATGGGCGACGGCATCAACGATGCCCCGGCGCTGACGGCCGCGACGGTGGGGATTGCCTTCGGGCAGGGGAGCGACGTGACCGCCGAGGCGGCAGGTGTGGTCATCCTGGAGAGTTCGCTGGAGCGGGTCGACGAACTCATGCACATCGGCCGACGAATGCGTAGCATTGCCTTGCAAAGTGCCGTCGGCGGCATGGGGCTGAGCATGATCGGCATCATCATCGCCGCCGCAGGCTACTTGCCGCCTGTGGCCGGTGCGATCGCGCAAGAGGTCATCGACGTTCTGGCGGTCCTGAACGCGTTGCGGGCATCAATGACGCCTACAACGCTGACGGACTACGACGACGACCCCCCGGCCAAGCGATAAGCCATCCAGGATACCCTGTGAGATTATGCCGTGACCACGCTTTGTTCCCGTCGGCCTGCAGCGCGGATCATGGCCCATGCGAGGAGTACCGGAACGACAATCTGGAACAGTTGCGACCAACCGATGAACGTCAGGATCGCATCGCCGAGGCCGAGCATCATTGTTCCTTGAAACCAGACGAAATTGATGTAAACGGCCGACTGGCCCGGCGTCTCGGAATACAGGATGGACGAACAGAAGGTTCCCGCGAGAAACCATTGGGGGCGATTTCGAAAGCCTTGGACGATCTTCTTAATAACCTCGCCCATCGGACCTTCGGTTGGGTGAGAGGTGGCGCCCCTGGGACCGTCGGATTCACTTTTACGGCCCTGAATCGGCGATGAGTTTGGCCAGCTGCTCGCGAAACTGCGGACTTTTGCGAATCGGCGCCGTTTCTGGTACAAGGTGCATCAGTGCGAGACCGTTACGATCCAATCGAATTGCGGCGATCAGGGCCTTTGTTCCCGATTCCAAACGGCGTTGCTGCTCCGTGGGATTCTCGCTTAGTCGGACGGCTTCGCCATCAACGATCGCTTGGGCAACTTGCATCAGCATGTGGTCGGGGAATTGTTTTTGAGCGTCTTTCAACTCACGATCGGCGAACGCAATTTGTCCGGAGCTTGCGAGAAACAGAAGGCGATAATAGTGAGCTTTAACCGCCGCTTCCCGGGGAAGATTTTTCAGCAATGCCGATTCCCGCTCCGCCCCTGGGAACAGCTTCAACGCCTGAAGCGACTCTTCATTGCTCACGGTTAATTGTTGGATGGCTGGTGCAGCTGCAGATGGACCCATTGCATTTTTCATATACTGAATCATTTTCTGAGATATTATATCAGCCATTGTATAATTTCCGGTGCGTAGGTATGCCGAGAAGAGGCAAATGCACACCGGCGGCAAATCGCCTTCCACCAGAGCGACCCGATTCGCCCGACTGGCGACCGATTCCAGGATGTCGAGCGATTTCGTGAAAGACACCACCGCTTCGGCAAATCGCTTCGCGCCGAGTTGCGCGCAGCCGATGTTGGTGTAAAGCGTCGATAAATCGCGTTGGGCCATGCCGTTGTCCGGCTCCGCCGCGGCAGCTTTGGTCAATGGCTCAAACACTAGGAGAGCGGCTGCTTCGGCCTCCTCGAAGCGGCACTGCCGTTCCAAGGCGACCGAGAGATCGAGCCAGTTCGCGTGCAAATTCCGCTGCCAGTCCGGATCGTTCGGTGTACGTTTCAACTGCTCCTCCGCAACCGCGATTAAGTCTCGAAATATTTGCTCACCCGACTCGTACTCATGTAACAGATGAATGAATACGTAGCCCATACGACTTTTCGTATGCAGCAAATTGGAACGCACTCTTTGGTTATCGGGTTGCCTCTCGAGGATTTGTTCGTCGATTTTTGCGGTGTGTCGGTACCCGCTCATTGCCTGGCTCACTTGGCCGGTCAGCCACCACACGTCGGCTTGTCCCGAGTAGGCGACCGCGAGCGAATCGAGAATTGCCGAATCGTCCGGATTGGATTTCAGTGCTGTTTCCAACGCGAGAACCGAAGCCTCCATCTGCTTGGCGGCCGCTACGTAGTCGTTACGTCGGTTGTGGGTGTGGCCGAGTGCGTAGTGCAGTTTTGCTTTGTCGCGCACGGTCAGCCAATCGGTGGGTTCATCGCGAAGTCGATCGTCCGCTACGGCTAATGCCCGGCTCCACTGTTGGATCGCATCGTCGGTTTGGCCGAGCAAGTTCAAGGCGTCACCGAGTTTTTGATGAGCCTGAATCGTGGCGCGATCCGCACCGGGCACGGCCGCCACCGCTTCGGCGAGTTTACGTAAATCGGCAAGTGCCGCTTCGTTGAGTTGCTTTTTGAGTTCGAGTGTGCCCGGTGTGTTGCCGATGAGATTTTGCGATTTCGTGACCAGAGTATTGATCGTATTTAAAGCTAAGAGCGCGCGATCATCGGCGAGCTTCGATTTCAGAGTCGCTTGGGTTGTGGCTGCCATCGCTTCTTTTGTGCGATCGTCGGCACGATGGGAATGGACACTTGCCCGCCACCAGCCTGCCGTCGCTGCCACGAAGCCGATCAGGAACACCGCCAGCAGTACGACGGGCCACGGATTGCGTACCGACCAGCGAACACTGCGTTCCAGTGGTCCGGCCCGCCGGGCCAGAATGGGCCGGCCGCTGAGCCAACGGTCGAGTTCCTCACGCAAGTCGACCGCTTGGGAATAACGCCGATGCGGCTGTTTTTCCAGGCATTTCAAACAAATCGTTTCGAGGTCTGCGGGTACGGACGATGTCAGCCGCCGAATCGGTACGGGGTCGTCGGTGCGATGTTTGGCAAGCACATCCAACATGGCCCCGCGAAACGGCACAACTCCGGTGAGGCATTCGTACAGGGTGATGCCGAGGCTGTAGATGTCGCTGGTGCCTTCCAGACGCGAGGCATCGATTGCCTGTTCCGGGCTGAGATATTCCGGCGTGCCGACGATGGTCCCCTCGCGGGTGAGGGTGTCGCCGGGAGTCGTATCCCGTGAGAGGCCGAAATCGGTGAGCTTGGCACGGTCGTCGGAGCGGTCGAGGAGAATATTGCTCGGTTTCACATCGCGGTGAATGATCCCCATCTTGTGGATCGCGGCCAACCCATCGGCCACTTCGCGGATCAGCTTAGCCGCATCGCGGGCTGTCAATACGGTCTCGGCTCGAATGCGATCGCGCAAGGTGGGGCCGGTTATCAACGGCATCACAATCGCGGGGCGGCCATCGCCGGTACGAATGACGTCCAGCACCGGTACGACGTGATCGTGTTGAACTCGGCAGGCCGCCCGCGCTTCCCGGGCAAATCGCTCGGCGGCTTGCGTCTCATCTTGGCCGATCCGCAAGACCTTCAGCGCGACCGCACGGCGTAACTCATCATCCCAGGCTTGGAACACGATGCCCATACCGCCGCGGCCATTCTCGCTGATGACTCGATAGCGGCCGATGCGGCCCAGGTCCGACGGACGATCGGACGATGATAAATAAGGGAAAGCCCTCGGAGACGCATCGCCGACTCGCATCCACTCCGTAATCATTGGTGAATTCGTGAGAGAGTCGAGCTGTTGGCGGCAGCTTTCGCACGATTGCAGATGGACTTCTAGCGAGTCCAAGGTCTCGCCGTCGATTCTTTGGGTAAGTAATGCGGAAAGGTCCTGCTCAGTTGGGCAGACGAGTATCATTCGACACCATCGGGGTTTATCGAGGATCCATGGGTAGGTCGTCCGCGAGGAGGCGGATTTCCGTTTCCAGGCGTTTGAGGACGCGCGATTTATTCACATACACCGCGTGAATGGCGACACCGAGCTGAGCCGCAATGTCGGTGGGGGCTTCGTGTCGCATCCAGGCAGATTCGAACGCGGTCCAGGTTGATGGCTCGAATTCGCCGCGAATCCGATCGAGTGCAACTGCCAGTATGTGTTCCGTGAACGCTCCATTCCATTGGGCATCCGGCTCATCGTTTTCAGTCAAAATTGTAACGTCGTGCTTCAGTCGGCCTGCACGTACGAGGTGCGAGGAAATTTCGTTGCTCGTGATCATGCCGAGCCAGCTTCGGAACCGTCCGCGCGCCGGCGAGTAGTCAAAGGAGCGAATCGCTTTTGACACCCGCAAAAACACTTCTTGGGTGATGTCGGCCCCATCGGCGTGTTGCAACCCGCGACGAAGACAATACTGCCGAATTACGGGGGAATAAACGCTGACGAATGTCGTCCAGGCGTCTTCGTCACCGGGGTTGCGAAGACGCAGCAATAAGCTCGCGGAACTTTCAATCGTCGGGACCGGCGACATAATAATTACTCACGAACAGTCGCAACCTCTCAGAGAAGGGTCGATTTTGCGCAAAATCGTGGTCCGTAGCAAGTTTAAATTGATGAACCGGTTCAAACCCAAAAAATCCAAAGAGAGATCGCATCCCGGCTTCAGTAATTATTGTACCGGACCATTGGAACATTCGGTTTAGGAGCAGCGGCTATGTCTCGTCACTCGTGGTTTCAAAAGCGAAACACAGCCAAGCCGTCGCGGAACCCGCGACCACTGACTCATTTTCTGCAACTGGAAGACCGGCTGGCCCCGGCGGTGTACTACTTCAACGGGCAGAACCAGTTCGGACCGGCGGCACAAAAGGGTGACCCGTATTGGGTGGGCAGCGGGAACGCCTGGTTGAACCCTTACAACTGGGGCGTCGAAACGGACGAAGGGCTGTTCGTAGGGGTAGGCACACCGAGCGGTGGGGACGTCGCCGTGTTCAAGGGGGCGACGGATGACGGCAAGGCGTGGACGGTGCAGTCGAAGACGAAGGACGCCCAAGGCAAGTACCTGTCGGGTCTAACCGGCGCCGCCGGCAGCGTGTACGCCAAGGAGGCCCAGAGTGCCGCCACGCTCAACCTGGACCGCAACTGGGGCGGCTCGGTCCATTTCGACGCCGGCTCCACCTTGAGCGTCGGCGGCGGCCGTTGGCAGGCCGGGAATGTGATCGGCAACGCGGTCAACTCCGGCGACCTGCTCATCGCCCCGGACAAGACCGGTATCGTGTCCGTGTCGTCCGGGACGTTCACCAACACCGGCACCGTCACCCAGACCGACGGGCAGTTCTGGATCGGCCGGCCCACCGGCATCGTCCCCGCCGCGGGGGCGATCACCAACGCCGGGACCATCCGCCTGACCGGCGGGGTCATCGCCAACGCCGGGCCGGGCGGCATTCAGAACGACGGGTTACTCACCGGCAGCGGCGGTCAGGTATGGGTTCCAACCACCACGTCCGCGACGGGGACGCTTGAATCGACCGGCAGTTTCGCGCTGCCCGGGCAGCAAGTGATCGACGGCGGCACAGTCCGGGCGACGGCTGGAGCGACCCTGTCGTTCAACTCGCAGCCCAGCGGTCTCGGCGGCTCCAGTACCTGGATGGGGGCCGTCACCGTGCAGGGCGGCGGTCTGGTGCAGGTGAACGGCACCGGGGCGTTTAACCTGAGCAAGGCCACCCTGAACATTGCCCCGAACTCCCGGTTCGAGGTGGACAACGCGGGCTTGCCCATCCAGGGGAACGGCACCATCCCGGCCGGCAGCACGGTCACCGTCCGCCGCGGCGTGTTCCAGTTCGGCACGCTGACCGTGGCCGGCACCCTGGCCCTGGCCGCGACCGGTACAGCGAACGAGGTCGGGATCGCCGGCGGCGGCCAGCTCAACGTCGCGTCAGGCGGCACGCTCCAACTCGGCGGGCTGTCCATCGGCGGCGTCAATGGCGACCGGCCGAACATCCTGAATGCCGGCCGCGTCACGGGCAGCGGCAACTACTGGGGCTGGGTGTCCACGACCCCCGGCGGGGTCGTGGAGGCGGCCGGCGGCAACCTGCATCTCCCCGGCCGGTTCGAAATCGACGGCGGCTCGGCCCGGGCAACGGCCGGCGCGAAGCTGATAATCAACACGAGCAGCTCGGGCATCGGTGGCAGCAGCACCTGGAAGGGGGCGGTCAGCATCGGCGGCGGCGGGGCGGTGGAGGTGCAGCCGGTGAACAGTAGTGACGCCTCCATGACGCTGGCCGACGCCAGCTTCACCGTGGCCGCCGACACTACGTTCACCGTGGGCCGGCTGAACGCCGCCGCCGACAACCCGCGGGTGCTGATCGGCGGCACCGGCCGGCTGAACGCCGGCAGCCTGCTCACGCTCGTCCGGGCCGACCTGGGCGGCACCTTCGTCAACGCCGGCACGGTGGTGCTGGCCGGCCTGTCCAAACCGAGTGGGCTATTAGAGGACAACCGGCTCACCGGCGTCCTCCGCAATGAAGGCGTCGTCCGGGTGCAGGCGCCGGCCGTTGTTGCGACCGGCACCGTATTCAACGCGGCAGCCGGACTGATCGAGTTCCGGAACACCACCCAGTACCTGGGCAACGGCGGGCTGGTGCAGAACCTCGGCACGATTCGGGTGCCCGAGGGGGTGGCATCCGTTTACTACCGTGCCGCGCTCGACAACCTGGGCGGCACGATCGACGTTCGGTCCGGTACCCTCGCCGTGACGAACACATTCGGCCCCAACTCCCAGGGCACCACCTCCGACCGGGCCAAGCTGTTCGCCGCCTTCGGGGTGCGCGCGAGCGTCGGGCTCAGTACCGGTGGGACGTTCAAGGTCGCCGCCGGGGCGACGCTCGACCTCCGCGGCGGCGACGTGTTTAACCCCGGCGGCGCCTTCGCCGGCAACTACACCGGGTCCGGCGGCGGCAAAGTCGTCATCGGGGGTGCCATGCAGATGACCAACCCCGACTGGAATTTCCCAGCCGGGATGCTGACCTGGGACACCGCCGACCTGCCCCCAGGCGGCAGCCTGCTCCTGGGCCCCTGGACGAACAGCGGCGACCTCACCCTGCCGGCGTACACCACGGGCACCCAGAACCGCGCTCAGCACGCCGGTTCGCTGACCAACCGCGGCACCGTTACCTTCGGCAAGGGCGCCCAACTCGTCAGTCGTATCGGCGATTTCTTCGACAATGCCTCGTCGTTCGTCAATGCCGCGGGCGGGACTGTCACCTTCGCCGGCGGCAACCTCGTTCAGCGGACGAATGCGGGGAGTATGGCCGAACTGTTCGACCCGAACCGCGGGGCTTTCCGCAACGCCGGCCTCGTCCGGTTCCTGGGGGACACCAACCTCGACGCCATCGTGGACAACAATGCCGGGACGTTTGAAGTCGGCGGCAAGGCGACGGTGTCAGTCGGCTACTACCGCGGCATCAACCCCGGCATCGAGTCGAGCAGCGTCGCCGGTACCTGGCTCGCCCGCGACGGGGCGACCATCAACTTCACCCGCCTGAACCAGTTCGGCTTTCAGCCGGTGCCCAGCACCTTCCGCGGCACGGTCGTGCTGGACGGCGTCGGCAGCTCGATACCGTGGCTCCAGGGGACGAACCGCAACTTCGGGGACATTTCCGTCCGCAATGGGGCCACGCTCAAACTCGGGTCATTCGGCACCTTCACCGGCGACGCCAAGGACAACGTCTTCACCAACTTCGGCGGCCTCACGGTGGACGGCGGCACGGTGACGCTGCCCGGCTCCTTCACGCAGGGCGCCTTCGGCAAACTGACCGCCGTCGTCAGCCCCTCGGCTTCGAAAGTGACTGTGGTCGGGGCCGTCGCCCTCGGCGGCACGCTCGTCACCCGCACCGCCGCGGGGTTCGTCCCCGCCGAAACGGATCGCTTCGACGTCGTGCTCGGGAAGAGCGTGACCGGCAAGTTCGCCGCGGAACAGTTGAACGGTTTCGTTTCAAGCATCACGGCGACGACCGTCACCTTGGCCCCGGCCGCGGCGGCGAGCGACCTCGCGGTGTCGAACGTCTCCATCACCCCGGCCGGCGGAATCGAGATCGCGGCCGGCGGCCCGGCAACGGTCACCTTCACGGTGCGGAACCTGAGCAGCAAAGCCGTTTCGAGCGACTGGTTGGATGCCGTGTTCCTGTCCGAGAACGATACGCTCGACGCCGCGGACGTGCTGTTGGCCCGCGCGGCGAACATCGGCGGCCTGCCGGCGTTCGGGTCGCGCACCGTCACGATTCCGTTCACCGCCACAGCCCGGCCGGGCGTGTGGTCCGTCTTCGTGTCCGCGGACAGTTCTATGAAGGTGCCGGACCTGAATCGGGCGAACAACGTGGCCGCCGCCGCCGACCCGCTGCGGGTAGCCGCCCTCAATCTGCCGCTCGGAGTGAACGTGGTCGCGGTGTTCCCGGCCGGCGACACCACCTATTACAAGCTGACTCTACCGCCGGGAACGCCGCCGGTGCGGGTGACGGCGACCGGGGCGTCCGTCA
>Ga0105048_10016266_pt1 | contig 11511 bp, 10 predicted proteins | sample MAT05_FD_78382 | JGI IMG/M metagenome (GOLD analysis project Ga0105048, IMG submission 78382) | Freshwater microbial communities from Lake Fryxell liftoff mats and glacier meltwater in Antarctica - MAT-05 | ecosystem: Environmental > Aquatic > Freshwater > Ice > Liftoff microbial mat | place...
AAGCTGCGCGGCAAGCTCACCCCCGCCGACGAAGCGCGCCACTTGAAAGACTTGCGCCACCTGCCCAACGCGCTCACCAGCGTGCTGGCCCTGGAACCGCAAATCATCGCCTGGGCCGAACAGTTCACCCGCAAGGAACACGCGCTTTTCCTCGGCCGTGGCCTGCACTACCCGATCGCCCTCGAGGGCGCGCTCAAGTTGAAGGAGATCAGCTACATCCACGCCGAGGCCTATCCTGCCGGCGAACTCAAGCACGGGCCCCTGGCGCTGGTCACCGACGAAATGCCGGTCGTCACCATCGCGCCCAACGACGCGTTATTGGAAAAGCTCAAGTCCAACATGCAGGAAGTGCGCGCCCGCGGCGGGCAACTCTACGTGTTTGCCGACGCCGACAGCCACATCGGCTCCTCCGAGGGCGTGCACGTGATCCGCATGCCCGAGCACTACGGCGCGTTGTCGCCGATATTGCATGTGGTGCCGCTGCAGATGCTGGCGTATCACACGGCCTTGGCGCGCGGGACGGATGTGGACAAGCCGCGCAATCTGGCCAAGTCGGTGACGGTGGAGTAGCGGGTTCTCAATGTCGCGTGAGCGCAACAGAGACCAAGAAGAAGTCTCACACGCAGCCCGGAAATCGGCATGAGTGAAATGGCCAATCCCGGCGGTTGGCAACTTGCGCAGATCAGGCATCGAAACATCATCGACGTGCCGAAGCGCAGGGGCAATCTTGTCCCGCGCGGCCTCGGGAACGTTGCTCGCGTCGATGTGGAGAAGCCCAGGAATTTGGCGAAGAGTGTGACGGTCGGGTAGGCTTCAGGCCGCCTCGGGTACCTTGGTGGTCAATTCGATACCAAGCGCCGTCATCACCGCCAGCGTAGTCTTGAGGGTTGGTTGGGTCCACAGTTCATAGGTTTGGTGCTGGATTCAAGCCGCGTGGCCGGCGGCCGGGTAGCGCTGTTTCCGCTTGTGCGCCGGGTCGCGCTAAGATGCTCGCTGTTCATCAGCCAAAGCGAAAGACGACCATGCTGACCCAGGCTCAGATCGCGCAGTATCACGAAGACGGCTATGTCGTCCCCGACTTCCGCGTGCCGCCCGAGGTGCTGGAATCGATCAAGGCGCGTCACACGGCCCTGCTCGCCGGCCATCCGGAGTTTCGCGACTACTGCCCGGCGCTGTTCGACCACGACACCGGTTTTGCCGAGTATGGCGCCAACCGCGAGATCCTCGACATGGTCGAGCAGTTGATCGGCGCCGACATCGCGCTGTGGAACATGAGCTTTTTCGCCAAGCCGGCCGGCAATGGCAAGCGCACGCCCTGGCACCAGGATGGCGAGTACTGGCCGATCCGCCCGCTGGCCACCTGCACGGCCTGGCTGGCGGTGGACGATTCGACGCTGGAAAACGGCTGCCTGCGGGTGATCCGCGGGTCGCACAAGGCACGTGCGTTGAAGCGCCACAACGCCGTTGCGGCGGGCGATGTCACGTTGACGCAAGAGCTTGACAAGAGCGAGTACGACCAATCGCAGGCGGTCGATCTGGTGCTCCAAGCCGGGCAGATTTCGCTTCACGATGTATACCTGCTGCATGGCTCCGAGCCCAACACCTCGCCCAGATCGCGGCGCGCCATGACCATGCGCTTCATGCCCACCAGCAGCGTGTTCGACCGCGATATCGCGCGCGCCAAGGCCAGGAGTATCACCACCACCGATCACTCGAAGCGGCAGATTTACCTGATGCGCGGCATCGATCGCAGCGGTCGCAACAGTTTCGCCACCGCCTGAAATCGCAGTCCCCGACCCCTGGAGCCCTGATGAATTTATCCAAACGACGCGGCGTCTTCGCCGCGCTCTGTGCCGCCGCCTGCCTGCCGCTTTCGACCCTCTATCCCGCAGCCAACGCGTTGGCCCAGGCATGGCCGGCCAAGCCGATCAAGCTGATCGCACCGTATCCCCCGGGCGGCGGGGTCGATACCGTTTCGCGCCTGTTCGCCGAGCGCCTGGGCGCGCGCCTGACGCAAAGCGTGACAGTCGACAACAAGCCGGGTGCCGGCGCCACCATCGGCGCGGACGCGCTGGCCAAGAGCCCGGCCGACGGCTACACCCTGATGGTAGGCAGCATCACCGATTACGCCATCGCGCCGCACATTCACAAGAACCTGCCGTTCGACATGCGTCGCGACTTTGTGCCAATCGTCGAGATGGCCTACGGCACCGTGGTGCTGGTGGTCAATGCCGATTTGCCGGCCAAGACCGTGCGCGAGCTGGTTGCGCTGGCCAAAGCCAAGCCCGGCGAATTCAGTTATGCCTCGTCCGGCATTGGCGGCCTGCAGCATCTGAATGGCGAAATGTTCAAGCAGATGGCCGGCATCGACCTGGTACACGTGCCCTACAAGGGCACCGCGCAATTCCTGCCGGACCTGCTGTCCGGGCGCGTGCCGATGTCGATCGACAGCCTGCCGGCGCATTTGCCGCACATCAGGTCGGGCAAGACGCGCGCACTGGCGGTGGCCAGTCGGGCGCGCGCGCCGACCTTGCCGGAGGTGCCAACCATGTCCGAAGCCGGGATCACCGGCTACGAGTCGGCCACCAACTACACCCTGTTCGCACCGGCCGGCATGGCGCGCGACATTGTTGAGCGGCTCAATCGCGAATCCAATGCCGTGCTGCAAATGCCCGAGGTGCGCGAAAAGCTGCTGTCGCTGGGCATCGTGGTGGCCGGCGGTTCGGTCGATGCGGTCGAAAAGCGCATTCCGTCCGAGATGGACAAGTGGGCGCGCGTCATCAAGAGCGCCAACCTCAAGTTCGACTGATGCGCGGTCGCGCCTGCTGTCGGCCCGTGCTTCGAGGCAGCAGGCAAAGCCTGCGCTGCGATCCCCGCTGCCCATGCATCATCACCCACACCTGCGGCATCACACCTGCGGCAGCCGCAGCGTCTGCTGCATCCACAAGTAGAGCCCCCACATGAGCAAGCAAGCAACAAGCACCGTAGCTACCACCTGCTGGGAATGCAGCACCTGCTGCGGCGCCTTGGCCACGCTGGTCGATGGCCGCGTCACCGAGATCGCGCCCAACACCGCCCATCCGGGCTCGGCCGGCATGTTCTGTGTCAAGGGCTTTCGCGGCATGACCGGCGTGACCGAGGCGCCCGGGCGCCTGCTGCACCCGATGCGTCGCGTCGGGCCGCGCGGGGGCGGCCAGTGGCGGCAAATCAGCTGGGATGCGGCGCTCGATGAAATGGCCGAGCGCCTGGCGGCGCTACGCGCCAGCCACGGGCCGCTGGCAATCGCCGGGGCCACCAGTGGCGGCTATTTTTCGCGCAGCGTGATTCATGCCCTGCTGTTGCGCTCCCTGGGCTCACCCAACTGGATGATCAACCAGGACCTGTGCGGCGGTTGCCGCGGCGTCTCCGACATGGTCACCGGCCTTGCCATCGCCAATGGTGAGGATGTCGATGGCGCGCGCAGCGTGCTGGTGGTCGGCGCCAATCCGCAGTTGGCCAATCCGGTGCAATGGCAGCGCCTGAAACTGGCGAAAAAGCGTGGCGCGCGCATCGTGGTGATCGATCCCATGAGTACCGCCACCACCGAACTGGCCGACCTCTGGCTGCAGCCGCGCGTCGGCACCGATGCCGCGCTCGCGCTGGCAATGATCAATGTGGTGATCGGCGAAAACCTGCACGATCGCGCATTCGTCGAACGCTGGTGCACAGGCTTCGAAGCCTTGGCCGCGCGCGCCGCGCAGTGGCCGGTCGCGCGCGCAGCGGCAATCACCGCAGTGGCGCCGGAGTCGATCGCCCAGGCCGCGCGCATTTATGCCGACGGCCCGGCGACCTTCGTCAGCGGCCATGGCATCGACGCCGCAGTGGGCGGGGTGCAAGCCTTTCGCGCTTTTCATTGCCTGCTGGCGATCACCGGCAACCTGGACCGTCCCGGCGGCAACCGCCGCATCAAGCGCCCCGCAGGCTTTCGCAACTACACCGATCTGCTGCATGACCCGGCCTTCCGCCTGCCGCCCGAAGTTGAGGCGCTGCGCATCGGCGCCCGGGAATATCCGCTGTGGGCCGGCGTCGATGGCTGGCAAAAAGCCTGTCACAACCCGGCGGTGATCGACGCGATCCTGACCAGCCGGCCTTACCCGGTGCGTGCCCTCTATGTTTCCGGCGTCAATATCGCGGTGACCTACCCCGATACCGCGCGCACCATCGAGGCCTTCAAGGCGCTGGACTTTCTGGCCGTCGCCACCCATTCGATGAACCCGACTGCCGCCTGGGCCGACTTGGTCTTGCCCAAGACCACCACGCTTGAGGAAGAAGAGGTATCGCTGCAGCCAGGCGCGCCCTGCCTCTCGTTCACCGCTGCGGTGGTGCCGCCGCGCGGTACGGCACGCAGTGAACTGGCGATCGCCGCCGATCTGCTCGACCGCCTTGAAGCACGTGGCGCTGTGACGCAACGCTTCATGCCCTGGCGCAGCGAGCGTGAATTCAGCCGCTATCTGGTGGGCGACAGCGCGATCGATTTCACCGCCCTGGTGCGTGACGGCTTCGCCCGCTTCACGTATGAAACCGGCAACTTCGAGGCGGTCGGCTTCAAGACGCCGAGTGGGCGGGTCGAGCTTTCGTCCAGCCGCATGGCCGCGGCAGGGCTCGATCCCTTGCCCGACCTGGTGCTGCCGCAAGAAGCAGCTACAGACGCGGCGTTTCCCCTGCTGCTGCAAACCGGCCTGCGCGAAAAGGCCTACCACCACTCGCGCTTTCGTGACCAGGATTGGGCCCGGCGCATCTCGCCCGACCCGATCCTGCGGCTGCATCCGCAGTCAGCCGCACAACATCAGGTGGCGGCCGGCGATTGGGTTCGCGTGCGCACCCCCAGAAGCGATGGCGCCTGCGAGGCCCGCGTGGCGCTGACCGAACGCGTGCCGCCCGGTATCGCTGTGACCGGCATGGGTTGGTGGCGCCCGGACGGCGCCGCGCCGCATTACGGCGCGCTGGAGGTCAACATCAATGCCGTACTGAGCTACGCCGGTCCGTACGATACGGCCAGCGGCTCGCCGAATTCGCGTGGCCTTGCGTGCAGCATCGAGAAGATCGAGTCAAGCGCGGTGCCTGGCCAGTAGAGTGGGAAGCCGGGTTCACGCAGGGTGGTCGGATTGCGCCGCAGGTTGTCCACTGCGGCGCGCCACGCCGCGCGCAGGCGTGCCACCAAGCGCTCGCGGTCGCCGAACACTTCGGCATTGTTCAAGCGCAGCAAGGTGATGCCGCGCTCTTCCAGATCGCGCGACTTGGCCAGATCGAGGCGCCAGCGCGATTGCGCCCGGTGGTAGCCGCCGTCAACTTCGATCGCCAGACGGATCGTCGGAAAGTAAAAATCGACCACCCAGTCGCCCACCGGCCACTCGCGCCGGAACTCGCCTGCCAGCGCACCGGCGCCGAGTTGGCGCAGGATGCGTTCCAGTTCGGCTTCGGCAGGCGTTGGTTCGAGGCGGCGCAGGTCGGCGGCGGCATAGCGCTCTTCAAACGGTGGCGGGTCGGATCTCTTCTTGCGCGAGCGGGCCATCGCGTGCTCTCCAGGGGCTCGTCGCTTTGCCATGGGTGTGCGACGGCGAAGCGAGACGTATAAACTGACAATAAATACAGTATATTATTTTTCCGCAGCGCGTGTATGCACTACTGGAGCTTCCGCTGCAATGCGCTTGCTGCGCGCGAAAACGGCATAGTCATGTTGGCACATCGGTCGAGGCGTTTGCCCTTGACCGTTTCGATCAAGGGAGCGTAGCGGCCTGTTGCTCCTTGAGCGCCGCCGCCACGATCGGCCGCGCCCAGGCAGGGGTCCGCGCCAGCGCCTGCGGGTTCATGATGCGGCCGCCTTCCAGATGCAGCACCAGGCGTGGATGCGGCAGCTTGCCGGCGGCCGGGTCGGCCTCCGCACTGTTGTCGTAGACCCGCAGTGCCGCGAAGTGCGGGAGGAGAGCGATGAGGTTGAGACGACTGTGTTCGTAGCGGCGGCGGATATCCGCTTCCGGAATGTCGTGACCGCCGCGGGCGACCCGGGCGCGTACGCGTGCCAGGTGCTGTTCAGGGCTGGCCAGGCCGGCATACCAGATGCGCACTTCGAAGCCCTTGCCTGCCGCCTGTGTCAGCAGGCCTGGCAGGGTGCTGGCGCCGAGTGTGGATTCGAACGCGTAATCGAGACGTTCCGCGATCGCGCGTTCCAGCAGGCGCCGGCCCTGTTGCCAGGCTGCACCGTTGGCGGCGGCCTGGCTCAGTCCCGCGCGCCTCGACTTGAGCTCACGCGCGGCTTCGTCGGGGTTGAAGTACTGGCCACCCGACTGACGGAAAGCCGCGCCGGCAATGCTGCTCTTGCCTGCGCCATCGACGCCGGCAAGCACGTAAATGCGCGGTGCCGGGCGCTGTGCCACTGAAGCGCTGCGGGTTCAGATGCTCTTGCGGCGTGCGGCGGCGCGCTTGCGCTGTACGGGGCTTGCAGCCGCGACTGCAGCCCGGCCAAGTGCGACAGGGCCGGCATCGAATGCGGCCGCCATGCCGGCGCGTGAACTAGGGGTCTGCATGTGGGCCAGCAGGTTGTCGAACTCGGCATCGAGCAGGGCCAAGTCGGGCGAACGCAATCTCGCCAGGGCGGCGAATTCCTCGAAGGAAATCAGCACCGCGCGGGGCTTGTCATGCCGCGTGATGGCCACCGCGCCGCCTTGCGTGGCCCGGTCGAGCAGTGCACCGAGTTCGTTCTTCAGTTGTGTGGCGGGCACGGACGGCACCTCGACCAAGTCGCCGCGGCGATTGCGGAAGGTGAGTTTGGGCATGGGGTATCTTTGTCGTAGTTTCGGCCATTATAGACAAATCGTACGAATTGGACGAATTACGTAGAGGCGCACCCTTTGCCAGCCGCCGGAAATTCGCAAGCGATGTCCCCCATGGCGCATGCAGGTCTGCGCACGCGGCAGGTCAGTGTCAGATCAATCCTATCTCGGCCGCCTTGATCTGCAGCGCCAGGACTTTCGAGAACACCCGGCATTGCGAGAACGCGCCGCCGCTAAACCACAGGCCGGGTTGCGCGGTGCGCACCCACATGTTGCGCAACTCCTGCGTACCCTCGCCAAAGCCCCAGACCGGTCCCACGCTGCCGGCAACATCCTGGCCGAACAAACTTTCGACCAGGTGACTCTGGCCCTTGTAGCCGGTGGCCAACACCACCAGATCGGCCCGCACGCTGCGGCCGTCTTGCAGCCGCACGCCTTGACTGATGAATTCCGCGATGTCCCGGTATTGCATGAGGCCGATCTCGCCGGTGACTATCAGTTCGGAGCAGCCGACGTTGAAATAGTAACCACCGCCGCGCGTGCGGTACTTCAAGGGCCAGCCGGTACCCCCTTCGCCGAAATCGAGCCGGAAGCCGGCTTTCTCAAGCCCGTCCAGCAAGGGCTTGTCCACTTGGCGGACGCGATCGGTGATCAGCTTGTGTGCCACCTTGGTCAGCTGCAGCGGCATCGACACATTGATCAGGTCGCGATCCTCCAGCGAAGGCCCGGCACCGAGGTACACGCCGTCATACCACTGCGCGGAGGGCTCGATGTTGACAACCAGGGTCGGACTGCGCTGCACCATCGTGACCCGCGCCCCGCTGCCGTGCAGGTCCTGCGCGATATCGTGCGCGCTGGTGCCGGTGCCTAGCACCAGCACGTCGCGCTCGCGCCAATGCGCGCCATTGTCGAACTTGCCCGAATGCACCACCGTTCCGCCGAACTGCGCCAGCGTGGGAATATCCGGCAGATTCGGCGTGCCGCTGACGCTGGTGGCCATGACGATGTGGCGCGGCCGCATTGTGCGCAGGCTGCCATCGGCTTGCCGTACGCGCGCGATCCAGCAGTGTGCTGCGCGCTCGTAGCTTGCGCCTTCGAATGCGCTGCGGGTCCAGAAATTGATCTCCATAGCCTCCACATAGGCTTCGAGCCAATTGGCGAACTTGTCTTTCGAAAGATAAAGCGGCCAGCTGGCGGGAAACGGGATGTAGGGCAGGTGGTTGCTGTGCACCTGGTTGTGCAGTTTCAAGCCGTGATAGCGCAGGCGCCAGTTGTCGCCGATGCGCTCCTCGCGGTCGATCACCAGGGCATCCACTCCCAATTGGCCCAGGCGTGCAGCGGCGGTGACGCCGGCATGACCGCCGCCCACGATCAGCACCGCGGGGTCGCGATCGGCATAGGCGGCAGCTACGCGCCGCCGGTCCTGCCAGTTTGGCCCGTGAAAATCACGCGCGAACGGCGCTTCCTCGCGTTGCGCGCGCAGCCGAGCTTCCTCGTGGCCCTTGAGGTCTTCCAGCGAGGTCAGGAGAGTCCAGGCCATCGGCGGCGCGGCGGGATCGGCACCATCGGCACCATCGGCACCATCGGAGTCGATCCTGAAGCGCACGATACCCGCCCCGTGCCCGCTGTCGGTCTCGAAGCGCAGTATTGCCTCAAGCGTATTCGCACCGGCACGCAGGACCATGCGCGGCGGGCAGCGCTCGGGATCGACCATGAAATTGCGCGCCCCGCACGCCAGGCCCGCTGGTCCCAGGCGCCGGCAGACCAGGTCGCGGCCGCTAAGCGTTTCGATGTTCCAGGTCAGGGCCAGCAGATCGCGCCAGTGGCTGTCGGGCAGAAACAGGTGGCTCAGCTGCTTGCCGTCGCCGCACTTCAATGCCGCGTTGAAAACCTCGAGCCAACTCGCAATGGTGTGGGTACTATCCTTGTACGAATGCGCGAGCACGATCTTCCTGATGCGCATCAACTCCTGCGCTGGTCGGGGCGCCCAATGCGCCGAGACCCGGATTTTGCATCAGGTTGTCTCGTTGGCAGCAGACGGGGTCGCAAGGCCTGGCGTTGCATGACTATCCATGAACTCCTGCACCATGCCGCTTGCACCGGCCCAGTCGTGGAAGCGAAAGTTGTGGCCATTGATCACGAACGGCGCGCCGGAATGGAACATCTCGTATTGCAGATGGCGCGAGCCGAATTCGGAGCCGATCGCGTCCCATGCCAGCTTGAAGAATTTGACGCGTTCCAGTGAACCCGCGCAGGCTTGTGGCGAAGCGCGCCAGTCTGGCCGTGATTCGCGCAGGCGGCCGGCGGCGCGTTGTCGCGCGAGCGATAGCCGCCGCGCCCGGTCAGGCAGGTTCGACTGCCAATACCTCGCCGGCTGCGCGTTGCAGACTCGCCTCAGGGCCCTTCGGGCACCACCACGCCGGTCTCGCGCGCGTAGGCAAACCATTCGTCGATGAGTTCCTGGAGCTTGTCGGGTTCGGCCGCGGCAAGATCGGTGGTCTCGCCGGGATCGCGTGCCAGGTTGAACAACAGCCAGCGCTTGGCCGGTACCTCGGGTGCGATGTTGTGAATCACCGCCGGCAGGAAGATCGCTTTCCAGTCGCCTTTCTTCACACCGCGCCCGTAGGCCAGCTCCCAGGCAATGCGCTCGTCGCTCGCATGCACCTCGTCGCACTCGCCCTTGAGTACTCTTGCCACCGAGATGCCGCGCATGGGCAGTTTGCCCGGTGGCGAGGCGATTTCGGTACCGGCCATGTCGAGCAGCGTGGGCGCGACATCCATTACATGCAGGAAGGCCTGCGATTCGCCGCGCGCGGCGATCCCCGGTCCGCAGGCGAACGCACAGGTGCGCACACCGCCTTCGCTGGTGTAGCGCTTGAAAAGAAAGAACGGTGCCGACTGCGCCTGCGCCCAGCGCGGCCCGACCGAGGTGTAGCTGCTCGCTCGGCCGATGTTCGCAAGCCCGTTGTCGGCCTGCGCGGCGATCCAGTCGCGCCATGGCGGCGTGGCCTCGCGCAGCGTGCCGGACGGCCCGTTGTCGGAGAAGAACAGGATCACGGTGTTGTCCAGGCGCGCGCTCTTCTCGAGCGCCGCGATCACGCGCCCGACTGCGCGGTCCATGGCGTGGATCATCGCCGCATACACCTCCATCTTGCGCGACTCGATGCGCTGTTGCTCCGGTGCGATGGCCTGCCACGGCGTGCCGCCGCATATTTCCGCCGGCTGCACCGAACCGGCCGCCAGGCCGAGTGCGCGCATGCGCGCCAGGCGCCTTGTGCGCAGTGCTTCCGGGCCATCATCGTAGAGTCCGCGGTACTGCTCGACCAATTCCTCGGGTGCCTGCAGCGGGCTGTGCGGCGCGGTGAAGGCAAGGTAAGAAAACAGCGGCCGCGCATCGTCCCGGGCGGCGTCCAGAAAGTCGATCAGGCGAGCGGCGAAGAAATCCGTCGAATAGGCACCGGGTGGAAACATCACCGCTTGGTCGTTGCAGCGATAGCGCGACTGGCCGTGTGTGCTGGCGGTCTCGGGCGTCTGGTCTGCTCCGTAGTGGTTGTGTTCGCCCTGCATCAGGGCCCATGAGTGCTCGAAGCCGCGGGCGCCCGGCATCGAGCGGAACGGTGCTTCCGCGCCAAGGTGCCACTTGCCGGCCATCATGGTGCGATAGCCGGCGTCGCGCAGGCGTTCGGCGATGGTGGCCGCGCGCAGGGTGAGATAGCCCTCGTAGCCGGGCTTGCCCGCCTGCTCGGGCGTGCGGATTTCCACCATCGTGCCCATGCCCACCTCGTGATGGTCGCAGCCGGTCATCAGCATGGCGCGCGTGGTCGAGCACAGGGGTGAAGTGTGGAAGTTGCTCAGGCGCATGCCGCGCGCGACCAGTGCGTCGAGATTGGGTGTATCGGCCTCGCCACCGAATGAGGAGAGGTCGGACCAGCCCATGTCGTCCACCACGATGACGAGGAAATCGGGACGCTTGCCGCTTTGGTTCTCGGTCATAGGGTGGTCCCGCTTGAAAAAATCTCGCCGATCTGGTTGACCGGCGGAGGCCGGCAATGGTGTAGCGCCTGTGCCGCGTTTCGTGCGCGTATCAGATCACGATCTCGCGCGCCGGACCGCGCACGTCCATCTCGAATTCAAGCCCGATCACCGGCGGCCGGCAGTAATGCCAGGCAAGCCCGCCCTCACCGGCGCCGCGCGCGGCCAGCACCTCGCCGATCAGGTGGCCGATATTCTGCACCGTATAGAGCTGGGTGCTGGTGGCGTCAGCCCAGGCGAGGCCCAGCAGACCCAGGCGCCGCTCCATCTCCGCGGCGACGAACAGCACCTTTTCGCGCAACGCCTCGGGCGAGGTGTCGCCAAGTCGCACGATGCGTTCGGCATACGACCCGCTGCCACTGCGGGCGTCGCCGCCGCCCGCCAGGATGAAGCTCTTGCGCGCCCCGGGTGCCGCCGGCACGGTGTAGGAAAACGCATACATCACCGGTTCAGCGGGCTTGTGGTACAGCGGGCAGACATTGGTGCGCGCCACCGGATTGACCGGCTGCGCGCCGTCCAGATAGATGCCCCAACGCTGCAAGGTCTTCACATACACCTGGTTGAAGTCGATGAAGCCCTGGTCGGTGAAAGGTGCCGGCGAGCGCAGTTCGCAGGCCGCGAATGCGGTCATCGGGCGCGCCACCGCAGCAAGATGTGCTTCGACGGCCGC
>Ga0105048_10016267_pt1 | contig 11510 bp, 11 predicted proteins | sample MAT05_FD_78382 | JGI IMG/M metagenome (GOLD analysis project Ga0105048, IMG submission 78382) | Freshwater microbial communities from Lake Fryxell liftoff mats and glacier meltwater in Antarctica - MAT-05 | ecosystem: Environmental > Aquatic > Freshwater > Ice > Liftoff microbial mat | place...
GAACGGAGTTTGTCATGCGGCTTTGAGCGTAAGCCAAAATGCTTCCTAACCCCCCAATTATTGTCTCTCCATTTACCCCAATACTTACCGGGACGAGAAAAACGACCTGAAGATGGCCCATCCAGCCGTTTTTGAGGGGTTACGAACGAAGTATGCCGCCTGGGAGAAAACGGTGCTGGAGCCGGTGGCATTGTGATGTTATTCGTCTGAAACATTGTCAATCAGCAGATTGGCATTTTCTCGATAAGCCTCATTTCTTCCGCTCCAGCAACCTCAAGGTGTGTTCCAGCTCACTTGCCGAGCCACTGCTTCACGTCGTTTTGAATCTGCTCATTGGTAAAAAAACTCCCCCCATTTAGCTTGCTGTAGCGACGTTTCCATACGCTTCGGCAAAGCCGGATCTTGTGTGTCTAATAAAACGTTTTGCTGCTCAATATATAGTTTTGCCACACTGTATAGTTCTACCAGTGATTTTTCATCGGCAATGGTATCGATTGAGCGGTGAAAGTTTTGACGAAGTTCCTCAGTTGCCGTGTTATTCTTTAAGTTGTTAAGCAAGGTACACAACCACCTATTTGATTCAAAATCGAACTACCCTGGGATAGCGAAGGAAGTTTAGGTGCCGACGGCTTTATAATCCCTTCACCCGCTCCTTATAAACCCCAAACTCCCGCTCATTCACCAGCTTATCTGTCTTGATTTCCAGCAGTATAGCTCTCTCTGAAAGCTCAAAAAAGCCCACCAACGCAGTTTCCAAATCACCCTGATTGTCGGCAAACCGATACTCAATTTGCGCGTCTTCGGCGGTTCGGCGGGCCGTCAGGGGTTGTTCCGTCTCAAAAAACTCGGCCAGTTCGGGTTGGCGGTTGGGGCCGTCGATGATGCGGAAAATGTGGCCCGCGTGGTTGTTCAACAGCACAATCCGAAGGTTCGGCGGCAGTTGAGCGTGCCAGAGCGCGTTTCGGTCGTAGAAGAAAGCCACGTCGCCAATCAGCACCGTTACCAGCTTGTCAGTTTGCAGGGCGGCCCCCACGGCAGTACTCAAACAGCCATCAATACCACTCACGCCACGGTTGGCCGAAACAGCCACCTGCCGGTCGGCGGGCAGGCCGCAGAGATTGGCATACCGCACGGGCATACTGTTGGCCAGATGCAAAATAGAATCCGTCGGGAGAGAGTCCATTATGGCTTGCGTGGCTGTCCAATCGGTGAAAGCGGATTGAGCCAGTGACTGCTGTACAATGCGGGTAGCCTGCCGGTCGGCCTGTTGCCAGCACTCGCGATAGTCAAACGACTCGTCACTATCATCGTCGCCCTGCCGGAACCGCTGGTAATCAATGTCAGCGAAGAGTTTTTCGAGAAACGGCAACGGAGCCATCGGCACCATAGTGGTCAACGAGCGGAATGGATCTGCAACATGATCCACAGCGGGGCTAATGTGCCAGTGCCGGTTGGCAGGATATTGACGGAAAAACGTTTTGAGGTTGCGGGTTAGAAACGACCCTCCCATCGTAAGTAGCAATTCAGGCCGCAGGCTTTCTAATAACTCCTCGTTTGTGCTACCCAGCAACGTATCGGAATGGCTGATAAACAAGCCATTATGCCCGATATTCCCAACTAATTCACCCACGATCGGCACGCCCAGTTCCTCGCTTATTTTGTGCAATACGGCCAGCAAGGCTGGGTCATATGAAACCTGTCCTACGGCAATCAATTTGCGTTCGGTTCCCTCCCACTCATCCAGCAGCTTATGCCAGACTTCGGGGGGGAGTTGCTGAGTAACGGGCAGGGTCTCGATCACCCGCACCGGCTCAAAGGTTATGGTTTCGCCTTCGGCGGGATAAAAAGGCTCCCGCAAGGGTACGTTGATATGCACCGGGCCAGCCGGAGCTAACCCGCACAGATTGATCGCTTCGTTCACCGACCGCTCAATAAACCAACGAGCATCAGGGTGGGTATAATCGGCGGGAAGGTCGAAACTTCGCTTCACGTGCGGCCCAAAAACCCCCGCCTGTGCCATCGTTTGCCCGTCTTGCTGGTGTAGCCACTCGTGGGGGCGGTCGGCAGTGAGCAGCAACAGCGGCACCTCCTGAAAGTAGGCTTCGGCAACAGCCGGGGCCAGGTTATACACCGCACTACCCGAGGTGCAGATTACCGCCACCGTCCGGCGCGACTGCATGGCCATACCCAGTGCCACGAACCCGGCCGACCGCTCGTCGGCCACCACGCGGGTACGAAGGCCGGGATGCCGGGCTACCGCCATTGTCAGTGGGGCCGAGCGTGAACCCGGCGAAATAACGACATCGGTAATTCCTTTCTGACAGAGCAGTTCGGCAATGTTGACGATGGGTTGGAGGATTGGCATAGTTCCTAAACTTTTTCCTCAAACAGCCCGTTCCCTACTTGTATGGAAACGCTTGATAAAATTCGTAAAGCCTACACCGAGTTCGTACTCGAAAACGGCAAACAACCGCCCTCCGTTTATCAGTTTGCCAAGAAATTGAAACTGCCGGAAGCTGAGTTCTACAACTATTACTCCTCCTTTGATGCTATCGAAGCCGACATCTGGCTGGCATTTTTTCAGGATGCCAAACAAACCGTCGAAGCCGACGAAACCTACCAGACGTACTCCGTTCGCGAGAAACTGCTGGCTTTCTATTACACCTGGATCGAGTTGCTAAAAGCGCAACGGAGTTTTGTGGTGTATAGTTACGGTCGGGTTCGCGGGCAAATGCAGGCCGGTGGCGACCCAATTTCCCCGGTTAGTATGGAAAACAGGCCGATTTCGCGCATTGCCATGGCCCGGATGCGCTCAACGGGCGGAATGGGTGGTAGCACCCGGACGCTCTATCCGTTTAAAGATGCTTTTTACGACTTCGCCAAAGATTTGCTGGCGGAGGGTCGTGAAAGCCGCGAAGTGGAACAACGTCCGTTTATTACGAATCGCTACCCCGATGCGCTTTGGATGCAAACGCAGTATATCCTCGATTTTTGGATCAAGGATGTGAGTAAAGGCTTCGAGCAAACAGACACGGCCATCGAAAAATCGGTCAACACCGCTTTCGACCTCATTGGTCGCTCACCCCTCGACTCCGTAATCGATCTGGCCAAGTTTATCTACCAAAATAAATGAAAGAACAAACCTCAATTCCCACGACTAAAGTGGCCCGTGCGGGTCAGTTCGTGAAAGCAGGCATAAAAGTTGGCGGTAACTACATCAAGCACTATAGTAAACGCTTGGTGAACCCCGAACTCTCGCGAGACGAATTGCATCAGGACAATGCGGCAGACATTTACGGGGCATTGAGCGAATTGAAAGGCTCGGCCCTGAAAATGGCCCAGATGTTGAGCATGGACCGGGGACTATTACCAACGGCGTACAGTTCAAAATTCGCCATGTCGCAGTACTCGGCTCCTCCCCTGTCGGGCCCGTTGGTGGTGAAAACGTTTCGGACTTATTTTGGTAAATCACCGTCTGAACTGTTCGATACCTTCGACATTAACTCGGTCAATGCCGCCAGTATCGGTCAGGTACACCTGGCCTTCAAGGATGGTAAAAAGTTGGCGGTGAAGGTGCAATATCCTGGCGTAGCCGACGCCGTTAGTTCAGATCTTCGCATTGCCAAACCACTGGCCATTCGGTTGCTGAATCTGGACGAACGTCAGATTGACCGCTATATGGGTGAGGTCGAAAGCAAGTTGCTCGAAGAAACCGACTATGATCTGGAGCTAAAACGGTCGGTCGAGATTTCGGAAGCCTGTGCCCATATCGAGGGCCTTGTATTCCCCAAATACTACCCCGAACTATCGAGCAAGCGCATCCTGACAATGGACTGGCTCGATGGGCTACACCTGAAAGAGTTTCTGGCAACGAACCCGACTCAGGAAGTTCGCAACAAAATTGGACAGGCGCTCTGGGATTTCTACGACTACCAGATTCATACGCTCCGGCAAGTCCACGCCGATCCTCATCCGGGCAACTTCCTGATGCGTAACGACGGCACCATGGGCGTGATCGACTTTGGTTGTGTGAAGGTGATTCCCGATTATTACTACGACAATTATTTCCGGCTCATCAACCCCGATACGCTCCAGAACAAAGCCCTGACCGAGCAGATTTTTACGAATCTGGAGTTCCTGGTTGCCCAGGATTCACCCAAAGATCGTCAGTTTTTCTCGGATCTGTTTGTCCAGATGATCGAGATGTTGGGTGCCCCGTTTGCGGTAGACGAGTTCGATTTTGGCGATGATACTTACTTCACTAAGGTCTACGCCTTTGCCGACGAGTTGTCGAAGCTGGAAGAACTTCGATCGTCGAAAGTAGTGCGGGGCTCGCAGGATGGCTTGTATGTAAACCGAACCTACTACGGTCTCTATGCCCTGTTGAGTGAGTTGAAAGCGGTAGTGGTGACGAGTAAACCGGAATGGTTGAAGCCCAAAGAAGTTTTCGAACAGCAAGTCTGAACCAGAACAACTAAACCGCAGGGGTGGCTCCGCAGGATTAAAGAGATTAAAAAGATTTTCCAGATGTTGGTGCATCAGCCATACTGTTTGATCTTTGTAATCTCTTCAATCCTATTCAGACATCTTGGTTTCAAAACCCCACTTTGACGACATTTTTATGGAATTGGCCGTGAATTTGGCCAAACGGTCCCACTGCATTAAGGCGCAGGTTGGAGCCGTGTTGACTAAAGAAACGCGCATTATTTCGATTGGGTACAACGGCCCGCCCGCCGGAACCCACAACTGCGACGATGAGTTTCCCGAAACAGGCTGCCCCCGCGATTCCAAAGGGTCTTGCTCCCTGGCGCTCCATGCCGAGCAAAACGCCATTTTGTATGCCGCCAAAAACGGCTCCGATATTGCCGGATCAACGCTCTATGTGACCCTTTCACCCTGTATTGCCTGTGCCCGAATTATCTACAGCATGAAAATTTCGCGCGTTATCTTCCTGCATTCTTACGCCCAGTACAAAGGCATCGGCACCGACGAAGGAGTCGATTTCCTCCGGCGTTTTGGCGTGCAGGTCGACGAGTACGAAGCGGGCGAAGGCGTAACGCTGGTGTCGGACCCACCCCTTACCCGCCGGGCATGAACCTCCTGGCGCACGGCTATTTATCGACTGTCCCCGACTCCCCCATCACGGATGATTTGCTGGTGGGCAATTTTTTGGGGGACTTTATCAAAGGTGCCCCAACGCATCCCCGCCACGCGCTTACACCCGCTGTTATCGTGGGCATTCGACTGCACCGCACCATCGACACCTTTACCGATAGCCATGCCGAAGTGGCCCTCGTGCGCCACCGGCTTCACCCCCGTTGCCACAAATACGCGGGGGTTGCCGTCGATGTTTTCTTCGATCATTTTCTGTCCCGACATTTCACCGAGCTGACCGGGCAGGACCTTACGTCGTTTACCGACTACTATTACAGCACCTTGCGCCAACGCGCGGCTGATTCGATAAGTAGATTCCCTGAACCGGCCCGGCGAATGCTTGCGGCCATGATTCAGCACCGGAACGCCGGAACCGACTGGATTCTTGACTACGCTACGTTTGCCGGCATTGACCGGTCGTTGCGGGGGATTTCGCGCCGGACCCGTTTCCCATCGGGCCTGGAGACCGCCGTTCTCGATCTGGAAACGTATTACGAAGAATTTGAAGCGGCTTTCCGGCGTTTCTGGCCTACACTGGTCGCGCACGTAGCCGGACAACCGGCTATCCCCGACATTCGGTAAAGGTCCATTTACGCCAGTACACCAAATTCAATCCGGTACAATTCATCGTCAATGAGGTCGATGCCACCCGACGTCTGCATCAGCGAATAAGGCGCCTGATTACCAAGCCCATAAACAGGGGTGTTAAACCAGCTTCTGAACTCACTGATCGAGCCAAAAATTTCCTCGCCATGCTGAAACAAAGCCTTGATACGCTTATATCGGTTCTTAAAAGTTGTTTCCATTCGTATGTCAGCCAACCAATTCATTAATTCTAGTCAATTCTCCCAGAAGAACCAAATCTCCCAACGTATAAACCCGCTACCTTTGTTGCACTGCCAACTGCCACTACTCGTTGCTCACTGCCCACTGCCACTATGATTCCTGCTGTTGAAACCCTGCTGAAAGAAATCCGTAACAAACGCATTGCCCCGGTTTACCTGATCCATGGCGACGAGCCGTATTATCTCGACCTGATTGCCGATCAGTTGGAGCAGGTGGCGGTGCCGGCTGCCGAGAAAGGGTTCAACCAGTTTGTGTTGTTTGGAAAAGATACCGATGTGGGAGCCGTAATAAATTACGCCCGCCGGTATCCGTTTATGGCTGAGCGGCAACTGGTACTGGTGAAGGAAGCGCAGCAACTGGGTGGCCTCAACGACAAATCGAGTCAGCAGTTGCTGGAAGATTATGCCCTTAGACCCTTGAGCAGCACCATTCTAATGCTTTGTTTCAATAAGGAAGACAGCAAGTTTACGGTCGACGAGCGAAAAACGTGGACTAAAGCCTTTGGCAAGCAGGGAATATTACTAGGTATCAAGAAGTTATATGAAAATAAGCTCGTAGACTGGGTAGCCGATTACTGCCACAAACAGGGGGCAAAAGTAAGTCCCAAGGCCTGCCAGTTACTGGCCGACAATATCGGTAATGACCTCAAACGACTGGCGGGTGAGATCGACAAAATCCTGCTGAACCTGCACGTTGGCGAAGAGATTTCGGCGGCTACCGTGGAGCGATTAGTGGGTATTAGCCGCGAATACAATGTTTTTGAGCTGCAAAAAGCTATTGTGAGCCGCGACGTGTTGAAGGCCAACCGCATCATCGACTACATGGGTCGCAACCCGAAAGACAACCCCCTGGTTGTGATTTTGGCCCAGCTCTACGGTTTCTTCGCCAAGGTATTGCTGGTGCAGGCATCCCGCGATCAATCCGAAAAAGGGCTGGCTTCCGTTTTAGGCGTTAACCCCTTCTTTGTCAGAGATTATACGCAGGCATCCCGCACCTTCCCCATTGCCAAAGTAGCCGATGTGATCCACTCCCTCCGCCGGGCCGACGCCCGCAGCAAAGGGATCGACTGCCCCACGCTGTCCGAAAGCGACATCCTCCGCGATCTGGTGTTCGAGGTGCTACACTAACTAAAGTTTCATGTTCATGCGTTAGTTTGGCTGTTCATGCGCCAGTCTGCATGTACGTGACATTTTACGCACTCAAAAACCTAGGTAATTGATACAGTTTTTAGAGAAGTAAGAAGTAAGTAACCGACAAGTCAATACACATATAAATGTGCTTTTTTAGTACATTTATATGTGTATTGACGGTTATATCGAGACGAAATGCCATTTGCTTGACCGTTCCCACACTGTAACTAATTTAATAACAATCAAATTTCGGAAGCTGAACGACTAAGTTATGGAGCCATTTTTTAGTACCTAAAAGGCCAATAGTTCCGCCTAAAACAAGTGATTTTGACCAGAACTAAGTACAAAAAAAATGGAAGAACTAGTGCTACCACAGCTTGACCGTTCAGCTTCAAGAAGCGCACTGGCCGTCAAATTGGTGGTGAGTCCTTCTTCTACCGGATCGACGTCTGACCGATTAGTTACCAGGTTCAGTGTGAACGATTAGATGAAATTGTCAGTTTTCAGTACGTTTTAAGTTTACCCGGATGAAAAGAATAACCCGATTTCTATTCTATACCCTACTGATTTTGTTATCTCTTGTGGCAGGATATATGGTGATCAGTTACCGCCATCTGGACCCTGATGTTGTCGCTAAAAAGAATCGACTAACCAGATCCCTGATCGCGCAGGGTTACCGGCCTCGCTACATAGTACTTTCGGGATACCGACCGCCTTGGCTCAACCAGATCATGCCCTTATCGGCCAGGAAAAGCAGTCACATGAAGGGACAGGCGATCGATCTGTTGATCTTCGATATTAACGGTAACTATCGGTTCGACAACGAGGATCTGAAAATCGTATCCAACACACTGGATGCGATCGACAGGAAACACCCCGAACACCGGGGTGGTGTCGGTCTGTATCATAATTCTTTCCCCCGGATGGTCCATTTCGACGTATCCGGTAAACACCGACACTGGGACTATTGACGAGTCGATCGGTAGAGATAGACACAAAAAAGGAGCCAAAAGGCTCCTTTTTTTGTGTCAACAATTGATGTATCTTCTATCTTAATCCTTGTTGTTCAGGAAGATGCACTCTGACATTAAGACCAGACGCATACTTGCGTCTCGTCTTAATCCTTGTTGTTCTGGAAGATGCACTCTGACATTAAGACGATTTGTAGAGACGCATACTTGCGTCTCGTCTTAATCCTTGTTGTTCTGGAAGATGCACTCTGACCTAACTACCGGGCATCTTTCAAACTTTTAAACAAAGTCTTAATCCTTGTTGTTCTGGAAGATGCACTCTGACACATTTTAAAGTACCCACAACTAACTACGCTCGAAATGTCTTAATCCTTGTTGTTCTGGAAGATGCACTCTGACAGGGCTACGGCGCACTCGGCAACGAGTTCAAAACGTGGCGTCTTAATCCTTGTTGTTCTGGAAGATGCACTCTGACAAGGTTCCGTTCTTGGCGCAATCGGAAAGAATAACACAAGTCTTAATCCTTGTTGTTCTGGAAGATGCACTCTGACATTATGAATTACTGCATTAACATCCCTGCGGTAGGGTCTTAATCCTTGTTGTTCTGGAAGATGCACTCTGACAGTTAGTCTGTATTGGCTTTATCAGTGCCAACGGAACCGGAGTCTTAATCCTTGTTGTTCTGGAAGATGCACTCTGACAGTGGCTCCTGAAACTGAAGCCGCTATAACCAACCCGTCTTAATCCTTGTTGTTCTGGAAGATGCACTCTGACCGATCCCACCCTTCAACCTCTACAGCATGAGGGACATTGTCTTAATCCTTGTTGTTCTGGAAGATGCACTCTGACAGTATGGAAAAGGAGCACAGATTAGAAGCCGCAGCGTCTTAATCCTTGTTGTTCTGGAAGATGCACTCTGACTCTTCCTCTTCCTCTTCACCCCCGAACCATGAAAAGCGTCTTAATCCTTGTTGTTCTGGAAGATGCACTCTGACCAAGAATGGAGTAGATTACTAAGCATGTCCCGTTCAGTCTTAATCCTTGTTGTTCTGGAAGATGCACTCTGACAGAATTAGCGGGAACGAAGAACACTGCACAGTTGTCTTAATCCTTGTTGTTCTGGAAGATGCACTCTGACTTTTACCGTTGAGGACGTTTCCTGATCGGAAGTATCCGTCTTAATCCTTGTTGTTCTGGAAGATGCACTCTGACGGCGCGAGTGGTGACATGGTTGATTATCAAGAAGTAAAGAACAGAAAAATAAAAAAAGTAATAACTTTTCATGGAAAAAGAAAGTCGAAAAAGGAACAGTACTCCCCGTTCGACTTCCCAATATTACGCAGATTTTGCCAGAGCATAAGCCCGCCAGCCTACTTTCTTCTTGCCACCATCCCACGATTCCACCGCCCGCACCGTCACCAGGGCGTCGGCCAGACCCGTATGTTGAGCCAGCAAATCGGCGGGTACATACACATCGCCCACAAACCCCACCGACCCCGTTGGTTTGGTCAGCAACCGCAACGGCCCCGAAAGCAACCGCGTAGCCACCGTCGGCACCGCATCCGTTGGCGAGGCCGTCAACACCCGCAAGTGTGGCTTCCCCTTGCGGGTGTCCAGTTGGTAACGCAGCGTAAGCCCGTCGCCCACAACAGGGTGGAGGCCAAATTTCCGGGCCGGAAAACTGCCCGTTGTGCGGGAGTCGATAGCCACCTGCACGTACTGCCCCGTTGGGTCGAGACCCGTCACGAGGGCCACCGTTTCGGGGCAGTCGGCCCAGAGGAGCGCGTCGGCAACGGGCAACATCGCCCCGTACCAGTGGCCCAATGCAGATGGTTCTGCCGACGTATAGCGGGCATCGTTAAGCCAGCTTTGGACCAGTGCCGGTATGGGCCATTGATTGGCCTGCCGGGTTTGCACCAGCCGGTCCAGTTCGGCGCGGGCATCGGCCCAGCAGCCCCGGAGTAGCAACCGACCGGCCACCTGCTGCCGCACCTTCACCAGGAAAGCTTCGGGGGCGCCAACCGTGAGGGCGCGGGTCAAACAGGCCAATTGCCCCTCTGCCGATTCGGTGAGATCGGCCATGAGCGTCCATACCCAGAACTCGCGTTGTTTGGTGCGGGCAAAGGGCAGAAACACGCGCCGGGCCTCGTCGGTGCGGTCGAGTACCACCAGCAGGCGGGCGTGGTAGTAGGGCAAAAACCCCCAACCCGGCTGTTGTTCCGAGAGGGAACTTACCCGTTCGATCCAGGGTGCCGCCAGTGCGTCGGCGAGGGGTATGGTAGCCAGCAATTGCTTCATAACGGCCTGCAGGAGCCGCTCCACCAGCGCGGGCGTGGTTCTGTCGCCGTAGGTTTCGGGCAAAAAATCATCGGGCCTAAACCCCTCCTCCCAGCCGAGGGTGTCGAACAGTCCCAACCAGTCGATGCCCGTTGGCGTGTGGTGCAGCAGGGCTTTCCACCATACCGACCGCACCAGCGACGGTCCGGCCTCCACAAACGCCCGCGCACCGGCCACCAGCCCGGCCAACTCGCCGAGGGGCAACTGTTTGACGTTTGTTCGGAGCAGAAACCGGCATATGGCCCACAACGTGGCCTGGTCGACGGCGGGTTCGTTCCAGCGTTGGCCGTTGGCATCGGTAGCCAGCGAATCCAGCACGGCCAGTCCGCGTATCATGCGCGACACGGCCCCCTGTTCGGAGGCTTCGCGGAGCAGCTGTGTCAGGCTCCAGCCCAACGCCCGGCGGTGTTGCGGGTTTAGGGGGTCAGCATCATACTGTTGCTGTGCCTTGCGGTAGGCAGTGCGAACGTCGGCGGGCGAAAGGGTTGGGCGTGGTGTGGTTGTCATGGCGATTTGTTTCGGATTTTGTTAAACGAAAATGGTGTTTTTGGGGGCGGTAAGCAGTTCCAGATCAAACGACTGTCCAATGCAGTGGAGCGAGTTGAGCATATCCTCGCCCACCGGCAGCAGCATAATGCTGTCCTGATTGTTGTACAGTTGCTGAATTTGCCGCAGCAAATCGGTCAGTTCGGCATAGCGTCGGCGGTGAATACGGGCAAAAAACACAGATTTTTGCACCCGGACGCAGCCCTGTTTTTCGAGCAGTTTGGCCACCAGCCGCCTGATCTTGTCGCTCTCGATATCGTAGTAAATAAAGCAGTACATCTCTTCGGGGCGTTTAGGTGGTGTTTTGCCGAACCAGTCGAGCCACTGCCCAAACACCGTTGGCAGACCGGCCTCCGCCCAGTCGTTCTGGCGTTCGGGCAGGGTTTTAATCGGGTATCGGGTTCGTCGGGGCATGTTTATGTAGAGACGCATACTTGCGTCTCCTATGCGTCAGCAACAGGTATGCGTCAGCAACCATCTGTGGCGGTAGAGACGCATACTTGCGTCTCCTATGCGTCAGCAACAA
>Ga0105048_10016268_pt1 | contig 11506 bp, 10 predicted proteins | sample MAT05_FD_78382 | JGI IMG/M metagenome (GOLD analysis project Ga0105048, IMG submission 78382) | Freshwater microbial communities from Lake Fryxell liftoff mats and glacier meltwater in Antarctica - MAT-05 | ecosystem: Environmental > Aquatic > Freshwater > Ice > Liftoff microbial mat | place...
AACGGCACTTCATCCCGCGGACCGAACGTGCCGGTAGCGATGACGGGTTGCACGATCGAATCGTGTGTCACTGAAATGACTGTCACTGGAGTGGCGGCGATGGCCTCGGTGACGGGTTCTGGTTTGGAGCACGCTGTGAAGGCAAGCGAAGTGATCGCGATGGTTACCGCTGCGATAGCGGGCGGAGCATTCTTTGTGCGCATGGGATTGATGGGGAGAGACGGTCTGACAAGATGCAAAGGATGTCGATGATTTGCGTGATACGGTTTGTTGGCTTGTTGGTGATGATGTTGGCAATGTGGTTGGCGACGGTGTGCGCTGTGTTGTCGTGATGTTGTTTGCGACTTGGCTCTGATCGTTGTGCTGGGTGCTTTCTGGCCGTTCTACTTGACCGGCAACGATCGCAGTGCGGCAACGCGCTCAAACTCCACCGCACGCACGGCATAGCTGTATCGGGTCAGCACTTGATTGATGGTCGCGCTCGTCAGCGCGGATCGTGCGACGAGAAAATCCACGGGCGCCGCGAGTCCTTCCGCGTAACGGCGTTCTACGAGTGTGAACGAACGACGCGCCGACTCCAGGCGATCACTCGACGTGGTCAGTGACGTGCGCGCCGCCACCAGTGCATCCCGTGCCACGCCGACTTGCGAGCGAATGCGCTGCTCAACTGATCGGCGCTGCAATTCGGCCTCATCACGTGCGATGGTCGCTTGTGATCGTCGCGCGGCATCCTGCCCACCGTTGAACGCATTCCACGACACCATCAATGACGCCGTTGCGACATCGTGTTGTCGGTCAAACTGGTAGCTATTGCCTTGCACGCCGTAGTCAGCGGCCAACGTGATGGCGGGTTTCCACGCGCTGCCCGTGATGCGTCGTTGCGCGTTGGCAATACGAATTTCTTGATCGGCGGCGTCCAGCTCTTCACGGTCATGCAGCGCATTCGCAATTGCATCAGCGAGCGCTATCGGCTCGGCCGCCACGAGAGTACTGTCGTCGGCAATTGAAACGGGCGCATCGGCGTCGCGATCCCGCAGCAGGTTGAACGCGCGCCGCGCGGCCGCCTCATTTTGCTCGGCCTCAGCAACTTGTTGGAGTAATTCGCTGCGCTCGGCGCGGGCGCGATACGTTGCATCAACGGTGGCTTGTCCGCTCGCGACCAGCCGTTCGCTGACGCGCAGGTTTTCATCCAATACGGGTAGCGTCGCGCGCAACGATTGCAGCACGCGTCCGGCGCTGGCGTATCCCAGCCACGCGGTCTGGATGTCGGCGCTCAGTTGTCGCATCAACAGGCGGCGCTGGGCTCCACTGGCGTTGCGTATCGCACGCGCCAGTTCGCGATTGCCGTACAGCGCGGCGTTGTAGATCGGTTGTGTGAGCGCGAGTTTCGTTTCCTGACGTTGCGGCAACGTGGAGGTGATGTTGGTGGGGAAGCGCTCTTCGCCCAGGATCTGGTTGAGCGCGCGGTAGGTCGGATTGATGAAGTCGCCGATGTTGACCACGCCGGAAAATTCCGTGTAGCGGGCGTTCAAGCCGACGGATGGCAGCAGGCGTCCATCAGCTTCGCGGACGCCGTAGCCCGCGCGTTTTTCCGCCAGTGACTGTGCCGCGAGTGCGAGATTCCGGCTCAACCCCTCAACCACGTAGCCGTCCATCAGCGCGCGCGCTGACGGCCCGTCATTCGGGCGCGGAGTTTCCGGCGGCAGCCAGAGTGCTGCGCGACCGCCCGTACTATTTGTTTGCGCAGCCGAAGCGGCTGGAGATCCAAGCAAAAATGCGAATACCAACGCCGTTTTGTATTTGTACATAACTCTTTTGTATAACGTTGTTAGGTGGAAGCGCAAAAAAAGGGACGGTGCTGAGTTGCGATTACGCGGTCGTGTTGAGAACTGTCCCTCGGATTAGTACGTCTATCATGGTGCGGATGGTTTCACGCGGCTCGCGCCAGGAAATCCAGGGGTCGGTGTTGAAGTTCATGTTGAGTGAGAGGATGCCGTGCAGGCTGCCCCAGAACGTCTGGGCGAGCTCCTCGGGGTCAGACAGTTCCGGGCGAAAGCGTGCTTGCTCGATAGCCTCTTTCATGGAGGTCACGAGGAACGCGTAGGCGTCCTGTTCTGGATTGCCCTTCGTGATTTCCGCTATTTCCTTGTTGTGGTTCCTTGCTGTCATGAACATGAACCGATACTGGCTTGGATTGTCTATCGCAAAGTCGGCGTACGCCATTCCCATGCGTCGCAGGCGCTCGATGGGATCTTCGATGCGGCCGATGCGGTTCATTGCGGCGGCCAGCGACAGAAAGTCCACCAGGCACAGTTCTTCGAGGAGGGCGTCCTTGTCCTTGAAGTGGTGGTAGATGGCTGTCGGTGTGTATTCAATCCGATTGGCGATCGCGCGCATGGTGGTGGCGTCCACCCCGTCCGTCACGAACAGTTCGCGCGCCGCGTCCAGAATGCGCTGACGCGTCTCGGCCTTTTGCCGTTCGCGGCGGGCGCTGGAAAGTGACGGAGCTGGGGCGGCGGCTTTCATGGGATTAATTTGAATCACTCACATAACGCTGTCAAGTGACTGCCGACGCTAGAACGGACGAAAGGGCTGCAAGGCTACAGCCAAAGAGCTACTGCCACCAAAGCACACAGCTGCCAGCTCGCCAGCTGAAAGCTGCCAGAATGAACGGCGGCGTCGAGCTCCGGTCCAGATCCCGGTACCTGGCTCCGGTACCTGGTTCCGGTGCCTGGTTCTGGTACCTGGTTCGCGTACCTGGTTCAGGTACCTGGCTCCGGTACCTGGTTCCGGTGCCTGGTTCGCGTACCTGGTTCAGGTACCTGGTTCAGGTACCTGGTTCCGGTACCGGGCTCCGGTACCTGGTTCCGGTACCGGGCTCCGGTACCTGGTTCCGGTACCTGGTTCCGGTACCGGGCTCCGGTACCTGGCTCCGGTGCCTGGCTCCGGTGCCTGGCTCCGGTGCCTGGCTACGGGCAGGTTCGTGGACCAGGTCCCGCCACGCAAGCTGCCCCAAAGCTGGCAGCTATCGGCTGAAGAGCTGGCAACGGCCGGCTTTCGTGGCAGTTCCGCTGGCTAAGCTGCGTGGCCGCGAAACATGAAGTACATCGCCCCCATCACACATAGCGACGCCCACAGGTAGTCCAGCTTGATCGGCTGCTTCATGTACAGCACCGCAAACGGCACGAACACGATCAACGCAATCGCTTCCTGCAGCATTTTGAGCTGGGCCAGGCTCATCGTCGTGTACCCGATGCGATTCGCCGGCACCTGAATCCCGTACTCAAACAGCGCAATGCCCCAGCTCACCAGCGCCGCGATGTACCACGGCCTGGCGCTCAGATCCTTGAGGTGGGCGTACCACGCAAACGTCATGAACACGTTCGAGGCTGTCAGCATCAATCCGGTTTTCAGCAGTGTAGCGTTCATCGTGCGTCTTGAGTGGTATGCGATACGGACTGGGTCAGCTGAGGTGTTGCGCTGGCCCACCCGGGGAGCGAGTGTCGTAAGTACAAAACAGCGTGTCAAACCCTTGAAGCGCGAACGGACGGCAGGATCAGTACCTCGCGGAGTATCAATTGGAACGTATGCCAACCAACAGAGCGATGATGACTGGGCTATCGGCAGCACTGGCGCTCTCAGCGGGGCTGTGGGCGTTTGCGATTCCCCTCGGGGCCCAGGGAGGTCGCGGCGCGATCCCGCCGCCTAAAACAGCGCCCGCGCCCGCCGCAGCGCCTGTCCGCACCGGTGCGCCCGGTGGTGCCTGGGCGATGCCTGATGCCAGTGACCTCGTCGAACGCGTGATTCGCCGCATTATAGCGCAAGACAAACCGGCCGCCGTCCCCATTTCCGAATTCAAGATTCGCGCATTCGGGCGTGCGGCCACGCTCACCGCCGTCCGCAAATACCTGGGTCGTGAGCTTGAGTTACCCGCCAGCGTCTACGCGTCTGTTTCCGACTGGACCGACGCCGTCGATAAACTCCCGATGCCTGAGTGTGTCGCCGCTGACTCCACCTGCGCCCCTGCGAGCACTGTCTGGTTAGCGGTCACCAAATTCGAGCGCGGCGACTTGCCTCATGAAATGAAGGTCTGGTACACGACGGCATTCACCGCCAAACCACACGATCAAGTGATTTCGAGTCGTTATTCGTTTTGCGAACGCTGGCTGCGCGTAGGCGGGATGTGGAAATACGACGGATTTATTCGCGTGACCAGCGGCTGATGGCGTAGTAGCGGGTGACGGCGTCGCAGGCATCGATGACGCAGCAACGACCAATGGCACTACAAACTCCAGGGTCTCCCGTTGCATTTCCAACACAGCATGCTGCAGTTCTCAGCGATTCTCAGCATTCTCGGCGCTTCTCAGCGTCCCGGCAGTTGCAATGCACGCCACCCGCGCCCGGCAATCAAGACTATGGGTACTGTTCCTCGCGCATCAAACCGCGAATCAATATCGGCGGCAACTTGAACCATCGAAAACACCGAGAACTGCAACAATCGGGACGCTGAGCAGCGCCGAGAATGCCGAGAACCGCCGAGAAAAACAAAACCCATTCAAGAGAATATTTCCGCCACAGTGCGAACGCGTTCACTCCAACATCACCCCCGCACCAGCCTGTAGCTCGTTATCTCCGGCCGCACGTTGACACGAATTGGCAACGTGTGCCCCACGCCGCGATTGATGTACACCGTTCGCTCATCACCGACCGGCACCGCACCCGCCGCATAACGTTTGTTGCGCACCGGCAATACCGGCGGTGTCAGCAACGGCACCTTGCATTGCCCACCGTGCGTGTGCCCCGACAACATCCACCCGCGATACCCCGCCCACACGGGTTGATCCGCAACGTCCGGGTTATGACACAACACCAGTTGCGGCGCATCGGCATTAGCCTGTGATCGCGCACGCGCTACATCCGTTTGCGCCGCCCACCAATCATCCACGCCAATAATGTTCAGCCCCTCAACAACGCGCACCTCGTTGCGAATAAACTGCACGCCGTGATTGGACACCACTTTCACAATATCGTTGGCGACTTCCGGCTGACGCCATCCGAATCCGTAATCGTGGTTGCCAAGGATTGCGATTGTCGCAATTGCCGCACTTGGAATCGCCTGCATCACACGTTCCAACTGGACGAGTTGCTGCGGGCCGCGCCATGACACAAAATCTCCCGTGAACGCCAGAATATCGGGCTTGAGCGCATTGGCCATTTCGAACGCACGAACAACATAGTCGTCGTCCACCTGCGGACCCACGTGCAAGTCGGAGAGTTGCACCAACTTCGCCCCCTCCAAACCCGACGGCAACCCAACAATCGGTAACGTCTGCTGCACGACTTCCAGATGATGCAGCGTGAATTTCCACAGGAACATTCCACTCGCCGTCACACCACCCACAGCTGCGCCCGCAATACCTGCGCGCGCCAGAAACTGCCTTCGATTCATCAGGACGTTGCGGGTATGGGTGCGCGTTGGGGGGCGATGTTGAGGCGTTCTTCGTGCGCCATCATGACGGTATGCCGACGCCCTAACCAGAACGAGACGGTGAGCCACGCCACTGACAACCCAGCCGCCATGAACGAGATCGTCGAAATCAGCACGCCACCATCGGCGAGCATGGCGTAACCCCGCGCACCAATCTGATCGCCCGTTCGATACACGAAAGTATCAATAAGGTTCTTGGCTTTGTATTTGTCTTCGGGTGACACAACCGTGTACAACACCTCACGCCCCGGACTGGCGAACGCATTGTTTCCGGCGCGACGCAACGTGCTGAACACCACGAAGAGCGTGATGGACGAGAACACACCCAGCGACGCAAAGCCCGCAATACTCATGATGGGCAGAATGGCGAGGGTGATACCAACGCCAAGCCACTTGATAACACGCCCCGTCACGAACAGTTGTGCAATAATCGTGAGTAGCTGAACCGCCACATCGATCCACGCCAGAAACGACGTCCGCGCCTCCTGCGTTGCGAACGCCGCCTTGACCATGCCCGCCTGCTGCACATACAGCACCGTGGTGCCGATGGTGTACAACATCATGTACACACAAATCATCAGCAGGTACGGCGACTTTATCACGTGCGTAAATCCGGCGAAGCTGTTGCCACCAATGGCCGCGTGTGCGCCTTCGCGCTTCTGCGTTTCCGCGCGAAAACTTGTCGGAAACCACCGCACGACCTGCACGCCCAGCTCGAGCATCACCGCCGAAATCACCAGCAACACCGGAATGCCAACCACCTTCGCCAGCAGCGCGGTAATCGAAGAGCCGGCCAGTGCACCCAACGTTCCACCAACGCCAATAAAACCGTACAGCCGTTTGCTTTGCTCACTCGTGAACGTGTCCGACATGAACCCCCAGAACACCGACGGCACAAACAGGCTGAACACGGCAGCCCACACCCAGAACACCGGCACCATCCATCCCGTCTCGTTACTCGGCACCCACCTGAGAACCGCGGCAAAACCAAACAGGCACAGTCCGAACAGGCGATATACAATCGGGATAAACTTCCGAACCGGCAGTTTCGACACCAGAAAAGAAAATACCGGATTCAGCAACAGCGTCGCGATAAACGTGTAGAGAAACAGATCGGGTAATTTCGTTACGCCCGCCTGCACGCCAATCGCATCGCGAATCGAACGCAAAATAAAATAACTGGCCAGCAGAAAGAAGAAATACAGGCACGCCATGAGCGACGCGCGCATTTCTCCCGGTTGAATGTTGACCAGTTTGCGGAGCAACCGGTCAGTCAATCCCGACGACTGATTCGGCACTTCGGTTCCTGCTGAACTCATGCCCTGCCGCTCGCGTGCCACGCGGCCAGCGTTTCCACTTCTTTCTCGGGAGAGAGTCCGGCCTTGAGTGTCGCCTGTCGTTCAGGAGGCTGTGCGTGATAGTAGTCCAACGTCGCACGCGCCGTATCTGCCAGCGCACGAAACGTCAGTCCCGCGTTGATGGCCTTGCTGCAATCCATGCGCGCCCAGCCTGCATTGTCGCCACGCGGGGGCATCCACACCGGCAGGTCCGTGTACGGACGCAACCGCTTCTCCGCGATAAAATCTGCGTTCACCCACGTAAACCGCGCATCACTGGTGGTCACCGCCTTGATGCCATACAACATTTCGGCGATGGTCAACGTGCTTTTCGGACCCACGCAGTTGTAGTCGCCACTGAGACTATTCTCACACGCGCGCACGCTGAACTCGGTCAAGTCGCGCACGTCAACAAATGCAACGGGATCGTCAGGTGTGCCAGGCGACAACACTTCACCACCTCGTTCAATTCGTACCGGCCAGTACGAAAAACGATCGGTGAGATCACCCGGCCCCACAATCAGCCCCGGGCGAAGAATCAACGCCCGATCGCCCCACGCGGCGCGCGCTTCCATCTCGCACCGCACCTTCAGCGGACCGTACTGTGCGTTCTGCTGCGTGGCATCAGGCGCGGCCGGCTTGTGTTGTTCACCGTCCTCCTTGATACCAATCGCGCGGCGGTTGACGTACGTCGACAACGTGCTGACAAACACATACTTGCTGGCCGAGTTTCTGAGTGCGGCGCCGGCCTCGCGTACCCACGACGGAACCTGCGCGCCGTTGTCGATGACGATGTCCCACTTGCGACCCGTGAGCGAATCGTACGCGGTTGGCAGCGTACGATCGCCCAATACTTTCTCGAGTTTCGGAAACAGATCAGCGTTGGTCTTGCCGCGATTGAACAACGTGACCGTGTGCCCACGATCGACCGCGTACTTCACTTGATGCGGTCCAATAAAACCCGTACCACCCAACACCAGGATCTTGAGTTTTTTCTGCGCGGGTTGCACGGTAGCCGGGTCAAACCGATGCGTTGACGACTGTGACATACTCACGGTCCCCCGGCCGGCTTCCTGGCGTTCCACGCGGCCAGCACGGTTTTCTCTTTGTAGGGCGCAATACCCGCCGCCAACTTCGCCTGCTCTTCGGCCGGACGGGTGTGATACCACTCCAGCGTGTCTTTGGCCGTGACCGCGAGTGGCCGATACGTCAGCCCCGCGGCAACGGCCTTCGACACGTTCATCTGCAGCATGAACGCGTTATCACCGCGCGGTGGAACCCACACCGGCATATCACTCCACTCGCGCACCTGATTGCTTTGGAGGAAGTCGGCATCCACCCAGGTGAAATGCGCGTCGCTGGTGGTCACGGCTTTGATGCCGTACAACATTTCGGCCATGTTCGTGGGCGACTTTGGTCCGGTCGCATTGAAGGTGCCGAGTGTTTTGGTTTCGGCGAGGCGCACAATGAATTCGGAGAGATCGCGCGCGTCGACATACTGCGTGGGATCAGTGGGTTTGCCCGGCGCCATGATTTCGCCGCCCTTTTCAATGCGAATGGGCCAGTATGAAAAACGATCCGTGAGATCGCCGGGGCCGACAATTAATCCGGGACGCACAATGGTCACGTTGTCACCGAACTGCACTTTCGCTTCCATCTCACTGCGCACTTTGAGCCGGCCGTAGTTGGCGCCAACTCGCGCCTGGTCGGGGGGGGTGTCCATTCCACCCGGTTCGTGCAACGGACCATTCTCATCCAGCGGCGACAGATAACTGCTGAACACCGAAATCGTCGACACAAAGATGTAGTGTCCCGCATTGCCTTTCAGCGCTTCGCCGGCGCCTTTCACCCACTGCGGTAACGTGGTGGGATTATCAATGACTACATCGTACTTCTTACCCTTCAGCACATTATGACCGTCGGGCAAGTTGCGATCACCAACCAGTTTTTTGACTTTCGGAAACAGGCCGGGATTTGTCTTTCCACGATTGAACAGCGTGACGTCATGTCCACGATCAACTGCGTAGCGCACCTGGTTTGGCCCAATGAAACCCGTACCACCCAAAATCAGAATGCTGAGTTTCTTCTGGGGGCTCGGTTGCGGCACCAACGCACGTTCATCAACCCCATCGGCGTTCAAGTGCGCGACCGATGCGTGCGCAAACGACGGAAATGTACCGAGACCGAATGCGCCGCCAACAATGGCGGACGACTTGAGAAACGTGCGACGATTGACTGACATGGTGGTGCTCCGCGTAAGGTGAACGGTGAGACCCGACTGCGTCGCTCTCGTTGCGTCGCCGCATCAGAACCCACAACGGGGATCGGCGAACGTGTGACGTGCTACAAACTGAACATTACGGCGTGATTTTGCGATCCAGCTGCTGAATGGTTTTGGTGCTCGCGGGACGTGACGCGCGCAACTGTGCGGAAACCACTTCGGCCCGGGACATCGCTCGCAGCACGTTTTCGCCCGCCACCCCGCGAATCTCCGTGTCCGTCCAGCCACGCTTGATCAGCTCGGCCAACAACTCCGGATACTTCGACACATCTTCCAGCCCTTTCACAGTTTCGGTGATGCCATCGTAGTCCGCACCCAAGCCAACGTTCGCTGCGCTCGCCACTTGTTTGATGTGATCGAGATGATCGGCGACATCCCCAATCACGGCAATTGGCGCGGGATTGTTCTGACGGAACAGAGCGACGGCTTTGAACTGCGCGTCGTTGTCGTTGGGAAAAGCTTTCTTGAGCGAATCCGTAATGACATTGATGCGCGCATTGTAAGCCGCGAATTTTGCGTTCACAAACTGCGGCACGAATGCCACCATCACAACACCACCATTCCTGGGCAGGCGCTTGAGAATGGAATCGGGCACATTGCGTGGCACATCCACCAATGCGCGCGCCGACGAATGCGAAAAAATGACCGGCGCTTCGGTCACATCAAGCGCAGCGCTCATCGTTGCTGGTGAAACGTGCGAGAGATCAACCAACATGCCCAGGCGATTCATCTCGCGAACGACTTCTTTGCCAAACGGCGTGAGGCCGCCGTGTTTTGCGACGTCGTTGGCGGCATCGGCCCAATCCAGCGTGACGTTGTGCGTGAGCGTCATGTAACGCGCGCCCAGATCGTAATACGCACGCAATGCGCCCAGCGAGTTCTCAATGACGTGACCGCCTTCCATGCCCAACACCGAGCCAATTTTTCCGGCCTTGTGCGCAGCGCGAATACCAGCCGCGGTTGTGACCGGTTCCAGATCTTTCGGGTACCGCGCCATCACCCGTTTCATGATATCGATCTGCTCCAACTGAATGCGCGCGTAACCTGAATCGCGCACTTCGCCGGGCACGTACACCGACCAGAACTGTCCGCCAATGTGACCTTTCCGCAAACGCGAGAGATCGGTCATGCCTTTGGTGGGTTTTGTCAAATCATACGCGACGACATCGAGTGGCGCATTGGCGTATTCGCGCATCGCCCACGGCAGATCGTTGTGGCCATCAACCAACGGCGTGGTTTTGAGCAGCGCATGCACGTGCGCAACGCGAGCTTCAAGCGACGCGCTCTGCAACGGTTGCCCGGCGTTTTTCGCAGCAGGCGTGGCGGGTTTTGCCGCGGACTGTGCGCTGGCGGACGCGGGCAGTGACCCAACGAGCACCGCGGGCATGGCCAGCTGCGACACAACAGCAACTGCGGTTTGCCAACGCGCGGCCCTGACGAACCGCAACACTCCCGGCGCCGAAAAAATGCGCATACTAAAACCCCACGCGTTCGAGATAGTGCGGCAACATCTTGCGCCACCACGGCCAATCATGATTCACGTCGTATCCCCACAAGTCGAAGATGTGTCCGATACCCTTGTGGTCCAGCAGATTGTGAAAATCGCGCGTAGCATCTGGCGCTTCGTACGCACCCTGTCCGGCGACCAACGCGATGCGCGAATGATGACGCAACGTATCAAGCTGCTCCCCTTCAACATTCGACACGTACCACATCGGATTGTTGAAATACACGTTGTCGTCGGTGTACCCCTTGAGATAGCTGCGATTCAAATCGTAGAAACCACTCATGCCAATCACGCCGCCGAACAAATCGGGGCGACGGAAGAAGGCGTTGGCCGCGTGAAAACAGCCGAAGCTCGCACCAGTCGTGACAGCACGCGCGCCGCCATCACCAACGGCGTGACGCATGTACGGCACTACTTCGTCTTCGACATACCGCGAATACATCGCCTGACGACGCGCCTGCTCGGGCACCGGCAGCTTGCGATCCATCCACGCGTGGCTGTTGATACTGTCAATCGAGAACACGCGCACGCGTCCGGCCATCAACAGTGGCTCGATGGCTTTCACCAACCAGAAACGCTCGTTTTCGAGAAAATCAGCGGCGGCCGTTGGAAACAACAACACCGGTGGACCACCCCAGCCGTATTGCACAATTGGCATCTCCAGCCCCAATGAAGGACTGCGCCACCGATCAATCCTTTTGGGCAGGCGTGGATCAACAAACGAAGCCATGTTCTGATTTATCCTGCCGAGAGGGTGCGAACGAAGCAGAACTTTTTGCCGATCGAAAGTTCTGAGCGCGAAATCTTCTTGTACCGCGCAATTTTTTCCGGGAAGTGTTGAATGCTGCTATCCACAAATCCTTCATCGAGAAACAGCTGATCCGCCAGCGAGA
>Ga0105048_10016270_pt1 | contig 11506 bp, 5 predicted proteins | sample MAT05_FD_78382 | JGI IMG/M metagenome (GOLD analysis project Ga0105048, IMG submission 78382) | Freshwater microbial communities from Lake Fryxell liftoff mats and glacier meltwater in Antarctica - MAT-05 | ecosystem: Environmental > Aquatic > Freshwater > Ice > Liftoff microbial mat | place...
CTCCCGCACCGCATCTGCGACGAGCGCGAACTTTTGAATCGGCATGATGTGCTCGCCGAGCGGCGCGGCGTAGCCGGGATGGTAGAAGGCGGTGAGCATGGAAGTCGTAGCGTAGGTTTCCAGACCTGCGCCTTTTTGTGCAATGGCACGGGGCGCAGCTCTGGAGAGCTACGCTACGGCGGTCGGCGCAATCAGCGCGATCTCCGCGTTTTCGTCGGGATAGTTCGCGAGGCTGAGCGCGGGGTGCGCCATGTCCCGCGGGCGGAACTGTGCGCCGTACATCGCGTAAAGGGCGCGGACCAGCCGCCGTACTTTCGCGCCGCTGATGGTCCGCCCGTTCTCCTGTCCGACCTGCCGGATGATCAATTGGAAGGGCAGGGGACGCGGGCCTCCGGATGCGTCGATCTCCGCGGGTGGACGGAAGTCGGGCTGAAAGTAACGCACTGTCGCAGGAGCGACTTTCAGAAATCCGGCGCGCTCGTAGGCCGTGAGGCGCACCGTGCGCCGCGGGTCGCTGCCGTCGTCGTATTCCATTTCGCCCACGAGTGTGATGGCGGCGGCGGGGCTCCCATTTGCGGTTGCGACTTCGCGCGCGGCGAGGACGGAGACGGCGCGCATCCAGCCTGCGAGGCCGCTGCGCCGCCATTCCGGGGCGACGAGCAGATGCGACAGATGCACGACGACTTCGCCTTCAAACCACATCGCGGTCTGGTCGCGGATGGCGGCGATGGAGCCTTCGGACTCCGCTACGACCATCTCGTAGCGAGTCGCCGTGTCCGCCGCGAAACGCCCGGCGAGAACTTGGCGCGTCTCCATCTCGTGTGCCGCACCGAACTCCGCCCAGAGCGCTGCGTATGCCTTTTCGAAAAGCGGATCGTCGATGGCGCGGACTTGGGTCCACTTGAACTGCGCCGGGTTCAGATCCGCCGACTTTTGGTCGCCGGGCGAAAGGAGGTCGGGTGTCAGCAGAGAGGCGTTCATCGTAGTGGGGCAGGCGACCCCGCCGGCCTGAGTCTGACAGCCGACCCGGCTGTCCCAGTGGGAATCGCGCCCCACGCCCGCAGGCGGGGTCGCCTGCCAGACTTTGGCAGGCGGGTCGCCTGCCCCACTGTTTTCGGCAGGTTCGCCGACACGACTCAGGCGGCGAAGTGCTCGACCCGCAGCAACACCGGTTCGCCTTCCACCGGCGGCAGTGCCGTGATGCGTGCGATCGCCTCGCGCACCTGGGCGTGGGTGGCGTCGTGGAGCATGAGGATGAGCACCGCGCTCTGGCCGTCGCTCTCGGGCTGGATCATCGAGCTGATGCCGATGTTCAGCGAGCCGAGGACGCCAGCGACCTGCGCGAGCACACCGGGTTTGTCGTCCACGGGGATGCGCAGGTAGTACTGGCAGAGGATTTCATCCAGCGGCTTGCAGTCGCCATAGAGGCCGTGCGGCATGAAGCCGAAGTCGCGCCGCTTGGAATCGAGCGCGTGCGCGGCCTCGGCGAGGTCGGCGATGACGGCGCTCGCGGTCGGGTCCTGCCCCGCGCCGCGTCCGTAGAAGAGCGTCTCGCCGACGACATCGCCGTGGACGCAGAGTGCGTTGTAAACGCCGTTCACACTCGCGAGGACATGCTTCTCGGGGATGAGCGTGGGATGCACGCGGACCTCGATGCGCCCGTCGGTGTCGGCCTTGATGATGCCGAGGAGCTTGATGCGGTAGCCAAGCTCGCGTGCGAAGCAGATGTCCCCGGCGGTGACTTTCTCGATGCCCTCGACGAACACCTTCGAAGGGCAGATCCACGTGCCGTAGGCGAGCGATGCGAGGATGATCGCCTTGTGCGCGGCGTCCCAGCCGTTCACATCGAGCGTCGGGTCCGCTTCCGCGTAGCCCTGCGACTGCGCCTCGGCGAGCGCGTCCTTGTAGTCGAGCCCGGCCTCTGTCATCCGCGTGAGGATGTAGTTCGTCGTGCCGTTGATGATGCCGTGGATGGACTTGATGTGGTTGCCGACGAAGGACTCGCGCACCGCCTTGATGATGGGGATGCCGCCGGCGACCGCGGCCTCAAAGAAGATGGGAACCTGGCGTGCAGTCGCGAGGTCGAACAGCTCCTTCCCGTGCTCGGCGAGCAGCGCCTTGTTGCCGGTCACGACGGTCTTTCCCGCCTCGATGGCGCGCTTGATGAGCTGCCGCGGCTCCTCGATGCCGCCCATCAGCTCCACCACGATCTGCACCTGCGGATCGTCCACGACATCCTGCCAGCGCGCGGTGAAAATCTCCGCGGGTGCCTTCACCTCGCGCGTCTTTTTCGGGTCGCGTACGGCGATGCGGCGGACGGCCAGTTCGAGGCCGAGGCGCTGCGAGAGCAGGTCACGATTTTGCGCGAGGTTCTTGAAGACCCCTGCGCCGACAGTGCCGAATCCGGCGAGGCCGATGCCGATTTGTTTCATAAAAGGGCGCGGACTATCGAATCGGCACGGGCACACGGCAAGAGTGGAGTCGCGCACAGAGTGGAGTCGCGCGTGGGATTCTTCGGGGCGTGATTGAAAGTGAGTCCAGTGGATGAGCAAAATGTTGGCATCGAGCGTGGCGCCAGCCTTTGGACTGCGCGCGGCTTGACGCCGTTTTTCCCTCGCCCCGGGTCCGACGCGCAAAGTCACCGTTGCCCCGCAAAGCAACCCAGCGTCTTTCGTCCGCCCGGCGCATTCCGTGATTTCGCCCATCGCAACTCCGCAAAGCCAAAGCGGCGTCGAGCCGCCGCGGTCCAAAGCCTCGCGGCACTCACACGCGGCACTCACACGCGGCACTCACACGCGGCACTCACACGCGGCACTCACACGCGGCTCGGCTTTGGCCAGCAACCAGTTTCTGGACTGCGATCGAATCACTTCCGAACCTTCGCACTGTGCGCATTTCATTTTGTGGGCGGCGCGAACGCGCTGCGCTTCAGGCGCAGATCGCAGCTTGGAAATGGCGGCGGGCTTCCGGCAGAGTAGCTGGCGTGCGTCGAAGCCTGCTGCAAATTTACCGCATCGCAACCCTGGTCGCGATTGCGTGGATTCTCCGTGAACACGCGGTGCGCACGCGCGTGGAGTCGCTGCGACCGCTGGCGCTCGTTGAGGTGCAGGCGCTTTTTCCATCGGCAGCCCGGCTGGAGATCGACGAGGGCGAACGTGGCGGGTGGCATGTGCTGGGAGCGGGTGGAGAACGTCTCGGCTCGGTGCTTCAGACTGCGCCGGTGTCGGATTCGGTGATTGGCTATCGGGGGTGGACGAACACGCTCGTCGCATTCGACCCGGCGCTGCGCGTGGTCGGCGTCCGCATCCGCGCGAGCCAGGATACGGTCGAGCATGTGGATGACATCCGGAAGGATCGTGGATTCCTGAAGACCTGGAACGGGCGCTCGTGGGACGAGGTCGCGGGGCGCACGGCGGAGGAGGAGGGGATCGAAGGCGTGAGCGGAGCATCGATGACGAGTCTCGCAATTGCGGATGGAATCGTGCGCCGCCTTCGCGCCGCGAACGCGGCGGTCGCGATCCCGCCCTTGGCGTTTCGCTTCGGAGTGCGGGATGTGGGGCTCGCGCTGGTCGTCCTTGCGGGGACGGTGCTGGCATTTGCCGGCACGCATCGCAGGCAGTGGTTGCGGCGCGGGTTTCAGATTCTCGTGATCGTGTATGTGGGATTCATCAATGCGGATCTGCTCGCGCAGACGCTGATGGTGGGCTGGGCGCAGAATGGCGTGCCGTGGCGGACAGCGCCGGGGCTGGTGCTGATGCTCACTGCGGCGCTCATCGTGCCGTGGACGACAGGGAAGCCGCTTTACTGCCAGCAGCTGTGTCCGCATGGCCACGCGCAGGAGTTGCTCGCGCGAGTTGCGCCGAAGCGCTGGCGGATCGTGCTGCCGGCGAATCTGGCCGCGGGGCTGCGATGGCTCCCGGTGCTCACGCTCGGGCTGATCCTCGTGCTGGTGATGCTGGTGATTCCGCAGGACCTGGCCGCGTTCGAGCCGTTCGATGCCTATGCGATTCGCACGGCGGGATGGGCGACGATCGCAATCGCGGTCGCGGGTTTGGTCGCGGCGTGTTTTGTGCCGATGGCGTACTGCCACTACGGCTGCCCCACCGGTGCGCTGCTGAATTTCATCCGCTCGCGCGGCAGCAGCGATCGATTTGGCCGCCGTGAGATCGCCGCGCTGTGCCTCGTGCTGCTCGCATTCGCGCTGTCGAAATCGGGCGCGCATTTCCACGAATGGCTCCGCTCGGACGCAGCGGAATGGCTCTAGCCTCAATGCCTTTCGGACAATCCAGCCCCCACTAGGAGCCTGTCGGACTTACGCATGCGTACGATTTACTGGATTGACTGGATCTCATTAGTTATCTTTTGACAGTAATTCAGACTTAAAACGTCTATCTATCACTGCGAGTGAAATGGCAATAATTTAAGGGCCGAAGTCCGACAGGCTGCTAGGAGGCGAACCTCCGGCAGTGGGCAGTGGGGCGGGCGACTCGCCTGCCTGAGTCTCTTCCGGCGACTCGCCGGAAGAAAGCAACACCAGGGGTTGCGCCGCGGACAAACTTTCCCCGGCGCAGGTCCTTGAGAGCGGCAGCCGCGGGGAACGAACTGCGCTGGGGAAACACATCCATGGCACAACCACACTCCGTCGCTTCTTCCGGCGAGTCGCCGGAAGAGACTGGGGCAGGCGAGTCGCCCGCCCCACTGTCGGTGAGTCGTCTCCTGTTCGGTTCGAAATATCCGCAAGGCATTGGCGCTAGGAGCCGGCCCTTATTGCGCGACCTTCAACTGGAGATAGCGCGGCGCCGGCTGGTCTTCGAACGATGGCAGGATGCGGAAGGTGACGACTTCGGTCGCTCCGTCGCCGACGGCGGCGGGCGGCCCGACTTGTTCGAGATCCGGCGCGGTCAGATCCGTCCAGGCGGCCAAGTCCGCGGACGCGCGGATCGTGTAACTGGGCGCTCCGGGGAGTGAGATTCTGCGGCGATACGACATCGCGAGATAGCGCTTGCTGTCCACGGGGTTCACTTGGATCTCGGCGGTGGGCAGGAATGCGCCAGATGAAGCATTTGGGTCGGTGTTCAGCGCGAATTCCATGAAGTTGGCAATGCCATCGCGATCGAAATCCTCGTTGGGTGCGGAGTTCGGGCCGGTGAGGCTTTTCGCGAGCGCCCAGTCTTCGAATGGCGTCCGGCGGGTGACTGTGACGGTGTAAGTCCGCGTGGTGAATCCATCCTGTGCGGTGACGACGGTTGCGAGTGTGTTCGCGCCGACGACGAGTGCGAGGGGAGCGCTGGCGATGCCGGAGGTGGTCGCGTTGCCTTTCACTTTGATCGATGCGGTGGAATCGGCCGCGGTCGGCGTGATGGTGACCGTGCCGGCGGAACTGGCCACCGACGCGACATAGGATGCGGTCCCGCTCGCGAATGCGGGCGAGAGGGTGCCGCCGCTGAGGACCAGGCCGGACAGTGCCGGGTTGCTCGATGGAATGAACTGATTGATTCCGTAGGTCGTTCCCATGCTGTTCTGCGCCACGGATCGAAAGTGACTACCGGCGGGCGCAAAACCCGAGATCGCCGCGTTGATGGCCACGCTGGCGGTTCCGGTGCTGATGGCCTGCACGGCGGTGGTCGCTCCGTAGGTCGTCGTCGGCCCGTATTGGAACCACACGTCTGTCGCGACGCCGTTCGGCAGGGCGCGGCCGTTGAGGGTGGCGCTGGTCGCAAGGACGTTCGTCGCCGCATCCGTGAATGCCTCCGGCATTGAGAGGTTGTTGATGGTGACGGTATGTGTGCTGCTGCCGAGGTTGCCGCCGGTGGCGTTGTAGAGCTGGAGCACGATTGTTTCCGCGGGCTCGGGGATGCTGTCCTGAATGATCGCGATGGGGATGTCCAGGGTCGTCGTGCCCGACGGGAAAGTGAGCACGCCATCCGCGAGCGTGAAGTCGTAGCCGCTCCCGGTCGCGGTGCCGCTGCTCACGCGATACAGCACCGTCACATCGCCCGGTGGCGTTCCGCTGATGGTTACGGGCACATTGTGGGTGCCGACACTCTCCGCGACGCTGCTGCCGGTGGAGGCAAAGCCCACCGTGCCGCTGGCAAACGGGTCGTTGTCGCCCAGCAGCATCGTGGCAGAGGTGGTCCGCACGCCGTAGGTGCCAGGGTCGGGCGTGAGGGTCATGACGATGCTTTCCACGCCTTCGGGGAGGGCGTCATTGACCGGCGTGATGGTGACGTAGGCGCTGGTGGCGCTTGCGGGGATCGTCACGCTCCCGGTCGTGCCGGTGTAGTCCACACTTTCCTCTGCGGTGCCGCTCATGGTGTAGTTCACGACGAGCGGACTCGTGGTGGAAACCTTTCTGGCGACGATGAACCGCAGGGTCGTCCACGCTTCCGTGCCTGCCGTGGTGAGTGCGCTCCCGCTGTCCGCCACGGAGACATCCACCGTCGGTTGATCGCCATCGAGGATGAATGCGGTCGCGCTGGGATCCTGGCTCGCCATCAGCGTGTAGCCTGTCCCTGGCAGCAGGGTGAGCGTCACCGTTTCCGCATCCTCGAACTCCGCGTCCAGCAGTGCGACGATGCTGATGTTCTGGCTCGTCTGCGAGGTTGTGAATGAAATCGTTCCCGGCAGGGCCGTGTAGTCCACCCCGCCCGTGGCTGTGCCGCTGACGGCATAATTCACGGTGATCGCCGTGCCGCTTGCCGGGCGGATGACCTGGAACGTGGCGGCTGTCCCCGTGCCGGTCGGGGGTTCGAAGCCCGCGCTGGCGGTGACCTTCAGATACACCTGCGAGGCGTCGTTGTCCGTGATGGTCACCGTGGCGACGCCGGTGCCGCCGATCGCGTAGGTCGTCGTGCTCCGGAGTCGGAGGATCACATCCTGCGTGCCTTCGTCCACTGTGTCGTCGAACGGCTGAACCACCACGGTCGTGCTGGTCGCTCCCGCCGGGATCACGGCCCGTCCATCGAGGCGGCGGTAATCCACGCCATGCACCGCCCGCCCCGCGAGCGAGTAGTCCAGCGTGAGCGCCTGGCTGAAATCGCCGCCCGACCTCGTGATGGTGAATACCCCCGGATCGCCGGGCGTCTCGCTCGCGGTGGCATCCGTCGCGACCACGGTGACGACCGGCAGATCGTCGTCGTGAACGATCACCGTCTGCGAATTCGAAAGGGTGTCGCGCGCGTAAGCCGTGCTCGTGGCGATGGACACGATCGCTGTCTCCGTGCCTTCCTGGAGCGTGTCATTCACCGGCGTGAGCGTGAACGTCGCGCTCGCGCTACCCGCGAGAATGGTGACGGAGGTGGGAATCGAGTAATCGATCACATTCGTCGCCGTACCAGTGAGCGTGAGGTTGACCGTCAGGCCGCTCGTCGTTGCCCCGTTGCGTTCCAGTCTGAGCGTGGCGGTGTCCGAGCCACTCTCAGACGCCACATTGTCCACCGCGGTGATTTTCACGACCGGCAACGTCGCATTCTCATCGTCCACGATCTCCACCACGGCGGCCACCTGGCCGCTGAGGACGTAGCCGCCGGACGTGTTCGCGAAATTCAGCACGGCGTACTCGCTGCCTTCCATCGTGCTGTCGTTCACGGGCGTGACGGTGATGGCGAGGAAGCTCGCGCCCGCCGGAATGGTGTAAAGAGAAGTCCCGCTGCCGCCGTCATTCGTCGCAGCCGTCGTTGCCGGCGAGAGCGTGTAATCGGTGTTGCGCGTCGCGGTGCCGGTGTTGGCGTTGAAAATCTGCACGTTGAGCGCGGCAGTCGTGCTGCCCGTGCGCTCGATGCGGATCGTGCCGGTGCCGGGCGACGGGCCCTCGTTGGCGATGGGGTCCGTGACGTTGATCGTGATCGTGGGCAGCAGCGCGCTGGTGAAGTTTGCGCCCGTGATACTCGGTCCCACGGTCACCGGATTCGTGAAACCCGATGCCGTGAACACGTTCGGATACAGGGTGGGTGTGATCGCCTGGGTGCCGGTGGCGAGCTGGGTGAGCGTGTAGTTGCCCGCGCTGTCCGTCCATGTGCCGCGGAAAGTGGCGCTGTTGGGGTGCGTGGTCGTGTTGGATGGCGCGAAGTTGCCGACATAGACGCCTTCGAGCGGCAGCGAGTCCGGGCCGGTGACGGTTCCGCTGACGGTGAAAGTGGCAGGGGTGGCGACGGTGACAAGGAGCGAGCGCGTGGTGCGTCCACCCTTCATGTCGCTGGCCGTGCAGAGCACCTGGTAATGCCCCACGGCGGTCCATGCTTTCGTCTGCGCGGCAGCGTTATTCGTCGAGTACGTGCCGTCGCCGAACACCCACGCGTAGGCCAGTGTGTCGCCGTTCGGATCGGAGGCCGTCGCCGTGAGAATGATCGATTCGGTCGTGGCGGGACCGGTCTTGCTCGCACTGATCGAGAGCGCCGGCGGGAGATTGCCCGGCACCGGACCGATGGTGACCACCACGTCCATCGAGGGCGGCGTGGTGCCGGTATTCTTCGCGACGGGAGTGATGTGGATGTCCGCGTCGAAGTCGCTGAAGGTTCGCCCCACCCAGAGCGCGGAGTCGTTGCGCGTATCCGTGATTCCGTTGCCGAAGGAGCCCGGAGTCATGTCGAGCAACTGCGCGCCCCGGTTGCTGCCATTTGGCGGACTGCCGCCGCTGCCGCCGATGCCACCCTGGCCCCAACCGTCCCACGTCATCATCAGTCCGTTCATGAGGCCGACGTTCGTCGTGAAGCGCTGGCGGAATTCCGCCCAATACTGACGTTCCGCGTCCTTGGTGATGCGCAGCGCATAGCGGAACGACGGGTCGGCGACCGCGTAGTCGAACTGGTGGATGCGATACAGGCCGCTGCTGGCGACGTTCCAGTGGGTCTCGGCCGGCAGCCAGTTCAGGATGTTTTTGAAGTGCGCCGTGAATTGCCCCGAACTCCCGCTGCTTCCCATCACGTCGAAGATATTGCCGTACTCGAGATTGGCACCCGGCCCGATCTGGCTCGGCGGTGTGGTGCGCCAATGATTGGCGTGCCACACGCCGAGATTGTGCCCGAGCTCGTGGATGAAGGTGCCCGAGCTGTTCGTCTTCAGCCGCATCCCGCGTGAACCGACAAAGGCCGAGCCTCCATAGGAGCCGACGCTGCCATTCCAGCGCACGGTATCCAAATCATATGCAAGGTAGTCAAAACCCATCTCCCGCGCGATTGTGCGCGAGTGGCTCACGATCAGACTATCCGCGCCGCCGCCGTCTGCCTGATTCTGCACGTACCAGCTCTCGGGATATGGCAACACCACCAGCGGCGCCACCGCGTAGGTGAAGTAGCAGCGACCGTAGCTCGTCTGCGTGATGTAGTCCGCCATCTGCCGCAATGAGTCGTGGCATTCCGCCTCCGACTGGGGATCGATCCGATGATCCGGGAAGGTCGCGCGGATGTAGAGGAACTTGCGCTGGCCCGTGGTCCAGCTTCCGGGAATGGTGCCGATCGGACTCGGGCCCGAGCCGCTCCCGGCGCCGGCATTCAGATACACGCCCAGCGATTCCCAATGCTGGCGATACTCTTCCTGCGTGAGCGTCTCCACGACCTGCGTGATGTGACCGCCGGAGCACACATATACGATGCGCTCCGCCGTCTCGAATGCCGGCGTCTCCTCCGTGATCGGCGGCAATTGCCCTGCGGCGGTCCGCCCCACGGGCGTCTCGTTGCCCGACACCGGGCACACTTCCACCACTTCGCGCCCCGAAGCATTTGGCCGCTCGCCGGTCTCCAGTTGCCGCACGGGCGAATCGGCCACCGCCATGTCAGCTGCGACCGCGACGCCGTTGATGGACGCCTTTGCCAGCGAGCGCTTCTCCGCGCGCATTCCATAGACGAACGCGTTCCAATAGCCCCCGTCCTCCGTCGTCACCGATCGGGTGTACGGTTCGAAAGTAGCGGGCGCTTTCGCATCCGGGTCCGGCACGTTGCCATGCACGTTCAGTGCGGCCTTCAGGCTCACCCGCTTTTCCAGCAAGGCCACGATTGTGGGCGGCAAATCCTGCCGGATCACCATTGGCACCGCATTCTCAATGGCCTGCCGCGGATCCTTGCGAATCGTCGCGGCAATCGCCTGTGTGTGCGCCTTTGCCAGCACCGAGCCGCGTGCCTCCATCGCCCTGCGCTCATCCGCCGGAGCGGCGAGGTAATCCTTCGCCCACTCGCGGAACGCCTTCACATCTTCGGGAGCATCCGCGCTCGCGGCGCGGATGGCCGCCGACACGATCGGCGTCGGCGCTGCAATCGGATCCTTCCGTGGCGTTGCCGATTCCGACACCGAACCGGACGCGGGCGGCTGTGGAGCCGGGGGGATGCTGCCGGGAGGCGTCCACCAATAGAAAGCAACGCAGGCGAGCAGGATGGCGAGAGCAGGCCAGATTGGGTGATAGCGCTTCATGTTTGAGGGGGGTTCAGCCGGCTCAAGGACGTCGTGAATGGGCGACGAGGGGACCGGCTTGTGTTGGGTGGAGCATGCTTAGCACACGCCCGAGCGTTCTCGCAATTGTTTCAGCAAGGTGCTGCGACGTAATGCCAGGGTTCCGGCAGGGAACGCCTATCGCGCCTAGCCTGCATTTCTCACACGCTTGGGTAAACGGGGGACAGCGTGTTGCGGCCTGCGGTTCTTTTAAGTGCTCAGTTCTCAGTCCTCAGTGCCCAGTCTCGGGCGCAAACTGAGAACTGAGAACTGAGCACTGAGCACTTGCCATCCACGGAGTGTGAGAAATGCAGGCTAGCCTCAGCTCACGAGAATTGCCACCGCCTCGCATTTCCCCCGCCAACCGGGAAAGTTCCAGTCGTTGGGAAAGGCGCGGCATTGCGCGGGCTTGACGGCTTGCAGCCGGCAATCGCGTCCATCGAGCCATTCGCACGAGGCGTCGGTCTTTTCCAAGAGCGAGAGGCCGCGACGGTCGGGGCGCAAACGGGTGTGACGTTCGATGAAGGCGTCCTCGCTCATCCGCAGATTTGCGGCGATGCGGGTGATTTCGTTTTCGTCGATGCGCACGAAGCCCGGCCAGCGGCAGCAGTTCGTGCAGCGCTGGCAGGTGTAGCGGATCTCACGGGCATCGGGCACAGCGACCGTGTGCGGCAGGGCAGGGGGCGTGTCGAGCGGGAAACGGTGAATGGCTGGCGTGCTCTCCCGCATCAATACGAAGGTCTCGACCACATCCTCCCCGCACTAAGCGACCACGACCGCGCCACGGCGCTCATGGCCTGTGGCGGCGGCAAGACGCTCATCGCCTTGCGGGTCGCCGAGAAAGTGACACAGGCTTTCAGCCTGTGCGCAGCCCGCCCGGAATCGCAGGCTGGAAAGCCTGCGCCACTCATCCTCATCCTCGTCACGTCGCTCGCCCTCCTCCGCCAGACCTTGCACGAATGGACGCGCGAAAACTCGTGGCCCGCCCTCGCCCCGCTCTGCGTCTGTTCCGACCCCAGCGTGAAAGCCGGCAGCGACGAAATCGTCCTGCGCCCGAGCGACCTGGATTTCCCCGTCACCACCGACC
>Ga0105048_10016271_pt1 | contig 11506 bp, 7 predicted proteins | sample MAT05_FD_78382 | JGI IMG/M metagenome (GOLD analysis project Ga0105048, IMG submission 78382) | Freshwater microbial communities from Lake Fryxell liftoff mats and glacier meltwater in Antarctica - MAT-05 | ecosystem: Environmental > Aquatic > Freshwater > Ice > Liftoff microbial mat | place...
GAGCACCCCGAACCTCGAAGGTGCCACCGTGATCACGGAGGCGCCGTCCGATGGTGCGTTCACCAATGAGATCGTCGAAGCGGCCTGGGCGCTGCTCGATGGTCTGGGCCTCGACCTGTTCGGTGCCGACTACGAGCCGATCACGGTGGAGCTGCAACCCGGCGGCGAGTGACCAATCCGTGAGCTGATGAAGGCAAGTAGATGAAGTGGTGAGGGCCCCGCCGAGAACGGCGGGGCCTTCTCGCGTGCCGATCTCGGGATTGGGTGAACCGTTCCTGCGCTGCACGATGGTCTGATCGCTCACGTAGCGGGGCTGGATCCGCGTGAGGCACGGCGAAAGCCGTGTGGTGCACAGCACCGGTTTTCGACCGGCGCCGACCGACGCAGGGAGATCATCGTGTTCGAAACCATCGCGGCCGCGCCGCAGGGATGTTGGCCGCTGAAGGCGGCTATCAGGAGTTCGTGCTCGCGGGCGGTGAGAAGGCCGTGCTCTACTTGTCGGTCGTTGCTGCCTTGCTGGCCGTCGCGGTGGGATTCATCGGCCTGCTCACGGTGGATCGGTGAGCTTGTTGTTCTCGGCCCTCGCCATCCGTGCGGTCTCTCGCACGGCCGGCGTCGTCGTGCAGGAAGTCCGCAACCAGCTCGCCGACGGCAAGATCATGTCCGGTGAGCGCCTCCCCGACGACGGCCCGGTCATCGACATCTGCACGAAGGCGTCGTTGCGTGACTGGCGACGCCCGCATTGTTCGCCGTGCTGACGCCGGTGATCGTCGGCTTCTTGCCTGCGGTGATCCTCACCGGTCAGCTCATGGCCAACTACCTGTCGAATGCCGGTGGCGCCTGGGACAACGCCAAGAAGTACACCGAGGATGGCCACGAGGGCGGCAAGGGCTCGAAGTCACACGAGGCAGCCGTCATCGGTGACACCGTCGGTGACCCGTTCAAGGACACCGCCGGCCCGGCGCTGAACCCGCTGATCAAGATGATGAACCTCGTGTCGCTGCTGATCCTGCCGGCGATCATCGCCCTGTCGAACATCGACGAGAACAACCCGGTCGTCTCGACCCCGAAGTCGGCCGGCCTGGCGATTGCCGGGGTGTCGCTCGTGGTGCTGATCGGTGCGGTTGCGTACTCCAAGCGTGGCACCGAGATGGTGGCCGCCACACCGACCCCCGAACCCGTGGACGCATCGGTCTGACACCCCTGTTCTCGTGAACTCGTGCGGGGGACTATTCCCGCACGAGTTCACGAGAACCGTCGGCGGTCGACATGCAGGCGTGCGTTGTCAACTGCGGGGCCAGAGGCCGTGCACGGTCCAGCCGATGTCGGCGAATCCGACCGCTTCGGCGACCCGGGCGCTCGCCACGTTGTCGGCGGCGTGGAGATAGGTGGGTACTGCGCCGTCGGCGAGGATTCGGCGGGCGGCCGTGGCCACGAGACGTCGGGCGATACCGCTCCCGCGTGCCTGTTCCTCGGTCACGACCGAGAGTTCGTGGCCGTATGGGTCGTGGATCTTGATGCCGACCCCGGCAATCGGTGTCCCATCGTTGCTGAACGCCACGAGCCGCGGCCCGTTGAACGGGGCAAGCCACGCTGGTAGCTCGTCGGTCTGGTGTTCGAACCACACGCCGAGATCGGCGATGTCCGGATCGACGCGTGAGGTGGTGCGGAACACTCCCGCGCCGAACGCGGCCGGACCGACTCCGAGCACGTCGCCGAGTTCGTTGCCCAATCCGGAGCGGTCGAGACCGTCCGCGAGCAGTCGACGGACGGCGTCGACCGCGTCGAGCGGCACGGCGATCACCGTACCCTCCCCGTTGCCGACCCCCTGCAGCGGTCGCACGGTGCCGTCCCAGGCGGGCTCGAGCCGAGTCGGGTCGCCGATCACGTTGATGCCGGGCGCCGGCGGTGGCCACATGCCGACCCAAGAGCGCAGATGCAGCTCCAACCGCTCGGCGATGTCGTCAGGCACCTCGGCACGCTACCGGTGCGTCCAACTGGGCCGCAGCGCTTTGCGACTGCTGTCGACTCGTTCTCGTGAACAAGTCCACCCCTCAGAGGTGAAGTTGTTCCCGAGAACGGTCGTCGGGGCTACATCGCTGCGTCGGCGACCGAAAGGGCGGCGTCGAGGATGGCGAGGCCGTCGCGAACCAGGTCATCGGGGGTGTTGCACGGCGGCACCACGTGGATGCGGTTGGCGGCCGACAGCGGCCACATGCCATGCGCCTTGCACTCGGCGACCACGGCAGCGACCGTCGACGCGGGTGCGGGCTCGCGGGTGGCTGGATCGGTGACCAGTTCGACCGCCCAGAACACACCGACGCCACGGACCTCACCGACACTCGGATGACGCTCGGCGATGTCGCGCAGTGCCGGGCCGATGATGTCGCTGCCGAGATGGCGGGCGTTGGCCAGCACGCCTTCCTCCTCGAAGATGCCGATGCTCGCGACGGCTGACGAACACGCGAGCGGATGGCCCGAGTAGGTGAGTCCGCCGGGGAACATCTTGTTGTCGAAGTGATGGGCGATCGGGCCGGAGATCACCACGCCACCGAGGGGGATGTAGCCCGAGTTGACGCCTTTGGCGAACGCGATGAGGTCGGGCTGCGCATCCCAGTTCTGGAAGGCGAACCACTGCCCGGTACGACCGAAGCCGGCCATCACCTCATCAGCGATCCACACGATGCCGAACTCGTCGCAGATCGCCCGCAGCCCTTCGAGGTAGCCGGGCGGTGGCACGAGGATGCCGTTGGTGCCGATCACCGATTCGAGCACGATCGCCGCGACCTTGTCGGCACCTTCCATCGAGATGGTGTCGCGGAGATGCTGGAGCGCCCGCTCGGTCTCCTGCTCGGGTGACGACGAGTGGAAGGCCGACCGGTACGGATACGGCCCCCAGAACTTCACGAGGCCGGGCACTGACGGCTCGTTCTCGAGACGACGCGGCTCGCCGGTGAGCCCGACCGTGAGCGCCGTGCCGCCGTGGTAGCTGCGGTAGGCCGACAGCACCTTCATTCGTCCCGTGTAGCCCTTCGCCATCCGCACGGCGTTCTCGACGCCCTCTGCGCCGGCGTTGGTGAAGAACACCTTCTCGAAATGCGGCTCGAAATGCGGCTCGAAGTGGCCGCCGGCGCGGGCCTCGCCGTCTCGCCCGAGATTCGCTTTCTCGACGATCAGCCGGGCGGCTTCGCTGCGCTGGTCGTTGGCGAACGGTGGCGCCACCATGCACAGCGTGTCGAGCTGCTCCTTGATCGCCTGGATCATCTTCGGGTGCTGGTGGCCGAGGTTCATGTTGACCAACATCGACGTGAAGTCGATCCACGTCGTGCCCTTGTCGTCCCAGAACTTCGAGCCGAGCGCCCCGGCGATCACGGTGGGGTTCAAGGCGCCCTGTGCCGACCACGAATGGAACACGCGGGCACGGTCGTTGGCGTAGGCGTCGTCGAGCAGGGCTGATTGCTCGAGGGTGTGGGTGACGGATTCGACGGTGGTCATCTGGCGAATCGTAATCGGACGGCCGGTGCACATGTGTGGGCGAGCCCGAGAGCGGTGGATGTCGTGTGACACATGGTGGCACATCGATGTCACGCAGTACTGGTAACCGAGAGGTGGCGACGTCGGTCCACCGGCGTTTCCACATGTGGGGCACCCCCCCGAAGAAGGAGAAATCAGATGCGTTCACTCGTTCGAGTCCCATTGGTGGCAGCTGCAGCGTTGATGTTGTTCACCTCCACCGCGTCAGCGAAGGTCGGTAGCGACATCCTCGGCCCCGGCGCTGGCGCCCCGGGGGTGCTCGATCCCGGCCCGAACCCCGGCCTGCCGATACTCGGCCCGGCGTCGAGCGTCACCGTGTCGGCATCGTGCGTCGTCTCGAGGCGTGCCGGCACGACGGTGTGGTTCGGCTACAGCAACGCTGCTGCTGAGCGTCGCATTGCGCTCGTGGGCCCAACCAACATCGTGGCCATCGGCGGTGCACCCGGAGTGAACCAGGGCCAGGTGACCCAGTTCCAACCTGGTGTCGTCGAACGAGCGTTTGCCGTCACCGTGCCCGTCGGATCGACCGCCACGTGGACCGTGACACCGGCGAACACCCTCGGTGTGAGCGATGCGTCGTCGTCGGCCACGAGCAGTGCCTCGACGCCAGCGTGCGCCTCTGGTGTCGGCGTGCGTTCGGCAACCCCTCAGATCGTGGGCAGCCTCGTCCCGACGATCTCGGCAACGCCTGTCAACCAACGTGTGAGCGCTGGACTCCTCGTGCGGTCATCGCTCGGGTTCTCCACGAACGGCGTCGTGAGCGCATGCTCGAACGGCGGCGTTCCACTCCCGCCGAAGGTGCTGTGGGGCTATGGAGTAGACGCTCCCGGTCGAGCCGGCGGGCTCATCGTCCCGGCGGGAGCGACCTATGAGGCTCTCCCCGTCGACAGGGTGGTCCGCACCGACGCGAACCCCACCGCCGGTGTCACGTTCGAGCGTTCGTACCAGGGAACCCGCCGGGTCGTCGATCCGCAGCGCCTCAGCGTGTACGGATCGTTTGCGGAGCAGGCGGCCGGCAACGCGCAGGTTGCCTGGGGTTACAGCTCGATCAGCGTGATCGCCGACGTCCAGGCACGGTGCCAGTTCCCGACGGGCGTCGTCAAGAGCTCCACCACGGTGTGGGTGGATCCAGAGTTCGGCAGCGGCTTCGACTTCCACATGGTGACCGACCGGGCCACCCAGACCGCGCGGCCCGCAGCATTCTGCCTCGCCCCATACCCGATGACCGGCTGTGATGTTCGAGCCATCGGCGTCGGCCCAGGCGGGACTCGGTTCCGCTGATCACGTCGAGCGGCTGTCTCGACCGTGTCGGAACAACGGTCGAGACAGCACGCCGAGCAGTTCGTCGAGTCGTGCCGATTCGTCGGCACGACGTTGTCGGTCGGGCGAGCGGTCCTGAGCGGCGCGGCGGGCATCGATCGACGCGATCGCCGCCTGCTCGGGCCGGATCCGATGCAGGTCGGCTCGCGCCCGTGCCTCGCGCAGCCAGTGCTCGCTGGCCGAGCGGTCACCGTCGGCGTCGGCCGCAACGGCGAGTAGCCGCCGAACCGTGGTGGGCAGCAGGTGGTCGTCGCCGAATCGGTCGACCACATCGATCAGACGAACCGCACGCACGGTTGCGGTACCGATGTTGCCAGTGAGCAATAGCGACTCGATCAGGCCGACGTCTTGGAATGCGGTGAGCTCCTCATTGCCCTGGGCAGCGAGCACCGCAACGCAGGTCTCGATGCCGGCCACGTGCGTGCTGTCACCACGGTCTGCACGGATCATTGCTCGCAGGCTCACGCTGGTTGCAATGGCGGCCTGCCCGGCATTGCCTGCGGCGGCGAACACCCGGGCTGCTTCGATTGCGAGCGCGTAGGCAGCTGCTACGTCACCGAGTTCGACCAGAATCGTCGCCTGGTTCAGCTCGCTGCCTGCCACGTTGATGACGTCGCCGCACCGGCGGAAGGCTCGTCCTGCTCGGGAGTAGCCGCTGACCGCCTGCTTCCAGCGACCCCGGTTGTCGGCGATGAGCGCAAGATTTCCTTCCGCCAGCCCGACCAGGCGCTCGTCGCCGCTTGCGTGGGCGGCATGCAACGCCTCGCGATCCGCTGCGTCGGCGTCGGGGAGTCCTTTGGCGCTGCGCGACTCGCCGATCAGTGACCAGGCATGGAATTGCAGGGCCGGCTCTTCGGCTGCGGTCGCGACCCGACTGGCGCTCGTCGCCAGCTCGAGGGCGCGATCCCAGCGGTCGGACCAGACCGCGATCCACGCCTGCTCGATGAGGAGTTCGCACCGCACGATCAGATCGTCGGGCGGTGCTGCTCGTCGCGCCCGCCCGAGGTGGGTCGACGCCGCTCGGAGTCGGCCCGACGTGCGCGCACACGTCGCTTGACGCACCATCAGTCTCGCTGTGGCCCCCGGCGATGCCGACGCCGTAACAGCCAGCTTCAGCGCCCATGCCTCGAGATCGGACCGTCGTGCTGCGTGGGCGACTACCGCGAGACGTTCGGCGAGCTCGACGATCTCGGCGTCGGGGCGCCGTAGTCGTCGAGCGGCCAGCAGCGCTCGCTCGAACTGGAGTGACGCTGCAGCGCTGGCGCCGGCACCGATCGCCATGTCGCCGGCCAGCTGCGCCCATCGCAACGTGCCGGCATCGTCGCTCGCCTCGTACCAGTGGTCGGCCACCACTGCCGGAGATGGTGAATCGGCCTGTTCGAGTCGTCGCGCCGCTCGCTCGTGCACCACGCGGCGGCGGGCCACGGCGAGCCCGGCTGCTGCGACGGCTCGTGTGGCTTCGTCGGAGAACCGCACGTTGGCGCCATCGAGCACCAACGTGCCATCGGATTCCTGGGCGACCGAGCGGATCTGCTGCTGGGCGACGTCGGCGATTGCTGCCGCTCCGGCCACCGTGCAGGAGGGTCCGATCACTGCCAGCGTCCGAATCACCCGTGCAACAGCAGCGGGCAGCCGGTCGATCCGGCTGGCGGCCAGCGCCTCCAATGTCGGCGGAAGATCCGATCGCGGTCCGAGCCGTGCCAACCCTTGAGCGAACAATGGTGATCCGGCAGACGCGTCGACGATCGCATCGAGATCCGCGTCGGAGAGCGGCCGATCCGACGCGTCGATGACCACCTGTCTCACATCGTTCGGCGCGAGCGGGCCCAACTGCAGCTGCAGTGCATTGGTGCCGACGCTCGGCCGACGCCCTGTCATCACGAGTCGACGACCCAGCGGCGTCGACTGCAGGGTTGTCGCCAGTGCCCTGATCACACTCCATGAGGCTTCATCGAGGTGATGGTGGCCGTCGATCATCACCGTGACGTCGCCTGGCCACAACTGGGCGATTTCGTTGGCGATGCTGGCCGTTGCCTCGACTCCGGCGCCGGCACGGACGATCGTGGTTGCCGCGGCCGTGTGCTCCGTGCCCCGCCCGAACGCCCCTGCCGAAATCGTCTCCCACCCGCCGGCACCACCGAGTGCCTCGACGAGTCGTCGCGCCGCGAGCAGAGGACTGGAACTGTCGATGACGCTGGCGGTCAGGGAGGTGACCCGTCGGGACCCGCGGAGGACCTCGTTCATGGTTCGCGACGACCCGAAACCAGCAGGCCCGAACACCTCGACCACTGGTGCGGTGTCGATCGATGCTCGGATCCAACGCAGCTCGGCTCGCCGACCTCTGAATGGCAGCAGCGTGGCCTCGTGTCGGGGCTCGGGTCGGAGGGCGTCGATCGTGTCGGCGCCCGCTGACGCCACGATGGCCGCCATCTGTGCAGCCCGCTTGCCCTTGACCGTGAATGCCGGTATCCAGCCGACGTGGAACCGGCTCGACAATGTGTCGACGAGACTCCCGCTCGCCAGCACCTCGCCCGGCTCGGCCCGGTAGGCGAGTCGGGCTGCCAGGTTCACCGCGTCGCCCATCACCGTGTAGGTCCGTCGTCGGGGATGCCCGACGTCGGCGGCGAAGATCACGCCGATGTTGGCGCCGGCGCGAACTTCGAGTCGATCGGTGGCGGCGACGATCCGTTCGAGGGCGACCACGAGCCGCTCGCCGTCGTCGCCGACCGTGGCGGGCACGCCGGCTGCGATGATCAGCTTGATCCCGTCGGGAGCCACATCGGTACTGATCAAGGTCACGCCGAGCGCCTGTGATGCTGCATCGACGGCGTCGAACAACGCGTCGGTGGCGCCTTCGATGTCAGCAGGCTGTCCCGCCAAGTAGTCGAGGCCGGAGACCGCAACGAAGCCGATGGCGGCTGGCCGATGAGCGGGTTCCACGCCTGCCTGCACGGCACGGCGGATCGCCGGCGGCAACACGAGCGGTCCGGCCGAGCAGCGCAGCAACCAGGGGGCATCGTCGGGTGCTGCGTGCTGCGCCCGTTCGGGTGTCGCACGGCGCGAGCTCCGCAGCAACGCAACCCCGTCGGCCCGATGACGTACTCGTGTTGCCGCGAGATCGGCGGCGACGGCGTCGCTGATGGCGATCTGGCCGGCTTGAGCCGCTGCCTCACAGCGCAAGACCTCGGTCACCGCTGGGCCGAAGGCCACGACCTCGGTCCACGAACCAGACCAACGACGCAGCAAGAGCTCGCCCTGGTGGAGACCGATCGATTGCGACAGTCGGACCCGGCCACCTGGCGCGTGGATCGTCGGCATGGCGCCGATGGCGCGCTGCATGGCCAGCGCGGTCTCGGCCGCGCGCTCGAGGCGGCCGGGTCCGATGAACGCCACGAACAGTGCGTCGCCACCGAAACGCAGTACGTGTCCGCCACCGGCAGTCACCTCGTCGATCAACCCTTCGAAGCACGTGTTCACGATGTCGGTGAGTGTCTCGGAGCCGACACGGCCCAACATGGACAGCCGCTCGGTGAGCGCGGTGTATCCCGAGACGTCGACGAACAGCAATGCGGCGTTGATGATGCGGTGCCTCCCCGATGCACCAGCAGATGGCGCCGAGGCGAACGTTGCCGACAGTTCGTCGACATATGCCCCGAGTTGGGACTCGTTGCCGATCGGCAGTGGCGTCATCGGTTGTCGTACCGACAGACGTAACCGGTGTGGACATGTTGTTCGAGGTGGGCGCCGAGCGAGGCGTCGATCGTGGAGATCTTCGCGATCGATCGTGCGATGGCCTTGCGCACCGAGGTGCGGGCGCGCTCGCTGGCGTCGGTGAACCGTCGGCTGTCGCTCAGCCCCAGTGCGTCGAGCAACTGTTCGGTGACCACCTCGAGTTCGTTCTCGGCGCTCTCGCGATCACCGATCTCATCGTCGAGGTCGCGTCGCAAGTCCGCGATCCGGGTACGCAGCGAATCGATGGCGACCTGGTCGAGCACGTCCTGGCCGGCTTCCTGCGGCTCGACGTGGTAGGCGAGGCGCGAGGCGGATACGTCGGCACCAGGCGAGGCGCACAGCGTCGCGAGGTAGCGCAGCCCGACCGTGTCGTCGTGGAGCGAGGTGCTCCCTTCGAATGTGCACTGCCAGTGACTCGGGTCGATCCGCTCGAAGACGATCGGCAACGGCGAGACGGCCACGCCGGTGCCCCACTCGTCGCGCAAGGCGGACCATGTGATGACCCAGCCGGTCATGGCGAATTCCTCGGCTCGGGCGATTGCTCCACTCAGGAGTGCGTGCGCCTCGACCGGGTCCCCGTGTCGGTGTACCAGCACGGCGCGATCGGCCGTGACGATCGCTGCATTCGGCCGGTCGCCGCGTGCGTGGGCGAGAGCGACAGCCGTCGCCAGTGCGGCTTCGCCTCCCTCCAGATCGCCGGTGGCCGCCAAGGCGATTCCGTAGGACCAGTCGACGGAGCCGAGAGACGAGACCGCCATGGACACCGAGAGTGGAAGCCCCTTGAATGGCTCCAGTCGTGCCACAATGTCTCGACCCAGCGCCGGGTCGTCGAGCTGGAATGCCATTTGTGCCAGGACGTGCATGGTGAGCAGCCAGGTCGACGGCTGGTACGAGTGCATGTCAGGTGACGACCAGTGGAGCGCGATGAGTCGGTCTGCTGGGCCTCGTTCGCCGGCGTGCAGAGCAAACATCGCAGCGGTCGCCGCCAGCGCCCGCTCGCTCGGCAGCGTCACGGGAGACTGAGCGGCATCGGTGGCGAACTCGGCGAGCTCGGCGTGGCGGCCCTGGGCGAATCGAATGTGGGCAAGGTGTCCGGCGTAGTACGTCCACGCGTCGGCGTCTCCGACCGACTGGCCGAACTCGAAGCACCGTGCGGCTGCGTCCTCTGCCTCGTCGAAGCGGCCAGCGGTGATGAGTCGACCCACAGCCATCGCCTCGACGATGAACTGGATGCTCGCGCACTGGATGGTGAGACAGCGCAGCTCCAGCGTTCGCCGGGCGCGATGGGCACGATCGTCGGCGATCATGGCGAGCGAGGCGGCTCTCCAGCACTGTGCGAGGAGTGCCATCACAGCGTCGCCCGCCTCGGCAGCAGCAGTGGCCATCTCGTCGACCAAGTCCAAGCGGTGGCGAGCGAACTGTGGCCCGAGCTTGGCATGGATCATGATCGAGAGCGCCTCGGCTCGCATCCGGGCGGTGCCCGATTCGCGCACTTCGTCGAGGAGTCGCTCGAGCTCATCGACGTCGCGACTTCGGTAGGAGGCTTCACCAGCGAGCCGGACCTCGAGGCGAAGGGCCCTGTTGGCGTCGACGGGTGCCACCATCTCGAGCGCACGTACCTGGAGTGCCCGAACGCTCGCGGCGACGTCGTCGGATCGGTGTTCGCCGAGCCAGATGCCACCGAGGCCCGCAGCGGCATCAGCGAGCACGACCGCCTCGCCCGCCAGTTCTGCAGCGGTCGCGACACGCCGGTAGAGCGCTCGGGCCCGAGTGAGGCGGCCCGCTCCGAGTGCAGCATCGGCGTGGGCGAGCTGCAGCTCGATCGGGAGGACACCACCTGACAGCTCGCTGAGCCGTGCCGCTTCGTCGTAGGCGTCCAAGGCCGCCTCGAGTGAGCCGACGCCCTCGAAGAACCGGGCTGCAGCAACGCAGAGGTCGACGCCATCCGATGTGTACGCCAGATCGACTCCCGCCAGCGCGCTTGCATGAGCCGCAGCAGTCGGCAGCTGCTGCGCCGGACCGGTGCGGAGCGAGGCAACAGCGTTGCGATGCACCCGGATTCGGTCGGCCGGCGCCAGCCAGGCGGCAACGATGTCGCGAATCAACTCGTGGGAGAACGTGATGCCGGTTCCGGATGCGACGAGACCGACGTGTTGCCCTGCGCCGATCGCGTCGAGGGCCTCGTGTTCGGTGCAGTCGGCCACAGATCGGAGCTCGTTGATGGTGGTGGCCGGTCCGTACGTGGCGGCTGCAGCCAGGAGTGCCCGATGGTCGCTCGACAACGGACGAGCCGCATGCTCGACGTTTGCTCGGAGATCGGGCAGGTGGTCACCGGAGTCATCCAATGCGAGAACGGTACGTTCGATCGCCAGTGGGAGGCCACGAGTGAGACTCACGAGCGCCTCGACGAGCGAGTGGTCGCGGTGGTCGACTCCACCAGCGTGCAGGAGCGTCACGACGTCGTCGTGGCCGAGGTGGCCCAGCGAGAACTCGTCGGCGTCGCGGGCGAGTTCGTCGAGTTGCGTTCGGCGGGTCTCGTCGAGTTCGTCGCCGAGCCGTGCGGTGGCCACCACCAGAACGTTCGGGCGAGGTTCGGCGCGGGCGACGAACCTCGTGAAGAGCAGCGTGGCGTGGTCGCTGAGATGGATGTCGTCGATCACGATCACGATCGGACCGCACCGGTGGAGCTCGTCGAGCATCACGCTGAAGGTCGCGAGCCGGTCCGGCGCCGCATCGGGCGCCAGGAGGTCGTCGGTGTCGCAGCCGAGCTGGTGGAGTACCTGGCGCCATGGCCACAGCGGTGAGCTGTCGTCCCAACACCGCACCCAGACTGTCGTTGCGTCGCCGGGGTCGAGTGCCTCGCAGAGCAGCCGCGTCTTGCCGATACCGGCGGGGCCCCTGACGAGCTGCACCGTGCGCC